>Ga0105092_10000092_pt1 | contig 40771 bp, 26 predicted proteins | sample PPLLak2March2015_FD_87021 | JGI IMG/M metagenome (GOLD analysis project Ga0105092, IMG submission 87021) | Freshwater sediment microbial communities from Prairie Pothole Lake near Jamestown, North Dakota, USA - PPLs Lake P7 Core (1) Depth... | ecosystem: Environmental > Aquatic > Freshwater >... | reverse complement strand
GGAATCGTCACCGCGCAACAATAGCTTAGTCCAGCGCAAGGAAACAAGCCGTGGCGCGGGATTCACGCCTGATTCCGAGTGCTCCAATCAGGAGACTGTCCCCTCTGCGAGGTCCCTCTGCGAGGTCCTCCAACCAGGATGCTCCAACTAGGAGACTGTCCCCTCTCCGCTCCACCAATCAGGAGACTGTCCCCCATCCGCTCCCCCCTCGGGAGCCCCCTCAATAGTCCGGGCGACCGTCCCTTTGACAAATCTTTGGTTATCCGAGCAATCTCGCAACGTCCAGGCACCCGTTTGCGAGAAAGAACGGTGGTCAACGGACCGGTTTTGAGTAGAATCATGTCCCGGTAAGGCGGCGACGATGCGCGGAGACCATGTGTTCCTTAAGAGAATATTAAAAGCGGATGTCGGCTATCTGGGTCTGCTGATCGTTCTCAACCTGGTCTTCTTCGGTGATGTGCTTTTCACCGGAAACACGTTCTTCTACCGGGACATCGGCAGTCTGCACTACCCCCTCAAAAAGCTTGTAGTGGAGGCGTACTCGCAAGGAGAGTGGCCTCTGTGGAATCCCTACATCCAGTTTGGTCAACCGTTGCTGGCGAACCCAAACGCGATGGCGGTTTACCCGACTCAGATCCTCTTTCACATCCTGCCTTTTGAGTGGGCTTTTGATTTCAACCTGGTTCTGCATTGCATGGTCGGAGGTATCGGCGCTTACTGCCTTGGCCGGGCGTTGGGTCTCTCCACCATCGCGGCCTTCGCCGCCGGCGTGGCCTATAACTTCAACGGTGTGGTGATCTCTCTGATAAACCTGCCGTTGCTGTCGGCGACTGCCGGTCTGTTGCCTTGGCTGGCACTGTGTCTCAGGAAGGTGGTTCAGCGCCCATCGGTCAGAAACATTGCCTGCCTGTCTTTCCTCGTGGCTTTGGTCCTGCTGGTGCTGGAACCCCTCACCTGCGCGGCAGCCGTGCTGTTTGCCCTGCCCTTCGGTATTTACTCATGGTTCACCGGGAGTCTCCGGCGAGGCTTGCACGTGATCGTCGGAGTGCTGTTGATCGCTTTGGTTTGCGGCGCGCTTCTGGCGGCGGTACAGCTTCTGCCCACGCTGGAATTGCTGGGAAACTCCGACCGTGAAGCTGGTCTGGATTTCGGGAAAGCGGCTTTCTGGTCGATCCATCCAGTCACCCTTACCCAGATGCTCTTCCCGGCTGTCTGGGAGGACAGCTTTAGTCTGAGCACCTTCAACCGTTCGTGGTCTGACGTCTTCTTCGAGGGACGCGAAGCGTACATTGTGTCTAGTTACTGGGGCCTCAGTTGCCTGATTTTGGTCTTGCTCGGCGTCTTCTTTTCCGGGAATCGCTCCCTGACCTGGCTGCTGGTCGCGGTCAGTCTGGTTGCTATCGTCTTGGCGCTGGGCAAGTACACACCTGTGTACTTGTTCCTCTGTGAAAGCTTTCCTCTGCTCCGGTTCGGACGCTATCCCGCGAAATTCCTGCTGACCACGTCGTTGTCGTTTGCGCTGTTGACCGGTCTAGGCCTTGATCAGCTCGCGCAGCTTGGCCGCCGTGTCCGGGAACAAGGGGGGAAAAAACGGCTGACTGCCGTTATCCTCCTCATCACTGTATTGCTAGGCGCTGCTGGACTGATTGCTGTCGACTGGACTTGGGAAATGGCGGGTTTTCGGGTTGCGGATGGCACGGTTCAGCTGACGTATGAAGGAGTTCCGGTCAACATCAGTCAATCTTCTATTCGATATGCCGCACAGTACTTATTTGTTGTCGTTTGCGGCGGCACTGCGCTCGTTCTGCTTTCCTCCTTCGCCGTGCGGCTCCGGCCGGCCCACGTGGCGTACCTGGCGGTCGCGTTGGTTTTCTTGGATTTGGCCAGCAACCATTCGATTAATCCCGTCATCCAGTCAGGCGTTTATCAGCGGTCACCGGTCGCCGAATGGTTGCTGAAGCAGAGTCCCGCCGCCAGGCTTTCCAGAATCCACCACATCACCCCGGGCGAAACCAGCTACAGCATCCAGGGAGAAAGTGATTCCCAGATCTGGCATTTTGTTTTCAAGACCTTGGCGGCGCTGCCGTATACGGCAGCCGCGGATCACCTTCAATACTCCAGTTTCCCCCCGGTTGACCGCTTGGAGACGTCGGCCAGCCAGCGGATCTATCAAAGGCTGAAGCGGACAGATGACATTGGTGACGAGCTCCAGTGCCTGTCGCGCCTGAACACCTGTTATCTCGTCGCTGTTGGCGGGGTTGATAGACCGGATCTCGCTTTGCAGCTTTCCTTCCCGCTTAACACGAATCGGCCTCTGTATGTCTATCGACTGAAAAGCTGTTTTCCGCGCGCCTTTCTGCTGAACTCCGAGGGTGTAAAGTCGCTCGACGATTATCTCGCCGTCGGACTGCTTGACAATATAGCGACCGACGCTTCAGGGGCGGACGCGGCCGGCGTCAGAATCCTGCTGTACAGGCCAAATCGAGTCGAGCTGGACATCGAGCGGGCCACGAGGTCGAGCCTGGTACTTCTTGACTCCTATTACCCCGGGTGGCGGGTGTGGGTCGATGAACGGGAAGGCACTATCGAGAGAGTAGGGGAGGTGTTTCGTGGGGTGGCCGTCCCCTCGGGACAATCCCGGGTGGTGTTCGAGTACGCTCCCAAATCCTTCCGTCGAGGTCTGGCTGTCACGCTCTTTACACTCTGCGGCTGGATCGTTGTGCTAGCGATCACTCAATACCGGGCCTATCGCCTTCGAAGAGCCAAGGATGCGGATCCAATCTGTTAGAGGAGAGTCTCCCTTAAATGGAGAGTGTCCCTCATCCAAGGCCCCTCATCCAAGGCCTCCCTTATCCAAGGCCTGAGCGGGCCCTTTCAAAAAAGCCATTCGGCATATCGGAGAAGAGGGGAGGCGGAGACTTCTGGCCTCCGCCGGTGCTGATTTAGAGCAGGGGGCTCCGATGTCGGGCGAACGAGTTAAGTCCCGAGGCTGTACCCTTCCCGGTATTTGGGGATGACAAACTCATTGGCAGCGTTCCAATTCGTCATCCGCATGTTCTCCCCATCCCAGGCAAGTTTCCGACCTGGAAAGCGGATCGCCAGATTGCCCATGACAACTGTTTCGGTCAGGGGGCCGGCATAGTCGAAGTTTGAAACCGCGGGAGCACCGCCCTTGCAGGCATCGATCCAGTTCTGTTCGTGAGTCCCCGAAACCCGAGGCAGGCTCTTCGGTGGTCGCTTATACGCCTGCATTTTCGTTTCCGGGATGATTCGCGGACTATCGCCGTAGGTTCCGCAAACGATTTTTCCCTTATCGCCGACGAAGATGGTACCGCCGCCGTCACCGAAGTTCATTTCGCGGTCAGGTTCTAGTTCCTCCGGTCGCTCAGGCATCATGCCGCCGTCATACCAGTTCAGTTTAACCTCTGGCATTCCTTCACGCGCGGGGAAGTAGTAGTGCACGATCGAGGCAACCGGAAACGTCTCGTTGTTCTCGAAAACTTCCCACGCCTTGAATACCATCTGTGCCACGGTCGCCTGGACTGCGACCGGGTACTTTAGCTTGAGCGCGAAAAAGGGAGTGTCCATGATGTGGCAGCCCATGTCTCCCAGGGACCCTGCCCCGAAGTCTATCCAGGCTCGCCAGTCGTGCGGAGCGTAAGCAGGATGGTACGGACGGTAAGGAGAAGGACCGAGCCACAAATCCCAGTCGAGGGTTGCCGGGACGGGAGGCGTTTCTTTGGGCCGTCCGAAGCCTTGGCCCGGCCAGACGGGCCGGTTGGTGAAGCAATGAACCTCGCGGACGGGGCCGATAGCGCCGTCCCAGATCCATTCCGAAACAAGGCGCACTCCTTCCATCGAATGTCCCTGATTTCCCATCTGGCTGGCGACCTTGTAGCGGCGGGCCGCCTCCGTCAGCTTACGAGCTTCCCCCACCGTCCGGGTCATTGGTTTTTGCACATAGACGTGCTTGCCCAACTGCATGGCAACCATCGCAGCCGCCGCGTGGACGTGATCAGGACAAGCCACGATCACCGCGTCGATGTCCTTCTGCTTGTCCAGCATCACCCGGAAATCTTTGAATCGCGCCACATTGGGAAACTTGTTGAATGTCTTGGCGGCCCTTGCCTCGTCGACGTCGCACAGCGCAACGATGTTCTCGTGACTGCATCGATTGATATTGTTGGCTGCCATGCCGCCGGCACCGACGCTGGCGATTCCGAGTTTGTCGCTCGGCGCGACATAACCGCGTCCTCCCAGTACGTGCCTGGATACCAAGGTTATGCCTGCGCCTGCGCTTGCCATTTTCCCCACAAAGACCCGTCGCGAAACCTTCCGCTTCTTGTCGCCGCCCGTGTTGTCGTTAGTCCTCTCCATACCATGCTCCTTTTTGGCAAGGATACACCAAGGGACAACAGCCGTCAGCCGCTTCACTGAGCGGTTGTGGTAATCAAATGAAATGTCCGCATGAATCAGCAAATGATCTGTCCGATCTCAGCCGGGCGTGGATAAAACCGAAGCTTCCGAGGGAGGACACTTTCTGCGAGGGACAGTGTCTTTTTTTAATCCATCTATAGTCTTAATACTCAATTGTTTGAGGTTATCTGGCTGTTTTGGGGACAAAGTTTTTTTCGTACTTTTCCGAACTCGAACGTTTATAGCAAGTGACGTTTTACAGATCGGAAAGGAGTCTCGATGCCTCGCTTACCTCGATTAAAACCGCAAGACCGTCCCCAGAACTATCACCTGTACAACCGGATTGCTGGCCCGCCTGGCGACTATCCTATGCAGCAGCAGGATGCGCGCCAGTTGTTTCTCAGTATTCTGTTCTTCTACTCGGATATTTACTTCTGCCTCTTGTCCGCTTTTGCGGTTCTCGGAAATCACTACCACTCAGTAGTTCACTTTCAGGCGTTTGTGAAACTGTCACGCACGGAGCTCCGCAAGCTCGCGGTGAGGCTCTATGAGGGCAAGCTGTACAAGCCTTACTTGTTCTGGCGCGAAAAGCAGTGGCGCCGGTTCAATCAACGATTGTTTGACGTATCCGAGTTCATGCGGAACGTTGAGCAGTCGTATGCCGTGGCCCACAATAAGATGTTCGGACGCAGAGGGAGACTATGGGCCGACCGGTTCAAGTCGACACTACTGGAAAGCTGGAGCTCGGTGCAGGCGGCCGTTCTATACGTCGAGATGAATGCCGTGCGAGCCGGATTGGCGGACCGACCCGAGGAGTATCGGTTCAGCTCAGCGTGGCTGCGCTTGAGACCGAACGGTCGTTCCTGCTGTCTGCTACCGTTGACAAGACTCTGGCACGTTTCCGATCGGGGAAAAGCGGTCCGGTTGCATTTCGCGCATCTTTACCATCGTGGGGGAATTCGCATCGACAACGAGGACGAGCTGATTCGGGACATCATCCGTCAGGATGTGGAGGACGGGTTCACTGCCGGAATCGACCGCAATCGGCACCGCTATTTTAATGATGCGGTCGTGCTCGGAGACGCCGATCAAATACGATGCTGGCAGCACTCGCTACTTTCCGGAGGAAGCCGAACCCGAGAGCCGGTGCAAGCCACCACGTCGGGTCTTTTGTACATGCTCCGCAAGCCGCGTCGGGATCTGACCATGAACGTTTGTGCAGCTTGATCGTAGCTGGATCGGTCCTCGTTGATATCTGGCGTCTCCGAAAACTGAGATTTGAAAGGCCGGCAGGAGAGGCTCGCTTAGCGGCGCTCGAGCCGTTACAATGACCTTTTGACGAATTGCTGTTGGCGGACCCCGGATATGGAAAATGAGCAACTTCTGCAAAAAGGGATGAAAGTTGCGGACTCCAGAATGTTCCAGGAGGACAAGATCTGGTCGCGCTACAGCAACGACAAAGTGGATATCGGAGAGACACTAGGCCAGGTCATTCGCACGTTGCACAAGGTGCTTCCGCTCGACCAGCCTCTTGCGGCGCTCTCAATCGGGTCAAGCAACGAACCTCAGTTTCGCATTTTGGAAACTGCTTTTCGACGAGGTCTCTATCTCGTTGATATCGAGCACGAAGCTTTAGAGGTGGTTCGGGAGCGAGTAGCGCGTCAATTGACGAACCAGGTCCGGACATTTGCGGGCGACTACCGTCGAATCTTTCACAGCGAAGAATCGGCTGCCGAGTTCGTACGGTCCCGGTTGTGCGGCGCCCGCGTGGAACTCATCACGCTTCATCATTCCCTGTACTATACAGCGGCTGAAAAGTGGCTGCCTCTCGTGGAAAGCCTGATGCATCAGGCTTTGGCAAAGGTGGGCGCGATTCACGCCGTGATGATGGCGCCTGATTGCACCGAGTTTGGCACAACTGGTTGGCTGTATGAGCATTTTGCGGCGAGGTTCTGCGGACACCACAACAACCAGGACTTGCGCGAGTTGGCAAAGTCGCTCGAGGAGCGAAAAGCCGAGGAAGGCACCCAGATCCTCCTGAAACAGAGCCGGGTTCGCTTTCTCGCCGACAACTTCGAGAAGCTGATGTCAGTCGTTTGGATGATTCTTCTTTACCCGGACGTCCATTCCTATGCGGATGACCAGAGGCGCGAGATAACCGAGTTCGTACTCCACGAGTTCTGGCTGAAAAAATCCGCCCTCTGGCAGATCCAAGATCATTTGGTCATCTATCGGGGCGTCCCCTTCCCCGGACTCATCTGAGTACGGCCGCAGTCGACGGTTTCCCTTCAGCAGTCGTTTGTCAGGCCAAACTATCGCTTTCGCCCGATTCAGTCCTTCTGCGCGCCCGGTGGCCTTCTCCCGGAAACACTGTCCCCTGTTTTTTCCTCCCCCTGTTTTTCCACCATGGGTTGGCCTTACGTCCACTTGGTTACAGGCGTCGCGCAGCGTGAAGTGACATTCCGCGGCCTCAGAAGCTAGACTGTTTCTGAACCTATAAGGAGGATCCCAGTGGCACAGACGCTGGTCAGTACAGAGGGGCTATCTGTCCCCGAGTCCGCTACCAACAGACTGGCACAGCACTTTTCTGGCCAGGTCATTACTACCGAAAGCGAGGAATACGATCGGGCCAGGAAGGTTTTCAACGGAATGATCGACAGACGTCCGGGCCTGATCGCACGGCCTGCAACAGCTACTGATGTCCAGCGCCTGGTCGATTTTGCTCGCGAGCATCACCTGCTTGTCTCGGTCAAGGGAGGCGGTCACTCTGTCCAGGGCTTTGGTGTCTGCGACGGTGGTCTCATGATTGATCTCCGCCTGTTGAACAATGTGCGTGTCGATCCTGCGACTCAGACAGTTGTCGCCGGGGGTGGCACTACCTGGGGCGAATTTGATGCAGTCACCCAACAACACGGTCTTGCTGTTCCCGGTGGCCGCGTGCCGTCAACCGGCATTGCCGGTCTCACGCTGGGCAGCGGTTCCGGGTGGCTCGAGCGCAAGCTTGGTTACACAGTCGATAGCCTGATCGGTGCGGAAGTGGTGCTCGCCAACGGCGAGCTTGTTGATGCAAATGAGCATGAAAATCCGGAGTTATTCTGGGCGATGCGCGGCGGCGGCGGGAATTTCGGGATCGTTACGAATTTCAAGTACCGGCTCCACCCTGTCGGGCCAATGGTCTTCGGGGGACTGCTGGGCTTCCAGCCGGATGCGAAGATCCTGGCTGCATACAGGGATTTCATGGAGACTGCCCCGGATGATGTGGGGGGAGCGGCGGCGATCATTGCGGCACCGTCTTTTCCTTTCGTTCCGGCTGAGATTCGAGGGGAACCGTTGGTTGGTATTGTCGTCTGTTACACGGGTGATCCCGGTCAGGGAGAGGCAGCCTTCGCACCCATCTTGGATCTCCATCCTCAGCTCAGGATGGTCCAGCCGATGCCGTACGTCGTGCTTCAGGGATTCTTAGCCGCGGCGTATCCGCCCGGGAAACAGAACTACTGGAAAGCGGAAATGTACCCGGTTTTGCCTGATCCGGCCGTTGACATTCTGTTTAAGAAGGCAATTCCGCTTTCCTCCCCCATGCACAGCATCCTTATTCAGCCATTGGGTGGGCAGGTTCACCGGGTCCCCGACGGTGCGACCGCCCTGGGCTGGAGAGCCTCGGCTCGGTGGTCGGTTCACGTTCTGGGCATGTGGGAGAACCCGGACGAGAATCAGAGACACATCGCCTGGGTGCGGTCGGTGTCGGACGCAATTCAACCATGGGCACAGAAGGGGAATTATCTGAACTACCTCATGGATGAAGGCGAGCAGACTATCAAAGACAGCTTCGGCGCCAACTACGAGCGGCTCGTCCAGGTGAAAAACAAGTATGATCCCGCTAATTTCTTCCAGTTGAATCAGAACATCAGACCGACGGTCAGACAGTCGCCCGACCAATCAGTCCGAGCCGGTTTCTAGAGCGCCGCTTGGCAGGTCCCGGTGCCCGGTGTAGCCGGCCCGCGTGTGATCGGTTCGATCCCGACGCGGGCGGGGTGCCTGTCTGGAAGCTTTTCACGATAGAGAGTGTCCCCTGGGGATGCCCCCCTGGGGATGCCCTGGGGATGGGAGGTGCGCGAGGCCACGCGGCCTTAGCTTTGAGCTTGCTTCTCCGCTCGTTTGATTACATGATCTGCCCATGACGACCCGGGCAGTTCGGTACTCACGATGTCTCCTCTGGGTGTTTGCAGTCGTTCTGCTGTCGACGAGTCCGCTTGCTGCACAAGCGTCGGACCGACCGAACATCCTCTTCATCATGACCGACGACCACGCGGCACATGCGATCAGCGCGTACGGCAGCCGCGTCAATCAGACACCGCAACTCGACCGGCTGGCTAGGGAAGGAATGCGCTTCGACAGGTGTTTCGTCACAAACTCGATCTGCACACCCAGCCGCGCTACCATTCTGACCGGGAAATACAGTCACAAGAACGGAGTGCCAGTTTTTAATCGATTTGATGGAGCGCAGCAAACCGTGCAGCGGCTTCTTCAAGCCGCGGGTTACTACACGGCAATGGTCGGCAAATGGCATCTGGGCAGCGACCCGACAGGCTTCGACTATTGGAACATTCTCCCCGGCCAGGGTCGCTACCACGATCCTATTCTTTACGACAAGGAAGGGTCGCGGATTTATCCGGGCTACGCCACCGACGTGATAACCGAGCTGACCATCGAAGTGCTCAAGAACCGGCCGAAGGACAAGCCGTTCTTCCTGATGTCTCACCATAAAGCGCCTCACCGGGAGTGGACTCCCAATGAGAAGCACCGGCTGATGTTTGCCAACAAGCAAATCCCGGAACCGCCGACGCTCAGGGACAGCTATGAAGGCAGAGCAGAGGCGATCCGTCAGCAGAAACAGTCGGTTTTTCGGGATTTGACCCGCCGTGACCTCAAGCTGGTCCCCCCTGCCGGGCTTGAGGGGGCGGAACTGCAGCGATGGTACCAGGTCAAGCCGACCGAGGTCGAAATCGAAGTCGGCGGAGAAAAGACGCTACTCCGCGGCGAGGAATTGAACCGCTGGAAATACCAGCGATACATGCGGGACTACCTGGCCTGTATCCAGAGCGTTGACGACAATGTCGGACGGCTGCTCGATTGGCTCGATGCGAACGGCCTGCGCGAGAACACGCTGGTTGTTTACACCAGCGACCAGGGGTTCTTCCTCGGCGACCATGGAATGTACGACAAGCGTTTCATGTATGAAGAGTCGCTAAAAATGCCCTTCCTGGTTCGCTGGCCGTCACTAGTCAAACCAGGAAGCGTTACCGACGCGATCGCAACTAATTGCGATTTCGCCCCGACATTCCTGGAATTGGCCGGAGCTCAAATTCCGTCCGACATGCAGGGCCGCAGCCTGCTCCCCGTTTTAAGGGGCAATCCTCCGGCCGATTGGCGGAAGGCCTTTTACTACCGGTACTACCATGATCCCGGCGATCATGATACACGGGCCCACTATGGGATTCGGACTGAGACGCACAAGCTCATCCACTTCTGGAGAATCGACCAGTGGGAGGCCTACGACCTGGTGAAAGACCCGGAGGAAATGCGGAACATTTACTCGGATCCTGGAGCCAGGCAGACCATCGAGCGGCTGCGCGAGCAACTCATTCAGCTGAAGAAGGAAGTGGGCGATGACGATCAGTTCGCGAATGAACAGCCGAAAGACAGCTCATACGTGACGCCGCCACCGATCAAGAAATAGGGCGTCGGTTCGTCCTCACAAGAGCCGGCGTTCGCTTACGGCTCCCCGGTGAAACGAGCGAGTGACGGGGAGCCTTGCGACTGGTGCTATTATCGCGCCGTGAAACGCTCCACATTTACACTCACTTGGCTTTCGCTCGCGCTTGTTTTCACACCGGAAGCGCTGTGCCAGCCCGCCGGCCGCTCCCCGGAACTGGCCGATATCCTGAATTTCGAGGCCACCCACAGTGGTACGCAGCCCGGCGGATGGGGAGGCGGACCAACGGGGACAGTGTTTATCGACAACCAGATCGTCCACGGCGGACGCTGGTCCGCCCGATTCGAGCGCAACAAGCAGAGTCCCAACCAGTTCTCGGCTCTTACCATTGGGCTCCCTATCGATTTCACAGGCAGAACGGTTACGCTGCGAGGCTTCCTGCGCACCGAGGAAGCCAGTGAGTTCGTCGGCTTGTGGATGCGCGAGGACGGCGAGTCTCCCGCGCTTGCCTTCGACAATATGCAGAAGCAGAGCTTGCGGGGCACCCATGACTGGCAAGAGTACTCGATCACCTTGCCGATCGACCCGAGGGCTAGCCAGCTCTATTTCGGAGTTCTCCTGGCCGGAACCGGCAAGGCGTGGGCCGATGACCTCCAGTTGCTGGTGGACGGCCAGCCGATCTGGAAGGCACCCAGTACCTCCCAGCCATCTCACACCGTTGTGGATTCGGACCACGAGTTTGACGCCGGCTCGAGGATCGATGTCACACAACTCTCCGACGTTCAGATTCACAATCTGGCCACGTTGGGGCGAGCCTGGGGTTTCCTGAAGTACCACCACCCGGACATCACAGCCGGCCGCCGTCAATGGGACTACGATCTGTTTCGCGTGCTTCCTGGGGTTCTCACGGCGCCCGACCAGGCGGCGGCCAATGCCGTACTCCTCAAGTGGATCGCCAGCCTCGGCCCCGTTGGTCCCTGCAGCCCGTGCGCCGAACTCGACGAAAGCGATCTTCATCTTCGCCCGGAAGTCGCCTGGATCGCCGACAGCGCACTGCTCGGTTCCGATCTCAGTGGAAGCCTGAAAGAAATCTACGGCAGGCGACCAAGGGTCACAAAGCAGTTCTACGTTTCACTCCATCCCGGGGTGGGGAATCCCTCGTTCGATCACGAGTTGTCCTACAACAATCTCAAGCTGCCCGACGCCGGGTTCCAGATACTCGCGCTCTTCAGATTCTGGAACATTGTCGCCTACTGGTTCCCTTATCGAGATGTGATAGGCGAGGATTGGGGCGAAGTGCTGCACGACTTCGTTCCCCGAGTCGCCCTCGCCAGGACCCCCGACGATTACAGTCGCGAGATGTTGGCGCTGATTGCCAGGGTGCACGACACTCATGCTAACCTCTGGAGTTCACTCGAAGCGCGGCCGCCGGTCGGTGCCTGCCAGCTTCCGGTCAATCTGAGGTTTATTGATAAGAACATCCCGGTCGTAACAGGATATGCCGCGGAAGCCGGCAAACTGACGGGCTTGAGGCCTGGGGACGTGTTCACTCATCTTGACGGTATTTCGGTGCCCAAGCTGGTTGAAAGTTGGCTTCCCTACTACGCGGCCTCCAATCAGCCGACGCAATTGCGCGACATCGGGCGGTCCATGACGAAAGGCCCATGCGGCAAGGCCACAATCAAAGTTGTGAGAAGCGGCGAGTCGATCGAGATGACTGCCGATCGCGTGCCTGAGTCCAGCCTTAACCTGGCCCGCACTCACGACCTGCCCGGCGAGACATTCCGACTGCTTTGCCCTGAGGTGGGGTATCTCAAGCTGTCCTCGGTCAAGATGGAAGAGGCCCCCCGGTATGTCGAGCGCGCTGCCGGAACCAAGGGGTTGATTATCGACATTCGCAATTACCCCTCGGCATTTGTTGTTTTTGCATTGGGATCGTTGTTCGTCGAGAAGCAGACCGAATTTGTGCGATTCACGACCGGGGACGTGTCCACTCCAGGTGCTTTTCATTGGACGAAAGCGCTCGCGCTGCAGCCACAGAAACCACAGTACACAGGGAAAGTGGTCATTCTCCTTGATGAGGTATCCCAAAGCAACGCGGAGTACACCGCGATGGCTTTTCGGGCGGGACCACGCGCCAGGATAGTCGGCAGCACGACGGCTGGCGCGGACGGCAACGTTTCAGCCATCCCTCTGCCAGGGGGCCTGCGCTCGATGATCAGCGGAATCGGCGTCTTCTATCCCGACAAGAGACCGACGCAGCGAGTGGGAATTCGTCCCGACGTGGAAGTGAAGCCAACGATTGCGGGCATCCGGGCTGGCCGGGACGAGGTGCTGGAGGCAGCCATCCGCGAGATCCTGGGGTCCGAGATTCCGGCGGCCCGGATTGAGCAGTTGACCCGGCACTAAAGGCAACCGCGAGAGGCGGGCGTAACCGATCGATGGACCGCTAGAACCAAAAAAACCAGGGGGCCATCCCATTCTATTTATAATGGTTATAGCGCTTTTATTAGGGGTCTGTCCCCTGTTTTTGCCCTGTTTCCCTGTTTTTGGGTCCCCTGTTTTTGGGGTCCCCTGTTTTTGGGTCTTTGGAATCCCAGGAGGTTCCAGGTGAACAACGGGCGAGTGTTCCGGTCGAATTTGTTTGTGGTCCCCTGGCTGATGGTGATGTCCGCCCTGAGCCTGCTCGGCGCGGCTGCGCAGGCAGAGGATTCCGCGGCGGCATTTCCCGTCACTGTCCGCGTGGATGCTGGCAGATCGCTTGGCCGGTTGAAGCCAATCTGGCGCTTTTTCGGCGCCGATGAGCCGAACTACGCCTACATGAAAGACGGCCGCAAGCTCCTCTCTGAGCTTGGCGAATTGCGTCCCGGCGAGGTTTTCTTCCGCACTCATAATCTGCTCAACACGGGGGACGGAACGCCGGCTCTCAAATGGGGCAGCACGAATATATATACCGAAGATGACCAAGGCAGGCCTGTTTACGATTGGCGGATCGTTGACTTGATCTTCGACACATACCTCCAGCGAGGTGTCCGTCCTTACGTCCAGCTGGGGTTCATGCCCCGGGCACTCTCCAGCCGACCCGAGCCGTATAAACATGAATGGAGGCCCGGTTTTCCATACGAGGAAGTCTATACGGGCTGGGCATACCCCCCGAAGGACTACGCAAAGTGGAGTGAGCTCATCTACCAGTGGGTCAAGCACTGCCTCGAGAAGTTCGGGCGCCCGGAGGTTGAAAAGTGGTACTGGGAAACATGGAATGAGGCCAATATCCCCTACTGGCAAGGGACACCGGAGGAGTTCCGCAAACTTCACGACTACACGGTGGACGCGGTCCGGCGGGCATTACCGACGGCCCGCGTTGGCGGGCCGGACATGGCAGGCTCGGACCCCGCCTTCCTGAAGGACTTCCTGGAACACTGCCTGCGCGGAGTCAACCATGCCACCGGCCGAAAAGGAACACCGATCGATTTCATTTCATTCCACGCCAAGGGAGCCCCAAAGTTCATCGGCGACCACGTCCAGATGGGGATCGCCGCGCAATTGCGAACCATAGACCGTGGATTCGCGACGATAGCCGCATACCCGGAGCTGAAGCAGCTGCCGATTGTCATCGGCGAGTCTGATCCGGAGGGCTGCGCCGCCTGCCAGGGCTCTCAACTGGCCTACCGGAACGGGACCATGTACTCGAGCTACACGGCCGCCAGCTTTGCCCGAAAACACGACTTGGCCGACCGGCACGGGGTGAATCTCGAGGGCGCCCTCACTTGGGCGTTCACGTTTGAAGACCAACCTTACTTCGCCGGCTTTCGCCAACTGGCCAGCAACGGCGTCGACCTGCCCGTTCTGAACGTTTTCCGGATGTTTGCGAAAATGGGTGGGGACCGGATCGCCGCAACCAGTACCGGGGCAGTGTCCCTAGACGAAGTCTTGGCTGAAGGAGTCCGCAAAAGCCCGGACGTCGGGGCGCTCGCGAGCCGGGCAGGTGAAACCGTCTGCCTCATGTTGTGGCACTATCACGATGACGATCTGCCCGGACCCCAAGCGGCCGTTGACGTGCAGGTGTCGGGTCTGCCCGAGGGAAAAACCTCTGTCACGATGACGCACTACCGGATTGACGAAAAGCACAGCAATGCCTATGCGACTTGGATGCGGATGGGCTCTCCGGTTGCGCCCAACCGCAAGCAGTACGCGGAGCTTGAGGCGGCAGGCCGCCTGAACGCCATCGGAAAACCCGACGAAATTCCGGTTTCACACGGATCTATGGACATTCGCTTCTCTCTGCCGCGCCAGGGTGTGTCGTTGCTCGTTATTGAATAATGAACCGAGGGCATACGCCAACGTAGTCCTCGCCGGAAGACGACGACCATGAACTCGCCGCCTCACCAGCCGTCCGAACCATCCATCAGCGCGCTCGCCTGGGTATTCTTGAAGCTCGGCCTCATCGGTTTCGGCGGCCCAGCCGCCCATGTGGCAATGATGGACGATGAGGTGGTGCGCCGCCGCCGTTGGTTGTCGCGTGAAGAGTTCGTTGATTTGCTCGGTGCGACCAACCTGATCCCCGGGCCGAATTCCACCGAGATGGCCATCCACGTGGGGAGACGGCAGGCCGGCTGGCCCGGGCTCCTCGTCGCCGGCAGCTGTTTTATCCTGCCCGCCAGTCTCATTGTCACAGGACTTGCCTGGGCGTATGTTAACTACGGGGCGTTGCCGGAAATCACCGGCGTCTTGTATGGGGTAAAGCCGGTCATCATCGCCATCATTCTCCAGGCCCTCATCAGCCTCGGCCGGACCGCGCTCAAATCAGCCGTGTCGTGGCTCGTCGCTACGGCAGCAGTAGTCCTTGCGTTTGTCGGAGCGAACGAACTGCTGCTTCTCCTGGGGGGCGGCGGCCTGGCATTCGCTTGGAAATGGCTTCGGAGTTCGCGTCCCCCGTCCATCTCCGGACTGTTCTCATTGCCGGTCGCCGGGCCGATCTGGTTAGTCGCAACGGCCGGTGTGAAGGGGACAGTCAACATGGCTGTCCTTTGGCCGCTCTTCTGGTTCTTTCTGAAGGTCGGGTCGATCCTGTATGGCAGCGGATACGTGCTGTTGGCCTTCATCAGGGCAGACCTGGTCGAGCGCTGGGGATGGCTGACCGAAGCGCAGTTGCTGGACGCGGTGGCGGTAGGACAGGTAACTCCCGGGCCGGTCTTCACGACTGCCACGTTCGTTGGTTATCTTGTGGCAGGCCCGACAGGTGCCCTGGTGGCAACCGTCGGCATCTTCCTCCCCGCTTTCGTGTTCGTTGCCTTGAGTGGGCCGCTGGTTCCGCGGATTCGACGATCACCGCTAGCCGGCGCTTTTCTGGACGGGGTGAACGCAGCCTCGCTGGCTCTCATGTTTTTCGTCACTTATCTCCTGGCACGGGCTGCGCTTGTCGATGTCCCGACGATCCTGCTGGCCGTCTTTACCTCGCTGCTTCTTTTCCGGTATCGAGTGAACTCGGCTTGGCTCGTGCTGGCAGGCGGTGTTGCCGGCCTGTTGGTTTACGGCCGTCTGTAAGAGGCCGAATACACCAGAACTGCCGAGCGGAACAGAACCGCAAACGCAGCGTTTTTCGCGAAGTGCGCGGATTGTCACCGCAAGCAACAGCTAGGGGCCAGGCGTCGCTCACGGCTACAATCCGCGCACTCCGCACAAAGCGCTCCGTTTGCGGTTCTGTGATGCTCGACCACCCGATTGGCTCTGCAGAATCCTGCGCCGCGGCTCCCTCCGCTCACGCCTGGGCCGCCGCACCACGGGTGGCGGCGCGCAGGGGCAGTCCCTGGTCAGCGAGGTTCTCGAACAGCCGCTCGTGGATGTCGCTGGCAAAGAGATAGACGAGACGTCCGTCGCTTTTGGAGGTGGTGGCGAGTCCCTTCGCTGCCAAAAGCAGGCAGAGCTGCTGCTCGCCGGGGCTCAATTCCGACGCGTCTACTTCGGGCAGACCCCGAATTCCGGACCGCAGCTTTCGCAAGAGATCACGAACAAAAACCTGCGGGTCCGTCGAATCCAGCGCAGCTCCTGCAGCCAGCCACCGCTCTTCGGATTCCCCGTAAAAATAGGGGCCGGCCGCGTAGGCAACCAGGAAGATCAGCAGATCAATGAATGCCGCCAACAGCAGAGAGAACACATGGCGGCTGGTGGGCGAGCTGACAAGTTCCTCAAAAGCCCTCATCAGGTCCTCCTGTCCGCTCGACGACTGCTCGACGTACTTGGAATAGGAGGGGGGAATCGGTTTGTCGAGTTTCTGGCCCGGTAGGAGTTCGGACACGCTGGCCCACGGGATCTGATCGAAGACCCCGTGAAACTGTCGCAACTGCGTCTCGGTTGGAGTGTCGGGTCGCAGCTGCGCCCGAAAACCAGACAGAGCCTGTCGGGTGCTTTCGAGGTCGGTAACGGTCTGTCCTGTGAGCTTGGTATATCGGTCGAACGCGGTGTAACGAACTCCGAGGCCCGCCCCTTCCTGGTAGTTGTCGCGGTAGGTTTGTGCTTCTTTCGCAACTGCTTCGCGGATGCGGTTCAGGTAAGGGTCCGCGTCCCTGGCCTGGGAAATGTGGCCGTGGGTCTTCTCGGCGGCTGTGAGCTCTTCCAGAGCGAGGACGTATCGCTTTCCGTTGGTCACCGCCTGGCTGAGCAACTGGTCGGTGCTGGCCGCAGTTCCGGTCAACTCGTCATATAAAGCGCGCTGCAGCAGGGCAGGTCGCTCGCGGGCAGTGAACCACGTGTAAAGACTCACGTAGGAGAACGCGATCGAGACGACTGCACAGATTGCGTAAACGACAATCAGCAGCGCGCGGCTCTTTCGCGTGAAACCGACCAGCCAGGCCACCATCACAAGTGACAGCTGAACTCCCAGCGACGCGAGGAAAGAAAACCAGCCGGACAGGTACAGCGCCATGCCCTGTTGCGTGGTGTAGAACGAAACGATCGACAGCAGGCAACTGGCGACAAACAGGACTTGCACGATCGGGCGGCCGAAACCGCCACGAAGCCGGGCCCGGTTCGAATACACGAATGCCATTCGGCCTCCTTAAGGGACGTCTATGAGCTATTACGCACCGACCGCCAAAATGGTTGCGTCGAAGCCGTGGACCGGCTGACCAGCTAACTGGCTAATCGGCCAACCGGCTTTCCGGTTGACCGACCAATGCCCTCTAATGCTTGGAGGCCAGTCTTTCGCGGATGCGCTCCTCTTGTTCCCTCAGGTCGGCGGTGAACTCCGGACCGAAGTCCGCCGCCTCAAAGACTTGCCGGATCTCGATCTCGGTGTCCTCCATGGGCGCCCGCTTCACCCATGCGATGGCTTCGTCTTTGGACTTCACGTTCCAGAGCCAAAAGCCTGCAATCAATTCCTTGGTCTCGGGGAAAGGCCCGTCGATAACGGTGCGTTTCTTCCCGGAGAATCTGACCCGCGTGCCCCTCGACGTGGGATGCAGCCCTTCGCCCGCCAGCAGGATGCCGGCTTTCTCGAGCTCCTCGTTGTATTTACCCATTGCGGCAAGCACCTCGCGGCTAGGCATGACTCCCGCCTCCGACTCTTTGCTGGCTTTAACGATGACCATGAATCGCATTGGTTTGCCTCCTTGACGGATTGATGACAACGGACCCCAAGGACCCAAGGACAACAAGGACAGCAGGACGCGTTCTCCTCGTTCACCGCTGCCGTCCATCACGGTCCTTGGTGCAGCCCAATGCCAGCCAATATGCCGACGTTTCCCGATTGGTTTCGAGCAGCCTATAATCCAGCGCATGCGCAGGTCTGATCTCGTCACCCGGCTCGATTCAGAATTCAAGATTGCCGGACATCCCGAGAACCTCCTCGAATGGGCGCTCAATGACGAAAACCGGGAGGCATTCAATCCCGACTTTCTTGACCGTCGCACAGCTTGCGTGCTCGCAGGGGCCGAGAATGTTGCTAACGTGTTCACGGTGGTTTTCGTGACCGATGCGATCATCGAAGAGCTGGCCGCCCATCCGGCGTCCCTGGTGTTTACGCACCACCATTTCGACTGTCATGAAGACGAGCGAGGCATCGAGCCGCTACGCCGTGACCAGCTAGAAGAATTGCGACGTCAGGGCCATTCCTTATACGTTGCGCATGCTCCCCTCGACACTCACCCTGTCTACGGGACTTCGCTCGTGCTCGCGCGTCTGCTGGAGGTCCCTCACGAGTCGGGGTTCTTCAAATACGCGGGAACCGACGTCGGGGTGATCGGCCGGATTGAGCCGACAGTTTTTTCTGACTTAGCCGAGCGGGTTCGACGGGTCCTCGAGCGCCCGTCTGTGACGACGGTTCAACACCGGCAGTCCGTCCACAAAGTCGCCATTGCAGCCGGCGGAGGGGATTTCGGCCAAGTGGCGGAAGAAGTCGCACAGGCGGGTTGCGATACCCTGATCACGGGACCAGTCCAGAACCGGTGGGCAAATCCCTTAGTTCAGGAGAATCACCGCTGTTTTCTGGAGATTTGCCAGCGGTGCGGTGTCAATCTCATCGGCGGCACCCACTACGCAACCGAACGACCGTCCATGATTGCAGTTGTCAAGATGTTCCGACAATGGGGCATCCCCGCAACGTATCTCGAAGATGATGGTTTGCTGCAGTCCACCTGACAAGGTTCGGGTTTGGGTCTGCGGCGAGAAACTCGAAGGGGCGGGCCGACATCCTGAAGGTAGAGATGAAAAAAAGAGAGCTGTTGAATCTGGGAGTCCCGCACGCCGCTGTTGGCATCGCGATCGATGCGGTGAGAAAAGCCGCCTCGAAAGGTTCTTCCCGGCCTGAAATCAGGGCGGCGATCACGGCGGTTCTTGCTGACCCGAAGGCGCACACGACGGACGATGTTTGGGGTGAGTTGGCATCTCACTGTACCGGTTCCGGTCAATCTGGTGGTCCCTCGCGGACCGAACCGGCTCCGTATCGGATATGGGGCAGTGACTTTGAGCCCGACTCGATCCGGCAAATGGAGAACGCCTGCAAGTTGCCGGTCTCCGTCGCGGGCGCGTTGATGCCCGATGCGCATGTGGGCTACGGATTGCCTATCGGCGGGGTACTCGCAACCGAGAACGCGGTCATCCCGTACGCCGTCGGGATGGATATCGCCTGCCGGATGAAGATGACGGTGCTGGATCTGCCAGTCGATGCCCTGGACAAGCAGCAGGACCGTCTTGCCCGGGCCTTGGAAAACGAGACGTCATTCGGGGTCGGCGCCGAATTCAAGAAAAGAAAGCAACACCCGGTCATGGACGAAGACTGGTCGTGCAGCCGAATCACAAACCGGGACAAAGACAAGGCCTGGAAGCAGTTGGGCACGAGCGGAAGCGGCAACCACTTCGTCGAGTTCGGCGTGCTCACATTGCCTTCTCCTGATCTTGGTCTGTCGACTGGGCGGTACCTTGCCCTCCTCAGCCATAGCGGGAGCCGCGGAACCGGCGGGAACGTGGCCACGTTCTACAGCCGTCTTGCAATGGACCTGCACCCGGAACTGCCCAAGGAACTTCGCCACCTGGCCTGGCTCGAGCTCGGTTCCGAGGACGGAGAGGAATACTGGCGGGCTATGGAGCTTATGGGGTTGTATGCTGCGGCGAACCATGCTCTCATCCACCGGAGTATCGCCCGCAACCTCGGTGTTGACGTTTTGCTTGACCTCGAAAACCATCACAACTTCGCGTGGAAAGAGCGCCATCAGGGACGCGACGTCATCGTCCACAGGAAGGGGGCGACACCGGCGGCCGCAGGCGATCTCGGCATTATCCCCGGCTCCATGGGAACCCCCGGCTACGTAGTTCGAGGCAAGGGACACCCGGACTCTCTTAATTCCGCCTCGCATGGAGCGGGGCGAAGGATGAGCCGAAAGGCTGCGCAGTCACAGTACACCTGGAAGGATCTGAAGCGGTTTCTGGAAGAACAGGGAGTCACACTGCTCTCGGCCGGACTGGACGAGGTACCGATGGCCTACAAGGACATCCATACGGTCATGGCTGCCCAGTCGGATCTCGTCGACACTGTTGCCCGGTTCGACCCGAAGCTGGTGAAAATGGCCCCTGCGGGCGAACGACCGGAGGACTGAGGCGCACTGCGCACTGCCGACTGACAACTGACGACTGACGACTGACGACTGACGACTGGCAGTCGTGGGGCGATTCGCGTTCAGAATAAGTCCGCCGCTTTCCGGCCCGGTCGTCTGGTTCCGGGTCAGGCGCGTGAGCCGCTCAGCCAGTCGGTTGTCGTTCCGTCTGTCGTCTGTCGTCAGTTGTCAGTCGGTCAGTTGCTTTACTGCTGGACCGTAAACGGCACCGAGTACTGCGTGTTTTCCCACATGAGTTTCAGGACGCCACCACCAGCCGGGTTGTTCTCGACCGCGATCGTGAACTGATCGACGGGCGGCTCGAGCGCCTCTTTCTTCATGTCGACTCTGCCGATGTCCTGCTGTTCATCGTACTGCAGTCCCCATTGCAGGATCTGCTTGTTCAAGATCAGCTTAGCGGTACCGTCCTCGGCTGGAAGCAGGAACATTGTACAGGCGCCTGCCGGGACCGTGACCTGCCCGAACGTGAGCGGCTTCGGGGTCAGAAGCAGGGTCGCTTCGTCCGCGCCCATGCGCCAAACCTTGCCGTAGGGGACCAGAGTTCCCCAGATCTTCCGCGTTTCCCCGGATCGGGAGTCCTTGCTGAACGGGCGGCCATAGACGACCATGACCCGGGTGCCGGTGCGACGATCTCCAATCATGCCCGTCACAACTTCGTGCGGGCTCCGACGTGGCGGGGGAGTGGGGCGGACTCCCTGGGCTGCGGCCGAAGGAGGCGGTTGTTGTGCTTGCGGCTCCGCGAACGCCGCCAGTCCCATAAGGCTACCGACTGCGAGGAGTAATGTTGATTTAAGCAAGTGCATAGTGACTCCTGATGTAGAGACCTGTTTGACGTGAATTATGGCACTGCCGAAAACACTGTACGCGTTCCGCCGACGGGCAGTCAACAGGGGCCAGGGCCCAACCGAGGGCTGCCGAGACAACGGTGGCCGCAGGATCTTCGGGCCTTACTCCGGGCTTTTGAAGAGGACTGCGGCCAGCGGCGGCAACGTGACTTTCAGCGAATGCGGACGGCCGTGAAACGGCTGAGCCGAGGCCTGTAGCCCGCCGGCATTGCCCAGGCCGCTGCCCCCATAGTAAGTCGCGTCGCTGTTGAGGATCTCTTCCCAGTAACCGCCCCGCGGGATGCCGACCAGGTAGTTCTCTCTCGGCACCGGCGTGAAGTTGCAGATGACGAGCACGACGGAGGAACTCGACTGCGCCTTTCGCAGGAAGCTGATCACGCTGTTGTCGGCATCATTAGCGTCCACCCACTCAAAACCCGCAGGATCGAAATCCAGCTCGTGGAGGGCCGGTTGCTCCCGGTAGACGCGGTTGAGGTCGGCGACCCAATTCTTGAGCCCCGAGTGGAACGGGTACTCGAGGACGTGCCAGTCGAGGCTGTTCTCGTGATTCCACTCGTTCCATTGTCCGAATTCGCCCCCCATGAACAGAAGTTTCTTTGCCGGTTGTCCGTACATGTAACCGAAGAGCGCCCTCAGGTTCGCGAACTTCTGCCAGTCATCACCCGGCATTTTCCGGATGAGAGAACCCTTGCCGTAGACCACCTCATCATGGGAAAGGGGGAGCACGAAGTTCTCGTTGAAGGCGTAGACGAGTCGGAAAGTCAATTGGTTGTGATGGAAACGCCTGTGGATTGGTTCCTTTGCGGAGTACACAAGTGTGTCATGCATCCACCCCATGTCCCATTTCATTCCGAAGCCCAGGCCGCCGACGTAAATCGGTCGTGAAACCATCGGCCAGGCTGTCGATTCTTCCGCCACGGTCTGGACGTCCGGGTGGCGGCCGTAGACCTCCTGATTGAGACGCCTAAGGAGCGAGATGGCCTCGAGGTTTTCGTTTCCGCCGTAGATGTTCGGAATCCATTCGCCTTGTTTACGCGAGTAGTCGAGGTAGAGCATCGAGGCAACGGCGTCCACACGCAAACCGTCGGCGTGGTAGATATCCAGCCAGAACATAGCGCTGCTGAGCAGAAAACTCCTGACCTCGTTCCGGCCATAGTTGAAAATGTTACTGCTCCAGTCCGGGTGAAAGCCTTTCTGTCGACTCGAATGCTCGTACAGATGGGTCCCGTCGAAATAGCCGAGACCATGCTCGTCTGTGGGGAAATGAGATGGAACCCAATCCAGGATCAGCCCAATACCCTTGTCGTGCAGGCAGTCGACCAAAAACATGAAGTCTTGAGGCGAACCATACCGCGCCGTCGGCGCAAAATATCCCGTTGTCTGGTAACCCCATGAGCCGTAAAAGGGGTGCTCCATGATCGGCAGGAGCTCGACATGCGTGAACCCCATCTCGCTGGCGTACTGGGCGAGTTTGGGCCCGACGTCCCGGTAGCTGAGCGGTTGATTGTCCGGGGTCCGCATCCACGAGCCGAGGTGCACTTCGTAGGCCGACATGGGGGCGCGCAGCGAATTGTTCCGCCACCGGTTGGCCATCCAGTCGGCGTCGTTCCACTCGTAGTCGAGGTCCCAGACCACCGAAGCGGTTTTGGGTGGGGCTTCATGGTAAATCCCGAAGGGATCCATCTTGTTCACCCGGTAGCCGTTATAGCGGGACACGACGTGGTACTTGTAGAGTGCACCCTTGGCGACCCCGCCAATCAACCCGTGCCAGATCCCGGACTGCCCGAGAGGCCGGAGCGGATGCGGGTTGTTGCCCCAACTGTTGAAATCACCGGTAACGAATACCTGCTCGGCATCCGGTGCCCAGACGGCGAAATAAGTACCGTTGGCGTCTCCGTCACGAACCACGTGGGACCCCAGTTTGCCGTACAGATGCAGGTGGCTGCCTTCGTTGAACAAATAAAGGTCATCTTCCGTCAGTAGGGAGTAGTCGTACCGGATCTCGTGCTTTTCGGTTGTCTTGGGTGCGCGCGCCTGGCTCATCGTAGTCCTCGCTCGTCTAGTCTACAGAAGAGGAATTGGAAATAAAAAGAATCTGGTAGCCGCGCGAGCGAACAAACCGTGTAAAAAGTGCAACTTGAAGGCAATGGGGGACTCCTTCCACTCAGAGTCGGTGTTTGTTACACTTGTTACCCAGTTGCAGAAAAGGGTTTTGTATGTCTTTCGGCTTAATCAACAGTGACGAAATTCATCCTTCTGATCCAACTATGCGAATCAAGATCCTACTCGCAGACGACCACAAAATCGTGCGCGATGGCCTCAGGACGCTGCTCGAGCAACAGCCGGACATGGAGGTTGTAGCTGAGGCCGAGGACGGAGCGACCGCGGTCAAGCTCACCCAGCAGCTTTCACCGGATGTCGTAATCATGGACATTGCCATGCCGGAGATGAACGGAATCGAAGCGACTCGGCAGATAACGAATCATGATGCGGCAGTGAAAGTCATTGGCCTTTCAATGTACTCCGATAAACGATTCACGGCGGAAATGCTGAAAGCCGGGGCCGCCGGCTATCTCCAAAAGGACTGTGCCTTCGAGCAACTCGCCCGAACGGTTCGCTCGGTGGTGGACTCTACAGAACATTGACGGCCACGAACGACAGCCTATGCGTGGCTGTCACCCGTGGTCCGTTGGTTCCCGGGTCTTTTCCCGTGGTTTCCGTGTCTAGAAACTGAACCGCAACGAGAATTCTACCCGGCGGTTACCCGCCATGGACATCCCGCCGCCTCCGCCCCCGCGGAACCCGAATCCGGCGACCGCGCCGTTACTGATCCCAAACAGGGGGGAAGTCAGGTTGCCTATCGGCATGCCCTCGTTGGTGTTGTTCAGAACATTAGACACGTCCATTGAGACCGTGAGGTTGTAAGGCTTGCCGGTGTTTCCGCCAAAGCCTCCGAAGCCTCGACCGCCGCCGGGACCACCTGGTCCACGACCACCGCCACCCCCCCGGCCGCCTGCGCCACCGGGCCCGCCTCCGGCCCACATACCCGCCGGCGGACCGTCCGGCCCACCTTCGACCGGGAGCCGCTCCGGAGCCTTCCCGAACCCGATTGTCTTGCTCAGACGCAGCCTCGTCATCAGGAATCCTGGTCCCTCGCCGAGATTCCGAGGAATGATCACTGCGCCCGGCGCCGGGTTAGGATCAAACGCTCCCCACTGGGTCCGCACAACGCCGGGCCTGTCCAAATCGTTAGCGTAGGCAGGGCGCTCGGTAAACAGGGTGTCCCCGTTGGTGTCGCGTCCGGTCGTAATGTTGAACGGCCGTCCGGACGAGGCCATGACGAACGGGTTGAGACGGATGTCTCCGGGCAACGTCAGGGAGCCGCCCATAACGATTCGGTGACGTACATCATAGGGCGCGCGGGCGAACGCGAAATCGAAATCGTATGGATCGTAAGCAGACCCGGAGCCGGATTCGCCGTTACTCTCCGCTTTTCCAAGCGAGTAGTTGCCGAAAATCGTAAACCTTTGGCTGAACCGGTTGCTCAGTCCCACGATCAGTTGGTTTTGACGCGATCGCCCGTCCGAATGGTATTCGAAGATGTTTCCGATCTCTCCCAGCGGGCGCTGGTTGGTCACCGGGTCCGGCGCGTTGATGTTGAAAGAGCGCAGATCGTGCAGTCTCGCGGTGTGCACGAAGCTCACCGAAACAGTGAACGACTTGGGCAGTTGCCGTTCTACGCTGATCGCTCCCTGCATGGAGTAAGGAGCATTGAGCTTCTCGGATAGCCGTCGAATCGACTGCGGGGTGGCGTTGGCAGCCAACTGGTCCGGTGTCGGGACGGTCGGAAAGAAGTCGGGATTAGAGACGATGAACTGTTGCTGATTGATCCCGTTATAGCGGTTGGCCTCGAGCACCAGGCTCTCGCCGACCCGATCGTAAAAAAGCCCGAATCCGCCCCTGACGATGGTCGATGGTCGCTGGCCTTGCTTTACGCCCGGCGACCAGGCAAAAGCCACGCGAGGGGCAACGTCCAGGTGATCGCTGATGTTGTTTTGCGCCTCGTAGCGCACGCCGAACGAAAGAAGCAACGAGGGCAGTATCCGCCAGTCGTCGTTCACGAACAGGCCCATCTGGGTCTGGCTGATACCAGCAAGAGGGTTGCCGGCCGACAGCGAAAACTGGGTAGCGCCGCCGCCCAAGGCCCTGATATCCGCCGGGTCCATACCGAGCTGTGAAAACAACAGCGTCCTACGGTAGCGCTCAAGGCTGGACAGTGGGACCAGAACAGGTTGTCCGTCGGCGCCCAGCACCGGCTGGTTGTTCTGATCCAGTTCCGGACCGGCGCCGCCCGCGAACGTAAAGGTGCCGGCAAAGTTGTTCCTGGTTATATCTTCAGTCGAAACGTACTCGATCTTGACGCCCGCTTTGAGAGCATGCCTGCCCGCGGCCCAGGCCGTGGAGTTCTGGAGTTCCCACTCCTTGTCGATATTGCCCGACAAGCCAGTTGTTGACCCGCCGCCGTAAAAGGAATCCAAGACTCGTAGGGCCGGCTCGTCGGAATCCCTGCCGCGATTGCGCTCGTTGTGGTCAAAACGCAGACGCGTCTCGTTAATGATGCGTCCCTTGATGACCGAGGTTTCAGTCAACGACATCTCGTGCTCTTTGAACATCGTGTCGTAGGCCAGTGAACTGAGCGAGAAGCCTCCGATTCCTTCGAACGCGTTGCGCGATTCCGAATAACCGTAGCGGCCGATCAGCGTGTTGTTGGGGCTGAGCTGGACTTCTACTCGAGGCGAGATGCTGGTCCGGCGCTGGGGCGTCACCAGGGTCTCATTAAACGCAATGGGCTGGAGATTGTTATCCAACACGGTCGCATTAATCACCGCATTCTCGTCGAACTCCCGCCTGCTGGCGTCGACGAAGAACGACACCCTGTTCTTGATGACCGGTCCGCTGAGGTTCATGCCGTAGCTGCGCGCTTGAAACGGCGCTCGCGTCGATGCGTACGGATTCCGGGAGTTAAGGCTCTCATCGTTGAACCGGAAATCTGCTTCACCTCTGAACTTCTCGGTTCCCGGCCGGGTGAGGATCTCAATCCGGCCAAATCCCAGGCGCTCGAACTCCGAGGAGAAAGGATTCTGATTGATGCGGATCTCGCGGATCGACGCTTTTGGCGGCATTCGTCCCCCGCTGAACCCGTCGATGTAGAACTGACCACCGTCCGGGCCGGCCCCCGGCCCGGCCAGCGCCTGAAGCGCGTCAGCGAGCTCGTCCGGATCGTCGGGCAAGGCGTCAAGGTCCTCGCCCTTGAGCACCAGAGCGCCGGCGTTCTCCTCGGCCGCCAGGCTGACCCCCTCGGTATCCGAAGTGACCGTCACTTCTTCTTTTTCCAGGGCCACTTTCAGGATGAAGCTTACTTCCACAGTCGGCTGGTTAGCCTTGATTTCGACCATCTTGGTCTCGGGGTCGAATCCCTTAGCGACCGCCCTGACGCTGTAAATCCCCGGGCCCAGGTTCGGAATGGAGAAATTGCCTTCCTCGCTGGTCACCGTGATTCGTTCCGCGTCGTTGGCGTCCGTGACGATCACACTCGCTCGGGGCAGCACAAAACCGCGCTCGTCGAACACCTTCCCTTGAACGGCGGGCAGGGAACTGCTTGGGGATTGTGCTACGCCGGTCGTAGCGAACATCAGGATGATGAGCAGGCAGAGATAGAGTACCCGATAGCTGAACATGGTGAACTCCGCTAGTGTTGAAGACTTCTCAGTGGGACTAGGGAAGTCCCATACCCATATCAAGCACACCGGACGGGAAGTTGAAACTGCTCGTTTCTCCTTGAGAAGGGAGCGTCAGGAGCGGTTCAACTCCTGCCGCGAGAAGGATCGCCGTTACCTTGTCTGGGTCGTTGCCGACCGTGCTTGAAACCATGATCAATTCACCCGGTTTTAGATCGTTGATGGAGACAGCCGGTAGTCGCTGAAACATCTCGGACAGGTCGCCGCCTCGCCTGGGACCGCCGGGCCCCGTCGGCGCTCCGGACCCCGGTCCCTCGCTGCCTCGAGCCTGTCCCTGTCCTCCCGACGATGCGCCCGGTTGAGCGGTCGTGGCCGCGCCGGGAAACGAGCGTCCCGGATTCCCGTTTGTTCCGTTTACCGAGGCATTGAGACGACGGGCCATCATCGTCGCCATCTGCTCCGGAATCCGCCGCAGAACACTGTCCTTGTTTATGACAACAGTTAGAGGCTTCTTCGTGGGCAGGTTCTGGATCGAGATCGTGCAGGCCTGAGCGTCGACCGCCTTGATCGGCCCGCCTACCATCACGAACGTCCCGAAAACGACAACTTCGGCGTCAACCCGCGTTTCCGCCTCATCTTTGTTGCCGAGTGCACGCAACTGGTCGCCGGGCTTGATTTCGGCCAGTGAGCTCGGTTTGGCGTCCGCGAAGTGGACCGAATCAGGTGCATAGCGCCGGTACAGCGTCTTATCGTTGACCGCGACTGCCATTGTCCGACTGCTACCGAGGCCAATTGTCTTGGCGGTTATTTCGCCCTTGGCCGGGCCGACGGAAATAACCGCCGCGGAGATCCCCCGGCGCCGCCAATCTTCCGCCTCGCGCTGGTTCCTCTGGGCGATGTCCGCTTTGCTGACCACGATGATCTGACGGGCAGGGACGCTCTTGCCGTCGGGCGCCACTCGGCCACGGGCAATCACCTTGTCTCCGGGTTGAAGACTCGAAAACTCAACCGGCGTACCCTTTTCGAGTGTCTTTTCCCCCGGCGGGACCTTCAGAAACTCGGTTTCGTTCGTAAAGGTTGCCTGAACCTCGCCGTTGGCGGTCGTCAGGATGATTCGCCGGGCAGCCACATCGAGCGATTGAATCTCGCCTGCCAGGTAAGTAGGCCGAGGAGCCTGGGTCCCAGCCTGATCCTGAGGAGTCGCCGCCAACGGCAAGATCGCGACGCTGAACATCACCGTTCCGAAGAGCAGCGTCCAAACAAGGCTATTGATAGGCCTGTGCATCACAGAATTCATATTCACCGTTTTGTGTTGTCGCTCTATTAATACGTTTGGGAGAATGAGAACGCTTCAGGCCCGAGTGTAAAATCGGCGCAAACTGAGCGGCTGCCCGCTGCCCGCTGCCTGCTGCCCGCTGACCCGCTGCCCGCTTGACCCTTGTGGGGTACTTGAGGAAGTATTGGAGAAGTCCTCAGTTCCAACAGCACAAGGGGGAGCAGATGAAAAATCCGCTTCGAGCGATCTTCGATTTCGACCGACGGGAGCTGCCGGTCGCGCTCCTTTTGTTTCTGTTCTACTTCCTGATCATTGCAGTTTTTCAAATCCTCAAGCCGCTCAAGAACGGGTTGTTCGTGGAACACTACGGAGCGGATATCGAACTGTACGCGAAGCTGGCCAACATCATAGTCGCGGCCGTGGCTGTGGCCGCCTACAGCCTTTTGTACAGCAAATTGCGGCGCAACTGGCTTATCTACGTACTTTGCGGCTTCTTCGTCGTCGGTTTCCTTGTCCTGATCTGGGCGCTCAGAAGTCCAAGTGCGCTGCCGATCTGGGCGTTCTATTTCCTCGGCGATCTGGAGACGACACTCATGGTCGCGGCTTTCTGGGCCTACGCGACGGACCTGACGGACAGCGACCAGGCGAAGCGCCTGTTCGGTGTTGTTGGGGGCGGCGGAGTCGTGGGTGGCTGGGTTGGAATTAGTCTCGCTAAGGTCCTGCTCAGCCGCATCGGGATGGCCGGACTCCTGTTCTGGTCAGCGGTCATGATAGCGCTGGTAGCCATCGCAACGGCCGTAATCGAGTACTGGACTGTAAAGACCAGGGCATTCCGATTGCCGGACCAGGATAAGCGGCCGGTCAAACCGGAGGAGCGGAAGAAGTCGAGTTGGACCTCCGCCTTGGACGGTGCCCGGTTAGTCATGGTATCGCGCTATCTCCTCGCGATTGCCTTGATCATGCTGTTCTACGAGATCGCATCTCAGTTGATGGACTACCAGTTCAAGAAGCAGACGGAGGGTTTGGCGGGCGTTGAGGCGACCCAGGCATCCATGATCGATGTCTACTTCTACGCGAACATGCTGTCCGTTTTCGTCCAGTTTTTCCTGGTCAGCCTCATTATGAGGAAGGCCGGACTTACGGTGGCGCTGCTGGTCCTGCCGGTCGCCGCCATTGCCAGTTCGACGGCTTTTTTGTTGGTTCCGACGCTGCTGGTATCCAGTTTCCTGGTCATTTCCGACAACGGGTTCAACTACTCGATTCAGCAGACGGCGCGCGAATCTCTCTACGTCGTCACCAGCCGGGACGAGAAGTACAAGGCGCGAGCGTTCACGAATATGTTCGTACAGCGGGTGGCCAAGGGGATCAGCATTGTTGGGGCATTGGGTCTCGCCGCTGCTGGAATCGCTCCTCGCTGGCTGAGCCTGGCGACCATTGTTGTTGCGGTCGGAATGATTGCAGCGGGCATCTACGCGGGTCGCCGGTTCCGTGAAAAATCGGCGGAACTTGAGACGGTTCGCCCTGCGGCCTGAGGCGGGCTGATCACGCCGACCCCCAAGGACAGCAAGGACAAGAGCCTGGCCCCAAGCTGTCTGGTCTTTGTCCTTGAGGTCCTTGAGATCCCTGGGGTCCCTGGGGTCCTTGGGGGCCTTGGGGTCCGGCGCGGTCGATCGGGCTCGAGAGCCCCGCAATTACCCGGAGATGCGGTTCATCAAGCGCAAAATTTGTTTTGCGAGCACTTCGAAGATGCCCCGAGAGGCGTTCGGGTAGTCTTCCACCATCTCCCAGAACGCGTCGCGGTCGACTTTGATGCACCGGCACTTCTCGAGCACGACCACGCTGAAGAAGCGCGGCTGCCTGCCTAGGACTGCAAGGGCTCCGAAGCTGCCACCCGGCCCGACTTCCTCCGCTTGTCCAGATTCGCGCCTGAGCTCCACCCGGCCGCTGATGAGGTTGTAGATATGGTGCGCGGTTTCGCCCGCGCTGTAGATCAGGTGGCCGACCGGGTATTCCTCGACGATACTGCGAGAAGCCAGGACCAGCAGTTCCGGTGGTCCAAGTCGGGAAAAGATATCCACCCGGGAAAGGCTTTCCAGCTTCTCGATAGTCGTCAGAGAGCCGTCCTGTTTATTCGTGCTGTTATCCATTTGTGCGTATCTCCAGTCGGCCGTCTCGTGAGCGATCGAACCAGAATCGAACAACGCAAGCGCCTCGTACAGTTCTTTGCGCCACAGGTTCAGCTCTAGTGTCGTCAGATCGACAAGCGCGGCTGATGCCAACAGCGGATCGCGCCCCCGGAGGAATTCGAATAGGGCGGTCTTGCGCTCCTCGGTTCCGAACAGTCTATCGGACGCTGCCGGCTCAGGCTCCAGAAGCCTGATAATCCGCCGACGATGGTCGAGCTCGAGCACGCTGTCGAGCAGTTCGACTGCCTGGTCGGCAAGCCGCGGGTCTTCGCCGGAGAAGGCGAGGTAGGCGTTGTAGATGCTTTCGGGGTTATAGAGCAGTCCAAGAAGCCGGAAGATTCGGTTCTCGAACCAGCGCCGTTCGTGCAGGAACACTTTCTCCAGGAGGGCCGACGGCTGTGGCCCGAAGGAGTGAATCCGCTGGTTCTCGACTGCGAGTGCGTCGATTTCGGCTGTCAGCAGCCGCTCGATATCAGTTCGGTAAGCCGTGAGCGGTTCTCGCAACTGCAGGTGATTGAGTCCCTTGATCGCGGTGTAGCGAAGACCGGGGTCGTCGGCTGCCGCCTGCTGGAGCAGACACCTTACGGCGTCGTTGCCCCCGATGTCGGAGAGTGCCTGCAATACCAGCCTTTTGAGTTCAATCGCTGATTGCGGGTCGTCCAGTATGGGAGTTACCGCCGGGAGCAAAGAACTGTCGAAGCCGGACAGCGCGCCTCGGAGGTCTGCCCAAAGAGCCCTGTCCGTCCAAGACTTGAGCAAGAGCGGAAGTACTTCCGGATGCCGGGTCTGCGCCGTGCTCCGGACAGTTGCTTTACGCACTTCCAGAGAAGGATCGGACAACAGTTTCTCGGCGACTTGGAGAGTCGCTCGTTGGTCCGTGAAGTGCTCGAGGACGTAGGCCATCTCCAGTCGGGTCTCCGGTCGGTCGGGGTCGTAGGATTTTTGCAGGAGGTCGAGCAGTCTCTGTCCGGCGATACCGCGCGATGCCTCTTCCTCATGCAACAGGGTGCACGAGCAGGCTGCGACCTGGACGGTCGAGTCCTCGTCCTGCATGAATGACATGAGCCTCTCAAGGGGCTGAGCAGAGTGCGAGCAGAGGTAGCGCACCGCTTCCATGCGAACGACCCGGTCAGCGTCGTTGATGAGTGGTTCCACTTGGTTCGAGAAATCTTGCTTGTCCGAAAACAAAAGGTGGAGCGCCTTTCGACGGACTCGGGCGTCGTCGTGACGAAGCAGCAGGCTTAGCTCGTTTCCCAGCCCCATCGTTTGACCTGTTTCCATCAGGTCCAGCAGGGAGAGCCAGGTTTTTGCCGACATCGTCTTGAGCATCCGGGGAAACAGCGCCTTGAACTCGTGCCCAAACAAGCGGGATCGCACATATTCCAGATCGATCCGCCCCCTTTGCACCGAGTCGACCAGGACGCTCTTGTACTCCTTGGACAAAAGGACTGCCGCGGTCAGCCAGCAAACCACGAGCAGAAGGCTCATGGAGGATATCGATCGAATCGACAGGTGAGCGATCGAGAAAATGATGATCAGCGCGATGCCGGCAAGGCTCTCAGCGGCTCTAACACCGATTGCCTCCACCAGAGACTTCAGTCGCATACGCCCCTTCGCCGGGATTGCCGTGAAGAGAACTTCGAATGCCGATCGATCGATGGAGTGCTTGAAAACCTGTTCGCCTCCACGCATGACCACAGCCGCCCAGAGCGTTCCGTAAGCGAGAATCAGTCCGTTTCCGACCAGAAGCGCTACCGGCATGACGGCGAATGCTAAGGCCAATCCCCCCCAGCGCAAGAGCAATGGAGTCGCTATAAGTTGGAAGAGCAGAGTCCCGACGCCGAGATAGGCGTGGAACCATCCAAAAAATTCGGCCAGGCTCCTCAGATCATTCAAGTCTCTCTGTGCGGTGATCTTGAACTGGAATTCAGCGAATGTCGAGACCATGCTGCCGGCTGAAACGATGAGCAAGAGGATGACGACAAACCGTCTCTGGATCGGGGGAGGATCAGGATCCTCAGTGTCCGATTCGCGAGGCATGACGCGCGGACACAGCCCCAGGCCGCTTATCGAGACAACCGAGAACAGCATCAGAACGGCCGCAACCGAAATCAGATCATGCACGTTCCCCAAGTGTGCCACGCGTTCCGAAGCCACACCCCCCAAGATCGAGCCCGCTACCGCACCCCCGCCGATTACGCCGATCGCACGTTTGGCTTCGCGGGTCAACAGGCGAGTGCCGATGATCGACCAGGCAAGTACCGGAGCCAGGGTGCCGTACACGCCGACCCAAACGTAGAAGAGGGGCAGGGCGAAAGACCATTCCCTCAGAACCGCATACCGGAAGACCATGGTGCCGGCTGCGAAGATCACCTGGGTTGCCGCCACCGTTCGGCACAGTGATAATCTCTTCTGAGCGCGAAGCTGCAGCCATACCACCAAGCCGACGGCCAGGGTAGTGGCTACCATGAAATAGGGAAGTTCTTCTGGCGAGTAGTGCACGAGGACCAGTGCGTCGCGCACGGTTTTGAGCACGATGAAGGCCGCGATGATTGTGAAGAGCAGCAGGGCCGCGAACCCGATGATGCGCAGCTGCTCATTGCCTGATCGAACCGGAGATCCTGCTTCTGCCAACGATATAGGGCCTCTCGAGCGCGCCTGCCTGGACAACCGAACCGAATCGTGCCCTCTATTATATTCCAGAGTAGCCTCTGGACTGGCAACGGCCTGTCGTCCGGGGCGAGTTCGGCCTTCAGACCGCCGGCCCGTTTATGAAATAATGCCCGGCTTCAAAGCGAGGACTGAATGGAAGCTCTCAGCCAGTATTTCTATGATCTGTACGTTCAAATGCGAGATCCGTGGGCGATCATCGGCTGGCTGGGACAGTTGGTCTTCAGCTGCCGATTCATCGTTCAATGGATTCAGTCAGAGAAGCAGAAAAAGAGCGTTATCCCGGTTTCGTTCTGGTATTTGAGTATTGTCGGAAGCCTGTTGCTCCTCGCATACGGGTTCTACGTCAAACAGCCTGTCTACATAGCCGGATACCTTTTCAATTGCGTGGTCTACGTCCGCAACCTCCACCTCATCCACAATAGTGCCCAGCCGGTCGAATAGCCGATTAGCATTTTTCGGGCCCTCTTTTGTGAAATGCTCGATTTTTCGCATATTGGCGATTGTGCACGCTTCAACGTTGTAGTAGGATTGTGGCATTCCACGACAAGTCGGTGAGGTCTAGCAGTCTTCAAAGACCTGGAGGTGGCACATGGGATGCCCGAAGTGCAACGGTCTGATGTCCCAGAAGTCATACATCAGACCCAGTGAGGTGTTTCGGCTGGGGCCGGACTACTTCAAGGCAGCGCCCGTCGGTCGCTACTACATCGAAATGGTGTCGACTTGTGACGAGTGCGGTCATCGGGAAGTCGAGTGGCATTACGCCCAGAACGCTCCGCGTCGCAGGTTCGCGGTAGGCGCCCGGTAGCCCGGAAGAGCCGGACAGCTCTGGCCACTCATGACTGTTTTTGCTAAGTCGGATTTCGCCGCTCCTGCAGGTTGGGGCGATTTCTGATCCCGCCTTTTTGTGTGCTTGAACCCCTTCGCTCCAGGCGACCCCAAACAGATTCTTGTCACGGTTCCTCTCCTGCCGGTGTTTATAATTGCGGAGGAACGAAACGATTGCTTGAGGCAAGTTGTGCGAGGTATCTGGTGCAGAGCCAAAGTGAATTGAGGGAGTGGATTGACCCCGACGCTCAGTTCGAGGAGGTATTCCGGGCTCAGTGGTCCCGGCTTTGTTCGCTGCTCACCCGACTGACGGGTAGTCGAGCCGAGGCCGAGGACCTGGCGCTCGAGACGTTCTGGCGGCTGTACCAGAAAAGGGATCAGGTCCTGCGGGCGTCCAACCTGGCCGGATGGCTTTACCGCGTTGGAACAAACCTCGGCCTGAACGCTTTGCGGGCAAAGAAGCGGCGATCGCTTCACGAACAGGCGGCATCCAGACACCTGCTTGGTCTGGCGAGTGCGGAAAGCGTCCCGGCCGCAATGGAGCGGCTGGAGGAGCGTGAGCTGGTGCGCGCGGTTCTAGCCCGGCTCAGTGAGCGCTCGGCGCAGATGCTCATGCTCAGGAGCGAAGGACTCTCTTACGCCGAAATTGCCTCGGCTCTCGATCTTCGACCGGTTTCGGTCGGTACCCTCCTGGCGCGCGCAGAGACAGAGTTCGAAAAGCATTACCGGGCAGTAAAGAGCAAATGAAACAATTACAGCGAGACACGACCATGCACATCAGCGACGGCGAGTTGCGGGCCTTGATGGATGGTGAACTGGATTCCGGAAGTCGGGAATCGGTCTTGGGGCATCTGGAGAAGTGCACAGGGTGCTCGGAACGCCATGCCATTATTCGAGAGCGTGCAAACCTCGTTGAGAGCGAGATCAACGGTCTCATGGCCGACTCCGTGAAGAGTCCGCTTTTGATCGAGGCGGCTCGCCTTCGGCTCGGTGTCCGCATACAGGCGCACAAGGAGAACAAATCAATGTGGCGACAGATATTTGCCAGAAAATATCGCATGGCTTGGGTTGGTGCGAGTGCGGTGCTGATGATCGCGCTCCTGGTATCTTTTCCTTCCGGGCGGGCGCTGGCCGGCCGGTTTCTGAGCCTCTTCCGTGTCCAGAAGGTTCAGACCGTCTCGGTCGATCCCAAGGCTGTGGAGCAGCAGCTTGGCCGACTGCGTTCATCGAGCCAACTGGAAAAGCTGCTGTCCGATAACGTCCAGGTGAACCACCAGGGGGTTCGCGAGGAGGTCACTGATCCGTTGGAAGCCTCGCGCAAGGCAGGGATCACGGTGAGGATACCCCGGGCTGCGCAGGGGCCCGTCAAATGGGTTGTGCAACCGGCTGCGCAGGTGACAATGGACGTCGATCTGGCGAAGATCCAAGGCATGCTGTCGGAAATCGGCAAAGAGGACCTCGTCCTGCCCCCCGAGCTGGATGGAGCCCAGGTGTCGGTCAGTATTCCTCCCGCGGTGGTGGGCATGTTCGGCGAGTGCGGTTCAATGTCCGAGTCCCGGCGTCCTGAAGACTATGATCGAAGCGCTTTTCTCCAGCGACCGTGCACTGTTCTGATGCAGATGCTCTCGCCGACGGTGGCCGCGCCACAGGGAATCGACATCGATCAGGTCGCCGAGTCGATGCTGCAGCTGCTCGGTATGAGCGCGGAGGAGGCCCGGACCTTCAGCGAGACGGTGGATTGGGCGACGACCCTCGTGGTGCCGATCCCGAGAAATCTGAACTCGGCCGAAGCGGTCCAAGTGGACGGGGTTAACGGGACCCTCGTAACCAGCCAGTTCCGCGGTCTGAACAGGTACATGCTCATATGGATCAAAGGCGAGATCGTTTACACGTTGAGCGGTCCGGGCGATCGTGAAACGGCCTTAAAACTGGCTGCTTCCCTGAGCTGACCAATGGTGCCAACGGAAGCGGTAGCGATTTCCAGCCAGGGACTCAAAAAGGTCTTCGATGACAAGGTTGCCGTCGAAGACCTTTCGCTCGAGGTCTTCCGAGGTGAGGTGTTCGGATTCCTGGGTCCGAACGGAGCCGGAAAAACGACCTCGGTAAAAATGCTGCTCGGTCTTGTGCATCCGACCGAGGGATCGGCCCGGTTGCTCGGTTCCCCGTTGAATGACTGGCGAATCAGGCAGCGGATCGGTTTCCTCCCTGAACATTTTCGTTTTCATGACTGGGTGTCGGCACGGGAGTTCCTGACCCTGCACGGGAGACTCTACAAGATGCCCGACCGGGTGCTTCAGGCCCGCATCGAAGAGCTCTTGGAACTGATCGGGTTGACCCAGCACGCCTCCAAGAAACTCGGACAGTTCTCCAAGGGTATGCTCCAGCGGATCGGATTGGCCCAGTCCCTGCTCAATCAGCCCGACCTGGTCTTCCTGGACGAGCCGACGTCGGGACTGGATCCGCTTGGCCGCCGTCTCGTACGGGACATCATCCGGGATTTGCGTGCCCGGGGTACAACGGTTTTCTTGAACTCCCATCTGTTGAGCGAAGTGGAAATTACCTGCGACCGGGTTTCATTCGTCAAAAAGGGCCGCGTGGTCCAGACGGCCACGATGTCCAGTCTGATGGAATCCGAATTCACCGTCGACGTGAGGGCCAGGGGTGTGACTTCAGAGCTGCTCGGACGTTTGTCCTGTTTAGCTTCAAACGTCCGGCTGGACGGAGAACATGTGCTGCTCGGTTTGAGCGGCGAGGACCACCTGCCGATGATCACACGGGCGCTGGTCGAGGGTGGAGCTGAGGTTTTCTCGGTTACCCCGCAACGTTTGTCGCTCGAAGACCTGTTTGTAAAGATCATAGGGACCGACGGAGGTCTATGAGAACGACGTTCGTGATGGCACGGCTCACGTTTAATGAGGCCGCCCGGCGGAAAATATTGCTATGTGCCTTCTTGATGGGCCTCTTGTTCCTCGCGATCTACGCAAGCGGGTATCTGTACTTCAACCGGGAAGCCACTCGGGAGCACATCCCGCCAATCGCGCTCCGCGAGATGCGAAGCTTCATGGTCATGGCGGGGCTCTACGTGGTCAACTTCCTGACCGTCATGATGACGGTGCTCGTCTCGGTGGACACGCTCGCGGGCGAGATCGCATCGGGAACCATACACGCCATCGCTTCCAAGCCCATCCGGCGCTGGGAGATCCTGGCGGGGAAGTGGCTGGGCTTCGTCGGAATGTTGAGCATGTACCTCCTGTTGATGGCGGGAGGGGTCCTTTTATCGGTTTATCTGATTTCGGGCTATAGCCCGCCGAATCCTGCCCGCGCCGTTGTGCTGATCTGGCTGAACGGGATGCTGATGCTGAGTGTGTCCCTTTTGGGGGGGGCAGTATTCTCGACTCTGGCGAACGGCGTTCTGGTTTTCGGTCTTTTCGGCATCGCGTTCGTCGGCGGGTGGATCGAGCACGTCGGGTCTTTCCTGCAGCGGCAGGCGGCCGTAAACGTCGGAGTGGTCTGCAGCCTCCTTTTCCCCAGCGAGGCGCTCTGGCGAAGGGCGGCTTTCGAGATGCAGTCGCCGTTGGTCCAGGCGTTGGGTTTTTCCCCGTTCGCCGCCCCTTCGGCGCCTAACGTGGTGATGATCGGCTACGCGATCGTCTACACGGTGGTGGCTCTCTGGCTGGCGATGAGAGCCTTCTCCCGGCGGGATCTCTAGAGGGGAATTCGGGGACGTCATACTTAATTCCCATCTGTGAGCACCCGCCTCCCCGTGAGCAAAGAACTGTGCAGCCCCGAGTTTCGGGGACACAAAACTTAATTCCTTTTGCTCACGGGCGATCCTGCCGGGTGCTTGGGAATTAAGTATTATGTCCCCGAAACTGCCCGAACTGTGCGCCCCGAGTTTCGGGGACACAAAACTTAATTCTTTGCTCACGGGCGATACTGCCGGATGCTTGGGAATTAAGTATTATGTCCCCGAAACGCCTTCCCCGAAACACTATTCCTATGCGCCCACCAGCCGGATCTCTTGTACAAATCGCAGAAAATCCACTTCCATGGCACGCAGTCCGCTCTGGTAGACATAGGCGCTCGCCATCTGTTTGGCGACAATGGCGGCGACATACTTGCCGGGTACCCGTTGGAGGACCGTCTCAATTCCGAGGTGGTCGACCAGGACGCGCGGACAGTAGTCCGACACAACAGCACGGACGAGCTCGGGATCGGAAATGAGGTCGGATCTCTGGATCGCATCGGCCAGCGCGTTGATCTTCAGGCTGAGCTGGTCGGACAGAATCGAGCTGGCCACACCGGTTTCCTTCCGCTCCCGCTGCAGCGCTCGGAACTCGAGCCTCGCATTCGCCCGGATCTTCTCGATGATTTCCTGCACGTAGCGAACCCGGAATTCAGATTCGGGACCGTTTGCTACCATCATCAGCGACCGATACTCCTCGTCATTTAGCGCCAGTGACGCCAGGACTTCGAGGGAGGAAGAGGTGACACCGCCCTTGTTAGCCGACGCATCCTTGATCAAGACTATGCCGGCCTCCTCCAGCCGCAACCGGGCGTCCTGTGTGATGAAGAGGTTCGCCCCTTCGACGATTGCCTTGAAACGCGGCCGTCCGTTTTCGCCAAGCATCTGCGACCAGTTTCCGATATTGATCGACCGGGGCCTCCCGCCGCAGGGAACAAACAGATCCGCGGTGATATTGGGCAGAAGGTGGAACCGATTGCGGAAATGTTCGCCGTTGATGACACGCGTGCCGTCCGGCAGCACGAGGTCCCGGTCTTCGATCGTGACCACGAAGCCGTCAGTTGACAGTTTGGATCGGTCGAAATGGCGAACCATCTGGCGCCGGTCGGCCAATCCGAGAAGAGTCTTGCGGTCTAGCCCGCGCGGATCGTAGACGACACCACTGCCGTCGACCACGGCCAGGGTCCGATCCTTGGATAGTCTGATTTCGTTGCTGCCCAGATCTCCGTCCGGTCCTCCGGTCTGGATCTTGGTGACTTGGCTTTCTTCCAGGCCAAGCTGCTCGAGCACGCCCAGAACGTACTCGTGGATCCCCTGCGTCGTCATGCCGTGAACGTCGTGAGGAACGCCGCCGAGGGACGGCGCTTTGCCGGTGGTAAACGGCTTCCAGTAAGCGTAGCCTCGTTCCTTGGCGCGCAGGCAGGCCCAGTTCATCAGCTCCGCAGTTCCCTCATCGGGGCCAAGGAAGAGGATCTCCTGCTGTCCGTAACGGTCGACGATGTCTCCGCCTGGCATCAGTAGATCGAGTACACCGTCGACATAGTTCTTGAACGCGGATTCGGCTTTATCCTGCGAATCGAAGTGCAGCAGGATCGTGCCTTTGGATCCGCCCTCGGGTATGTCCTTGTTCTTGAGTTGCTGGGTCGATGCCAGGTTGTAGTTCTCGTCAAAAATGAAGTCGGAATTGATGTCGTAGGTTTCCTCGTTACGACTCCTGACGAGACGGATTCCCCCGCGTGCCACATCTTTGAACCGGATGTGGAACCCGCGAAATTCCTTCCCCACGAGATAGAAAATTCCAAAAGGATTCTGCGGATAGTCGATCGGATCAAGCAGGGAAGAATCAAGTCGAAAAGCCAGCGACGCTTTGTCAGTCTTAAAGAAGTTCGTCTTCAGAACCACCTTGTTGAAGGTCAGGAACGACTCCATGACCCGCCGTTCTACCTCCCACGAGATACCCGACGCAATTCCTTCGTGGATCTGTTGTCCAATCTGGTCGGGATCGCCCTCATCGGGCTCGGGTGAGAACCGAAGGCTGAATTGTTCGAAGGCCAGACGTGCAATCCCGGGGAATCGAATAATGGTTTCATTGACACGGCTGGGAGTATACGTGTCCTTGACCAGCTTTGTTTTCAGCCGGGTCAGCATGCCCTTGATTTCGGGTTTGCCTTCGAGGGCAAGCGAGATCGCCTGAAATTCCTCGCTGTCGGAAGTGAGGAACTGGTTGGCAAAGTGCGATACGGCGGTCGCGTAAAGGGTTTCCTGTGCGGAAAACTGCCGCTGAAAGAAAAGCGTGCTCAGTTTGCTCGTTGGCATGATCACGACCGCGCTCAGATCGCGCTCCAGCCGATACGCGATGTCCGGGTCCTCGATTCTCGGAAGGTAAAACGAAAAAGCGATCTTGTCGTCGGCGTATGGCTCTACATACTTGCGAACGGTGTGCAGCTCATACGTATCAAGAACATGTGAGAAGTCAGAGGTGAACCGGCGTGATGCGTCTCGTTTGAGGGTTACCATGATTCTGGTTTCATCGGGATCCCCCTCGGAGATGTGGATAAATGGCGCTTCCTTGCCGCGAAGCGCTTCCCAGCCTCGCTTGTAGCGATTGACCGTGGATTCCGGGCTTCGGCGGAGGAAATCGACATCCACGGCCGTCTCGAAGGTCAGCTCTTGACCCGGCTGCCGCACCGGGAACGAAGGAGCGGCGAGGAAGTAGAGCCGGAAGGGCGTTCCGTGAACCTTCCCCTTGGTCAGGTAGGACTGCAGCCGGAATCGCGGGTACTTCGTCTCGATCCTGCGCTCGACCTCATCGGTTGCTTCAGGCTCCTCGGCGACGAAATAGATCGCCTGGTTTGCCTGCTCGCTCGCCAGGTTCAGCCGGACTTCCTCGCCGGAGTTCTGGGCAATGATCTCCGCAGCCCGCAGCGATTCGATGTGTCGCGCAATGAGCTCCGGCGGTGTAGTTTCGAAATAATAGCGGTTGATTCGCAGGTCGCGGCAAAACCACTCGATCTGCTGCCGAACACGTTCAGGTGCAAAATTTCCGTTTCCGACGATCGTCTGCTCGATGATTTCCAGCGTCTCGAGTGGCAGACACCCTCCCAATGCCAGCTCTTCCAGAGTTCTCATGGGCGTGATTCTATCCGATTTTCCGAGCAACCGCCTGCTTTCAGCGGGCAGCAGGCAGCGGGCAGCAGGCAGACGGCAGCAGGCAGCGGGCAGTAGGCAGACGGCAGCCGAAACGCTGG
>Ga0105092_10000091_pt1 | contig 41242 bp, 35 predicted proteins | sample PPLLak2March2015_FD_87021 | JGI IMG/M metagenome (GOLD analysis project Ga0105092, IMG submission 87021) | Freshwater sediment microbial communities from Prairie Pothole Lake near Jamestown, North Dakota, USA - PPLs Lake P7 Core (1) Depth... | ecosystem: Environmental > Aquatic > Freshwater >... | reverse complement strand
TATAAACCTTATAAACCTTATAAACCTTATAAACCTTATAAACCTTATAAACCTTATAAACCTTATAAACCTTATAAACCTTATAAACCTTATAAACCTTATAAACCTCTATCCTCCCTGTACAGCTGTAACTATTTCTATTTCATCATTTTCATTAATAACCGTTTCATCCCATTTGGATTTAGGAATAATGGTCATGTTCAATGCAACAGCAATTCCTCTCGGCTCTTTGCCGTTCAATCTTTTTGTAATAAATTCATTTAAAGTTATTTTAGAATCTAAAACAGATTCTTCGCCGTTAATTTTTATATTCATATCTTTTGTTCTTTGAAAAATCTTGATAGCTGAAAATTCTCCAATGTTTTTGATTCAATTCCTGTTGAAATCTGTCCGGATAATTCATAAGCAGTTACAGGAGTTAATAAAATACCATGACGGAAATGCCCGGTTGCAAAAAACAGCCCATCAATCCCGCATCCGCCGATTATCGGCTCATGGTCTCTGCTGCCGGGGCGTAAGCCCACATCAATAGAAATAATCGGAAGGTCATATATTGACGGCATTGCTTCCCAGCCGCGTTCAAGCAATTTATATATTTCCCCTGCAGTTGGATTAATATCAAAACCCATTTCTTCACTGCTTGCACCTAAAATAATCCTGCCGTCATGCTTGGGCAGGATATAAACATCAGGAGCTCTGACCATATGCTGAAGCTTATAATTTTCATCCATCTTAAGAGAAATAATTTGTCCCTTGACCGGGCGTACAGGCGGTTTAAGCTCTTCAGGTATTCCGTTAATTTGTTTTGACCAAGCACCCGCTGAAACAATCGCTCCATCGCCGTAAACGATACCCTTTTCAGTATTAACACCTTTTATTTTGTTGTTCTCTATAATTACAGAATCAACTTTTGTGTATTCTGTAATTTTACCGCCTTTATTAATAATAGCTATTTTTAATGCATTCAGCATTTCACGGTTATCAACCTGAGCATCTTCTGCAATCCATATTGCACCCGAGCATTTAGGTGATAACAATGGCTCCAGTTCCCTGGCTTCCGAACCGGTAAGCCATGTTACAGGCATTTTCACTTCTTCACGAAAAACATAAATGCGTCTTAACCTTTCATTATCATCCCTGTCCAGCCCTACCATGAGTGAACCTGATTTATCAATATGAACATGTATACCTGAATCTTCTTCAAGCTCTTCAATAAATTCCGGGTAAAGGTCAAAACTTTTCTTGCATAAGCGGAAAAGCTCAATCTCTTCGAAGCCAAGTTCAGCTTCAGGAGCAAGCATTCCAGCAGATGCCCAGCCGGCACTTTTTCCTGCTTCACCGCGTTCGATTATTTCAACATCAAATCCCTTCCGCAGCAATTGCCACCCTGTTGATAATCCAATTACTCCCCCGCCGATAATTATTATTTTATCCAATTTTCATATTTATGATTTTTATAATATCATCCCTTCGGGATTAGTCATTTCAATTTTTCAAATCTGCAATCTTTAATCTGCAATCTTTAATTTGTAATCTGTTACCTTCAACTACTTCACATAAATCTCAGCGCCTTTTTTAATAAACTCTTCGCTTCTTTCTTCCATCCCAACTTCAATTGCTGCTTCTTCCGTCAAACCATGCTCTTTAGCATACTTCCTGACATCTTCCGTTATTTTCATTGAGCAGAAATGCGGTCCGCACATTGAACAGAAATGTGAAAGCTTTGAACCTTCCATCGGCAATGTTTCATCATGGAATTCTCTTGCAGTATCCGGGTCAAGTCCGATATTGAATTGGTCTTCCCATCTGAACTCAAACCTTGCTTTTGATATTGCATTATCCCTAACCTGTGCACCGGGATGACCTTTCGCTAAGTCTGCTGCATGAGCGGCTATCTTGTATGCTATCACTCCGTCTTTCACATCCTTCTTGTTAGGTAAGCCGAGATGTTCCTTCGGTGTAACATAGCAAAGCATTGCACATCCATACCAGCCAATCATAGCGGCACCGATAGCACTTGTGATATGGTCATATCCGGGAGCAATATCTGTTGTTAAAGGACCAAGTGTATAAAATGGAGCATCATAACACTGCTGAAGCTCTAAGTCCATATTCTCTTTTATCATATGCATTGGAATATGTCCCGGCCCTTCTATCATAACCTGAACATCTTCTTCCCATGCAATTTTGGTTAGCTCGCCAAGTGTTTGAAGCTCCGCAAATTGTGCTTCATCGTTTGCGTCTGCAATTGCACCGGGACGCAGTCCGTCACCGAGTGAAAAAGCTACATCATATGCCTTCATAATTTCACATATTTCTCTGAAATGTGTATAAAGGAAATTTTCTTTATGATGAGCAAGGCACCATTTAGCAAGGATACTTCCGCCGCGTGATACAATTCCGCATGAGCGGTTTGCCGTTAAAGGTACATATCTCAGTAATACACCTGCATGAATTGTAAAATAATCTACTCCCTGTTCTGCCTGTTCTATTAATGTATCTCTGTACATTTCCCAGGTAAGCTCTTCAGCCTTTCCGCTGACTTTTTCCAATGCCTGGTAAATCGGTACAGTACCTATTGGCACAGGTGAATTGCGGATTATCCACTCGCGTGTTGCGTGAATATTTTTTCCTGTCGATAAATCCATTACAGTATCAGTGCCCCATTTTGTCGCCCATCTCATCTTCTCAACTTCTTCCTCGATAGATGATGCTACTGCCGAGTTACCAATATTAGCATTTATCTTAACAAGGAAATTCCTGCCAATTATCATCGGCTCTGTTTCAGGATGATTAATATTTGAAGGAATGATAGCCCTGCCTTCAGCAACTTCTTTCATTACAAACTCAGGAGTGATTATATCAGGGAGATTTGCACCCCATGACATACCTTTATGCTGCCAGTTCATCTTGTTAGCCATGAAGCGGTTCTTTAAACCCATTTCCATTGCCTGCTCACGCCCAAGGTTTTCACGGATTGCAATGTATTCCATTTCAGGAGTAATAATACCTTTGCGTGCATAATGCATTTGAGATACATTCATTCCGGGTTTTGCACGGAGAGTTTTTCTTTTCAGTCCAGGGAAAGCTTTAAGCAATCCGGTATCTTTTTTCCGTGCCCATTCTTCATGTATAGGGTCAGTATAACCGTTATCTTCAGGTTTAACTTCTCTTCCGAAAACTTCCTCAACATCATTTCTGTCATTTATCCATTTTGAACGGATTGCAGGAAGCCCTTCTTCCACATTGCAATCAGCTTTATCATCGCCCCATAACCCGCTGGTATCATAAACGCGGACAGGTTCGTTCACTTCTATGCTTCCGTCTGGAAGATGAGTTTTGGTCAGTTCAATATCCCTGAACGGTACTTTCACATCATCAAAAAGCTTACCTTTCACATACACCTTTTTACTGGCAGGAAGGAATTCTTTTTTCCCGTTGCCGTTTGAAGAATTGTTATTATCCATAATGATTATATAATTTATTTTCTAAATTCTATTCTGCACTTGTCATTCCCGCGAAGGTGGGAATGACATACGAGGGCTATCACAACAAAAAAACCGCTCACCTGTTGGATAAGCGGTTTGGAAAAATCTTTTATTTTTTCCTACGCCGGCATTACCCGGATCAGGTTCATTGGGTATGTTCTCAGCCCTGGTAGAGCACCCCTGTTTGCAAATATAAATAACAGAATCCAAATAACAAATAGCAAATAACCCCAAATGGACTGCTTCGCAGCAAATGGAAAATAACAAAAAAAAGAGGCTGCCTTTTAAAAACAGCCTCTTGTAAATCAATATTTTAATTTATTATAATTATTTAGCAACAATTCCTGTTGTACCGACAGCAACTCCTGTTATTGCATTAAGATTAACTGCAGTCAGGCTTCCATTATTGTTTACTGAAAATACACTAATAGTATGGTTTCCGGAATTAAGGGAATATAAATACTTGGAGTCATTGCTTAAAGCCATGTCAATAGGCATGGTATTCATTCCTACGTTTGCGGTAATTCCATCAGAATTTAGAATTGTTAATTCTCCGCGTGAATCCAGACTATACCCGGTAATTGTTCCGCTTCCGGTATTAGAAGTGTACGAATAGCTGCCGCTGTTTGTAATTACTACCCAGCAAGCTGCTGTTTCTGTTGTACGGACCGGTCCTGAAATCCAGGTAATAGAACCATCCTGGTTTACTGTATAAGATGACATGGCACTTGAATCAGTCATTCCTTCAAATGCTTCGGAAACTATTATCTGGTTTTGGTTTCTGAATGCGAACCCGAAAGGTGTTTTACCTGCAGACGGGAATATATTAGGTCCATTAACCGTGCCATCAGAATTTACAGTATAAGTAATTATTTTATTACTCATCTTTTCTGTAACTACAATAACAGTACCGGAAGTATTGAAAGATATTTGCGCCGGTCCGGGTGCATCACCCATTCCGCCATTGCTTAGATTTCTTGTTGAATTTGGTATTGCAGTTAATGTACCATCATCTGTTATTTTGAATCCTGATATATTTCCGCTGCTTCCTGCATTTAGTACATATACCAGATTTCCTTTGACAGTTACACTAATTGGCATAAAACCTCCGGATGGAGTTCTGCTTTTAAATTCCAGACCATTACCTGTTACTTTAAAAACGGAAACATCATTACTGCCGGCATTGACAGCAACCAATAAAGAACGGTTATCATTATAACTTAAAGCACCCTGAGAGCCTAATTCCATTCCGGTACCTGTACCTTCTGTTGTATATGCATTTTTCAGGGTAAGGCTGCCGTCAGCTCCTCTCTGGTACCACGATACGTAATTTCCGGCAACTTGATTTGTCTGTGTATAAACTGCATCAGGCGGTCCTGATGTTACACCCGGATTAATACCAAGTTCTTTACATGAACTTAGGAATATTAATCCTGCTGTTAAAACTGCTAATATTGGAACTAAAAGTTTGCTTGACATACGTAACCTCCGTATAATTAATAATTTTAAAAAGCGATTTCACTATATCGTCATATATAAAATTGGAAATCTGGTCTTAAAGTTCGCATGAAATTAAGAAAAATTGCAGTATAACTTGCTGTAGTATATTAAGATATGAAACATATAATTAACAGCAGTTTAGCTGTTATATATTTATAATTGCAAGAAGCAAATATTTGTCGTTAATTTATATGTAATATTGAAAGTAATATTGAAAAGTAATCACTAGTTGTCTTCAGCTAAGCGTATAATAATCTTCTTTTTCCATTTTCACCTGCCGAATAAGCTCTGCACGGACAAGGTTGACCAAAATCCTGCTTGCTCTTCTTTCGGAAAGGTTAAGCAATGTTCTGAAATACTTCAGTGTTATTCGTTCATGCTTGGTAAGATAATCAAGAAGAAATTTTTCCTTATCACCAAGCATTAAGATTAACGGAGGTGCATCTGGGTGTGATTTCTTAAGTACATTCACGGTCTCTTTTGATGCAAGTACGCTTTTATCTTTTATCCGGATATAAACCCTGCTGGATTTTTCATCTTTTATAGAAGGGTTTTCAACTAAACGGTGCGGTTTATTTTTGCTTTCAGGAATATTAATAGCAACAACATCTCTTCTGTATATATGAAGTATTTGTGTTTCGTATTCAATTTCCGGTGAGCAGTAAAACTTAGCAGCAAGATCGATAAGTTCAATTTCGCCTTTTTCGCTTTCAACACCAACAACCGACCTGTCATCATCGATACCAAATAAAATCACTCCGCCTTTTGTATTAGCAAAAGCAATCATTTCTTTCGCAATTTTTTCAGCAGTTGAGAACTTTCTCTTAAACTCCACTTTTCCGTTTTCACCGTTCTCAATAAGTTCGTGTAGTTCAAATAAAGTCATCTGTAAATAACAATAAATGTTTTTTTGAGCTATGCTTTAAAGATCAATAATTATTTTCCGCCAGAGCTGTCAAGATAGCTTTGAAGCATAATAGCAGCGGAAATAATATCAAGGTTACTTTTATTCTGCCGGTTCTTTTTTTTCATACCAGACTCCAGCATAGAATCTAACGCCATTTTGGACGTAAATCGTTCATCCCACTCTATCACTGCAGCATCAACAGACTGTTTATTAAGCATCTCTTTAAGAGAAGCAATAAATTTATCCACTTCTGCGGTTTGAGCAGTTTTATTACCTTTCAGGTTCAAAGGATAACCAATAATAATCTTAACAGCATTATTCTCTTTAACCAGATCAATAATTTTGTTTAAAGACTTATTATCATTAGGGATGGCCTGTTTTCCAAAAGCAATCGTGCCGGTTTCATCACTCATAGCTATCCCAATTCTTACAGTGCCGTGGTCAATACCTATAACACGATAATGGTTTTTTTCCATTTAAAAACAGAATTTTAAAAAATAATTTACATGCAATATATATAAATATTGCAAGTAAATTAAGCTATGAAGCAACACCTGTTTATACCAGCGGTTTCTTCAGGAATTCTTTTAAAAGCTTACCTGCTTTAAAATGGATTTTTTTCCTTGCAGGAACAAAGACAAATTCCCCTGTTTTCAGATTTCTTGCTTTAGGTTTTGGTTTTGTTGTTTTTATTTCAAAAACGCCAAAATCCCTGATTTCGATTCTCAAATCGGGCTTTGCTGTCATCAAAAGCTCTCTAATTGAATCAAAAAGTGCATCTACAACAGCTTTTTCGGTAAGCTTCTTATTCTCGAATTTGTGTGCAAGCTTCAGCTCAATGTCCTTTTTCGTTAATGTTCTTACCCTTGTCTTTGTTTGCTGTTGTGTGTTTTCGGTTACGTTCTCTGCCATGTTTATCTCTCCTATCTGAGTTAAATATTTGCTTTTTCTGTATTTAAAGAAGCAAATCTTTTAAAATAAAAAATTAATGAAATTATACTCATCACTATACACAATAAAATCAATCCTTGATAATAAAGTTCCACATTTTCAATATGATAAAAAGAAATAATATTTTTCTCTTCTTTGAGCCCGGCAATTATGACAGAAATAAACAAAGTAAAACCAATCAGGAAGGCAGCGGCTTTTCCAGCCCAATTTGAAGCAAGAACGATATGATGCTTATTTTTAATATAGATACCACCGGAAAAAATCAATAAATCACGTAATGCTATTATTATGAGAAACCATAAAGGAATCAAACCCTGCATTAACAATACCAATGCAATGGAAATAATTGTTAATTTATCTGCAAGCGGGTCAATAATTTTTCCCAGTTCTGTGATTTCATTCCTTTTTCTGGCAAAATATCCATCAAGTATATCTGATAACCAGATTAGAAAAATTATTCCTGCTGAAATAAGAAATTTATGTTCAATACTGCTTACCAGGATATATATGCATAAAATAAGAAGAATAAATCTTAATAAGCTTAATTGATTCGAAATATAGAATAATTCTTTTTTATTCAATGATTTTTTGAAAAAATTTTAAAAATCTTTTCTGAAACTTTTGACACGTTAGCAGGTTATAAATAATTAATATCACTTAATTAATAATAAATTAATTATAAAAAATAAATGCAATTCAACAAGGGTAAATACAGAATTTACATTCGTGTATAGTAAAATTATTTATATAAAATGACTTTACTCTAAAGTTCAATTTAGGTCATAAATACAGTATATACTCTTTATTACTTTTTTATTACACATCACTTTATTATTTTGCCAGTTATGCTATTTGTTTTATACAGTCGAATTTCAATTTTTATATTAATAATGATGTTTTTTAAGCAAAGCACACTCATATCACAGGTTAATGTTGATTTTGTTGAATATGACCTTGAAAACGGGCTTCATGTAATCTTAACAAAAGATAATTCTAATCCAATTGTTAGTATTGATATATGGTATCATGTAGGTTCAAAAGATGAGGATACCAACAGGACCGGGTTTGCTCATTTATTTGAGCATATGATGTTTCAGGGTTCAGATAATGTTGGGAAAGCAGAGCATTTCAGCTATGTTCAAAAAGCAGGCGGTACTGTGAACGGTACAACAAATCAGGACAGAACTAATTATTTTGAATCGCTTCCATCAAATCAGCTTGAGCTTGCCTTATGGCTGGAATCAGACAGAATGAGCACTTTAAATGTAACACAGGAAAACTTTGATAACCAGCGTGAAGTTGTAAAAGAAGAAAAAAGGCAGAGATACGATAATGTGCCTTATGGAACAAGGTTTTATAACCTGTTCAAGCTTGCATTTAAAAACCAGCCGTACGGGTGGATACCAATAGGCAGTATGGAACATCTGAACGATGCAGACCTCTCGTATGCACAAAATTTTTACAATAGATTTTACAATCCTAATAATGCAGTACTTGTAATATCCGGAGATATTGAATATGATAAAACAAAAGTGCTTGTTAACAAATATTTCGGGGGGCTGGCAAATGGACCTGAGGTCAACAGAAATTATTCTTCAGTAATTTTCAATCAGGGAGAAATTAGAGATACAGTTTATGATAATATTCAAATACCGGCTTTATATATCGGGTATAAAATTCCGGGAGTAACTTCAAAAGATATATATCCCCTTGCATTATTAAGTTCAGTATTATCATCCGGAAGAAGCTCAAGATTATATGGTGAGCTGGTTTATAAGAAAAAGCTTGCAAAATCGGTTAATGCTTTCATTTGGGATCTTGAACTGGGAGGCTTATTTATTATCACTGCAACAGCTCTGAAAGGAACAGACCTGAATGATATAGAAAAAGTCATTAATGAAGAGATAGAAAAGATAAATAATGAAAACATTACAGCCAAAGAGCTGGAAAAAGTTAAGAACTCTTCGGAGTCGGAATTTACGAACAGGGCTTTAACAGACCTTGGGAAAGCAGATATGCTGGCTAATTACTGGACATTCTATAAAAATACTTCACTGATTAATTCGGATATAAATAACTATCTTAACGTTAAGGAAGAAGATATTAAAAATACAGCTTCAAAATTTTTAAATAACAATAACAGGGTTGTTTTATATTACCTGCCAAAAAATAATAAGTAGATATAATTAATGGGAAAAGATATAACGGACGGTGTTTCGCAATCAGACAATGTAAATTATTCAGAATATGAATTAAAGAATGGTTTAAAAGTTATCCTTTCAGCTGATAGTTCCATTCCTTCAGTTGTCATAAATCTTTGTTATCATGTCGGCTCAAAGGATGAAGAGAATAACAAAAAGGGCTTTGCGCATTTATTCGAGCATTTAATGTTCGAGGGCTCATTAAACATCCCCTGCGGCGAATATGATAATTTGTGCCTGAATGCAGGTGGTGATAATAATGCTTATACTACGGAAGATAAGACCAATTATTATATAATACTGCCGTCAAATCAGCTTGAGCTTGGCTTGTGGATGGAATCTGACAGAATGCTTCAATTTGCTATATCACAGGAAAGCTTAGATACTCAAAAAGGTGTAGTAACAGAAGAAAAGAAACAGACTTTTGATAACCGCCCTTACGGCTCATTATCATTGGAGTTTCCGCCCCGCTTATTCCCCAATTCTGTTTACGGATGGGATACAATCGGCGAAATTGATGATATCAACAAGGCAACAATGGAAGACATAAAGAGTTTCTTTGAAAAATATTATATACCCAATAATGCAGTACTGACAATTGCAGGAGACCTGGATGAAAAAGAAACAATAGAACTTATAAACAAATATTTTGGCAGCATTCCGCGCGGGAAAAACAGCATTGAAAGAAAACTTCCCGTAAAGGACAGTTTTAAAAGCTCAAGAGATTTTATCACTGATAATATTCAGCTGCCGGGAATTTTTGTGGGATACAGGATTCCAAAAGAATATACTAAGGAAAGTTTTGCATTAGAGCTTTTATCAGATATACTTTCTCATGGAGACAGTTCTATAATGTATAAAGAACTTGTATATGATAAACAGCTATGTTCTGAAGTCGGTGCATATGTAGACTGCAAAGAATTTGCAGGTGTATTTTATTTGTACGCTCTGCTTATGCCGGGTGTTGATGTGGAATCAGTTGAAAAAGTTGTTTACAGGATTATCGATGATGTAACAGAAGGAAAATTACCTGAGCAGGACCTTCAAAAGGCAAAAAACAAATTTGAAACAAAGCATGCTCTAAGGAAACAATCGATATTATCGAAAGCAGATATGCTCACACATTATAAAACACTTTTTAATAATGCAGAGCTGATTAATTCAAACATCGATAATTACCTGAGCATAACAAAAGATGATATTGCTTCAATATCAAAAGAATTTTTAAACGAAAATAACAGGGTAACACTGATATATATACCAAAGACCCGTTAATATGAATTATTATAGAATTTTAATATTAATATTTATTTTATTTATGACCAAAACAGTTTTATCACAGGATGAAAAGCTAGACCGTTCCAAACCGCCGGCACCAAAGCCGCCTAAAGATATTCAATTCCCCGATTATGTAGATACAACACTGGCAAAAAGCGGAATTAATTTACTTTTAATTGAAAACCATAAAGTACCAAGCGTTTCAATAAGATTAGTATTTAAAGATGCCGGCTCTTATTTTGATGGAGATAATTATGGTGTATCTTCTTTTACTGCTGAACTTTTAACTAAAGGTACAAAAACACGAAGTGCTCTGCAGATTGCAGATGAAATAGATTTTTATGGCGGAAGTATTTCATCAGGAAGTGACTGGGATGGGAGCTATATTTCACTTTCAATTCTAAAAAAACATCTTGATAAAGTTATTGATGTTCTTGCAGATGTTGTAATAAATCCTGTTTTTGCCGAAGAGGAGTTAAACAGGACAAAAGACCAGAGAATTTCAAGCATCATACAGAATAAAGATGACGCAGGTGCATTATCAGATAAAATGTTCAATAAAGTAATATTTGGCAGTTCTCCATATGCTCATCCATCCGAGGGAACTGAAGAGAGCATAAAAAATATTACACGTGCTGATATAGTTGATTTTTATCAGAAACATTATTGCCCAAACAAATTAATATTGGCATTCGTCGGAGATATTACACGCGATGAAGCAAGCTCGATAATTGATGAACACTTTAGTAATTGGAAAGAAAAATGTTTCGAAACTGAACTTACTTTTCAAATTGAAACTTTTAGTACTGACGAAAAATCCACTAAAAATTTAAGGAAAAATATTCAATATAATTCTAAAACTATATATATAGTCGATAAACCGGGAGCCGTACAATCGAATTTCCGTATAGGGCATGTAGGGATAGAAAGGAACAATCCTGATTTTATTGCAGTATCAGTAATGAACACTATCCTGGGAGGATACTTTGGCTCAAGGATAAATTTGAATTTACGCGAAAAGCACGGGTTTACTTACGGGGCAAGAAGCGGTTTTACTGCAAGAATCCACCCCGGAGATTTCTCTGTGGATGCTGATGTTCGGAACGAAGTTACTGATACCTCAGTTAGATTGGTTAAGGAAGAACTTAATAGAATTGTGAATGAAGAAGTTACCAATGACGAGCTTCAGACTGTTAAAAATTACCTTACCGGGATATTTCCGCTTCAGCTTGAAACTCCAAATGCAGTTGCTACAAGGGTGATAAATTTAAAACAATATGGGCTTCCGAAAAATTATTACAGTACTTATATAAGCAATGTAAACAAACTGACTAAAAAAGATATTTTAGAGGCTGCCAAAAAATATATTAAACCTGATAATCTTTACGTGGTAATTTCAGGAAATGCTAAGACAATAAAAGATAAGCTGACTAAGATGGGTGATGTGGAGATTTATGACGTTGACGGTAAACGAATTAGCAATTAAAGTTTGTAAATTAACAAAAACGAAATGCAGGAAAAAATAGCTGATAATAAAACTTCAACTGTTCAATCCAATGGTGAAGCAACTTATGGAATGAATGATGTTGAACTTGTTAAATACCTGAACAAGAAAAATACTGAGCTGAGAAATGAAGTCGCAAAAGTAATTGTAGGGCACCGGGATATAATTGACCAGATAATAATTGCAATTTTTTCAAGAGGACATTGTTTGTTAATCGGTGTACCGGGACTTGCGAAGACTCTACTAATCAAAACCCTTTCTGATGTGCTTGAGTTGAAATTCAACAGGATACAGTTTACACCAGACCTGATGCCGTCTGATATTATTGGCACAGAAATTATTGAAGAAGACCTTTCAAAAGGCTCTAAAAGCTTTAAGTTTGTAAAGGGACCAATCTTTGCAAACATGCTTCTTGCCGATGAAATAAACAGGACTCCCCCAAAAACACAATCAGCTTTGCTTGAGGCAATGCAGGAGCATAAAGTAACAGCCGCAGGAAACACTTATACACTTGATGAGCCGTTCTTTGTTCTTTCTACACAAAACCCTATAGAACATGAAGGCACATATCCCCTGCCTGAAGCACAGCTTGACAGGTTTATGTTCAATGTTTGGCTTGAGTATCCTTCAAAGGCAGAGGAAATGGATATTATCAAGTATACAACAAGCATGTATGTCCCGAAATTAGATATTATCCTTAAAAAAGATGAGATAATTGCATTACAGGATTTAGTAAGGCGTGTTCCTGTATCAGATAATGTTATAAACTACACTGTAAATCTTGTAAACAAAACAAGACCGGGCAATGACGGAGCACCTAAATTTATTAAAGACTGGATTAGCTGGGGTGCCGGACCGAGGGCATCACAGTATCTTATTTTGGGTGCAAAGACCAACTCAATCTTAAACGGCAGATACACACCTGAAATTGATGACATACGGAAAGTTGCAACACCTGTTTTAAGACACCGTTTGATAACTAACTTCAATGCAGAAGCAGATGGAGTTAAAACAACGGATATAATCGATAAATTAATAGCTGAAGTTTAATGAAAAAACTCTCTTTGTTCTTTTTTATTTTTTTCCTGGTAATTACTTCAATAGATTGCACCTCTTCAAAAAAAGTTAAAGGAAGTAACCCACAAAAATGGACTTATTTTAAAATACTGGCAGATGCAGATGATGACCCGATTTTTGTAAGACTGCAGGATGACCTGGGTATAGACCCAAAAATGGAAAGATATACAATTATAGTTAATGTGGAAAGCAAAGACCCCGGCCAGCAATATTTATTGTTCGGTGATGAAGATAATCCGAGGAGATATTCGTGGACACAGATTTCGGAGAATGTAAGAACCGGCTTGATTAACTGGACCGGCGGAAGCAAAGAAAACCTGAAGTAAGTTTGTTAAGTTTGTTAAGTTTGTTAAGTTTGAAAATCAGAGGCAGTGTCAGGTGTTAGTTTGAATATTCAGATGAATATAGATTGACCTAATATTATTATAGACAAAGAAGGAATTTAAATTTTCTAAGATTCACCTGACACAAGCGTCAGCTTAAAAAAACCGGATGATTAATAATAGGTGTTAGACAATGGGTTACTGTTATTGATATGTGAGAATTGAATTAACAGTTGTATTATATCAATAACTCCAGACTGCAATTAACTGATTACCCCTTGAAAGCTATCCGGCTTAGATGATTGATAATCTCTTAGTCATGTCATATCATATCATCTTAATTCTTAAATGAATTACTATTTTCCTTCAATATAATTCTTAACTTCAATTATACTCGATTCAAATGCGAACGAATCATATATATTAAAGTAATTATTTTTATCGCATGTATTTTTGTAAGCATATTTTGCAATTTCAACTTTGCTCTCATCAAATGCAAAAATCTTAATTAATTGTTTTACCTGTGCAGAAGTTAAAATATTTTTATCTACAGCTTGCTTCACTACTTCGATCTGTGAACTTTCGAATGACAGCTTGGTTACAGTTGAGACTAAGTTATTAAAATCGCTATCCTTCATTGCCTTGTACCTGCAATCATCATTATTATATTCTATTACAGGGTCATGAACCTTGTAAATACAGTTTCTGCAGGCATCGCAATTGCACTCGCATTTGTTTGTTTGGTGCCAGTTATTATGGTTTGCATAAGGATTATATTCAGCTTTTTTGTAAATATAAAATTTACCGCCGTCATCTATTACTGCAAATAAACTGTAACCTGCAGGAATAAAAACATAATCAGAGAATATGAAAACCTGTTTGGAAGAGTTGCCGTATTGGCTTTGTTTTGACACTTTTAAGAAATATCTGCCTTCAGGCAGCTCATCAACTTGTGTTTCATCAACTGAATTTCCAATTTCTTTTCCATCTATTGATGCAGTGAATAAAGCTCCATCATATAAGGTTATGTATAAACTTGAAACGCTATATTCTGTTGAATATGAAGTACCTGTAATAATAAATAGTATAAGAGGTAGATAGAATAATTTTTTCATAGCTGATAATTTAGTTTTATATATGATTATACAAGATTAATATTTAATTGTTTCCATTCCATCCAGTTTTGAGCCAGTCTTCGTATATCCGTATTTGTTTTTCGGTTGAGCTTAACTCAGGAACTACAAGATAGTTTGGTACTTTTCTGTTTTGGAGTGTTAAAATAACCTTCTTTAGTTTCTTTTCCCTGAAAACGATAAATTCTACTTTTTGTCCTTCTTCTAATGCGGTGAGTTTATTTTCCAATTCCTGGTAAGATAAACGTACGCTGTCAACAGCAGTAATTTCATCTCCTGCCTGCAAACCGCAATCTTCTGCTGATGAACCCTTAGCAACCTCATCTATAATTACTTTATCCCCATGTTGTGATGCATAAATTCCTACTACAGGCTGAATTGTACTATCGTTGCTGGCAAGCTTCAGCCCTGCATACGATAAAAATTCTTCCCAGTTTATTTCGTCTGTTCCATAAACATATTTATCAAAAAATTCTTTAAAGCTTGTACCTGTTATATCTTCGCAAATTAAACGAAAATCATGATTAGTATATCCTGAACTGCCGAGAGGATACCGTTCAAGTAATGTTGTAAATACTTCATCAAGTGTCTTTTTATTATCTGTCCTGTTTCTTATTTCAAGGTCTAATATCATACTAACATGAGAGCCTTTAACATAATAATCCGATTCCATGTTTAATTTATTTGATGTATTCTTCCAGAATTTTACCCATGCATCAAAGCTTGACTCTGCTAACGATTGCACTTTATTCCCCGGGCGTCTCCGGTCCTGTTCAACTGCATTAGCAATCTCATCATAAAAATCCTGCACTTTATATTGCCCGGTTCTCAAAAGCATTAAGCCGTCGTAATATGAGGTTCCTCCTTCAGCAACCCATAACTCTTCTGTATAATTTTCTTTTGTATAATCATAAGGTGTTATTCCTTTAGGGCGAATCTGCTTAACATTCCATGTATGGAAAAATTCATGCGATATTAACCTGAGGAAATCAATATATAACTGGTCATTTTCAAGGGTTTCGGGTTTAACACCAACCACAGTTGAGTTTATATGCTCAGTACCTCCACCGCTTTGCGGACCGCAGTGTACGATAAAAATATACCTGTCATAAGGTATAAAATCCCAAAGCTCATAATTCTTTCTGATTATTTTAGTAAAATCATCTATCAGTTTTTGCCTGTCATAATTTGCTTCTCCGAAAAAGCTTATAACATGTTTTTTGCCATCGACATCAAAATCAAAATCAGTTTGATTTCCAATTTCAAGAGGACAATCAACGAAATAGTCATAATCGGGAGCAGTAAATTGATTAGGTTTTCCTTCAGAACTTTCAAGGCCGGTGGTAACATGCCAATCACCAAAAGGCACTACTTCTAATTCCAAAGGTAATTTCCTGTATTTTTCTGCATACATAAAAACTGCGGCGCCGTTAACAAAGCCGTGGTTTTCATCAAGCCCTCTTGTTCTTAGTCCGGTTTCATTTGCAAATACTTTATATGATACAGTTATATTTTTTGAATTTGCGGTTTCAATTTTCCACGTGCACTTATTGATTTTCTTCCAGAGAAGTGATTTATTATTTTCATCCATTACATTAAAATCAAAAACCCCCGATGCAAAATCAAAAATAAAATATCTTCCCGGTCTCCACACGGGCAAAATCAATTCAATATCTTTTTCATTAACCTGGTCAAGCTTCATCTGCACTTCAAAAATATGCGATTGTGGTTCAGGCATAGAAAGCTTATAAGTAATTTTTGTACTTTTAGCTGTTGACATAAACGGTATTAAAAAAATTAATGTTATAAATAATACTTTTATCATTATCTAATTTCGGGAAAATTAGTTGAATATAATATCAAAAAATTTTGCCTTAAAATTAGTAATAAATTATTACATATTTCAAAAAGGAGAAATTATAACATGGCAGATAGAATGGTAAATTGTATTAAACTTGGTCAGGTATTGCCCGGGCTTGAATCACCTCCAACACCTTCAAAGCTTGGCATGAAAGTGTATGAAAATGTCTCACAGCAGGCTTGGAATGACTTCCTGGAGCTGTTCAAAATGATAATTAATGAATACCGCCTTGACCTGACAAGTCCTATGGCAGATCAGGTTTTTGAGCAAAAAATGGAAGAATACTTCTTTTCTGATAATATAACGCTTCCGGATGGCTACGTGCCGCCCGAAAACAAACCGTAAACTATTAAAAATATTATTACTTAGGTACTTCCTTTTCTATAATTATTCATTATATTTGTAGTGTAGGGAATATCAATATTTGTTATTCTTACTTATTGAAAACTAATTCTCAGCATTTATATCCTGTTATTATTGCATCAAATGCAGAGGAATATTTTTCATTTTAATTAAATGGAGCTTAAAATGAAAAAATTATTATACCTTTTTTTATTTTTTATACTTTGCGTTATCAGGACTTTCGCGCAAGATACATTAGACTCGCCTATTCTTGTGGATCCGCCAATAGAAAAAGACGTTGTAACTAATTTAAACTTAACATGGACACCTGTTGCAAATGCTACTGCTTATGAAGTACAGGTCGCTACAGATGCTAATTTTAATATGCTTATTCCTCTTCAACGTTCTGAAGTTAATACAACCAATCTGAATATTGAGCCGGGCATAGTTCAAACATTTACCAAATATTACTGGAGAGTTAAAGCAAAGAATTCCGGTTTTTCCAGTCATTTTTCTACAGCATTTAATTTTAGAACTGCAGGTACAGCTGTTCAGGAATTAAATTTCCTGAAAGCATATATTTTTAATCTTGTCAACGGTGACCGTATAAACCAGTTCAAAGCAAATGACCTTTTGGAAAAATTAAATCAGGCAATTGATAAAGTAAACGCTAATAATAAAACCGGAGCTATAGCAAAAATATTACAATTTGAATTCAAGGTTTCCTGTTACATGAATGAAAACAATATCTCATATTACGACGGCAATAAAATGCTGGATAATTCAAATGGAACAATTCAAATTCTTGGAGGCGATAATGCAATTTCAAATGAGAACAATGTAAACGTTGATAAATTTGCTCTGAACCAAAATTATCCTAATCCTTTTAATCCGGCTACCGTAATCAGTTATAAAATACCCGATAATGGATATGTTACTTTAAAGATTTACAATTTACTAGGTGAAGAAATTGTAACATTGATAAATAAATACCAGGAAGAAGGTTCATACACAGCAATATGGGATGCATCGAATCTTAGCTCAGGAATTTATATTTACAGGTTAGAATCCGGAAGCTACATTGAATCCAAAAAAATGGTATTGAAAAAATAAATTTTTTACATTCAAAAAAAGCCCTTTTATAGGGCTTTTTTAGTTTATAAACGTCAGTTTTTTATTGTTTTCCTCTTGACTATTTATTTATAATTGTTGATATTTAATATACTAAGTACAAATTTTTCAAAGGGGGAGCTAAATGAAAAAAACGTTACTGCTTTTATTATTTTTATTTATAAATATAACTGGCATAAATTCACAAACATTTTCACCTATTCTGGTAGATCCGCCCATTAATACTGATATGGTAGAATTGAATGTGACTTTAGACTGGACAGATGTAGCAGGTGCACAATATTATGATATAGAAATATCTGTTTACCCGGATTTTAATGAATTGTTATCATATATATTACCACAGCCGTCTGTTTCCAATTTTACATTTCCTAATGGCGTACTTTCTTCCAATACGAAATATTATTGGAGAGTCAGGACTATGGGAAGTGCTGGATATTCACCCTTTTCAACTACATTTAATTTCAGAACTATTGGAACACCTTACGAAGAAACAAATAATTTATCTGTTGATATAACTGATTTGGTAAATACAGACCAATTAAATAATATTCAGGGTAATATATTAATCAACCGTCTTGAAGCAGCAAAACATCAGATAAATCTGAATCATCCTTTTGTTGCCTGCGTTCATTTAGGTACTTTCATTTTCAGAGTGATTATGTTAGAAAATTCTAACATGATATCACAGGATATACGCAATAAGCTTATAAATCATGCAGCAGACATAATAGAACTGCTCGGAGGAGATAATCCTTCTGTCGCTACAAATGAAAATATACCGGTAAAATTTTCTTTAGAGCAGAATTATCCAAACCCGTTTAACCCAACTACCACTATCGAATATTCTATTCCCGAAAAAGGAAATGTCAGCTTAAAAATATTTGATATAACAGGTAAAGAAATAGTAACATTAGCAGATAAATACCAGAATGCCGGTTCTTACATTGTTACCTGGAATGCTTCTAACATAAGCAGTGGTGTTTATTTCTACAGACTTGAGAATAACGGTAATACAACAACAAAACGTATGATTTTAGCTAAATAATTTTTTAAAAATCATGAGAAAAGGGGATTTCAATTCAAAGAAATCCCCTTTTTATTTACATATATTTGTATTAGTACCGGCGTACCAAATATGAGTAAATTCAACATTAACGTAGAAACAAACACAGAAGAAGCTTTAAGGGAAAACCAAAGGTTTCTTTCAACTCTTATTAGTAATCTTCCGGGTTATGTTTACAGAGTAGAAAAAGACGAAAATAGTCAGTGGATTATTGTGTTTGTCAGTGATGGAATATATGAATTAACCGGATATCCTGCTTCTGATTTTTTAAAAGATGGAAAAATGCCTTTTGGCTGGCTGGTTCACCCTGAAGATAAAGCACTCGACAAAGATATTGTTATTGCTGCAATTAAAAATAAAAAACCGTATCAAATAACATACAGAATAAATACTTCCAAAGGTAAAACAAAGTGGGTATGGGAACAAGGAAGAGGTGTTTATTCAGAATCCGGAGAGATGATAGCTACAGAAGGATTCATTACAGATATTACCGAGAAAAAGCTTGTTGAAGAAGAAATATTAAAACGCAATGAAGAGCTTGCCATATTAAATCATATAGGGCAAACATTCAGCAAGCTGGTAATGATAGATGAGATTATTGACCTTATTTTCGAAATGATTGGGAAGCTAATCGATAATAAAAATCTTTACATTGGTTTGTACAATGAAGATAAAGACACAATCTCCTTCCCGGTTTATACTGTTGACGGAATACAAACATCTCAAAATGAAAGAACATTTGGCAAAGGTTTAACTGAGTTTGTGATTAAGACATGCCAGCCTCTGCTTATAGAAGAAGATATTGAAAATGCATTCCGAAAGATGCATATCGAACAACGCGGGAAAAAATCGAAAAGCTTAATATCTGTTCCGATTATGACAGGTGAAAAAGTATTTGGTGTTATTACTCTTCAGGACTATAATAACGAGCATGTTTATACATACAGCCAGATGGAACTGCTCATGACTATTGCTTCACAAACAGCCATTGCCCTTGAAAACACATATCTTTTTACAAAACTAGAAAAAGAGCTTGACGAAAAGAAGCAAACAGAGATAAAAATAAAAGCATCATTAAGAGAAAAAGAATTGCTTTTACAGGAAGTCCATCACCGTGTAAAGAATAATTTGCAGATTATGTCCAGTCTTCTCCGCCTGCAGTCATCACATATTAAAAATGAAGAAGCACAGAAAATTTTCCTTGAAAGCGAGAACAGGATAAAAGCTATGGCAATTGTACATAACAAGCTGTACAATGCCAAAAATTACGAAAATATTGATTTCAAAGATTATATAAAAACTTTAACTAATAATCTGTTTTTATCATACGGCGTTAATACAAATCTTATATATCTTGATATCCGGGTCGAAAATATCGAAGTGAATATTGATACTGCAATTCCTTGCGGATTAATCATTAATGAATTAGTGTCCAATTCATTAAAATATGCCTTCCCTGATAAAAGAAGCGGCCGCATAACCATCAGTTTAAAAAGAGAAGAGAACCAGCTTGCATTAATTGTTAAGGATGACGGAGTTGGATTTGAAAAAGAGAAAGAAGTAATTTCCAGTAATACCCTGGGGATGAAACTTGTCCAGCTTCTTACCGGTCAATTAGATGGAAAATTAGAAATGCGGAATTGCGATGGAGCTGAGTTCCGTATTAACTTTAAAGAGCTAAGCTACAAAAAGAGAACCATTTAATTATTCACCAATAATTTTCACTAACACTCTTTTTCTCCGGATACCGTCAAACTCACCATAAAATATTTGCTCCCAGGGTCCGAAATCAAGTTTACCGTTTGTTACAGCTACTACAGTTTCTCTTCCCATAACTGTCCTTTTCAAATGTGCATCAGCATTGTCTTCACCTGAATCGTTATGCCTGTAATGTGAATAAGGCTTTTCCGGAGCCAGACCCTGAAGCCAATCTTCAAAATCTTTGTGCAATCCTCTTTCATCATCATTGATAAATACACTTGCTGTAATGTGCATGGCATTGCAAAGCACGAGCCCCTCTTTTATTCCGCTTTCTTTCAGACAATCTTCAATTTGAGGTGTAATATTGATAAATTCTCTTCTTTTTGAAGTATGAAACCATAATTCTTTCCTGTACGTTTTCATTGTATTCTGATGTAAATTATTATTTTTGAGTAAATTATTTACTCTTTATACTTAATTATACTTTTTTAATAATTATTAATCATGCCAAAAAATTTAGTCGTTCTTGGAACAGGTTTCGGTGCATTTAGCTGTTTAAGGACAATTGATAAAGAATTTTACAATATCTCTGTAATCAGCCCGCGGAATCATTTCCTTTTTACTCCCCTTCTGCCAAGCACAACTGTCGGTACAATAGAGTTCAGAAGTATTATTGAACCTATAAGAAATCTTAAACATATAAATTTTTACCAGGCATATGCATTAAATATTGATACAGTTAATAATGTTGTATTTTGTGAAGATGCAGATACAAAAAATAAATTTCATGTAAATTATGATATACTGGCTATAGCAGTTGGTGAAGTAACAAATACATTTAATATTCCCGGCGTATGGGAACATGCTTATTTTTTGAAGGAAGTTTCAGATGCAAGAAAAATAAGAACAAAAGTTATCGATTGTTTTGAAAATGCCTCTTTACCCGATATATCAATAGAAGAAAGAAAGAAATTTTTGCGTTTTGTAGTTTGCGGTGGAGGACCAACAGGAGTAGAGTTTGCCGCTGAGCTTCATGATTTTATTGATGAAGATGTAAAAGATAAATACGCCGAATTGTCAGACCTGGTAGAAGTAATCCTGATTGAAGCAGGAACCAAGATATTAAGTACTTTTGATGCTAATCTCAGTTTATACACAATGAAATTTTTTAAAAGACAAAATATTGTAGTGAAAACAAATTCCAATATAGTTAAAGTAGATGATAAATATATTTATGTAAACGACGGAACCCGGTTTGAATACGGATTGCTGGTCTGGTCAACAGGTAACACCGCATCACAATTTTCCTTAAGCTCTGCACTGCCGAAGAACAATAAGAACCGGTTTATAACAGATAAATTTCTGAGAGTAAAAGGATTTGATAATATATATGCCCTTGGCGATTGTGCAGAAACAGAGAATGACCCACGGCCTAAGACAGCCCAGGTTGCTCAGCAGGAAGGTAAATATCTTGGAAAAGCTTTAAACAGGTTGGCAAGAGGAAAAGAAATTAAGGCATTTAAATTTAAAGATTTTGGTATGCTGGCATATGTTGGTGGACGCCGGGCACTTGCCGATACTCCCCGTTATAAAGGTTCAGGATTCACAACATTCATTTTCTGGAGAAGTGTTTACTTTACTAAGCTTGTCAGCTTAAAAAATAAAATCCTGGTTCTCTTTGATTGGTTTAAAAATATTCTGTTTGGAAGAGATGTGAGCAATTTTTGAAAGTTCATAGAGTTTGTTGAGTTCTTAGAGTTTGTTGAGTTCTTAGAGTTTGTTGAGTTGGTAACAAATTTCGAGCTTAAACATTTACAGACAATTAATATAGATTTGAAAAAATGTTAATAAACGTATTATGATACTAAGTAAAGAAAGCATGGCGGGTACCTTCTGGGTCATCCCATAAATGAAACGGAAGATTAGAGTTCTTAAAGTTGAAAGGGATGTACAATACACACTCAACACACTCTACTCACTCTACTCACTCTACTCACTCTACTCACTCTATTCACTCTACACACTCTACACACTCTACTCACTCTACTCACTCAAGCCTACTTCTCTACCCAAACAAGAGACTTCACATATTCAATAAACTCTTTATGAATCCGCTTCGTTTTCTCCCCAACTTTTCCTCCAGATATTTCCTTATCATCTATCATTATTACAGGCATAATTTCTCTTTCAGTTGAGCTGATGAAAACTTCATCTGCATTAAGCAGCTCATCTAATTCAACTTCACGGGTTTCAATACTCATAAACTTTTCACATATTTCAAATATCACTTTCCTTGTTATTCCCATCAGGACTCCTGTATCCGGAGTAATAATAGTATTATCTTTTATCAGGAATGCATTGCTGGATGTGCATTCAAGAACCTTATTATTCTGAACATATAAAACCTCGCTGAATCCAAGCTTTCTGTATTCATCAAGATAATCAATGGCTCTTATATAATTACAGGTTTTCGATAATGAGATTTCCCTGCTGCCTTCAACGGTCTTTAGCTTGATGCCGTCTGTATAATATTCCGGATTCATTAAAATTCTTGGTTCACAGGTAACAATAAGCACAGGGTTGCCTTTGCTCTTGCTGTCAGTACCAACACCACCTGTAACGACAATACGTATGTTAGATTCGGCAAAGTTATTCTTATTCAGTAATTCATTGCAAATGTTCTTAATTTCATCATTAGAATAAGGAATAGATAATCCAATATACCGTGCTGAGTTTTGCAGACGTTCAATATGGTCAGATAACCTGAATGGTTTGCCAAAGTAGGTTTTAAGATAATCAAATACTGCATATCCTCTCAGTAACCCTATATCATTAACATGGATAAATGCATTCTCTTTGTTTACATATTTATCATCAACAAAATAAACAGTACCGCTCATTTTTACTCAAATAATTGTTTATCGCCGTCTGCTCTTTCAACCAGCAGCGCCGGTAGATTTTTAGTTGCTTTTGCCCCAAGTTCTTTTATCTTTAATGCTTTGCTTACCAGATTTCCCTGTCCCTGGTACAACTTCTTCATAGCTTCTTCGTAGTCCTCTTTTGCTCCGTCAAGACGCTTACCAAGTGATATAAGGTCTTCAACAAAATTTGTGAATTTATCAAATAATAAGCCGCTTTGCCTTGCTATTTCCAGTGCATTCTTGTTCTGTCTTTCCTGTTTCCAGATATTTGCAATTGTACGCAGTGTAGCAAGCAATGTAGACGGACATACGATCACTATGTTTCTGTCAAATGCCTCATCAAATAATTCAGGATTATTTTGCATTGCCAAAGCAAAAGCCGGCTCTATGGGTATGAACATTAGCACAAAATCAAGGCTCTGAAGCTCATATAAAGATTGATAAGTCTTAGAATTTAAATTCTTAATATGATTACGCAAAGAAGTTATATGTTCTTTTAAGCTTGCATCCCTGTCTTCGTCGCTTTCACTTGAGCAGTAAGCTTCATATGCAGTCAGAGAGGTCTTTGAATCAATTATCATATTCTTGCTTTCGGGAAGATAAATTATCACGTCAGGTCTTTGTTTTCTGCCCTCTTCTGAAGTAAATGACATTTGTATCTTGTATTCCCTGTCTTTTACCAGCCCTGATTTTTCAAGAATAGTTTCAAGTATTAATTCACCCCAGTTACCCTGTATCTTAGAATCACCCTTTAATGCTCTTGTCAGGTTATTTGCATCTTTGCTCATCTGCTGGTTTAATACATGCAGATTCCTGATTTGTTCGGCAAGTGATGCACGTTCCTTAGTTTCATTTACATATACTTCATTAACTCTTTGTTCAAATGTTTTAATCTTCTCGCTTAACGGTTTTAATATCTCATCAAGATTTGATTTATTCTGTTCGGTAAACCTTTTGCTTTTATCTTCTAATATTTCATTTGCTAAATTCTTAAACTCTGCTGAGAACTTTTGGTGAAGCTGTTCAAGCTCCTTTTTTTGTTCGGACAACTTTTCACTGAGATTATCATAATCTGCATTCCTGGTTGAAAGCTGATTGCTTAGTTCAAGCACCTTTACCCGTTCAAGCTCAAGCTTTGTTTTAAATTCATTACTTGATTTTTCAATAAAAGAAGCTCTCTCTTCTGCTTTTCCCTTTTCGTTAACAGCCGTATTTAACCGCTCTTTAATTTCATCAGCTTCTTTTATTGGAACGCTGTTTTTTGAATAATTAAATTTTGCTGCAAGGTAACCGATTATGGCACCAACCGCAACTCCAATCAATAATAATATTACTTCCATTATTTATTTTTTTTCTTTTCTTTTGCTTCTTTAAGATATTCAGCTATGTTATTTTCTATTAACGGGTCCAGTTTTATTCCTTGTTCCATATCGTTAATTGCCTGGCCATAATTCTTTTTATACAAATAAGCCACTCCCCTTCTGCAATATGCTTCTGCATTGTTTGGGTCTAAGGCTATTGCCATGTTAAAATCCTTAATAGCATCATCAAGCATTTCCATTTCTCTGTATATTCCACCCCGCGTGTTGTAAAGAGACGGGTTATTCGGCTCCAGGCCAATAGCATACGATAAGTCATTTAACGCTTTAAGCGTATCGCCCATAAAAAAATATATTAATCCCCTGTTCCTGTATGTTTCCATAAACTTCGGGTTTGTCTCAGATGCTTTTTGTAGTAAAGCCAATGCATAATCAAACTTGTTAATTTGAGTATAAGCAATTGCCTTTGCATTCATTGTATTAACATCATCGGGATTAATTTTTAATGCCATATCGAAATCATCCAGGGCATTATCCAATTTTCCGATTGCCACATAAGCGGCACCCCTGCTAGAATAAGCTTTTGTCATATCCGGATCTTTTTTCAGTGCTGTTGTTAACAATTCAATTCCTTCATCAAAATTGCCTGAAAGCAATGATACTTCAGCTTTTGAGTAATACCCTTTTGCACTGTCCGGATTCAGTTCAATGTATTTTGAAAAATATTCATTTGCACTGATTAAGTCTTTTACATTTAAGGCAGATACGCCTTTTTCATAAAATGATTCATTGTCATCCTGTCCGAAGGCAGGATTGAAAGATAATATAAAAATAATAAATAATATATATCTCATATTTCTATGTTTTATTGATAAATATAGTCAGGTACCCATTAATATGAAATGACTAAAAAATGGCGAAAAGTACCCTCGTTTGTTTTCTAAATTCATTTAGAAAAGGTTTTATTATATAAAAAAAAAGAAGGCGATAATCTCCGCCTTCTATTTTGCATGTATCTCTGATATTATTCCAGGTTTGACGATTATTTATCCATATCGTCGTTTTTATCTTTTCTCTCATCTTGTCTTCTGTTACCATCTTTTCTCTCACTGTTATCATTTTTATCACGCGGCGTTAAAGATTCATTCACTTTAATTGAAAGATATTTAGAGGGGTCTCCAAATATTTCACCGGTACTGCTCATTAATCCCCACTGAAAAGGATACACACCGGGTTCGGGAGCAGTTACTGTAAAATAAAAATCTACAGTTGAACCGGGAGCTATTGTCTGCGGTAATTCTACAGCCGAAATACCCCATGTGTTGATTGGGCTTGGCTTCATACTGGGGTCCATATATACTAATTTATAAAATCCTGTGTTCCATGTTGAGCTTCCCGAGTTTGTCATCGTTATCTTTACATCATATGTATGTCCTGAGGTCATCACTTCAGCTACTTTCTGCTCAACAAAAGAAGAGCTATTCATGGTATTTGTTCCTGTTTTAGATGAAACATCACCAACGTTTATCATAACCTGGTCTGAATACTGACCAAAGGGAACATCGCCGTGTTTCATAACCCACTGGAACGGATAGGTACCTGGTGTACCCGGAGCAATAATGTTCAATTCAAACGTAGCTGTCTCGCCCGGTTCTATTGATTTCGTTACGGGTGATTCAGTAACTCCCCAATATCCTGTATTCCTGTTATTATCACCCATATCTACCAGTGCCAGCTTATAACCTGATACATCTGTTGAGGAATTCGGAGACCATGTAGTTGTTCCGTTATTCCTTACCGTAATAATAACTTTATAGGTTTGTCCTTCAACCATTGTGGTTGGTACCGATTGTGTTACGTAGACAGCATTATCAAGTACGACATTGCCTTCCCTGTATCGTTCGGCATCCTGTGCTTTAATGTTCCTTATTATTGCCAGGATAAAGAACAAACCGATTATTAATTTAAAATAACCCTTTATACTTAACATATTAATTCTCTCCTCTTTTACTATTACTATTTATTATTTGTTATAAAATCCTTTAGTTTTTGTAAGCTGGTTATTAGTCATGTTGTACAGCTTATCGCCTTCCTCTTTTGAAGACCTTGTCGTATTTGTAACGCCTACTGAATTCTCTGATATCAATTTATTGATAAACTCTATTCTTTTACTCATCCATCTGGCTGCTGTACTTTTCAAATCAATAACCAATGCATTTTTTTCGTTAGCATTATAGCTTAAGCTGTTTAATTGAGACATTATCGAAGACATATTGCTAACATAATTCCTCTTTGATTCAACACTTGCATTTTCAGAAGATTGATAAGTCGTCTGAAATTTATTAATTAAGCTTTCAACCTGAGTTATATATTTTTTGCTGATTTCTTCATCCGTATTTTTAACGGGAGGTTTTTCAATTGGTGTATTTCCGCCGGTATTTGCAGGTTCTTTCTCTTTTATGATAACAGTATCTTTTTTGTTTTTTGCCTCGCTCAGCTGCGTTTGAAGCTCATCCTCCCTGACATTACTTGCTATTTTTTCCAGCATTAATTTGGATTCATTATAATATTCATCGGAAGGCTCTACTTTTGTTAGGTATATTTTTGCTTCATCAAAATTACCGTCATTAAAGGATTTAACTCCATAAATATAATTTATTTTATTTTGTGCTCTTCTGAAATCATTATCTTTTGGCGATATATCCTGAAATTCGGCAAGAGCTGAGTTATAGTCTTTTGCCTGCAAATATTCCATTCCTGTTTCATATTTAGATTCTCTTGATAAAGCTAAATATGCAATCAAAATAACAAGTAACAGACCCAATACAGCCAGAGCTATATATAAAGCTGTATTTCTTCTGTACTTGTCAGGCGGGTAAACTTTACCCGGTTCATTTACGTAACTTGCACTCATATTGTTTTCCTCTTTAATCAAACTCGTTTATATTCAAGAAAGAGATCTTTATACATTCTTATACTCGTTAACTTATCTTTCGTTCCCGTCGCCGTCTATACAGCATGAACATAAAGAATCGGTTATCATAAACTAGTATATAAGTTTGTATAAAGATCTAAGCTTTCTTACTACCGGCATTTCTCATAATTATACCGTGTTATATGGTTGTTCTTCGGCCTGATAACAGGTTAATCACAAGAACAACAACCGCTACAACTAATAGTATGTGGATGAAACCACCAAATGTTGTGGATGTTAATAATCCCACCAGCCAAAGAACTAATAAAATTGCAAAAATTGTCCAGAGCATCTTTTATCTCCTTTCGTTTATAAAAAGTCAATCTTGATAATATTAATAGCAATATACATGCCAGATATGAAATACCTTAAAATTCAGCATTTATAATATATTTGAATTAAAATGAAACCGGTTAAGTCAATTAATGTATGACATTTATGACATCAATGACATATGTATCAATTTTTTGATAAAACAGTAACTAGATATGTCAGCCAATAAAGAAAAGATTTAAAGAATATTCTTTTATGCTATTTTCCGGAAGATGAATTCTTTTATTATCCTATTGATATATTCACCTTTTGAAGGAGACTCTTGCAGACGCTCAAATATCCTGTTAGGAACATCTATATAATCATATACGTGTCCATTTAAAAACCAAACTCTCAGAATTCTTAATTGCTTATCATAGCCGTAGCTTTTTATACTGCTCGAAGTAACGTTTATTATTTTAAACTCAGGCATATTCGTCTCTAATAAATTATATAATCAAAGAATTTCATTTAATTAATAGTTCCGTATAATAAGTTTGTTAAGTTTGTTAAGTTTGTTAAGTTTGTTAAGTTTGTTAAGTTTGTTATGAGAAAATATTGCGGCTTCTTCACTATCATTATACCCGACTTTCGAGTAATACCCCGCTTCTGTGAGAGTAGTGATATAACAATAAAGCCGTCTTTTCAACGGCTTTATAATAATTTGCTATTAGATATTTCCACCTGTCTCGTTCCCAAGCTCCTGACTGGGAACGAGAAATTCTATTATTTGTTATTTGATTTCTGTTACCGGTTTTTTATCATTTTTCTTTTCTTCTTTATCCCTTATCTCAAATTTCTTGATTTTTCCCGTGCCGTTTACTTCCGGGTAATACATCAATGCTGCAGTTGTTGGCATAACATTATATTTGCCGGGTAACTGTGCTTCCAGCAGGTACGAGAATTCCGACTCCTGACCATAAAGGTAAGTTGAGAAGAAGGATATTTTATTATCCCTAATCGTTTTATCAGAATACCACCAACGCCAACTGCTGTAACCCGAATACCCGTCATAATATTTTTCCTTACTTATAGTATATGCCCAGTCATCTTTCACAACTTCACAGCCGGCTGGAATTGGATCTTCAAGCATGAAATATTCCCTTTTGGAATCCGTTGATAATACTTTTATTTTCACCATTAAAATATCTCCCGATGTAACAAAATCTTTTAAAGAAACCGGGTTATAAGAATAATACCCTGTTTCTTTATCCATCACTTTCTCCAGCTTATAATAGCTTCTCTTCACATCAAAACCGTTATCGGCACCTTCAAGACTTTTATCTTTCGAATAATAACTTAATATTGAAGACAGATACATCTTTCCTTCTCCGATTTTCTCAATTTTTATTTCATTTTTACCCTGTACCAAATTTCCTTCAATATATATTGGTATTGCCTTTTTCATCAGGTCGTCAATTGTGACATGTTTTTCAGCGGCAAGTTTATTGTTCAGATATACATTTACGGTATATTCAGTGTTCAGCTCATTATTCGCTTTGATATAGTCAGCTAATGCATAAATAATAAAAGCTGTTTGCTGTGTACTGCCCCAGCTTCCTCCCTTTCGCTGCTCTATCAGCCAATCAACTGATTCAGCTATCACATCTCTGTATTGGATTCTTGTATCTTCAGAACTCAATAACGCTTTTACTACCATTGCAGTTATCTGGATTCTATCATTATACCATTTATAATTAAACTTATCATCTCCCCAGTATGCTCCGAAATCATCATGCTTTACATTCAAGGCAAGTTTATTAAGCAGTTCATTTCTTAATGTTTTTTCTTCAAGGCGGTTTGCAGTGAGTATCATTAATGCCAGGCTGAAATTATCCAATGAATCGGTATTAATTGTATTAAAAGCAATTCTCACCTGTTCAAGAGATAATGAGTCTAAATCCGAAATGCTGAAAAGCATAAATGCTTTTGTAACCGGGTTAATGCTCTTATCATAGGAATTGCTGTAAACATAAGAGGCACCTTTTCTTAATACATTTTTTTCTATCTCATATCCGCCTTTTTTAGCAAGTGACAGCCCGTAGAGTACATAAGCGGTCATGAAAGGATTAGACTTGTCATTAATCCACCAGCCCCATCCTCCGTCATAATGCTGATTTGAATAAAGCTTAGCCAATCCTTGTTTTAGAACGACCGGCAGCCGGTATGTTAAATAACCATCTGTTGGAAGCTGCAGGTCCTTCAATATATTATTTACAACTATTGCAGGAACAAACTTGCTCAAAGTTTGCTCAATGCAGCCATATGGAAAATCGACCAGGTCATCTAAAGAAGTAATTACAGAGGCTGCAGCCGAAGGAGCTAAATCAAGCCGTACATTTGCTGTCTTTATATCTGTCCCTTCAGGAATATCAAACGTACGGGTTATGCTTTTGTTTATGCCTCTTGATTTGAGGTCAATCTCATGGTTAACTTGTACACCATACGGCTGAATTGGAAGCTTATATTCAACCGCATCTGATTCCTCATTGGTTAAAGCAGAAGCAGTAATACGCGATAGACCGGTTGACTCATTCACTTTAACTTTCCAGTCAACTCTAACTTCTTCATTTTTTCCGACATTGATAACCTTTTCAAAACCCGCTGTATCAACCATATTCAGATTGTCTGTGTAAAGCTTCACAAATGTTTTTTTATCTTCATTCAAATAATTGTGAATAATAGTCGATACTGTTACCTCATCATTCTGCTGGAAAAAGCGAGGCGGTTCCATTCTTATTATCAGGTCTTTTCGTGTAATAAAATTATTGTTTATCTGGCCAATTTTAGTATCTTCTGTAATCACTTTTGCAGTAATCCGCCATGATGTAAGATTATCCGGCAGCTTTATTTTTATTTTGGCAATACCATTCTCATCGGTTGTTACTGAAGGCAGCCATAAAATAGCATCTTTAAAATCCGAGCGGATTTGAGCGTCAACAAGCTTACCTGTTGTATTTTCTATCTCCTTAAGCATTTCCGGTGAAACAAATGCAAAGGATGAGCCATCCTGAGGATTTGTTGTGGATACACCGTCAACAAGGATCAAGTTTTCACTTGTTCTGCCGCCCCTTATATTTATTTGTTGTCCTTTTTCATCCTGTACAACACCTGATGTTTTAGCAACTATATTTTGTATTCCTCTGACAGGAGATCCTTCTATTTGTTGCTCGGATATCATTCTTCCGCTTTGTTCAACTTCTATTTCGTCCTGAACAGCGGTTATCGTAATTTCATCGAGTGTGTCTCTTTTTAAGAGCTCTGATAAATTCTCACCGGGATCTAAAGGGCCATTTCCATAACATAACCGTTTTCCAAATTTATCATCTGAAGTTGCATAATTTATTTTCCCCATTTCCACATTAATGTCGAGGAAAGTTGTAGATGTTTCATATGTTTGAATATCAAAGCTGCCTTCATATCCCCTGCTGTCATATATCAGTGAAATATTGTATTTACCCTGTGGTATTCTGAATCCGAATGTACCGTCTTTTACCGTAGTTGCAGCAATTTGGTTGTCAATCATGACTAATGCACCTATAACTCCATCACCTTTTGCGTTAGTTATCCTACCAAGAACTCTACTAACTATAAGCGAGTCATATTCATTTAAATTAAATCTTTCCGATAACGATGGGTAAACTGCATAACTATAACTTCCGGAAAACATGGAATTATTTGTGCTAAAACCAATTCCTTCATAACAATTTCGCTTCGAATAGAATACTGTTTTAATATCAGGTGTTTTATCAGGTTTTATCGCATAAATACTTTCATCTATTATGCCAATATTGATGGAAGCATTTTTAACAGGATTATTCTGCCAATCGGTTACTTTAACCGTTATCTCACCTTCTTCACGCGGCTTATAGGTTAATTTATCTGTACTTAAATCTACGTTAAGCACTTGTTTGATTGGAATTACAGGTACGACAACTTCTTTTTTATAGTGTGTTCCTTTTGAAATATAATTTACAGATAAAGCAAAATTTGGTGCGTATAATTCATTCAAAGGTACTTCTATGAATGATGAAAAATTATTTATTTTATGAAGAGTGTAATGCAATAAGCTTTTTGATTCTCCTGTAACAAGAATATCAGGATGCTCATCAGCCGTTATTATCATTGCCCTTAGAGTATCAGACGGATTGTAAACTATCTTATCGGGTATAACTTCGATAGTTCCTGTTCTTTCAAACCAGCGGTAAACATCTTTGCCTGCTGCATAACAGCTTGTATTTGTCGACATCTTTTTCCCAAAATTATCAAATGCATCAATCTGTATCTCGTATAAGCCTTCGTTAAGCACATCAAAGAATGCAGTGCCTTTTCCGTTATAATTTGTTCTTCCGGTAAACGATGTTACAAAATTTGTAATCTTCACATTTTTCTTCTTTTTCTTTTCATACGAAATTCTGTTTATAGTAGCTTCAAATTTAGTCTCAACCGGTTTATCTGAGAAATCTGCAGCCCAAACATCAACACTGGCTTTTTCACCTGCCTTATACAAATATTTCCCTGCTGTAGATGTTATATAGAATTGTGAGCGGGTTACATTAACAGATTTGGAATCCCTGACACTTCGTCTGGATTTATCGGTTACAACTGCGGATACAATGTACATATAATCTGTTTCGTATGTTTTTTCACTGTAATAAGTATATTTTTCCTTAAAATTTTCTTCAATTTCATAATCAAATTCTGCTTTCCCGTTTTTATCAAGCTTTGCAGTTCCAGTGTATATTAAAGATGAATTTTCATAATCATCCTCTTTTTTACCGGAAAAATAATCTTCATAGAACCACCTGTAATTAGAGAAATACCACCACGGCTTATAAAGAGGTTTCTTGAAGACGTAATATTCAACATTTGCTTCCTGCACAGGGCTGCCGAAATAATAATCTGCCTGCAGCTTTATGGATATTTTATCACGATTTGTATACTGACCTTTGTCTGTTTCCAGCTTAACTTTATATTCCGGTTTTTTGTATTCTTCTGCAGAAAAGCTTCCTGTAAATGTTTGTGAGTAATTATTGTTTTCTGTTTTAAACTCTTTACCGAATATCATTAGCTGGGCATTTATTTTATATTCACCCAGTTCTGCACTTTCATCAAGCTCAATAGAATCAGAAAATCCGCCAAATTCGTCTGTCTTGAGTATTTTCTTGAAAATCTCCGTTCCCTTTGGGTCTTTGATATAAACATTGACCTCTGAATTAGGATAATTATTATATCCTGAAATCGAAAATTCTCTGACTATTCCCCTGAAATTTACTTTTGCAGGTGGTCTGTAAACCGGCTGGTTTGTATAAACATATGCCGTAAATCTTTCCTGCGGCAATGAAAAATAATCTGAGGGATTTGAGACTGTTACTTCACTCCCCCGTTTTACAATCACCATCGGACTGTGATTCCCGGTTTTGTACATATTTTCAATATCATTTTTTTCAAATAACATATTATATACAGCACTGTCAGTTTTTGCAGAGCCAATCTTTTTATTTTGGAAATAATACGAAAGTTCAGAGCCGTAAATGGGTTCTCCTGAATACCTGTTAACGGTATAACATAATATTGAGGAATATGTTGATTGAGTGATAAGACCAAGATTAGTTACAAAATATCCTACATATGCGCATTTCTTCCTGAAAGAGATTTTTATCAGGAATGCACCGTTTTCTTTTGGAATATATCTTACTTTTGAATCTAAATGATATCTTATTTGGTATTTTACTGTATCTTTTTTCGGAATAAGCTTCATATTAAAAGAATCCGACAATACGCAATAATTAACTATATTAGAACCATCAGCGGTTAATACATTCCATCCATAATAGTTTTTAATTTTATTAAAGAAGAATTTTTCAAGGTCTATAACTTTATATACCTGTATATTAAATGCATCATCAGTTTTTATCCAATTGGTCTGGGTGAATTCTATGTCAAGAGTATCACCGGGTAATAATAAACTTTTATCCAAACTGCATGTAAAAGCTGGATAAAAATTGTTATCATAGACTTTTTCAATTACCTGGGAATTTACAGGATAAATTAATGCAATTGTATGAAGAGAGAGAAATAGGGAAATCGACAAAATTAATTTTTTCATAGGGCAAATTTGTTAAAATTATTCTACTGCCGGTTTTAAATTGTTACGAGTAGATAATTATTTAGAACATTTACGTTATTTCAACACTTTTTTATGTAAGTTTATGTTTTTACTACTCTTAACAAATATAATGTATAAAAACCAAAATGAAAGGGTTTTGTGGAGGAAATATTTCTTTGTTTGTAGACTGAATTTGATGGTATGTTTGATGAATATTATGATTATTCAATAAATGTAAATGTTGAAACACAATCAATAAACACCTGTCTGTATTTTTCAATATCACTTTCAAAACACCCGGTGCTTAGCACATACATCTTACTGTCTTTAACCGTAAAATATTGAGATGCCCAAAAAACTTTATCAAGCAGGTCACACTGGTATGATAACCGGAAAAACTTAATATCTGATAAGCTTACATATCCAGTATCATTTAACTTAAAATTTTTGAATGTACTGCCATACAGCTTTATCATAGAATCTACTTGATTTGCGTAGTCATATTGTTCAGGTCCGGTATTTTTAAGCTTCTTACTCTCTTTGACAATAATATTAATACTCGCATTTTTATCGAAATAAGCAATCACAGCTGCTCCGCTGTAATCAGGATATAACCTGCAGTCATCGGGAAAAGTGATTTGAAATTTATGCTCATCACTTTTAAATACCTGCTGTGAAAAAAAAACTGAGGTATAAATAATTAAAATAAATAAAGCAGATAAAATTTTTTTCATATAATCTATATGGAATGTTAAATATTTTTATTTAAGAAAGTTAAACGAAGATATGCAATCATTGAGACCCTGTTTATACTTTTCATATTCACTTTCACGGCAGTAGGAAATAATTGTATATATTTTATCATTATATTTTGCAAAATATCCCCTGCCAATCATCCTGGAGTTATCGAGAACACTGCTGGTTATTATATTATAAAAAAGTGCCCCGGATATCATTAATGAATCAACACTTTCAATTTTATATTCACTATATTTTTTACTTGCAGAATTTCCAAAATTCTTTTTAAAATATTCAAGGTCGTATGAACCATGGTTTTTATATATTCCAATTTCTTCTTTTTCTACTTCAATAATGAATGCCAAATCCTGACCGTATCCAGCAACCAGAAGATAACCTTCTTTATCAACCGGGTCTTTGGACAGTCCATCCATGATTATAGACCACTCATTTGGTAAAGTAATTTTAAAGCCATATTCCTCATTTATAATATCCTGTTGTGAATAGGTTATAGAGATGCAGGCAAACAAAATAATTAATTGCAAAAATATTGTTTTCATTTGGAATTATAATGTAGTTCTTTATAATATTAAAACATTGTATTCTCATTTGCAGAAGTATCCGGTATTTCCTGCAGTACATCCCAGTGCTCGATAACTTTCCCGTTTTCATCACACCGGAAAATATCAATACTTGCCCAGTCTTTATCACCCGGCCATGTTTGATAGCAGTGAAATACAACAAAATCCCCTTCTGCAATTATCCGTTTAAATACAACATGCTTGCCGGGATATTCTTTTGCCAGTTTGTTGAAGTAATCTATAAATCCTTGTTTACCATCCGGTACTTTTGGATTGTGCTGCTTGTAACCGGCACCTGCAAACTTTTCGATTGCTTCCTCCGGCTTATTCTGATTAAAAGCCATATCGTAGAAGTTCATGGCGTTTCGCTTATTGCGTACTAAATCTGTTGGCATAAGTTTTTAATTACCTTACAATATTTAGTAAAAAATTGTTCCCCTAATGCTTATAAACCTTACAAACCTTATAAACCACATAAACCTTATAAACCTTATAAACCTTATAAACCTTACGAACTTTACAAACTCATTCTATCTTTGCCCATTTAAGCACTAAATTATTCAATCCATCCACATTCATATCTCTCACCCTTTTGCTCTTCAGATAAACAATTTCATTATATAATAACAGAATCCACGGTGCATCATCCATTACAATTCTTTCCATTTCATTATACATCTGCTTGCGTTTTGCAAAGTCTGTTTCCTTCATTGCCTGCTCGTATAACTCGTCTGTCTTTGGATTTGAATAATGCGTATAATTCGGTCCGTTCGGTGTTTTATTTTTCGTGTAGAACAAAGCCATAAAATTCTCCGGGTCAAAATAATCTGCACCCCAGTTAGCACGCCAGAAAGTAAGCTCGCCGCCTACCTGGGAGCTTCGTAATGTTGAGCCCTGGATAAAATCAAGCTGAAGGTCTATTCCCACATCCTTTAATTGGTCTTGTACAGCCTCACCAATGAGTTTTTGTGTCTCCTCATTCGATATTGTAAGCTTAAGTGTCAAACCCTTGCCGCCGGGGTACCCTGCTTCTTCCAAAAGCTGTGAAGCTTTTGATTTATCAAAGCTGTAACCCTTTACATTCTCATCAAAACCCGGCATTCCTTTGGGTATTGGTCCGTTAACTGCAGGATACCCTTTGAATTTCAGAACATACTTAATGATTTTTTCCCTGTCTATTGCATAGCTTATTGCCTGACGCAGTTTCTTATTTTCTGCAAGAATGCTGTTTTCTCCGCCGGGTGTTTTTTTATCAAGCTGAACTGCCAGGTAAACAGTATTGAGCCATGGCTTTTTCTGAAGCTCAAAATCATTTCCCGGAAGCAGATTTCCGTTCTCATCAAGAATCTGTGACATTATCTCCGGTGATGGTGAATGGTAATCAAGCTTGCCGCTCTTGAAATCAAGGAATTCGGTTTCAGCACTTCGCGTAAATGTAACTACAAACCCGTCAAGATAAACCAGCGGCAGTCCCGCTTTATTTTTCCTCCAGTAAGTTGGGTTTTTTTCAAATACCAACTCTTTATCAAAATCCCATCTCACAAATTTGAACGGACCGGTTCCAACGGGATGATAGCCAAAATTTTCTTTATAAAAATCTACTGCTTCCTTCGGATAAACCGATGCATAAGACATGGTTAATATACTCAGGAATGGAGCGAACGGCTCATTTAATGTTAAAACCAAAGTTGAATCATCAGGACATTTAATACCCTTAATTTCTTTTATATCTAGTTTATTTTCCTTGATTGAATTTATATACTCCAAAGCCCCTTTAATCCTGTCTCTGAAAAGCCATGAACCGCGTGTTTGTGTACGCGGGTCGCAAACTCTTTCAAAACAATATTTAAAATCCGAAGCCGTCACTGCTCTCCCCTTTTTATTTGCAAAGCAATCATCATCATGATAAAAAATATTCTTCCTTATCTTAAAAGTATATATCAATCCATCAGGAGATATGGTATATGACTCAGCTAAGAGTGATTGGATATTCATTTCCTTATCAAACTCCATAAGCCCTTCAAGCGATTGAATCAACGGCCACATTGTCTGGTAATTGCTGGATTTCACCGGGTCAAGATTTTCTATTCCCTGTGATTCATTGTAACGGAATATCTTATCTTCAGTATTTTGCTTTGAGCAGGAAGAAAAGAGTATAAAAGCGAATAACAGAATTATTGTGTATTTCATGAGAAATTGAATGTTTTGGAATAATGCAATTTAATAAAAAATAATAAGGTAAAAAGGTTATTTAATAAACATATTTTTCAAATAAATCACAAATGTAATTATTTATTTCATGTTATTGTTAAATTAATAATTATAATTCTATCATGAAAATATTTAAACTTTCAATTTTCACTATCTTAATTATTTTATCATCTTCAGTGCTTTATGCACAGGATGATTTTTACTCGCTCATTTCAAAGGGTGATGAGTTATACCGTAATAGACAATACAAAGAGTCTGCTGAAACTTATGACAAAGCATTTAAGGCTGGCACTCCCAATGCATTGCAGTATTACAATGCAGCTTGTTCATGGGCTCTGGCAGGTGATAAGGAAAAAGCATTTGTGTATCTCAAAAATGCTGTTGATAAAGGATGGACTAACATTGAACATGTAAAATTAGACCAGGACCTTAATTCGCTCCATGCAGATAAAAGATGGAATGAGATTATTACCCAAATACAGAAAAGAATTGATATTGAAGAAGCCGGTATTAATAAAGAACTCCGTTCAGAACTATTGCAAATACTTGAAGATGACCAGAAATACAGAATGGTGTTAGATTCAATCAGAAATACCGATGGTATAGGCTCCCCTGAATGGAATAATTTATTGAACAAAATGAGGGTAGCCGATAGTATTAACCTGGGAAAAATAATTGCAATAATTAATAAATACGGCTGGCCCGGTAAGCCATTGGTTGGAAGTGAAGCATCTTTAACAGCTTTTCTGGTTATCCAGCATTCGGATTTGCAAACACAGGAAAAATATTTACCAATGCTGTACGAAGCCGCACAAAATGGTGAGGCTTCAATGAGCAGTTATGCTTTACTTTATGACAGGGTTGAAATGGGAAACGGCAGGAAACAAAAATACGGCACTCAATTAAGATTGAACATGGATACACAAAAGTATGAGCTTTATCAGGTTGAAGATGAAGTTAACCTTAATAAAAGAAGAGCTGAAGTAGGATTAGAGCCTATTGAACAGTACATGAAAAGGTTCGGATTAGAATATAAACCGGTTAAGTAATATTTAAAATTAATGTGATGTTTACTTATCCTATGACTATATTTAATAAATACAATTTAGCATTAAAGTTATGATGTATTTGTTAAGTTTAGTCATAATATGAGTAAAAGAACCGCCATCTTTCGTTTTCTTACATCAGTTGTAGTATCAGAACTTATTTTGAATCTTTACCTTCGGACAGTGTCAGGTGTTAGTTTTATTTAACCTTACAGATCAGTGTCAGGTCTTAGTTTGAATCTTTACTTCCCGGGGCAGTGTCAGGTGTTAGTTTGAATGTATGTATGAATATAGATTAACCTATAATTAAGATAGACAAAGAAGGAATTTAAATTTCCTAAAATTCACCTGACACAAGCGTTAGCTTAAGAAGACCGGAGGATTTACAATTGGTGATAGACAAGTCGATTTTTCCGAATGAGCGAAGCGGACCCGGGAGGATTAATGAAATTAGTTTGCCCGCTGCATTGGAAGCAGGAACATGGGAACGGGGATAGACTTTAAGCTTGGGAATGAAGGATTTGCATTAAGTGACGGGAGAGTTATAACAAATAACTCAACTGCCGTAATATCATATATTTTTCTGTTGATAAACCATTGATATAAGAATATATTATATTAAACAAATACCTCTTGAATACAAAAAGAACATATACACTTCTGATAATCCTCTTGATGACTGCTGAGATAATACTGTTGAATGGAAACATTTATTCTGATGAAGTAACGCAGGAATGGGTGAGAACTTATACCAGACACGCAACATATAACATGCAGGGACCCTTTTTTGCATGCGATAAAAACGGTAACAGCTATATGCTGGGTAATGATATAATAAGTGACACAGCTTATTATCTGGTGATAGTTAAATATAATTCAGCAGGTGTTCAGCAATGGTTGACTTTATACAATTATCCCGAAGAGCCATATTACGAACCCTTGGGGATAGCTTTAGATACTTCAGGTAATGCTTATATAATTTCGAATTACGGGCAAAGTACTTTTACCAGTATGAATATACTAACTGTAAAATTTAATGGCACAAATGGTAATGTTATCTGGTCAAAGAAATACATAGGGCAATACGGTTCAAGTACGCCGAAAGATATTAAAATAGATAAACAAAATAACATCTTTATAACAGGTTATGCAGATAGTTCACTAATATGTATAAAATATAACTCAATTACAGGTGACTCAATATGGGTAAGGAAATATAAGCAGCCGGGAACATTCACTTCCGGTAATTCATGCACAATAGATGATTCATCAAATGTAATAATAACGGGTTATAAAGCATTCTGTATACCTTATCCGCCGCCCGGAGGATGTTTTGACACCTTACTTACGGTTAAATACAATAGAGATGGATTATTAAGATGGGCTAAGACCTATTTTAATCCTAATAGAACTGATTTGAGTTTGGGCTTAAAAGTGGTCAATGACCAATATGGAAGTTCATATATTTTAGGTAGAACTCTCAATAACATGGGTTACAATATTTTTCTAACATTAAAATATGATAGAAATGGATTACTGCAATGGGCTTCTACATATGATTCACCAGGGGCTAGCAATAATGATGAAATACAAAGTTTTGCTGTTGATAAAAAAAATGGTTTTGTTTTTGTAACAGGATATAGCATAGTTACAGGAAATATTCAAAGCGCAACAATAAAATACAATTCTGTAACCGGTGACACTGTTTGGGTAAAGAGATATTCTGCACCATCAAGTGCATTGGATGTAAAATCTGATTCTATGGGTAATTGTTACATCACCGGAGCATTTTCAAATGATGTATTGACATTAAAATATTCACCACAAGGAAACATTAATTGGTTAATTACTTACAATGGTTCACAAAATTTATTTGATGGTGGAAGAATTTTAGAATTAGATAATTATAAAAATATTTATGTATGTGGTATAACCGGATATGATTATTTAGTTATTAAATATTCGCAAATTATTGGAGTAAAACCATTATGTAATAAAATACCAGCAAAATTTGAATTAAATCAGAATTACCCCAATCCCTTTAACCCTATTACTAAAATCAAACTTTCAATTCCGAAGAAAAGCTATGTTCAATTAAAAATATATGATGTTTTGGGAAGAATAAAAGAAGTATTAATAGATAAAGAATTAACGGCATCGGATTACGAAGTGACATTTAACGCAAGTAACTATTCAAGCGGAGTATATTTTTACCAGTTAATAGCTGACAATAAAATAATTGAAACTAAAAAATTAACAGTAATAAAATAATTCTTACCGGTTGTTGATATTTGCATAAACAAAATTCACCTCATCTTTGCGGTCATCGCGGCTTTGCGTGATACAAAAACCAGCGGTCATCCAGCGGTCACTCAGCGGGCACTTTATGGTCATCCAGTGGGCACTTTACAGGCACTTTACGGGCAGGTTTTGGGCAGAGTTTTTCGAAAAATCGCTGTAACTTATTGCAGTATAAGCAGATAACTCCTGCCCAAAGTGTCAAAAATGGCTCAAAATATGGCGATTATAAGCAGGAATCGAGGTTTTTCAAAAAGTACTCCTGCCCAC
>Ga0105092_10000090_pt1 | contig 41737 bp, 32 predicted proteins | sample PPLLak2March2015_FD_87021 | JGI IMG/M metagenome (GOLD analysis project Ga0105092, IMG submission 87021) | Freshwater sediment microbial communities from Prairie Pothole Lake near Jamestown, North Dakota, USA - PPLs Lake P7 Core (1) Depth... | ecosystem: Environmental > Aquatic > Freshwater >... | reverse complement strand
TTGAGGGTCTGAACGAAACTATGAAAGATGAATTCAGAAAAAATCCCGATACCTTTTTATGGGGACAGGATGTAGCCAATAAGGATAAGGGAGGGATTTTTAACGTCACCAAAGGTATGCAGCAGGAATTCGGCCGGCAAAGGGTATTTAATTCTCCCATTGCTGAGGATTTTATTATGGGCACCGCCAACGGAATGTCGCGGTTCGATAAGAAAATAAGGCTGGTGGTCGAGGGCGCGGAATTTGCCGATTATTTCTGGCCTGCCATGGAACAGTTTGTGGAAACTTCGCATGATTACTGGAGATCCAATGGACAATTCTCTCCAAATGTTACGGTAAGGCTGGCTTCGGGAGGGTACATCGGAGGAGGACTCTATCATTCCCAAACCATTGAAGGCGCACTTACAACTTTTCCGGGGGTCAGGATCGTTTATCCTTCCTATGCCGATGACGCAGCAGGCTTGTTGAGGACCTGCATACGCAGTGAAGGTTTTACCATGTTCCTGGAACCAAAGGCACTCTATAATTCACCCATTGCTGCCACCCCGATTCCGGATGATTTTGAGGTCCCCTTCGGAAAAGCACGCATACGTCGAGAAGGAAAAGATATGACCGTGCTTACGTATGGCAATACCACCCATATGTGTATGCAGGCTGCTGAAAAAATGGCCCTGGAAAATGGTGCAGCAATTGAAGTGATTGACCTGAGATCGCTTATTCCACTCGATAAAGAAACAATTCTGGCCTCCGTAAGGAAAACAGGAAAAGTGCTTATTGTTCATGAAGACAAGGTTCACTCAGGCTTTGGTGCCGAATTGTCCGCCATGATCAGCGAATCTGCATTTGAGCATCTGGACGGACCTATCAAAAGGGTAGGTTCAACTTTTACACCCGTAGGTTTCAACCGGATCCTTGAAAAGGCCATTCTTCCCGATACAGAGAAAATTTTTAAAGTGATGAAGGAACTATTTGATTATTAGAATGAGTCGGAAGTCCGAAGTCGGAAGTCGGAAGTCAGGAGTCGGAAGTAGGGAGTCGGGAGTCCAAAAACAGCGAAAGTGTTTTTTCAAAAAAATATTCTATGAAGAAAATCGGATTGATTTATAGTTTCAATACAAGCAAAACATCCCAGGCCGCCCGGAAAGTGGGTGAGGAATTTGGAACGGAACCGATTGATCACATTAATGCCGAGACCATATCCGAAAAGGAATTCATGTCCTACGATAACCTTATACTCGGTGTGCCTACATGGTTCGACGGCGAACTACCCAATTACTGGGATGAATTCGTACCTGCTATCGAAGAGCTTGATCTGAAAGGGAAATCTATAGCCATCTTTGGAAATGGTAATCAAAAAGGCTATCCTGAAAATTTTATTGATGCCCTCGGGATCATGGCCGGCCTTGTTGAAAGTCGTGGTGCAAGGCTTGTTGGCTTAACGCCGATAAAAGGATTTGAATTTGAAAGTTCCCGTGCTGTAAGGGGAGATCAGTTTGCAGGCCTTGCCCTGGATTTCGAAAATCAGGCCGGCCAGATCAACCAGCGTATCAAGAAATGGGCCGAACAATTGAAGGGGGAATTTGAGTGAGTCTAATTGTCTTGCAGGTCTGAAACCTGCCAGCCGGCAGGCAGGCGGCCGAACGCCCTGAAACTTGAAACGGGCGAAGCCCCTGAAACAGCCGAAGGCCTAAATCGTAAATCGCAAATCGTAATCATAAATCGTAAATCGTAAATCAATATATGTCCCTGGTCTATCTGAACGGACAATTTCTTTCAGCAGATAAAGCCTGTATCTCCCCGGACGACCGCGGTTATTATTTTGCGGACGGGGTATATGAAGTGATCAAATACTACAAAGGTCACCCGTTTTGTATGGATGATCATCTTGCACGATTACAGAACAGCCTGGCCTCTGTAAGGATCAATTTTAATTCTTTGGCCGAGATTGAAGTCATATGCAACAGGTTAATTGTTAACAACGGCCTTCAATCTGAATATGCCGGTATATATCTCCAGATAACCCGTGGTGTGGCCCCCCGGATACACCGTTTTCCACCAAAAAGTATAACGCCATCGGTATATATCAGGTCTTTCGTAATGCCGGTCAGCCTGAATGAACTGGTGAACGGAATCCGGGTAATAACCCGTGAGGATATCCGCTGGCTCAGGTGTAACATCAAATCCATATCCCTGCTTCCCAATACATTGTTATTCCAGGAAGCCGTAGATGAGGATGCCGGGGAATGTTTTCTTATCCGCGACGGAATGTACACCGAAGCATCTCATTCCAATATAATGGCCGTAATGAACGGTATGGTGTATACTCATCCCGATTCAAACCTGATCCTGTCCGGAATAACCAAAAAAGCAGTGATCCGGATTTGCAGGGTAGCCGGGATAAATATGGTTGAAAAACCAATAAAAGCTTCAGAAACCGGGAATTTTGAAGAATGTTTTATTACCGGTACCGGGAGTGAGATCATGCCAGTGGTCAGCATAGATAACAAACCCGTGGGAAACGGATTGCCGGGTCGCGTTACAAGACAGCTCCAGAAGGAACTTTTCAGGATTACTTACCAGGAACTTGCGGGCGAGGAGATTTATTCTATTTTTGCAGATTCATAAAAATAAAATGGCTGATCTGTTTCGTTTCTTCGTTGATTTTGTATTGCATATCGACCGGCATTTGCTTGAAATTGTGACGAATTACCAGTCCTGGACCTATGCCATCCTTTTCCTGATCATTTTTTGTGAAACCGGGCTTGTCGTGACACCCCTCCTACCGGGTGATTCATTGCTGTTCGCGGCCGGAGCAGTGGCCGCTATGGATGGCAACCCGATCAATATTTATGTTCTTGTACTTCTTTTACTTGTTGCCGCTTTTGCGGGTGACAATACCAATTATACCATCGGCCGCTTCCTGGGTACAAAAGTGTATGAAAGAAATTATCGCCTGATCAAAAGAAAATACCTGGAGGATACACATGCTTTTTATGAGAAGCATGGAGGCAAAACCCTTGTTATAGCCCGTTTTATGCCAATTATCCGCACCTTTGCCCCATTTGTCGCGGGCGTGGGAACAATGAGCTACAGAAGATTCCTGATGTTTTGCATTATTGGAAATGTTCTCTGGGTGAACATCTTTCTGTTTGCCGGGTATTTCTTCGGAAATATTCCAGCGGTAAAGCGGAATTTCTCCCTGGTTGTTTTTGCAATTATTTTCATCTCCTTCATTCCTCCCTTTTATGCCTTCGTGAAGCAGTTCTTTAAGAAACGTGACGCGTGATTCTGATTACTCCTCATCCACAACCTTCAGTTTCTGCAGCGCGCTTATTCCTATTATGGAAGCTATGATGAGTATACCTCCTCCGACGATCCTTACCGATATGGTATCGGAAAGGAAGAGATAACCCAGGGTGGCAGCAAAAACAATTCTCGAAGATGAAACCATGGATCCGGATTTGGCGCTTACATCTTTATAGCCCATGGTCAGAAAGACCTGCCCCATCACACCGATCAGCCCACTGGCCAGCAGGTAGGGGAGATCAGCACTCCTTGGCATGACAAAGGTCGGAATCATCATAAATGCATTACACAGGGTTCCCAATGCCATAAGATAAAATACGATGAGAACGGTGGAATCATGCTCCCGTGCCACCGACAGGGTTATGATGGCGAAAGCTGCAAAGATACCGGACAGCAATCCGACAAGATCTCCTTTATTCACATGGCTGAAATCGGGAAAGATTACCAGATAAATACCTGCCATGGCCAGAGCCAGAAAAAGGAATGCAAGCCTATGCATTCTTTCTAGTTTGAATAACGGGGCAACCATAAATATAAATACCGGGTAAGTCATATTCAGCATGTTGGCATTGGTAACCGATGTATGTTCCACGGAATAGAAAAATGCAACGAGTGCAGAAAAGCTCAAGATGGCCCTCGCAATGACCAGGGAGACCTTCCTGGGCCTGAAGGAGGTCTTTGTATGCATCATATAGACGGTTGCCATGATGGTTCCCAGAAATACCCTGAAAAATGTTATTTCAATGGCAGGAATTTCTGTACTGTTGGTAATCAGCTTGACAAAAACTGTGGCCGACGCAAAACAGAATTCGGCCAGCAAAAGAAGAAAGATTCCCCGGTTCATTTATATTTATTCTTCAGTGTTTTAACTTTCAGCTGTCAGCTGTCAGCGGTCAGCTTTTCAAGTCTCACGTTTCAGGGCCTTCGGCTGTTTCAGGTTTCACGTTTCAGGTTTTAAGCTTCCTGCATCCTCCTCCTGCAACTGCCTCCCCCTTCTCAGACGCTTCCCGCCACCACCAGGGCCACACCGGCCAGTATGCCCGCCAGTACTATTCCTCTGCGTCTGAGACTGGTTTCTTTAAAGTAAAATGCCCCGGCGGCAAATACCATCACGGCCGAAGCACGACGGACTATAATAAGGACTGAAACCAATGAATTATCAAAAGAAAGTGCCTTGAAATAGAAAAAGTCTGCAACAACCAGTACTATCCCGATCAAGGGAATGGCCCACCTCCAGCTAAAAACCGTGGACGAATGACGGACAGGGTACCACAAAACGAACAATATGATCAGGAAAATCAGGGCAGTATATACAGAAAACCAAGCCTGCATGGCAATTCGATCATACTGCCTTACAAGATATTTATCGAGCAAGGCACTTGCACTGTTAAAAAGGATACTTAGAAATGCAAAAAACAGCCATCTTTTATCCTTTTTTTCGCTGATCTTCAGGTTACCCCCGAAAGACAAAGCATAGTAAAATCCGAGGGACAATGCAACCCCTGTCCATTGCAACCCGTTCAATTTTTCCCCATAGATGATCATTGCTCCGAGCATTGTCCATACAGGGCCCGATGCATTAACCGGTGCCAGAAGGGTAACAGGCAAGTGCTTTACTGAAAAATACCCGAAAAGCCATGCAAAGGAAACTATTACGGATTTGAGGAAGAACATCACGTGTGCCGTGAATCCCGCTGCAGGAATAAATATGCCTGCATGATCTGAAAATCCGGGGAGAAGCCGGGACAGTACCAGGAATGGCAAAAATATTCCCGCACCAGCCACAGAACCAAACAATAAAACCGGCAATACGGCATTCTGATTCAGGGATACTTTTTTGAATATCTCATGAAAACCCAGAAACAAAGAGGAAAATATGCCGAATACGATCCACATAAAAATGGGGGCAATAATACAAATTTCTTTGGATAAACTGTCAAGCAGTCCAGTTTAGGTAAAAATACCTATTCATTTTTAGTAAAACATCCCATATGCCGTTGAGCCATGTATCCTTACATTTGAAGGTCAGCACATTTTATGACTGAAAATTACTACAAGGAACTGTCCGCCGATGTACGGTTTATCGAAGGACTCTCAGGATGCCTGAACTGCGGTACATGCACAGCAATTTGCCCGGCTGCCGAGTTTTACAATTATGATCCCAGGATCATCGCGGAGACAGTTCAGTCAAGAGACAATGACAGAATTTTTGAATTGCTCACCGGCAATATGATATGGTATTGCGGAGAATGTATGTCGTGTAAAACCCGTTGTCCGCGGGGTAACGCACCCGGGCTACTCATCATGGCGCTCCGTGCCTTGTCCATGAAGACGGGCCTTTTCACAGAATCGGAGAAAGGAAGGCAGCAATTGATGGTTAAGAGGTCGATCGGGGAATGGATCCTGAAATACGGATATTGCCTGTATCGCGAAGAAATGACAATTGAGGATCATCCGGAGCAGGGACCGACCTGGGAGTGGCAAAACAGCCATATCGACAAACTGTTTGAAAGGTTTGGTGTAAAATATAAAGGTGATGATCCCGGACCAATGAGAAAGATCCCGCAGGATGCATTGGATGAATTGCAGCGGATATTCGATGTTACCGGGGCTACCGCATTGTACAGGTTTGTTGAGGAACAGTCCGCCAGAAAAGCTGAAGAAATGGGCCTTGAATTTGACCAAAGACTCGATTGCGGTTATATGCATGAGATATACAATCAGGATAGCGGAATACATTCAAAAGATCAGCACGAATGAAACCGGAAGGAAAAAAGCTGCTCTGGCAGGAATACCAGAAAGAAATAGCTACGGATAATTTCTTTTATGTCCGGAGTTGTGTCAGGCAGAACTTTTTTCCGGCCGCTGAACAGACATTTCTTCGCATATTACGTGAAAGCCTTGGCAGGAAGGTTCTTGAAAATCCGGGCCATACGACCTGCACGGGAATCGGATATCATTGCGACATTGTTCCTTTCAATACCACCATGACGGTCATAGCCAGGCAATTTGCACTTATGACGGAAGCGGGATGCGAGAACCTGGCCGTTTCATGCATTACATCATTTGGCTTGTATACTGAAATCCTTGAAACATGGAAGCATTTTCCGGAAACAGAGGAAAAGACCAGGGAGTACCTTTTCAAAGCAACAGGCCGTGAATTCAACGTACCGAAAAATTTGGCCCACGCAAGTGATATCCTGTACAAGCTGAGGAATGAACTGGCAGCAAAGGCTGTATACCGGCTAGTGGATTGCCATACCGGTAAACCGATCCGGATTGTGGAACACATCGGCTGCCATTATTCAAAAATGTTCCCGAATAAAGGGATTGGCGGTGCAGAATATCCATACGTTCTGACCGGACTTGTTGAAGCTCTGGGCGGCGAAATTGTGGACTATCCTGAACGCAGGCATTGCTGCGGATTTGGATTCCGACAATATGTCGTCAAAGCCAACCGCGGATATTCCTTATCCTGCAGCAAAAAAAAGTTTGATTCCATGGAACCCTACAAACCTGATATGATCATAACCAATTGCCCCGGGTGTCCCTATTTCCTCGACCGGTGGCAATATGTGGTAAGTGAAATGGAAGGCAAAACTTATGGTGAAAATGGTCATGGAATACCTGTTTTTACATATGAGGAACTGGCGGGACTGGTGCTGGGATATAATCCGTGGGACCTTGGCCTGCAGACCCACCAGGTTTCAGCGGAACCTTTGCTTGTGAAGATGGGGATCCGGTTTGATCCTTCCGGGAAATATCTTGGGAAAAATGATGAAGAGATGGGAAGACCGGCTAAACCGAATTACCTGAAGATAGATATGGAAGGAATTAATAAAGAGCAATTGATAATGAATTTTTAGGCCTGCCTGCCTGGTTAGGGCTTAGCGTTGGCAGGCGGGCTATAGGCTATAGGCAAAAGGACAACAGTCACAAGTTAAGAGTCACGATAATTATGAAAAGTGTTGCAATTATAGGAGGAGGAGTTGCCGGGTTGGAAGCTGCAGCCAGGCTGTCGAATGCCGGCTTTGCAGTTACAATCATTGAAAGGTCTGACAGGCTGGGTGGCAGGTTAAACCAATGGCACGAACTCTTTCCGGCGTTCAGTTCCGCTGAAAGACTGCTGGAGAAACTTAAATCAGAGATCCGGCACGTATGTGTATTGTACAATGCGGAGGCAACAAGGATCGAAAAAAATGACGACGGATTTGCCATTCATATAGATCAAAGCCGGATGATCACGGCCAACGCGCTTCTCCTGACCACGGGCTTTGATATTTTTGATGCAGCCAGGAAAGAAGAATACGGTTATGGAATTTATGACAATGTTATTACCTCCGTTGAACTTGAGGAAATTTTTAAAGCAGGGAGACCGCTGTTAACGGAACAGGGAAAAACACCTCGTCGCATCGGATTTATTCATTGTGTCGGATCCCGTGATGAAAAAGTCGGTTGCCTGCATTGTTCAAAAGTATGTTGCATAACCGCAGTGAAACAGGCTATTGAAGTGAGAGAAATGATTCCGGAAGCGGAAATTTTCCTCTTTTACATGGACTTAAGAATGTTTGGAAGGCATTTCGAGGAGTTATATAAGGAAGCCCAGCAGAAATATGGTATCCAGTTTATCAGGGCAAGGTTATCCGAGGCTTTTGAAAATCCGGATGCATCCCTTCAAATCAGGATTGAGGATACCCTTCTGGCTAAACCATTAAAGATGACTCTCGATATGCTTGTGTTAATGGTAGGTATTCAACCCCAAATAAAACCTTACAATATGATAGACAAGCTTGGACTTTTAAGAGATACTGACGGATTTCTATTGCAGGAAGATCAGTATATTTTACCCTTCAGTACGGGAGTTAAGGGATTATACGGCGCCGGGGGCATAAACGGGCCAAAAACAATTGAGGAGACCCTTACTGAAGCAAGGGCAGTTGCAGCTGAGATAAGCACGTTCCTTGGTGACAGCGTTGCCTATGCAGGATCAGAACGCGTTGTGATCGGATTATGATCAGTTTCGGGTTCTCCATACAAAAAGACAGGCAGATTGATTTTGATGCCAACTGCCTGCGGATTATTGATTTTGTCAGGAAGGAAGAACCCTCGATAGACTGGTGCATGAGTTGCGGCACATGCGCATCCGGTTGCACAGCCGCTTTGTCGGCCGAATATAGTCTCCGGAGAATGATAATCCTGGCGAGGCGGGGTGATGAAACGGAAATTATTTCGGGTATTCACCGGTGCAGGTTTTGTGGGAAATGCCTGAATGCGTGCCCCAGAGGGGTTAATACACGAAATATCATTTACCTGATGCAACTTGCTGTAAAAAAAATTGCAGACCATGAAATTTGATTTATTCGTTTTGCCTTTTACGGCCGGACTCCTTTTTCTGCTTGGTTGCCTCGCTTATAAATATGCGTTATGGTTTATCCGGCTGGAAAAGAACGATAAGGCCAAAGTAAGGAACGGTTTTCTCAGCTCACACCTGCCTGGCGCATTGCTTGAAATATTCCGCGAAAGCCTGCTGCATCGGAAAATTTTCCTCCGGAACCGGCTTCTCGGTTTCATGCATATGAGCCTTGCATTCGGCTGGTTTCTTCTCATTGTAATCGGAAATCTTGAAAGCCGTGTTTACCAGCCTGCAGCCATTAATCTTCCCTATATTCCCATTTTCTTCAAGTTCTTTCACGCCAATCCGGGTGTATTTCCGCTGCATAGGGTATTCTCCTTTACGATGGACATGTTGCTGTTATTGGTTCTTTCGGGTGTTATGCTCGCCCTGGTCAAGCGGTTGTATTCAAAAGCCTATGGCATGCGGAAAACAACATACCTCAAACCAGGTGACAGGCTTGCCCTGGCTTCACTATGGCTGATTTTCCCGTTGCGCCTGCTTGCCGAGTCTTTTACCTGCGCTGCCTTCGGGGGCGGGGATTTTCTGACAGCTACCACAGGTCGCTTTCTGGGAAGTTTTTTGCCTGCTGTCCAACTGTACTATCCCGCATGGTGGGCCTATTCGCTTTCATTGGGGATGTTTTTTGTCGCGCTGCCATTTTCAAGATATATGCATATACCCACAGAGGTTGTCCTGATATTTTCCCGTCACTTCGGACTGTCTGAAAAAAATAAAAGATCTTCCTATACTGAAATAGAGATCAATGCCTGTTCCAGATGCGGCATTTGTCTGGATGCCTGCCAGCTGTCCTTTGCAGGGGGCATTCATACGGTTCAATCCGCTTATCAGCTCAAGGCGATCAGGTATAATAACATACAGCCACGCGAGACCCTAAACTGCCTGATGTGCGGAAGGTGTGAAAATACATGTCCTGTAGGAATAGATATTACCGGAATCCGTTTGATCACCCGTAATGAATTGAATGGAAAAACACCCGATCCGTCATTTTACAGGCAATCTATGCCCCAAACACAAAAAGCTGATGTGATATATTTCGCAGGTTGCATGACACATCAGACTCCCACAATTAAAAAATCGATGAAGGCCATCCTGACACAGGCCGGCATTAATTTCTGGTTTATGGATGAGACAGGCGGAATGTGCTGCGGGAGGCCCATGATGCTTGCGGGACATAGTGGCCAGGCTTCCATACTGTTAGAAAAAAACCGGAAGCTGATATGCGATTCCGGCGCCCAAACACTTGTAACTTCCTGTCCCATCTGTTTTAAAATGTTCACTCAGGAATATAAGTTAAAAATCAGGGTGATGCATCATTCACAGTACCTGCTTGAGCTGGTTGATTCGAAACGCATTCACCTGGAACCGCTTAACCAGAGTGCTGTGTATCATGATCCGTGTGAATTAAGCAGGGATATCTGCGTGTATGAGGAACCCCGGAAACTGCTGAATGGTATTATTGACCTGTTGCAACCCGGGTACGAACGGAAAGATTCATTATGCTGCGGCAGCAGCCTTGCCAATATAACTGCGGGTAATGACGTACGATTGAAAGTTGCCGCTGATGCGTATCAAAGAATAAATTCAAACGGCGCAGAGCAGTTTGTAACTTCTTGCCCGATGTGTAAAAAGGCATTTGAGAAGGTTGCCGGTGTTCCGGTTCGTGACCTGGCTGAACTTGTAAGTCGGTCCATGAAAAAGAATTCTCCGGAAAAGCCGGTGTACAGGCAAAGAAAGGCTTACGCAAATAAAAGTCTTGCAATGGACTGACAGGGTGAATCTATTGAATTGTTCTCCGGTTCAGAAGTTCATCTTTTATCACTTTCCTGGTCTGTACAATTTTGCTTCTTAATTCCGCCTTGCCGATTGCACATTGTTTCGTCCCGGTTTTTATCACAAATGAAGTATCCATGTTTTCCGCCAATTGACGGTATAACATATGATCGCTGAATGATAGCGGTGTCCTGGTGAATTCAATAAAGGGCTTATCATCCCTGATCTCCGGTGCGTTCCCCGCAAATTTCTCAAGGCGGGGACCATCCATGAGCATTATTCCCAGTAATGATCCGATATCCGGAATATCAATTCTTGCTAGTTTTCCCTGGTGGTCAATGAGCGAGAATCGCTCAGCCAGATAGCAATAATCACGGAATACTTTCTGTTTTTCAGCAAGCAGTAATATCTTGTTTCTGGAGATATACCACAGGCTTACTTCCGGGAAAACACCCAGGCAGGTTCTGACAATGGAACGGAATTCCTGATCGCAGATTCCCCGCAGAGATATTAACTGGGTGAACGTACCCTTGTCAGTGAGCCTTGAATGACATTTTCGGAAAAACTCCTGTGTAAAAAACTCAGGGATGGTGCGGATATCATAATATCCCGATGTAATCAGGTCGAACTGTTCCGTGGTCCTGGATAGGTAAATGCGAGGATCTTCGGTAAAAATATCAACATGGCTGCTTGTCAGGATATCATTGTTTGCAGTGGCAAAAGCTACAGAACTTAAAGTCAATATTTCCGGAAATATCTCCGCAATCCGGATACCGGCAATTCCGCAGTCTTCAAATGCAGATGCGGTCAGTCCCATACCAAAGCCAACCACCAGGGCCGACCGGATCTCATCATCCAATATACAACTGAGATATGCCGGCAATTTCTGGTCTCTCAGCCCATTTATGCCTGATTCAAGGTTATCTATTCCGTTTATGGTCAGAGTTTGCATATTCCCGGGCCTGTTGTATACCTTGACCAGAGCGCTGCTGCCTTCCTGGACTCTGCTCACAGAGCCGGTTTTTAAGATCCATTCCCTGTTGATCCATCCTGATTTCACCAGAAAGAACAGAATCCCGGTTATAAGAGCCAGGGTAACAACCGTGTAACTTAATCTGAAACCGCGAATTAATCGTGAGTCCTTTAACAGGAGGTAGAATCCTGATAGCAGGGAGACCAGGATTAGAAAAAAAATTGAATAAAATGAACCCAGCAGGGGCAGTAAAAAATAATGGGAAACCCATATTCCGGTTATTGCACCTGAAAAAAAAAGGAAATCAAGCCTGCCGATGTTGCGTCCCATATACGGCAAACGTCTCGGGTAAATTCTTCCGGCCAGGGGAAGCAGCATTCCCATGATAAATGCCGGCAGGAAAAGGATGGAAATTACCGGGATAAGCTGCAATATTGTGGTTTTCCACCAGATAACCGGGTCAGAAACGGGTTGGAATATAACAGGCCCTGTTAAGGACATCAGAACAACCGAGAACAGAATGGAAAATGCCGTGAGTATTTCAAGCGATGCCATCAACAGGTAACCGTTCACCAACCTGCGTGTAAATGCTCTGTAAAAAAAGCTTCCGGAGGAAAGCCCTCCCAGGTATACGGATATAACAAGGAGCTGGCGGTATGAATTACCTGTAACTGCGTAATCATTGATCATCCGGCATGCCAAAATTAAAAGAGATGCAGCTGCAAAACCATGAACCGCATGTATCCTGAGCATGGCACGGGTGAGTCTGGCTCCGGTTTCCAAAACAGCCCTGTTCTTTCTGAACAGCATATTTTTGTTTTTTAAAAGCCTTTGTCCCCGGATTGTTTTTCTTTCAACGGGCCGGGATTTCAATCTGAAATGAATTAACAGGATGATAACGGCAATAATAAGGCTGATCATAGCGGAAATCTGCAGTGCAGAATGCATGCCTGTACGCGGAATCATTATAATCCCGCATAATAGCAATCCAATTGAAATTCCGGCCGTACCCAGGGATAAAACGATACTCAGAATGTTCCCACTTTGCACTGTTTGTTCCGTAAAATACCTTGTCAAAACCGGGAACACCCCTCCGATTGATGAAACAGGGATAATCAGGACAACCAGAGAGATACCGATCCGGTAAATTCCCAGGCCAAATGAATCCGGATTGACGGTCCCGATGATCTGGCCGGATATTTCCTGTAGCCAATGAAAAATCAATGGATTTCCAAATGAAAATAATCCAACAATCCCCTGGCAGACTACAAACAGGATCAACCGGTTTGGCATCCTGTCAGCCAGCCAGCCCCAGAACCTGCTGCCTGCCGCCAGTGATATCAAAAGTGTGAAGAAAATGGACGTAATGGAAAACTGGTGAACGCCAAACAGATTAGCAAGCATCCGCAACCAGACCAGGCAGGCAATCCCTGAAGCAATTCCGGAAAGAAGGATAACCGGGAAGATTATAAGTTGTACGCCACGGTCAGAATAATTCATGGGTTATCAGATAACACTCAAAACTAATGAAAATTCCTTTAATCTTATAAAGCACTGCAATTTGGAAGCCTTGGGAAATTCTGTTTCCCAGGTTCATTTTAAAACCTTTACGCGAAGGAATTGTTAATACACACGATGAACATTACAGGAATTGACAGGGTGTAGAATATCCTGTATTAATTCTTAATTTTGGATTGCTTCCATTTTGTTTGTACTTAAGAACCTATAATAAACCTAAACTACTGATTATGAAAAAATGTACTATTCTGCTTGTATTTATGCTGGCAACAGGACTGCATTCCCTGTTTTCCCAGGATATACAGGTCAGGGGAACCGTTACTGCATCGGATGGCGGAGGACCAGTACCCGGAGCCTATATATTGATTAAAGGGACACAGTCCGGTGCGGTAGCGGATGCGGATGGCAATTATGGTATTTCTGTTGCTTCCGATGCAACCCTGGTTTTCAGCTCTGTCGGCATGAAACCCAGGGAAGTGATTGTAAACGGCCAGACCCTTATTGATGTGAATCTAGATCCTGATATTATCGGAATGGAGGAAGTCATTGTGGTTGGTTATACCACAGTGCGGAAAGAGGCCAATACGGGTTCGGTGAATGTTGTTAAAAGTGATAAGCTGAGGGATGTCCCGGAAAACAGCTTCGATAAGATGCTAAGCGGCAAGATACCGGGTGTATTGTTCACATCAAGTTCAGGTCAGCCAGGTGCTTCGACACAGATTAGGGTAAGGGGCACCACTTCGATCACATCCGGAAACGAGCCTCTTATCGTTGTGGATGGTACACCCGTGATGCAGGGCGACCAGTCTGTTTTCACCAATACTTTCAATGCCTTGTCCTCAATCAATCCCAATGATGTTGAATCCATTACGGTACTCAAGGATGCTTCGGCAACGTCGATTTATGGTTCAAGAGGGGCCAATGGTGTAATGATCATTACCACAAAATCAGGCATGGCAGGCAGGCCCAGGATAGATTTTCGAGCATCCCGGGGTGTTTCAACCCTTGCGAATGACAATAATTATGGTGTCATGAATGCGAACCAGCTGGTTGGCTATATGCGTGATGCTGTCGTCAATGTGGGCAAGGATCCGGATGATCCGGCCAGTGACTTTGGCCGATACTTTGTTCCGACATCCCTGGCTACCGGAAAAACCTATGACTGGATGGATATTGTAACAAAACCAGGGCTGCAGCAGGAATATGAGCTAACCGCCAGCGGAGGGAATGAGAGGTCACGCCATTATTTATCTGCAGGTTATACGGGTGACGAAGGGATATTTCACAGCGTAAATTATCAGAAATATCAGCTGCGCGCCAATATGGATCAGCAGATCAACAGCTGGATCTCAACGGGAGTGCGGGTTAACGGGGCGTTCATCAGATCGGATGACGTGCCAATGCAGGACTTATATTTCGCTAACCCGCTGTTTGCAGGACAAATCATAGCACCATGGACTCCTTTATATGATGACCAGGGGAATTATAATCTGAATATACCGGAAAACGGAAATACCAATCCCCGCGCCAATTCTGACTTTGATAACCAATGGGAGAAGCAGAACCGGGTCATGGGCACCATTTATATGGAATTGAAACCATTCAGGGGATTTACCTTCAAAACCAATAATTCCTATGAGCTCACGGACGGGGAAGGACGCAGGTACTGGTCGGCTGAAGCAGATATTCAGGGGAACACCACCCTACAGACTTCAAATACAAAATATACACAGCTGACATCCTCCAACACTTTATCTTATATCACGAAGGTAGGAGAAAACCACAGTATTGATTTCCTGGTTGGCCAGGAAGCCCAGCGTAATGATTATGGCCTTTATTATCTGTTGTCTCAAAACGTCAACCCCGATATTCCCTATCCCAATACATCTACTTCAGAGGATGATGACGGGGATTATGAAGAATCCACACGAACCATACTGTCCTTTTTCGGTATTGCAAACTATCAGTATGACAACCGGTATTTTCTCAAATTCCATTTAAGAACCGATGGCAGTTCCCGTTTTGGTAAGAATACTAAATGGGGCACATTCTATTCCATTGGCGCCTCATGGGTGTTAACAAATGAAGAATTCCTTCGCCAAAATTCCATAATAAATCTATTGAAGATAAGAGGATCCTATGGAATAAACGGAAATGATGCCATACCCGTTTATGCCCAATGGGGTGTTTACGGATCCCGCGAGTATAATGGTGCCTCCGGCCTGGCACCGGATCAGCCTGCCAATCCTGATCTGGCCTGGGAATTGAATAAAAATTATGATATCGGACTTGATTTTGGATTTTTGCAGCGTGTCACCGGTACGATTGAATATTATCGCCGTAAAACCACCGATATGCTACTGGCCGATCCCTTATCAAGAACGACAGGATTTTTAAGCCTGGAGGATAATGTCGGTGAAGCTTTGAATTCGGGTATTGAAGGTCTTGTAAATGTCATTCTTCTTAACAGGGATATACATTGGAACCTGGGTTTCAATATTGCATACAACAAGAGCGAGATACTTTCACTATCCGGTGGCCAGGACCAGATTGTACAGGGAAGCATCATACGGAAGGTCGGGGAAAGCCTCTATCAGTTTTACCTTTATGATTATGCCGGCGTTAACCCGGTAAATGGGGAAGCTATCTGGTTTGATTCAGATGGGAAGATCACAAACAATTACAACTTTGCCAGGCAAATTCTGGCTGGTAGCCCAGAGCCCAAATTTACAGGCGGCTTTTTTTCCGCATTGAGCTGGAAAGGGATATCCCTGGATATTAATCTTGAATTCCGGACAGGCAACAAAGTTTTGATTGATGAAAATTACTACATGAATTCAGATGGATATTTCTGGAGGGCAAACCAGGCCGTAACCAGTGTGGACTATTGGAAAAAGCCCGGGGATATCACCCGCAATCCCAAGCCACTGGCAAATAATGCCACATCCTCTAACGGGTTTGCCAGTACGCGATGGATGCAGGACGGAGATTTCCTGAGGATCAAGAACATAACGCTTGCCTATGCCCTGCCTGTTGCCCTGACCAGCAAACTAAAACTGGAACAGGTGCGGATATACACCAGTGCCATTAACCTTTATACTTTTCATAACGTGGATTTCTGGGATCCCGAAAGAGGGGTTGCCGGAGGAGGATATGGCATTTATCCGCAGACTAAAAAAATCATATTCGGCATAGAATTTTCATTATAATCCAAAAAATCGAACCATATGAAACTAAACAATATACGGTTAATTGGTCCGGGACTTTTTACCTTGCTTCTGCTTATTACTTCCTGTGAAGACTTTCTGACTCAGCAACCCCGGCTTCAGCAAACCAATGATATCGCTTTATCCACTTTCAGGGGTCTTACAGAGGCCACTATCGGGGCCTATTCCCCGCTGTATTCAACTTCCTGGTACGGACGCGACTTCGTTATAACTTCCGACCTTAAAACCGGCAATGCAAAAATCAGTCCGGTTACATCAGGCAGATTTACAATCGAATATCAGTGGGCCAATAACAGTTCAAACACGGTGGATCTGTGGACCAGCGCCTATGACCTGATCGCCAGGGCAAACAACGTCATTAATGCACTGGAAGGCTTTTCCGAAACAGGGGTGGATCAGGCAGACCTGGATAACCTGAAAGGGGAATGCCTGTTTCTCAGGGCACTTGGATATTTCGACCTTGTGAGATTTTATTCGCAGCCATATTCGTCCGGACCTGAAAATCCCGGAGTCCCGGTGGTATTGGTGACCGAAATCGGCAAACCGGCACGGAAGACCGTTGGAGAAGTCTACCAGCAGATTGTTGCCGATCTTACTGTAGCCGAAGGGATATTGTATTTAGATAACGATCATTTCGGTGCAGATCCTAAGGCATGGGCAACTCAAGGTGCCGTGAAAGCCTTGCTGGCCCGCGTTTATCTGTACATGGAAAACTGGCAGAAAGCGGCGGACTATGCCTCTGAAGTGATCGGTTCGGATGATTACTTCTTGTATGATACACTTTCATATACAACGTGGGATAATGGCGGCGTATGGGGTACAGATGCAGGCGCCGAGATTATTTTCGAAGTATACGGCGCTGAGGGTAATTCGAGCCATGGCAACTTCGATGTTATTTCTTACATATTGTCACCGGACGGCTATGGGGATGTTGGTGCTTCTTTGGATTTATACAACCTTTTTGAAAGTGAAGATATCCGCAGACAGCTATTCCGAAGCCATCCTGATTATCCTGAAGGTATATGGAGCCTGAAATACCCGGGAAAAAACGGGAATCTGCGAGAGGATAATATCCCCGTTCTGCGCCTCTCGGAAATGTACCTCATCCGGGCGGAGGCACTGCTGCAAGGAGCGACTGCAGGCCGGGTTGAACCGCTTGAGGATTATAATGCAATAAGGGTGGCGCGTGGACTTGAAGAAGCCTTCACAGTGACCCTGAATGACATTTATGATGAAAGAAGGCGGGAACTGTGTTTTGAAGGGCATCAGTTGTTTGACCTTGCGCGAACCAAAAGGTCGCTTACCAGGAATGATTATGGGGGATCTGCTAACAAGGATGTTCCATTCCCTGATTTTAAATGGGCCATGCCCATAATCCAGGCAGAAATTGATGCCAATGAAAATATGGTTCAAAATGAAGGATATTAATAACTTAACCCGCTAATGCCATGAAATTATTCCCGAGATTAATATATATAATTATGGTGGCTGTGTTTTTTGCTTCCTGCAAAAATGAGCCGATTATGTTCGACAGGTCCAATTCTTTTGTGGGATTTGATGTGACGACAGTTGCCTTTTTTGAAAACAGCGCCTCAATAGAGATTCCGATCATGATCGCAGGGCTTGAAGGCGGGGGGAGCGCCACCGTAAGCTATGAGATCTCCGTTGACGGGATTGAAATACCGGCAATTGAAGGCCAGGATTTTACGATTGGTGCAGGCGGAACAGTTGATTTTCCGCAAGGTGCCGGATATTCCAATATTGTCGTTCACCCTATCGATAATGATGAATTGACAGGAAATAAGTCCTTCAGGATAAAAATAGCATCCAATTCAAAAAATCTTCCTCTGGGAAGAGAGAATTCAGTCCTTGTGGTAATTCGTGATGATGAACACCCGTTGATGAACTGGATAGGAAATTATATTGTCACGGCCGAAAGTTACGGGAATCCGGGTATATGGGATGAAACCTGGACAGTCAGCACGGATCCGGACCCCCGGAGTTTTGATAACCTCCTGATTTCAGGTATCGGGGCCCCCGGATCGGATACGATCAAGGCCACCTTGAATCTGGACGAAATGACAATTACCCTGTCACCCGGCCAGTCTATCGGGGATGTATACGGGTTTGGGAATGTAGCTGTATATAAAGGGTCCGATGGAGGAGGCGGTATTATTCAGGATGAACCTTTGATCGGCGTGATTGAAGAGGACGGAACGATCCGGATTGATCTGTGGGGAGAACTGATTACGGAAGGTGAGAATCAGGGTGCGTTGTGGGATGTTTTCAATACAACCTGGATCCGGCAGTGATTTTTTTTGGCGGTTATTTTGTTAACTCGTCACGCTTCACTCGTCACTCGTCACTAATTGGAACACTTTTTGAAGATATAATAACAAATTTTAGCAATTTATGGCTTAATTTTGTACCATAATGCGTCGGCTTATCTACATAGGATTATTTGTGCTTTCCGGCATTTACCCGTTATTTGGGGAACCGGTAACAAGGCAGGAAGTAAGGGCTGTTGTACAATCCTTTGTTTCATCCGTATTTCCCGGAGAGATAACCTTCGTTATTGCAGAAGTCAGGCCGATGTACCATGAGGCCGATACCCCTGTGTATTATGTGAACCTGAAACCCGGGGGATGGGTCCTGGTGTCCGGTGATGATAAGGCCACACCCGTATTGGGATACTCGGTGACAGGAGCTTTTGACGACAGGTTTTATGAACAGGGATCAGTTGAATACTGGATGAGCGTATATGCAAAGTCCCTGGCAGAAGTGAGAACTGACCGCAGCCTCAGGCGGAATTCATTATGGAATGGAGAACCCGATGCATACAGGCTCAAATCCACTGCCATTACAGCCGTTCAGCCACTGATCGAGGTGGAATGGGATCAGGGAAAGGCCTGGAACATTTTTTGCCCGGAAGATGAAAATGGTCCAGACGGTCGTGTTTATGTTGGATGCGTAGGCGTGTGCATGGCCCAGGCAATGTCGTATTATCAGTATCCGGCCAGGGGGACAGGATCAAAAACATACTATCAGGACCCTTACGGGACAATAGTTGTACATTATGACCGGGAGTCTCCCTATGAATGGGATTCCATGACTCTTGATGCTGCAGATAGCTATAATACGAAATTACTGTATCATTGCGCGGTTTCCGTTCAGATGGATTTCGGCGCTGACGGATCTTCGGCTCAAACGCGGAACATACCATCAGCCCTGAGCAAATACTTTAAATATTACAGCGGTGCCAAATACCTTACCCGGTATGCCGATGACAATACATGGACGGCTTTGCTGACCTCCGAGCTCGTTGCAGGCCGGCCTCTGATATACAGCGGTTTTCCGCCTGACGACAATGTGGGTCACGCCTTTAATATCGACGGGGTTGATTCACGCGGTTATTTTCACCTCAACTGGGGGTGGAACGGAAGATACAATGGTTATTTCCTCATTAACAACCTGCGGCCCGGGTCCGAAAATTTCACCCGGGATCAGGGTGCCGTGATCAATATCCGTCCCCCTGTTTATAGTCCTACCAATCTCGATCTGACCAAAAGAACCGTAAAAGAGGGATTGCCTGCAGGCACGAATGTAGCATTGCTGAAAATTACAGATGAAGCCAAAGACAATGAGTACTATGTAAATATAGAAACTGATTCCGTGCGGGGAGATACGAACCCTTCACCTGATTTCTATTTTGCGAATGATTCTTTGAAAACGAGCAGGGTATTTTTATACAGTGAGAAAAATGAGTATACTATATATATAGAGGTAAAAGATAAATTTGAAAATTATTATCAGGAAAAATTCACCATTTCTGTCCTGCAGAACTCTTCCGTCACGCCTGTATCTGACTTCACCGAACGGGGGATCGAAATATATCCCAATCCTTCTTCGGGACTTGTCAGCATCAGAAATCCATTTCCAGGCAGGTTCACTGTGGACGTTAGCGATCAGTGGGGGAGGGTGATAAAACATGTTGAAAGTGATGGATCTCAATCTGATCTTTTTGTCAATCCCGGTGCTCCCGGATTATATTTCCTGAAAATTACTCCTGAAAACGGACAACCTGTTACCCGGAAAATTATCATCCGTTGACGAATATCCTCTTTTTCAGGATTAACACACCTTTTCCGTATACCTAAATTATCTCACTATTTAGAAACATTCTTCTCGCTGAACCGCTGTGAGACCGGTCAATTTAGGCCTTATTGCATATTTATAAAGCCAAAAATAAAAAATATTCCATTTAATATGATGAAAATCAGTATTTTATAAATTATTTAATATTTTGTTTTATATTGATTTTTTTATAGATTTGAGACCGATACGAAGGCTTCTTTTTTAGATGAAGTTTAGAGATGATTAACCTATTATAAACCTAAAAATTGCTTTTATGAAAAGGATTACAAGTTTGCTTGTATGCTTGCTCTTACTTGGCTTTACTGCCATGTTTGCGCAGGACATACAAATCAGGGGAACGGTTACCGCTGCTGAGGATGGTGTTCCGATTCCCGGGGTGTATGTACTAATAAAAGGAACCAATGTTGGTACGGCCACGGATGCAAATGGTACATACCAGATGTCAGTTCCTGCCAATGCTACCATAGTATTCAGTTCAGTCGGCTATCAGTCACAGGAAATTGTGCTGGCCGGACAAAAAGTTCTGGATGTTGTGCTTGCAACGGATGTAACGCAGGTTGATGAGGTGGTTGTCACGGCATTGGGTATCAGGAGGTCTGAAAAGAGCCTTGGATATGCTGCTACGAGCGTGTCATCCGAGCAATTTGAAAAATCGAGCCAGATTGATGCCATGAATGCACTGCAAGGCAGGGTTGCCGGGGTGCAGATATCCACCGGTGGTGGTATGCCCGGCGCTTCAACCAAGGTTATCATCCGCGGGTATTCATCTCTGGCAAGCAACAGCCCATTGTATGTGGTCGACGGTGTTCCTATTGATAACAGCTCGCGTGTCAGCGTTTTCAACCAGGGCGGCCGGGGTGAAGGGCTTGACTTTGGTAACAGGGCCAATGACATTAATCCCAATGACATTGAGTCAACGAACATATTAAAAGGCGCAGCCGCAACCGCTTTGTACGGATCCAGTGCCAGCGCAGGGGCTATCATTATTACAACCAAAAAGGGAAAACAGGGTGACAAACTGAGAATTGACGTAAACAGTTCCATTACCACTTCTGATGTGATCAGGATCCCGCAGATGCAAAATACTTTTGGCCAGGGATGGTCAGGATTATGGGCTGTGGATGAGAATGGTTCCTGGGGCCCGAAAATGGGTGGCCAGCTTCGCGCATGGGGAAATGTTTATAACAATTCCCAGAAGACCAAGAATTTTTCGCCGGTTGAGGATAATGTATATGATTTCTATGAATACGGAACGCAGTATAACAATTCCATTAGTTTGTCAGGTGGAAATGCAAATACCACCTATTATCTCTCCTATACCAATGTGAATGGAGATGGTGTTATACCGGATGACGTGGACAAAAATAAAAAGAATGCCCTTACCCTTACCGCTACGACCAAGGGAAAAAGGTTATCGGCATCCACCTCTATCTTTTATGTGAACAGGAAAGGAAGTCTGACTCCTGACGGATACGGCGGATCAAATGCAGCCGCCAATCTCTATTCTGAGATTCTTCAGATCCCGAGGGATTTTTCCATTGTGGATTTCAAGGATTACAAAAATGATCCGTTCAACACACTCGACTATTATTTTACCCCTTACGCATTCAATCCTTATTTTGCAATACATGAGAACCTGAGCAATTTCTTTGAAAACCGTGTATATGGCAATTTTGACGCAGGGTATGAATTGTTCAGCTGGTTATCTGCAAAATGGACTGTTGGTGCGGATGTGTCCAATTTCAACAGGACGGACCATGAAGCCATTATGAGTTTCTCACCTGGCACACCCCAGTTTATTAAAAGGGTGACCCCTAACCCCGGAAATGTACTGGAGCAAAACAGGATCAATGAAAACCTGAATTCCAATTTCAGGTTGATCATTGCCAAGGACCTGAATGCAAACTTCAAACTGGACGCTGTATTGGGATATGATGTCATCCAAAGGAAATTCAAGCTGCAGGACGCTTCCATAGCAAGTCTTGTAATACCCGGTTTTTATAACCTTGACAATACCGATGGACTAAAAGCAGGTGAAACATATCAATCTACGAAAAGACAATATGCATATTACGGACAGGCTACTCTGGGCATGAAAGAAATGGCTTACCTGACGTTGAGCGCCCGCCAGGAATATTCCTCCACTTTACCGAAGAATGCAAACAGCTATTTCTACCCGTCAGCCAACGTTGCTTTGCTGCTTGACCAGATGATTCCCTCGCTTAAAAATGTGGGCATGATCAAGATAAGGGCTGCATACGGCAAGGCTGGTAATGATGCTCCCGTTTATTATATTGACCCGTATTTCACAGGTGCCGAAGTGATTGGCCCATATTCATCCACAACTTTCCCCCTTTCCGGTGTGGGTGCATTTGAAAAAGGAAACCAGATCGGCAACCAGAAACTGAAACCTGAGATCACCACGGAAACGGAATTGGGATTTGATATCCGCGTTCTGGATAACCGGGTTAATCTTGATCTTTCCTTATACAGAAAGGTATCGGACGGTCAGATACTCCGGGTTGACGTCGCACCTTCAAGCGGATTCCAGACACAGATCGTGAATTTCGGAGAAGTTGAGAACAAAGGTATAGAAATCGGATTGGGAACCGTCCCGGTCAGAACCCAGAACTTCCAATGGGAACTGGGAGGCACATTCACCAAAAACAGAAGTGAGGTTCTTTCCTTACCTGGTGATGCCGGTGAATTTGTTATCCATACGGTATACGGTGTTCAAATGGTCGCCATTGAAGGAAAACCACTTGGTATCCTTCGCGCTCCCGATTATGTAAGAGATGCCCAGGGGCACGTAGTTGTGAATTCTACCAGTGGTATTCCCCAGGGAACCACAGACAAGACCGAAGTGGGCGGAATTTTGCCCAAGTTTACGGTTGGTATTACCAACGCTTTATCGTATAAAAACTTCGAATTATCCTGGCTGATTGACTGGAGAAAAGGCGGGTACTTCTATTCCGGTACTGCCGACCTGCATTATTTTGTCGGAAATGCCACTCAAAGCACGTTCAACGACAGGCAGCCTTTTATCATACCTAATTCTGTTAAGGATAATCCTTATTGGGACGGTGTTGATCCTGCAACCCAGTATGTGGAAAATGATATTCCCATCAACATGACCAATAACAATGCCTTCTACTATCCATCTTCAAATCCGGTTGCTGAGCGTGACAGGATTATCCCGAGGGACTATGTTAAATTGCGCGATGTGAATCTCACCTATACCATACCTACAAAATATGTATCTAAATTGCGGATAGTTGAAGGTGCCAGCATTACGCTGTCTGGCAGAAACCTGCTGATGTTCACACCGAAGGATAACAACTTTGTGGATCCTGAAGGTACATCATTTGGCAATGACCTGATCAGTGAATTCGGTGAATTCCGGACGGGCCCCACGGTCAGATCATTCACGGCAAGTCTCAGAATTAGTTTTTAATTTATAAATATCCTGAATTATGAAAAATAAAATCACAATAATACTTTCATTCTTTTTGGCAGGCTTGATCATCGTGTCAAGTTGCTCAAAAGATTGGCTGGATGTTAATGATGATCCAAATAATCCGAGAACGGCAAATCCGGAACTGGTATTGCCTGCCGGCGTAATGTCACTTGGTACGGTTGTAGGTTACTATTATAACCTGGTGGGCGGATTCTGGTCCCAGTATTGGTCGCAAAGCAATGCTGCCAACCAGTATAAATACATTGATCAGTACCAGATACTCGACAATTCCAGCTCCAATCTGTGGGCCTGGCGTGAAGCATATGCCAATGGATTAGGCGATCTTCAGTATGTGGTGAATACTACAAGGGCAGACGGGAACTGGGCAGTTTATCTTATGGCCACTACAATCCAGGCCTACGGATGGCAGGTCATGGTTGATTTCAATGACAGGATTCCTTATAGTGAAGCCTTCCAGGGAGATGCTGCAAGTCCGAATTTCAGCCCGAAATATGAGAACGGACAGGATATTTATGCCAATGTTCTTGCACGTCTTGATACAGCACTTTCAAATCCATTGAATGAATTGAGTGACAAGGAAAAGAATGGTGACCTTGTATATGATGGCGATTTGTCAAACTGGATCAAATTTGCCAATACCCTGAAACTGAAGATGTACATGCGCATGATGTATGCAAATCCTACGGTTGCCCAGGCAGGAATCGAAAAGTTGTACACTGATGGTGCTGAGTTTATTTCAGATCCTTCAGATGAGGCAAAGCTTGATTTCTTTATAGACAATGAATTTAAAGATAATCCTTTGTATGCCAATAACAACAGAAAACTGAATGTGGCTACAAACCTGAGGATAAGCGCCACGCTCTTCCGTTATCTTGAGCAGAACTCTGATCCAAGACTTGCTGCCTATTGTGGCGCAGGAACTCCGATGCCCCAGGGTGGTTTCAATATTCCTACCCCGCAGTTGGCTCCGACTTCGGTCTCTGTTTTTACACTGACAGCTACAGACCCGGTTTACTTCATTTCAGCAGTTGAATCCAAACTCTTGCAGGCTGAAGCCATTGCTGCAGGTTGGGGCACAGGAGATGCCAAGGCACTGTATGATGAGGCAGTAACCATGTCCTTTGCACGTTCCGGAAACGATGCATCTTCCTTCCTGGCAACAGATGGAGCTTATGAATATCCTGCCTCGGGGACTTTTGAAGAACAGCAGGAAGCCATTATGATGGCCAAATGGTCTGCAATGGCCGGTACCCAGGGTATTGAGATGTTTTTTGAAACCAACAGGACGCATTATCCTCGGATCAGTGATGTTCCATCCTGGTCAGATGGAATATATAATTCCGAATATATTGGAGGCAGGCTGACCTATTCCCTGGAAGGTGTAACGGGCGGCGAATTTCCGAAAGGTTTTATTTATCCGCAACAGGAAGTTAACCTGAATACGAATTTCCCCGGCCAGCGGAGTGTTACAACTAAAGTATGGTGGGATACAAAATAGTTAAAAATGAATAGCACTATGAAAACTACGAAAATATTAATAGCAGTCTTCTTCATCACCCTGAGTTTCGTTTCCTGCGAAAAGAACGTTGACTCAGATAATCTCTCAAAAATTACCTTTTATCCTACTTTTGAGATGACCGGTGATGATTTTCAGATCATTACACTTGGAACGCCCTATTCCGATCCCGGCATTTTGGCCACGGAAAACGGACAGGAAATACCTGTAACCACTTCTGTTGTCGGCACTATTCAATCCTACTCGGGCAATGCGGTAAATGCCGATCTTGCCAATGAATACCTGATCAATTATACTGCCACCAATTCCGATGGATTTCAGGGTTCGACATCCCGCGTTGTATGGGTCGTTAATACCGGTGACCTTGTCACCAGCATTGAAGGACTTTATACATCCACTGTAGTACGAAGCGGAGTAGTTTCTGCGCAGTATACGGATATGTCGTATGTACTGATTTATAAAACCGGGGATAATACCTATGAAATTTCAGATGGTATCGGAGGTTATTATGACCTGGGCCGCGCGTATGGTCCCGGTTACAGGGCTACTCCCTGCGTTATTACCGCGGTTGACATACCCGGGAATAATTTCACATATGGTGGATCTTTTGGAGTTGGTGCCTTCGGTGGTGTAGCCGAGATTTCAGCATTAACTGTTGACCCGGTTGCCAAGACAGTTTCTTTTGAAACTTCCTGGGATGCCGGATACACCTTTGTGGTCACTTTAACTCAAGTTAACATTTAAAAAACTGAATCATGAAAAATAAACTGTTCGCAATCGTAATATTAATAACGCTTTTAGCCTCCTACGGCTGTGAAAAGCTGCACGATTGGAATCAACCAAAGGATCCGGATACCAAGTATTCATCCACCTATCCTCTTTCAGGAGAATGGTGGGTCCAGTACTATACTTCGGACGGAACTTCCTATTCTGAAATTGGTCTGGGTTATGTACCCCTGTTCACTACCAATACGGCTGCTGATAACGGCCAGGAAATGTGGATATCCGATGCCGGCTCTTTCTGGACCTATACCGTGAAATGCCCGGTAAACATGAGCTCTCTGTCCTTTGCAGGCGATAGCCTTATCAGCACCGCTGATTGGGATGGAGAACTTTATAACATCTGGGTTAATGTCGGGGAAGGAAAAGTAATTAAAGACGGCGGAAAATCCACTTCAGGTGTAGTGGTTGACAGCATCTTTTTCAAACTTGAATTCGAAGATGATCCGGGCAGTTTCTATTATGCTGCCGGTGTAAGAAAAACCGGATTCCTCGAAGACGAGCATTAAGATCAAATAAAAAAAAAGGCTGTCCCCAGTGAGACAGCCTTTTTTTTGTGTTATCGGGTAAAATAATTATTGGGCTGCTCTGATTTTAATAACAACCTTTCTTACCGTTTCATATCCTTCAACCTTAATAGCAGGACGGTGCGCATCCTGCGGAAAGAAAATCAGAAAAGTACCCGGCTCCGCAATGTAATATTTGCTGTCCTGTTCTGCAACACTGTTAAAAGCGATATCCCTGGCCTCATCGTATGCCTCGGTAACCTTTGCTTTTGAAAGGGGTGCAATACCCATTTTCTCTTTTCCCCTCACAACGTATTGGATGTCGATATATTTCCGGTGGTTTTCCCATTTGGCATCCTCAAAAGCTTTGGTTTTACCATCTGTGACAATAATGTATACATTGCTTCCGTCAATATCGTATCTTCCCGGGGTGACCGTATCCAGATCGGTGTTCTTCAGGTAATTAAAAGCCGTTTTCCAGTAATTTCTGTTCTTGTGATACTGATCCGAGAATTCATTTACGTTTACGGACGGATGGGCTTTTAATTTTAGTCCTTCGGCCCATTCACGGCCTTCAAACCAGGTTTTGGCATTTTCCATTGTTGTAGATTTTTTGGTTGATTTCTGGGCCATTAAATTGCCGTTGCAAATGATGGCAGATCCCATTAAAAACAGAATACCGGCATACGTTGATTTTTTCATACCAATGATATTAATTTCTTAAACAATTGTTAAGCTGTATGTAATATTACCTAATTTTTTTGATTCGGTGACACTGTGATATGTATACCGGATAATATAAAAATGAAGGCAGACTGACAATATTATTATTTGTCAATCTGCCTTTGCAGCAATACTCTTAATATGAAAAGATTTTTAATTTCCCCCTGTTCCTGTTCCGGAAGTTGGCTGCATCTTTTTAGCTATCATGAACGGAGCTATTTTGTAAACCCTTGGATCGGCGCTGGATTGATTATCCAGGTAAGGTAGCATTACATCCTCTCCGGGTTTCCAGTTTGCCGGAGTCAAAACATTATTGTTATCACTCATTTGCAGCGCAATAACAGTTCGTTCAATTTCATTCAGGTCCCTTCCCACTTCTGAAGGATAGAAAAACATGGCCCTGACTTTGTTTCTGGGATCAACAATAAATACGCCCCGGATATCCCTGGTTGTACTGCTGGTATTGTGCAGCATTCCATATAATTTGGAGATTTTCTTGTTGTTGTCATCAACCAGGGGGAACTGGATTACTTCCGGTGTCCTGTTTTTGTACCGCAGTGTATCCAGGGTATTTTTCCAGCTGTGATGCTGATAAAGGGTATCTGTTGATAATACAATAAGCTGAACATCCAATTTGTTAAAATCATCCTGTTTTTGGGCGAGTTCCAGGAGTTCGGAAGAACAAACCGGCGTATAATCCCTGGGATGGCTGAAAAGAATCTTCCATTTCCCAGAAAAGTCATCCGGGAATGAAATTTTTCCATTGGTGGACTGAGCTTTAAAGGGTGGTGCATCGGCACCAATTAGCGGCATGCTGAAATCAGATTTTTTCTGAGACCAGAGAAAGTTGACGGATATAACCAAAATGGTTACAAGGGCAAATGTTTTCTTCATTGGTATTAATTTTAAGTTTAGAAATAGATTAAGTATTTATAATGTTGTAATCCGGAATTTCATAACCTGCCTGTAAGCCTGTTGCATTGTTAACACCGGTCAAATTAAAAAGTTCGGATATAAGGGTGTTTATATCGGATATAATTGCTCGCACCGGGAATTTATAATACATGTAATTTTCGCCATATTCCTTATCTTTGGCCGTTTATTGCAGCCCTATGAAGAGTACTGTTTCAGGTGTCTTTTCGATGTTTGAATGGTCGCAGATGCGAATCAGAAAGGAGGCTCTTATTGGCCAGCATGCCAAGGTGCTTTGGATGTGCGGGCTTTCAGGTTCCGGTAAAAGCACCCTGGCGGCCAGGCTTGATAAGATGCTGACCGAAAGGGGCTATTTATCCCAGGTGATTGACGGGGACGAGGTAAGAAGCGGGTTGAACCGGGGACTCGGTTTTAGTATGGAGGACAGGGAGGAAAATCTTCGCAGGGTTGCTGAACTTTCAAAGCTTTTTCTAAATTGCGGAGTGATCACTATAGTTGCCTTTATCAGTCCAACAAATGATTCGAGGCAGAATGCCAGGTCCATCATCGGAGAAGATGATTTCCTTGAAGCCTTTATCAACGCTCCCCTGGAAATTTGTGAACAAAGGGATGCCAAAGGATTATACAAAAAGGTCAGGGCAGGGGAGATCCGGAATTTCACCGGTATTGATTCCCCGTTTGAGCCGCCGGAGAATCCCGGGATTGAAATCAGGACCCATATGACGGACGTAGAGAATGGCACAGTCAGATTATTGGAATATTTATTACCATATATAGAATATAAAGAATAAAAATGGAGAGATATAATATCAACCATCTTAGGGAGCTTGAAACCGAATCAATTTTTGTTATCAGGGAAGTGGCCGCCCAGTTTGACAAACCGGTCATGCTTTTTTCCGGCGGTAAGGATTCAATTGTAATGTATTACCTTGCCCGCAAGGCGTTTTGGCCCATGAAAGTGCCATTTCCTTTACTCCATATTGATACTGGCCATAATTTCAATGAGACTCTTGAATTTCGGGATAATCTTATGGATAAAACAGGTGGAAGATGTATTGTCAGGCTTGTACAGGATAGTATTGACCAGGGAAAAGCCATAGAAGAGACCGGGTTCAACGCAAGCCGGAATATGCTACAGACTGTTACCCTGCTTGATGCCATTGCTGAATTCAGGTTTGATGCAGCCTTGGGTGGCGGCAGACGGGATGAGGAGAAAGCACGTGCAAAGGAAAGGTTCTTTTCACACCGGGATGAATTTGGCCAGTGGGATCCTAAAAATCAAAGGCCGGAACTGTGGAACCTGTTCAATGGGAAAAAAAGAATGGGTGAGCATTTCAGGGTTTTTCCGCTCAGCAATTGGACCGAGATGGACATCTGGCAATATATCTATATGGATGGTGTTGAAATTCCCAATCTTTATTTCACACATAAACGCGAAGTATTCAACCGTGACGGGGTATTGCTGGCTTATGCCTCCTTTATGAAGCTGAAGCCCAGGGAGAAGGTGGAAATTCTTGACGTCAGGTGCCGTACCATTGGGGATATTACCTGTACAGGATTGACCTTATCAAAAGCAAACACCCTGGAAGATATAATACTGGAAGTAGCTGCGACACGGGTAACAGAGCGTGGCGGACGATATGATGACAAACGGTCCGAATCAGCCATGGAGGATCGGAAGAAGGAAGGATATTTTTAGGCGTAGTTAAAACCTGGACAGGCAGAGGTGTAGTTGCAAACTGCGCCTAGCGGAGGGATCTTTGGTTTACAAAATAATCATATATGGAAACAGACAAACACAATGGATACCTTGACATGGAATTGCTGCGGTTCACAACCGCGGGAAGTGTGGATGACGGAAAGAGCACACTGATCGGACGACTCCTGTACGACAGCAAGGCCATTTTTGAAGATCAGCTCGAGGCGCTTGAAAAGGCAAGCCTCAACCGGGGTGAGGATCAGATCAACCTTTCCCTGCTGACCGACGGTCTAAGAGCAGAACGTGAACAGGGTATCACCATAGATGTAGCTTACCGTTATTTTGCCACACCCAAACGGAAATTCATCATTGCAGATACACCAGGCCATATCCAGTATACCCGGAATATGGTTACGGGTGCCTCAACTGCCAATGCAGCCCTGATTCTTGTTGATGCCCGGAACGGAATTGTGGAGCAAACCATCCGCCATTGCTATATTGCTTCCCTTTTGCAGATTCCTCACGTGATAGTTTGTGTGAACAAAATGGATCTAGTGGGATACAGTGAAGAGGTGTTTGAGAAAATACAGCACGACTTTAACCGTTTTTCCGACAAACTGGATATCCGTGATATTTATTTTATCCCCATCAGTGCACTGAAAGGGGATAATGTTGTGGACCGGTCCATGAATATGGACTGGTACCAGGGACCTACATTAATGTACTCTCTTGAACATCTGCACATCAGCAACGATCAGAATTTTATCGACCCGAGATTTCCTGTGCAGTATGTAATCCGGCCCAACAAAGATGAATTCCATGATTACCGCGGTTACGCAGGCCGTGTTGCAGGCGGTGTTTTTAGTCCCGGTGAAAAAGTTGTCATCCTGCCGTCCGGTTTTACTACAAAGATCCGATCGATAGACAGCATGAATGAAAGCCTGGAAATGGCTTTTCCACCCCAGTCTGTAACCATTACCCTGGAAGACGACATAGACATCAGCCGTGGTGATATGATCGTCAGGGAGAATAACCAGCCCCAGACAGGACAGGATATTACAGCGATGATATGCTGGCTGAATGAAAAACCAATGCGGCCCGGAGCAAAATACTGGATCAGGCATACTACAAGGGAAGCCCGTTGCATAGTTCAGCATGTAAATTATAAGATTGATATCAACAGCCTGAACAAGATTTATGGTGACCAGCAAATCGGATTGAATGAAATAGCTGAAATAACGATCCGGACTACTCAGCCTCTATTTTATGATTCGTACAGGAAAAACAGAATTACAGGTTCGCTGATTCTTATCGATGAAGGAACCAATGAGACAATATGCGCAGGGATGATCATTTAGAGGATTCACCAATTCTTCGCAGCAATTTCAAGCGGTGAGTATGCATTCGGGTTTCTGAATTATAGATGCCGGTGTTGTCGAGGACGTCCAGTCGCACCCATCCGGAACAATGTATTATTTCTCCGGGCGCGGTTATCATACCCACATGATTTATAATTTCTTTGTCGGAAGCAAAGAAAACCAGGTCTCCCGGCATAGTTTCCTCCAATGTTCCGGGATCAATGCCTGATTCAGCCTGCCGGGATGTATCCCTGGGCAATGATATTCCATGGATCTTGAAAACAGTCTGGATGAAACCAGAGCAGTCCAGTCCGAATGAGGAACGCCCGCCCCAGAGATAAGGTGCATTCAGGAATTTCCTTGCCGTTTCAGTCATCCTGCCCGTGAGAAGGATATCATCACCGGACATTGACCTTACCGGCAATATCATATCGTCAATAATGACCTTTCCTCCTGAACTGTACCCCGGCAGGCTGCTGCCTGCGGGAATTACCATTTTTGTGGAATCCGGAAGGTCTATTTCGGCAAGCCCGGATGCAAGCACCGGCACGGGAATGGATGTAAAGCAACGATACTCCTCGCTGGAAATCTCCCTCAAAAGCTTGCGGTCTATCCAACCGGTACAATGATCAAACCCTGTGGTAATTTTCAGCCACCTTTCCAGGATTTCCGTTACGAGGTATGACTCTCCGAAGAGAAGCTGGCTGATCATTTCAGACTGTTCCTGAGGTTCTTTCCGGATCGGTACCACAGGGTGCAAATTAATGCCATATTGCAGGATTTGCTGTTGCTTATCTGTCAGTGTTTCCTTCATTTGAATTAAACATCGTTATATGTTTGTTGTTTAAAGAATGATGACCGGAAATTTTTACTTAAATTGTAAAATATTTACTTAGAAATAATTAAAATATTCTTCTAAATTATAAAATATAACAATTTACTTTCTGATGAGAATTCTGACATTTATCCGTACCCATTTTCGTACCCTGGTTACGCTTCTCTTTTTTTTCCTTACTTCTCTTCTGCTGGTATACTTATTACCCCGCGAGGGAAAATTCATGTTTGAATTTCAGAAAGGAGGATTCTGGAAGCATGAGGACCTGACGGCACCCTTTAATTTTCCGGTTTACAAGACACAAGCTGAAATAAATTACGAGCGTGATTCTGTGCTCAGGGAATTTAGACCTATTTATGTGTTTGATGAGGAAATTGATGACCAGCGGATTGAAGAACTGGTTGAGGATTATAATGCGAGATGGGTTGAATTTTCCATATCCGCTTTTAAGATACCTTCAAGAGATTTGTACCAGTCGGATCGCAGATTCCAGGTTAACCGTCAGCTTGAATCGGAATACCGGGACTATATCTCATTTCTGGTGCGGGAGATCTACCGGACAGGTATTATTGATATGGTTCCATTGGAAGAGAGCGGGCAGTCGGTATATAATGAGATTACTGTAGTGAAGGGAAATGTGGCAGAAAATTATAATCCCGCGACATTCTTTACACCCAAAACGGCCTACGAATATGTGATAACCAGGATCAATAACAGCATACCCCGGAACAGCCGTTTGCTCGTGCGAAAGTACGATCCGTTTTTTCAGGAATTCAGGATAAACAATTACCTGTCCGTCAATGTGATTTACGATGAAGACCGGTCCACAAAAGTAAGAAAAAGCAAGATAGACGGGATTTCACTTACACGCGGGCTTATTCAGGACGGCCAGGGCATCATATCAAGGGGGGAGGTCATAACAGACGAAAAATTCATGATCCTGGAATCATTGCGGCAGGAATATGAAAAAAACCTGGGTTTCATGGCCAGGCAGCTGGTCATTATCGGAAAATTCATACTGGTCTTTTCTTCATTGCTGATCGTTTTCCTGTTCCTTAAGAGCTTCAGGAAAGAGGTACTGAAAAGTTATAAACGCGTACTGTTTATCCTGTTGACCATGGTACTTATGATCGTGATTGCCAGCACCACCCTTGAATTCAATTTTGTAAGCATCTATGTTCTGCCGTTTACAATACTCCCCATAATACTGAAAACCTTCTTTGATTCCAGGCTGGCCTTATTCATCCATGTAATAACGATTATGCTGGTGGGTTTCTTTGCTCCCAATGGTTTTGAATTTGTATTCCTGAATATAGTGGCCGGTATGATAGCCATAATAAGTCTTACGGATGTCTACAGGCGTTCAAAGCTGGTAATCACTTCCTTGTTTGTGATTCTTGCTTATTCAATCATTTACCTGGGAATTTCTCTTGTGCAGGAGGGGAATCTTGCCAATCTTGAATTGAAATATTTCCGGTGGTTTGGGGTTAATGGCATCCTGGTTCTTATTTCCTATCCTTTAATATACATGTTTGAAAAAACTTTCGGATTTATTTCCGATGCTTCGCTGATGGAATTCACGGATACAAACCTGCCATTATTACGCAGGCTGGCAGAGCTGGCTCCGGGTACTTTTCAGCACTCCCTTCAGGTAGCAAACCTGGCTGAGGATGCTGTTTTTCAGATAGGTGGAAATCCTTTGCTGGTAAGAGCAGGGGCTTTATACCACGACATTGGAAAGATGGACGAACCTTTGTATTATATTGAAAATCAAACTTCCAATATAAATCCGCATGATGACCTTGAATTTGAACAAAGTGCCCGGATCATCATTGACCACGTTAGAAAAGGGGTTGAAATGGCACGTAAAAACAAATTACCGGAAGCCATTGTGGATTTTATAAGAACGCACCATGGAACTACCACGGTTCAGTATTTTTACCGCTCCTATCTGAGAAAATACCCTGAAGCGGAAGTGGATCTGAAGAAATTTTCCTATCCCGGACCAAAACCAATGTCAAAGGAAACCGCGATCGTGATGATGGCTGATTCAGTTGAAGCCGCTTCCAGAAGTCTGAAAAGCATCAATGAAAATACACTGGAAAAGCTTGTCGATTCGATTATTTCCAACCAAATGACAGAGGAACAGTATAATGATGCTCAGATTACCTTTAAGGATATTACCCTGATCCGCGAGGTATTTAAAAAAAGGTTGCTGAACATTTATCACGTCCGGATTTCTTACCCTGCCTGAAACTTGTTAAATAAAAAAAGCAGGAAATTAATCCTGCTTCTATTCTTTATTTCTTCCCTTAATTGTTATAGCAATCTGTTTATCAATTACATAGTCATGGATGTATCAGCGGCAGCTGTATCAACAGGAGCGGGTGCTTCTTCCATAATAGTTGAATCAACAGCAGGAACTTCAGCAGGTTTAGATTTGCAGGAACTGAGGGATATAACACCAAAGAACGCAAATGCAACAAACAAATAAGCTATCTTTTTCATTTTTTTAATTTTTGATGTGAATTATTTGGTTAATTAATCACGGCAAAAATAGCAAATATATTCATACAGCAATTTATTTTTTTACATTAATTTGAATAATAGTGCTTTAAAATTCCCGGGCCCATAAAATAAATTCACTTTCAGAATGTAACCAATTTTATAATGACTTTCAAACCAGTACTATATAAAATACTAACTTGTTAACATACCTGTTAATAAGTTTTACATGCCGGGGTATACCCCTGAACTGTATAAATATGAAATCTCCGTAATTATCTCCACCTTATTTTTAACAGTTCAAAATTCCCAAATGGCTTAACTTTGGAAACTTAATGGCAATTTTTTATGGCAGGTGAAATAATTATTTCAATTTCCAAAAAACTTCTTATCGTTAAACAACAGAATGGTAAAAATGTTGCCATTCTGAATATTTTTTGCAGACTGTTGAATTTCATTACACTCTGCCTGATGATCTCCCTGAACTGCCGGATGCCGGATGCGGCCGCCCAGGCAGATACAGTTGTAAATGTATCTGATATTACCGAGTTACAACAGGTCGAAATCACAGGTTATCGGCATGAGGCTGCTTTCTCTGAAAATTCGAGAGTGATTACGACAATCCGGGGCAGCGATATTGAAAAGGCTGGTGTGCAGACCCTGCAGGATCTTCTTGAATATGCTTCCAATATTGATATCCGCCAGAGGGGTCTTCTGGGTGTACAATCTGATGTGAGCATACGGGGAGGTTCCTTTGACCAGGTGATGATCCTGATGAACGGGATTAATCTGAGTGATCCGCAAACAGGCCATGCAAGCCTGGATATTCCCATTGATAAGGAAGGCATCGAAAGAATAGAGATACTGGAAGGCTCATCTGCAAGATTATTAGGACCCGGGGCATTTACCGGCGCAATCAATATAGTGACCAAACGGGGAACGAATGATCGGTTGTCGGCAAGCCAGGTTTTTGGAAGCCATGGATTTCTCAGGACCAATTTGAATGCGTCCCTCAAAAGAAACAGTTTTCAGCATTTTATGTCTGCAGGGATATCCTCTTCAAAGGGATACATCACCGATACAGATTTTAATATAAAGAACGCATTTTACCGGGGAAATTATTCCCGGGACCAAACTCAGATTGATCTTCAGGCAGGTTTTCAGGACAAGAAATTTGGTGCTGCCGGATTCTATTCACCCCGGTTTCCAAACCAATATGAAGAAACCGGTCTTTGGTTTGCCAGCCTGCGGGCAACCTCCGGAGATAAGATCAGAATTTCACCTTCGGTTTACATGCGACACCGGAAGGACCATTTTGTACTGGAACGGGATGTCCCGGAATTTTATCAGAATTTTCATCTTACCCGTATTTTTGGAAGCCAGATTAACTTCACCTGGCGCAACGGACCAATACTGACTACGGCAGGATTCGACCTGAGATCAGAAAATATAATCAGCAATAACCTGGGTTTTGATAATTTGAATCCTGTTGCAGTGAGAGGCCAGGATAGCGTCTTTTATACCAAAAGGTACGGAAGAGACAATCTGGCATACTTCCAGGAACATAATTTTGGCAAAGGAAGATTTGATATTTCAGGTGGTTTTATGATAAACTGGAATTCGGCATATCCGGATAAACCGGACATTTTTCCGGGACTTGATTTCAGCTACCGCCTTTTCCGTCGTGCGAAGGTATTTTTCAGCCTTAACAGGGGTTTGAATTTTCCGACCTTTACAGACCTTTTCTATACCGATCCCGTAAACCAGGGCAATATTCTTTTAGATCCCAACAGGATTATATCGTTTGAGGGAGGGATCAAGAAGGATGCAAAGAATATGAATGCAAGCCTGACCTATTTCAGAAACACAGGTAGGGATATGATCGATTGGTTATGGTCGTTCGTGGAGCAACGTTTTAGTCCGATTAATCTAAGGAATTACGAGGTAAACGGACTGGAGACCAATATGATATTGCGGATTTCAGACAATTTGCAGGAAAGGATCCTTTTGCGGACACTCTCCATGCATTATGTGTTTATGGACATCCGGAAGTCTGTGTCAGATTCAGTTTCAAAGTATTATAATATAAGACATAAAGTTTCATTTATGATCAGGCATGGCATAACAAAAAGAATTGAAGCTACGTGGACTCTTTGTTACCAGGATCGTTCCGGGGAAATTGTTCAATACAACAGCGCTGAGAGCAACTATTTTTTTGATTCCTATAAGCCCTACTGGCTTTTGGACGGCGCTATTAACTGGACTCTTGGGTCGTTTGTTATTTACGCCATGGTAAATAATATGCTGAATACAAATTATATTGATGCGGGATCAGTGATGCAACCAGGAAGGTGGTTCAAGGCAGGTATCACTGTGAAAATGGAAAACCGGGATTATTAGCAGAAGTGAAAGATTAACCGCGTCAGGCTTCCTCTTTCACTTTTTTAGTAGAATGTGCCTTGATAACCCGGAGGTTTCTTCCGGCCACTTCCTTGCCATCGAGCGCATTGATTGCTTCCATGGCTTCCTTTTTATCAGGCATTTCCAGGAAACAATACCCTTTTGACTTACCCGTCCGTTTGTCCCGGATGAGTTTTATTGAATCAACTTTACCCATAACTTCGAAGATTCTGCTGATTTCTTCTTCGCTTAATGTGTAGCTGATATTGCCAACATAAATTGTCATGATCTGATTGATTTTAAAATGAATCCATCAAAATTTAAAAATTGTAAATCTGTAATTAAAATTTTGTCCCTGGTAGTAGTTTGCAATGATTCAATCTTTAATATTATGGGTTTTATGACTGTAAACAAATGAATTTTGGTTTTGTTGACAAGACTTGGTTCCACTTTAAAAGATTCGGAAAATGGTTGATCTTTTTTGTCATCTTGGGTTTCAGATACCGACTGCAGAAGTTAAACATCATTCCAGTTTTCTCCCCGTTTTATGCGGCTGATCTGCATTTCAGAGACCTTGAATGTGCGGGCGAGGATGGCGCCCGGAACTCCCATTTTCAACTGGTGTTTGATGATCCTTACATCAGCAATCTTAAGTTTGGTATAGTGCCTGGGATCTGGTGCCTGGTAAATGGTTCCGAGAAAATCCCGCCATCCGTTCCATTCCTTATAAAAATATTCAGGGCGGGCGGGTAAATTTGCGGGACGCTCCTTCCAGTGAAGATAATCTTTTGAATTCCTGATGTCGGATTCGCGAGACACACGTGAAGCATCCTTATAATTCAAATAGTGCCGTGATTTCTTTTGTTCAGGGTATCCGAGAAAATCACGCCAGCCTTTCCAGGAGCCCTTACGCATGAAGTATTCATCCGGTATTCTGGGAAATCTTTTGGGCAGGGGTTTTTTATATTTTTTATAGGAGTCGAACTTACGGGCTGAGGTGACACCCATGGGAACCAGGTTTTCAATTGCATATTGGCGTGCCAGACTATAAGACCATTTAACGATATGATCCCAATCTCCCACTTCGATCTTTTTCATAGTCATTATTTTTGCAACAATGTAATAACCATCTTCTGCAAAAAATGTTATGAAAGAGTAATAGGATCAGTGAAGTAACTTATAATTTATTTACCAGATTGATCATTTTTTCGTTGGGAAGGATGCCAAACTTGTCTCTTGAAAATTCCTGCTTGATCCGGTTTACAAAATACATGTCTGTTTTGCCCAGGTTTTTCGTTTCAATTTTACCACGATAGTCGCAATCAAAGAAATCCCGTACATACTCATAGGTGACGCCGGAAATATTCACCCATCCGACATGACCGCTTTGTTCCATCCGGCTCGCAATATTTACCGTATCACCCCAGATATCATATGCAAAACGTTTCTTTCCGACAACTCCGGCCACAACCGGACCGGAATGTATCCCCAGCCTCAATTCCCATACCGGCAGATGATTAAGGACCTTTGAATCATTAAGGGTATTCATATAATACTGGATCTCCAACCCGGCCAATACTGCATCTACGGGATTGCTTTTATTGCTGAGGGGTAATCCTCCTGCACACATATATGCATCCCCGATAGTCTTGATCTTTTCTATATAATGCGCACCGATTATCTCATCAAATTTCGCAAAATACGAATCCAGGATACTGACAAGGTCTTTTGGTTCCAGGGTCTTGCTTATGTTTGAAAATCCTTTAAAATCAGTGAAAATAACGCTCACGAGCTTATATTGCCTGGTGCCGGTGCGGCCTTTGGTTTTCAATTGCCTGGCCACCTCATAAGGAAGTATATTCAGCAACAACTTTTCTGATTTAGCCTGTTCCTCCTCGATGATCATTTTCTGCTGGTTAATTTCACCTTTCTGAACTTCCAGCTGGGCATTTGCTTTTTCCAGGTTCCGGGTTATTTCCTTCATGCGCCTGTATTGGGCATTTAACTCTTCTTCCTTGGTTTTAAAAGCGGTAATATCGATTTCCACCGCTACCAGTTTTTCAATCTGTCCTTCTGAATTCAGGCGAGGAGTAATAAAAACCTGCAGCCAGCGGGATTCTCCTGAAAACAGCTTAACCTTGCAAATACATTCTGTGGACTGCTTTTGATCCAGGCATTTGTGAAAAAGGTCGGTTATTTCAGATCCCGGGATGAGGCTGAATATAGTCTTCCCGTATTCAGACCTGTATTCATCGATCTTATATCCATGCAGGCGTTCAAATCCGTCATTGGCCCATTCAATTTCACCGGCCGGGTTTATCACAATAAAGGCAAAAGGCGTATTGGAAGTACTGACCATCATGTCTTCAATGGTTTGCATATCATCTTTTGCCTTTTGTATCCGCCTGTCAAGTTGCCGGTAAGAATCAACCATTTCAATGGCTTTGTTCATTCTGCCGGAAAATTCAGTGAATGTAACCGGTTTGGAAATAAAATCAAAAGCCCCGGCTATGTATAACTTATCCAGGAATTCCGGCGTATTATCCTCACTGAAGACGATTACCGGTATCTTCCGGTTCCTTTCATGTTCTTTAATGGAATTGAGCATTTCGGAGATATCACCGTTGTTGACAATCGGATCCAGCAATATGATGTCAGGTTGGGCTGAATCCAATGAAATCAGGCCGCCGGATGCGATGCAGTCATAGCTGATCTGCAATCCGCGATCATACTGTTTAAGGAATTCATTGATCAACTCCCGTGTAACTTCATTGCTCCCGATTAATAGTACATTATAGTCCATACACAAAAGACTCCGGATCAAAAGGGTTAGCCATATCCCATGTAAATCCCGGCTTTAAATTAAAAAGCAAAGATGTTGCCCGCAGGATTTAATTAAGTTAATTAAACGGATAATCCGCCGGAAAGTTATAGGGAGGGTTTTACATTTAACCTACCCGGAAAATCATGAATTCAGCTAGTTAAATTCATTGAGGGTATCCTTTATGATTTCAATTGCCTCGATCAGCTGATCTTCGGTAATAACCAGTGGAGGAGCAAAACGGATTATATGATCGTGTGTGGGTTTTGCCAGCAGTCCGTTTTCCATTAAAGCCATACAAACATCCCAGGCTGTCTTGCCGTTCTTGGGTTTGATGACCACTGCGTTGAGAAGTCCCTTACCACGAACCAGCTCAACCATATCATGATCCCGTTCAAAGGTCTTTAATTCTTCACGGAAAATGGCTCCCAGTTTTTCCGCGTTCTCAGCCAGTTTTTCATCAATAAGGACCTTTAGGGAGGCTATTCCTACTTTAGCCGCAACAGGGTTTCCACCGAATGTGGAACCATGTTCACCCGGTTTTATGCACAACATGATATCATTGTCTGCAAGCACCACCGAAATAGGATATACACCGCCCGACAAAGCTTTGCCCAGAATGAGAATATCGGGACGAACACCTTCATGATCGCAGGCTAGCATCCTTCCCGTGCGTGCCAGTCCGGTCTGAACTTCATCGGCAATGAACAGGACATTTTTTTTATGGCAAAGATCCCAGGCTGATTTCAGGTACCCGTTATCCGGAACATATACTCCGGCTTCGCCCTGAATGGGTTCTACCAGGAAACCAGCAATATTTGGTTCATCAAGCGCCTTTTCAAGTGCTTTTATATCATTATAGGGAATTACAACAAAACCCGGGGTAAACGGTCCAAATCCCTTAAAGGAGGAAGGATCGGTGGACATTGAAACCACTGTTATTGTCCTACCATGGAAATTATTCTCACATACAATAATTTTTGCCTCGTTTTCCGGAATGCCTTTTTTTTCGTATGCCCATTTCCGGCAGAGCTTCAGGGCACTCTCAACCCCTTCAGCTCCGGTGTTCATAGGCAACAACTTTTCATATCCGAGCAATTCGGTAACATACTTTTCATATTTTCCAAGACAATCATTATAAAAAGCCCTTGACGTCAACGTTAGCTTTTTAGCCTGCTTCCGTAAAGCCTTGATTATTTTGGGATGGCAATGGCCCTGGTTGACAGCAGAATATGCTGATAAGAAATCATAGTACTTTTTGCCGTCAACATCCCATAGAAATACACCCTTACCTTTTTTAAGAACAACTGGCAACGGATGATAATTGTGGGCTCCGAATTCATGTTCCAGGCTGATGTATTCCTGGTTGGTCAGTGTTGTCATATATTCTCCTTTTACTTTATTAAGACCGAATTTATTTGCGAAAGTTTTGAATTATTATTCAAAAATAAAATGATAATTCGCAGGTTTTTATGAGAGGCTGTTTGGGAATTTAAAAATTTTAACGCAGAGGGATTATATAAACTTTAATTATGGTTCTGACAATATTAGGAATGCCGGTTGCTTTTTATAAATTAATTGAATTGAGAAGCAGAGTCCACAGAGAAAAAACTGCAAGCGGTTTTTATACCGCTGTGTACTCTGTGTGGCCTCTATTTCCCATATGTTTGTTAAAAGTAAAGATATTTGACCTGAATGACACGTTTATTTTAAAAGCCCAAAAATACTCTGTGGTTAACATTTTAAAGAATTCAAAACAGCTTCTAAGGCCAAAAATAGAATTATTTATGGAGCTCCGCTTTTTTATGAAAGGCACTT
>Ga0105092_10000089_pt1 | contig 41800 bp, 32 predicted proteins | sample PPLLak2March2015_FD_87021 | JGI IMG/M metagenome (GOLD analysis project Ga0105092, IMG submission 87021) | Freshwater sediment microbial communities from Prairie Pothole Lake near Jamestown, North Dakota, USA - PPLs Lake P7 Core (1) Depth... | ecosystem: Environmental > Aquatic > Freshwater >... | reverse complement strand
TTTCACAGGGCGATTTCGAAGAAGGAACGTTATGACAGGTTCTGAATTCTTGGCACAACTTCAAAAGCTCGGCGTGCAGTTATGGGCCGAAGGTGATGCAGTGCGCTATAGAGCGCCCAAGGACGTGCTTACAGAAATGTTGCATGCCGAGATGGCCCGACGTAAGGCGGAGATTCTCGAATTACTGCGGGAGAGTAACCGGCCCAAGGGCGTATCTTTTACGACTGTCCAGCAGGGTTCACGCCGCGGAGGACTGCCTTTATCCTTTTCTCAAGAGCGACTATGGTTTATCGATCAGCTCGAGCCAGACAACCCAGCTTACAATATTCCTTGCGCTGTTCGCGCTAGGGGACCTCTCCATGTGACCGCCCTGGAGCAAACCTTTAACGAAATAGTTAGGCGCCACGAGATTTTCCGAACGACCTGTTCGACCGTCAACGATCGGCCGGTTCAGGTTATTTGCCCCACCCTGATCGTCCCACTGCGGGTTGTCGATCTGCGGCACATTGGCGAGGTCGAGAAAGAGGCAACGGTACGGCGACTAGCGGCCATGGATGCTCGTGAGCCATTCGATCTCGCCCGGGGTCCGTTCCTGCGAATCAGTCTGCTGCAGTTGGCCCCTGATGACCATGTGCTGCTGTTGACAATGCACCACTTTGTCGCCGATGGATGGTCTTCTGGCGTGTTCTTTCAAGAACTTTCCACGCTCTACGAGGCCTTCTCCGCGGGAAAATCCTCGCCGCTTCCTGATCTGGTGATTCAGTATGCTGATTTTGCTCAGTGGCAAAGGCGGTGTCTTCAGGGCGATAATCTTGAAAGTCAGATAGCTTACTGGAAAAAGCAACTTGCCGGGGCGCCTGCGGTAGTAGAGTTGCCCGCTGACCGCCCACGACCACCGATCCAAACTTATCGAGGCGCGGCCGAAAGCTTAGTCCTGCCCAGGAACTTGTCCGAGGCGCTAAAGCAACTTAGCCGGCGTCAAAGCGCCACGTTGTTCATGACGCTTCTAGCCGCTTTCCAGACGCTACTCTACCGCTACACTGGGCAAAATGACATCATCGTGGGCACAGCTGTCTCCAACCGCAACCGGACAGAGGTCGAAGGGCTGATCGGTCCCTTTGCCAACGACTTGATTCTGCGGAGCGACCTGTCCGGAAACCCTACCTTTCGATTGCTTTTAGATCGAGTCCGAGAGGTAGCTGCAGGAGCTTATGCGCACCAAGACCTGCCGTTTGAGAAACTTGTCGAAGAGCTGCAGCCGAAACGGAACCTAGCGCACCATCCGCTGTTTCAAATAATGTTCATCCTCCATCAGCAAGACCTGGAACAAAGTCTACGTTTGCCGGATCTTGGCTTGAGTCCGGTTCCGATCGAGATGGGGACAGCCCGGTATGATTTGTTCCTCAATATGGCCGACGGGCAGCAATTGTCGGGCTCTCTGGAATACAGCACAGACCTCTTTGAAGTAGACACCATAAAACGGATGCTGGGTCATTTCGAGGCTCTGCTGGAAAGTATCGTGGCAGATCCGGAGCAGCGTGTTTCGGCCTTGTCGATGCTGAGTGAAGCGGAGCGGGAACAGCTGTTGGTGGGTTGGAACGCGACGCAGGCTGAGTATCCAGAGTGCTGCGTGCAGGAGCTTTTTGAGGCGCAGGCCGAGCGGACCCCTGATGCAGTAGCGGTTGTTGGTGAAGCGGAGCGGCTTAGCTACCGGGACCTGGACGACAGAGCGGAGCGGCTAGCGGATCAGTTGCGAGCCATCGGAGTACGGCCCGATGTCCTGGTGGGCATTTGTCTGGAGCGATCGGTGGATTTGGTGGTCGGTCTGTTGGGAATTCTCAAGGCCGGGGGAGCTTACGTCCCCATTGATCCCAACTATCCAGCCGAACGGATCGAGTACATGATGGAAGACAGCGCCATGAAGTTGCTGCTAACGCAGGAACGACTTGTGGGCAACCTGCCACAGAGCCGGTGTCGAGTGGTCAGCCTGGAGCAGTTAACGGCGGAAAGGGAACTCCACAGGAGCGAAGTTGCTCAAGAGTCCGCCAGAGCCGAGAATCTTGCCTACGTGATTTATACTTCGGGATCCACCGGCCGACCGAAAGGAGTCGAGATCCAACACAAAGCGCTGGTCAATTTCTTACACTCGATGCGCCAGAGGCCCGGATTGACGCCACAAGACGTCTTGCTTTCAGTTACGACGATCTCTTTCGACATCGCCGGGCTAGAACTTTTTCTTCCGTTGATAGTCGGGGCTTGCGTGGTCATTGCAAGCCGCGAGGTGGCTTTAGATGGCAGACGGTTGATGGAACAACTTGAGAATTGCGGAGCTACTGTGATGCAAGCCACGCCGGCGACGTGGCGGATGTTAATCGACGTTGGTTGGAGCGGCAGAAAAGATCTGAAAATTCTCTGTGGCGGCGAGGCGCTTAGTGGGGAGTTAGCGAGCCAACTGCTAGAGCGCGGGGCATCTTTGTGGAACCTGTATGGACCGACGGAGAGCACGATCTGGTCGACTCATTACCGAGTTGAGCGTGTGGATGGTGCTGTGCCGATTGGGCGACCGATAGCGAACACAGAGATCTATATTTTGGATCGTTACCTTAAGCCTGTACCGGTAGGAGTGCCGGGAGAGTTGCATATAGGGGGTTCGGGATTAGCGCGCGGCTATCTCAACCGAGCGGAGCTGACGGAAAAGAAATTTATACGGGATCCTTTCAGTACTGAGCCCAGCGCTCGGCTTTACAAGACCGGGGATCTGGCGCGTTATCTTTCTGACGGGAACATCGAGTATCTCGGCCGTCTAGATCATCAAGTGAAGATCCGGGGTTTTCGCATCGAGTTGGGAGAGATTGAGTCTGTGCTTTCACAGCACCAAGCTGTGAGGGAAGCCGTGGTTATGGTTCGGGAGGACGAACCTGGAGACCGGCGGTTGGTCGCCTATCTGGTGCCGAAGCAGGATTCAATTCCTACTGTGAGTAAGCTGCGCAACCTCTTAAAATCCAAGCTGCCGGACTACATGATGCCATCGGCTTTCGTGGAGCTAGATGCCTTTCCGCTTACCCCCAACGGCAAGGTGGATCGCAAGGCATTGCCGGTGCCCGATCACGATCGCTCACAATCAGAAAAAGAATATGTTGCGCCTCGCACTCCGGTAGAGGAAGTCGTGGCGGGAATCTGGGCGGATGTACTGAAGCTGGATCAGGTTAATGTCCACGACGACTTTTTTGATCTGGGTGGACACTCGTTGCTAGCCACTCAAGTGATCTCCCGGCTACGCAATAGTCTGAAGGTGGACTTACCCTTGCGCCTACTCTTCGAACAGCCGACAGTTGCGGGCTTGGCGGAGCAGATCGATACGCTGTTGTGGGTGGGAGAAAGATCCAGACCTTCGGTCAGCGATAAGTCAGAAAACAGAGAAGAGATAAAGTTATGACGACTGCCAAGCTTATATCCGAACTACGCAGCCTGGACGTTAAGATTTGGAGCGACAACGGGGAGCTGTTCTGCAATGCCCCTAAGGGAGTGCTGACAGCGGACTTGCGCGCAGCGATCAGCGAACGCAAAGCCGAGATTCTTGCGTTTCTAAGTGGCGCCTCCGTTGCAGTGCGATCTTCCAAGCCGCTGATACGACGCGTGCCTCGGGACCAAGAGCTGCCGCTCTCGTTCGCCCAGCAGCGATTGTGGCTTTTAGAGCAGTTGGAACCGGGTACCTCGGCCTTTCATATGTCTGTGACCCTCCGCCTGATCGGCGGGCTCAACACAGAAGCTCTGGAGCGAAGCCTCGATGAGATTGTGCGCCGGCATGAAGCTCTGCGGACGACATTTACGACAGTTGAAGATCGGCCCGTCCAGATTATTGCCGCGCTTCCGCCCCTAGGTGCGATCGGGGCCAGACTCTTGAAGTTGCCGGTCATTGATCTACAAGGCATCGGGGAAGCGGAGCGGGAGGCCGAAGCGCTGCGACGCGCCCGCGAAGAGATCCATCGGCCGTTCAATTTGGCTGCCGATATGATGCTGCGAGCCGGTTTGTTACGCCTCGGCGCTAAGGAGCATATTTTTTTTCTGGTCGTTCATCACATTGTTTGCGACGGCTGGTCGATGGGGATTCTCTACCGGGAGCTCTCCGTCCTTTACGAAGCCTACTCCAATGGTCGGCTCTCGCCACTGCCGGAATTGCCCATCCAATACGCCGACTTCGCGAAATGGCAGCGGAACTGGCTGCAGGGCGAGGTGCTTGACTCCCAGGTCGTTTACTGGAAGGGGCAACTGCACAATCTGCCTGTCCTAGAGCTTCCTATGGACCATCTCCGGCCAGCGGTGCTATGCCACCAAGGCGCCGGGGAATTCATGGTTGTGTCAAAGAGCCTGACCGAAGCGCTTAGGCGACTGAGCCGAGCAGAGGGAGTAACTCTATTCATGACGTTACTTGCCGCGTTTAAAATTCTTCTCCAGCGTCACGCCGGGCAAGACGACATTTCGGTGGGAAGCCCGATTGCCAATCGCAATCGAGCTGAGAATGAACCGTTGATCGGGCTGTTTCTCAACACGCTGGTTTTGCGGACCGATCTGTCGAATAACCCGAGTTTTCGCGAGCTCCTCGCACGGGTGCGGGAGGTCTGTCTAGGAGCCTATACGCACCAGGATCTTCCCTTTGAGAAGCTGGTCGAGGAACTCCATCCGCAACGCAACCTCAACCGCCATCCTCTGTTCGATATCCTGTTCAATTTCGACGACTCAGTGTCGCCGTCGCTGAATCTGGCCGGACTTACGATAGGTCCTCCTGAACTGACCGAACCGTTGGCCAAATTCGCTCTGACTCTTTATGCGGGAGAGCAGCAAGGGCAACTTCATCTGCGGTTGGTCTACCAGAAGGCGTTGTTTTCCGCTGAGCGGATGCGCTGTTTCTTAGAACAGTTTGAGTATCTGCTGGAACAGATCGTAGCCCATCCGGAGAAGCCGATTCGAGATTATTCACTTGTGACACTGCAGTCGCGCTCCGTGCTGCCTGATTCGACTGTGATTCTGCCCGAGCCACAGCAAGAGTTGGTGACAAGATTGTTCACGGGCTGGGCAAGGCGCACACCAGATCAGCCGGCAGTTAGCTGCGGTAAGCGCACGTGGACGTATGACGAATTGGCAAGACAGGCTGATATGCTGGCACGATTTTTAGTTCTTAAGGGGGTTAAACGAGGGGAAGTTGTTGCCGTGTACGGTACGCGAAGCTTTGATTTGATTTGCAGTGTAATGGGAGTGCTTTCGAGCGGCGGTGTGCTACTGCTCATCGATCGAGACCTTCCGGTGCAACGCCAGCAAACCATGCTTCGGCAAGCGGGTGTCAAGATTCTTGTGCAGGCCGGTGAGAGAGAGCCCGAGGACAGGTGGCTGGAGCAGGAATCAGACTTAACAATCTTATCCGCGGGCGCAGCTAACGGACGGTTTTTTGTGCAAACGAGTCCTGACTTGAAAAATGTGTGCTTGCCTGAGTTGGCGCCGAACGATGCGGCTTACATTTTTTTCACCTCCGGCACCACCGGTGTACCGAAGGGAGTGTTGGGTTGCCATAAAGGTTTAAGCCACTTTCTCGGCTGGCAACGGGAAACTTTTGCTGTTGGACCGGATGACCGCGTCGCTCAATTGACGAACCTTTCTTTTGATCCGGTCTTAAGGGATATCTTCTTGCCTTTGAGCAGTGGAGCAACCCTGTGCTTGCCGGATGACGCCGAGAGCTTGGGACCGGATGAGACCCTATCATGGCTCGAAAACGAGCGGATTTCCATCTTGCATACGGTACCCACGTTGGCTCAATCGTGGCTGGCACATTCCGGAGGAGTTTCACTGAAGTCCATGCGCTGGGTGTTCTTTGCCGGCGAGCCTCTTCTGGACTACTTAGTCCGTCAGTGGCGTACGCTTCTCATGGAGAGTAGAGGTGAGATTGTCAATCTGTATGGGCCAACGGAAACGACACTGGCGAAATGCTTTTATCGCGTGCCCACGGAGATCTCTCCGGGTGTGCAACCGGTGGGATGTCCGTTACCGCAAACCCAGGCTTTGGTATTAGGAGAAAGCAATCAGCCATGTGGTATTGGTGAACTGGGTGAGATTGTATTGCGCACGCCGTTTCGCAGCCTAGGTTACGTGAATGTATCCGAAGAATACCGGAAGCGGTTTATTAAAAATCCGTTTCGTGATGATGAGCGGGACCTACTCTATTATACCGGCGACCGTGGTAGATACCGACCAGATGGCGTTCTGGAGATTCATGGGCGTTCGGATGATCAAGTCAAGATTCGTGGAGTGCGTATTGAGCTCGGTGAAGTTACAGCCGTTCTCTCGCGTCATCGATGGGTAAACGAATGTATCGTGACGGCCCGGAAGGATGATGAGGGTCAGACCTGTCTAGTGGCTTATGTGGTCGCTGCGAATCCGGATGATGTAAAATCATCGGATCTTAGAGTTTTTCTATCGAAGCAGCTTCCTGCAGCGATGATCCCCAGCGCTTTCGTCTTTTTGGCGCGGTTGCCGTTGACGCCCAATGGCAAGGTGGATCGCCAGGCTCTCCCGGCCCCAGAGCAGAACAAGCCGGAACGCGATGGGATCTTTGTGGTTCCTCGAAACCCCGTAGAAGAAACATTGGCGGAAATCTGGAAGGAGATTCTACACATTGAACGGGTAGGCGTTCATGATAATTTCTTCGACCTCGGGGGCCATTCCTTGTTGGCTACCCGGGTTATTTCTCGCGTACACAACGCATTTCAGGTCGTATGCCCCCTGCGTAACATCTTTGAAACCCCTACGATAGCCGGGCTGGCCGAGCGCATCGAGACCCTTCTCTGGGCCGCCAAACAGTTTCAAGCGCCTGCTTCGATCAACCTGCGCGAGGACCATGTGGAGCTAGAATTATGACAACCTCGGAGTTTCTAACACACCTGCGAAGCCTTGGCGCCGAGCTGCGCGTAGATGGCAACCGCCTGAACTGTACCATCCCCAAAGCGCTTTTGACGCCAGACCTAAGCACAGAATTAAAAGAACGCAAAACGGAGATCCTGGCGTTTCTCCAGAGAGCCGATGCCACCCTACGCTCTCGAGAGCCGCGGCTTCAACCGATTCCACGGGACGGCGCTTTACCGCTTTCCTTTGCCCAACAGCGGCTATGGTTTCTTGAGCAGTTGGAGCCGGGGAGCCCCCTTTACAATATTCCGTACAGGCTTCGAGTCATTGGCCGGCTTAACATAGAGTCTCTGGAGCGGAGCCTCAATGAGATTGTGCGTCGGCATGAGTCGTTGCGCACGGCTTTCTCGGTTATGGATGGACAACCTGTCCAGGTTATTGCTCCCGTTGTGAGAGTAACCGTGCCAGTGCATGACTTGAGTTCCGTGCCAGAACGAGAAGTCGAAACCTTGCGTCAGGCGAGTGACGAAGCCTGGTGTCCGTTTGATCTGGCTCGCGCTCCTCTTCTTCGCGCCAAAGTACTACGGCTGGCTGAAGACGAACACATTCTGCTCTTGACGCTGCATCACATTGTCTCGGACGCCTGGTCGATGGGGGTGCTTTTAGGGGAACTCTCGGCCATCTATAATGCTCTCGTCGCTGGAAAACCGTCTCCGCTTTCTGAATTGCCCATCCAGTATGTAGACTTTGCGGTATGGCAGAGACAGTGGTTGACAGAAGAGACTCTAAACAAGCAGTTGGAGTACTGGAAAAGGAATCTCACGAACCTGTCTGTATTGGAATTGACCACCGACCGTTTCAGACCGGCGGTACAAAGTCACGACGGGGGTACACAATGCCTCACGCTCTCCGAGAGCGTATCCCACGCACTCAAGGTGCTAAGCCGAGCAGAAGGAGCAACCCTGTTCATGACCTTGTTGGCTGCTTTTGAGATTCTCCTTTACCGCTACAGCGGACAGCACGACATTGTGGTGGGCACACCCATCGCCAATCGTAACCGGGCAGAGATTGAACCCCTTATCGGCTTATTTGTTAACACACTCGTCTTGCGCACCGATCTATCAAACAATCCGCCTTTTCGAGAGCTATTGGCGCGGGTTCGGGAGGTATGCTTAGGAGCCTACGCGCACCAAGATGTCCCTTTCGAAAAACTCGTAGAAGAGTTACACCCCGATAGAAACCTGAGTGTCAGTCCATTATTCCAGGTGTGGTTCGTCTTTCATAATACCCAAAACAACACTCTACAACTCTCAGGACTAACTATAAGTCCCGTTAGAGTGGACAAAGAGACGGCGAAATTTGATTTGGCGCTAGTCATGTGGGAGGACGGGCAGCGGCTTTGTGGGTCACTGCAGTATCGTGAGGATCTTTTCGATGAGCCAACGATCATTCGGATGGCCAATTGCCTGCAGACCCTATTTGAGGACGTGGCCACTAACCCTGATAAACGTATTGGGGATCTACTCCTATGGAGCAGTGCTGAAACAGAAGAACTCGTCTGCGACTTTAACCAAGACTGACTGCAAATTCGCCTAAGCGTTTCCCCGCTGAGTTTTTGAAGGCTACATTTTCCTCAAGTCATAGTGCGTCGACATCGCAGAAGAAAACTCGGGTTCAGAATTCGCAACCAACGAAGTAAACGATCATGAAACAGGTTTTGGGAATTTTAGGGGGCATGGGACCGCTAGCCTCGGCTGAATTTTTGAAGACGATCTATGATTTTAACATCGGAGCGGTGGAGCAAGAATCGCCAGTCTGCATCCTGTATTCCGACCCCACCATTCCTGACCGGACGGAGGCCATTCGCAACGGAATCGAGGGAGTGCTTCTAGAGCAGTTTATAGGAGCGTTGGAGACGCTCTGCCGGCTAGGGGCCGACAAGATCGTGATCGCCTGCGTGACGATTCACTATCTCCTGCCAAGAGTGCCTTTGTCACTGAGGCAGAAAGTAATTTCGCTGGTCGATTTGATCATCGATGAGATTGTAACGACCCACGAAAGACATTTGCTCTTGTGCACGAGCGGGAGCCGGAAAGCGCGTCTTTTTCAGAACCAGGAGCGCTGGCCGTTGATCGAGCCGCAGGTGGTGCTTATGAATGACGGCGACCAATGTCTTTTGCAGGATTTAATCCAAAAGCAGATTAAAGCGAATCATATCCATGATTCATTGTTATCCTGCTTTGATGAGCTTTCTAAGAAGTACGAGGTCGACTCGTTCATCGCCGGCTGCACTGAGATTCATCTGTTGGTCAGGCGTTTGACGGAACGTGGTGGGGAAGCAAAGTATCGCTTCGTGGACCCTCTGATGACTGTGGCAAAAGATCTAAAGCGATTCGTCAACGGAACCGTGCCATTGTTGCAATAGCCTATGCATCCTCAAATCGAAATGATTCGCAATGGCCGTGGAGACGGCATTCTGGAGTGGCTGGCGAGTGCCTGTAGTTACTTTGGCGAACAGACGGCGATCGAGTGGCGCGACACAGCCGTCTCTTATGGTTGTTTGAATAAGATGGCCAACCAGCGAGCCAATCGGTTGATTGCTAACGGTATTTCACAAGGTTGCATAGTGGCGGTCATGCTCGATGATAGAATAGAAATGATCGCCACTCTCCTGGGTGTATTCAGGGCTGGAGCAGTGTTTGTCCCGTTGGATCCGACGTTTCCCGACAAAAGATTAGACTGTATCGTGTCAGAACTTGAGCCCGATGCTTTCGTAATAGAAGCTCAGTACCTTGAAAAGGTAAAAACCATTTGTTGCCGTCCCAAGAAACCATGTAAAGTGTTTACGATGGGGCACATCTCTCCGGAGAGAGCATTCGGAGACAGCTTAATCCCGATCAGTCAAGGTCCGGAGTCTTTCAGCGCTGAGCAGCCGAAGTTTCCCGTAGATCCGGATGCTATGCGCTATATTTACTATACATCTGGATCGACGGGAGACCCCAAGGGAATTGCGGGTCGCCTCGCCGGACTGTCTCATTTTATCCAGTGGGAGATCGCAACCTTTAACATTGAGTCGAGCTGGCGTGCCAGTCAATTCACGACCCCTACATTCGACGCCTATTTCAGGGATGTATTTGTACCGTTATGTGCTGGAAGCACCATCGTTATCCCGCCAGAGCGGCCAGCTAATTTGGGTGCGGACCTGCTCATTGACTGGATCGATCGTAAAAAGGTTAACTTGATTCACTGTGTTCCGTCCTTGTTGCGTTCCATTCTCAGCGAAGGTGCGGAGGCCAGCAAATTCAGATCGGTTCAATACGTGTTGGTGTCGGGCGAAGTGCTGCAAGTGTCTGACGTGAAGAGATGGATGGAAATCGTCCCGCCTAATAGCACATTAGTCAATCTCTATGGTGCCACTGAAACGACCATGGTCAAGTTCTTTCACATCGTGCAGGCCACCGACGTAGCTCGAGGTTTCATTCCAATCGGTAAGCCGATGAACGGAGCGAAGGCCGTAATCCTGGATCAACAACAAAGGCCGTGCCCTCCCGGTGTGACAGGGGAGATTTATATAAGGACCCCGTTTAGAACTCTCGGCTACTACAAAAATCCCGAAGGAACAAAGCAGGTGTTCGTCAAGAATCCTTTCAATGATGACCCTAATGACCTAATTTATCGCACGGGAGATCTGGGGCTCGTGCTCAACGATGGCAATTTTCGATTTATAGGGCGCAAGGACAATCTGGTCAAGATTAGGGGAATTAGGGTCGAATTGGGCGATATAGAAAATCACCTGTTGAGCCACCCGTTGGTAAGTGCAGCCGTCGTTTTAACACAGCATGATAGCCCGGATGATGCGCGCCTGATTGCGTATTTTGTTTCAAAGCAAAATCCAAGTCCATCGTTTAAAGAGTTACGGGAGTTTTTGAAGCTGAAGGTTCCCGATTACATGATGCCGTCCGCTTTTGTGATGCTGGATGCTTTGCCTTTGCTACCGAACGGCAAAGTGGATCGTCGTGCTCTTCTCACCGCCGAAGGAACAAGCATTAAACCAGGCGAATCGTTTGTAGCACCCAAGGATGCACTAGAACTTCAATTGACGAAGATTTGGGAGAAAGTCTTAGGCTGCAAACCCATCGGGCTCACCGATAACTTCTTTGAGCTCGGCGGGCATTCTTTACTCGCCGTGCGTCTCTTTGCCAAGATGGAGGAACTGACAGGTAAGAAGCTTCCACTCGTCACGCTTTTCCAGGCCCCAACGATCGGGCAACTGGTAGGTCTGTTGAGGGAAAGGGAGTGGTGCGTTCCATGGAAGTCTCTTGTCCCCATTCAGCCTGGCGGGTCGAAGCAACCGTTTTTTTGCATCCACGCTCATGAAGGGAATGTTTTGTTTTACCGCGACTTGGCTCGCTACCTCGGTCCCGACCAGCCATTTTATGCGCTGCAGGCGCAAGGTCTGGATGGAAAGGAACCTCCATGTACACGTATTGAGGAAATGGTGGCTCACTACATCAACGAAATTAGGACAGTTCAGCCTGACGGCCCCTATTTTTTGGGAGGTTATTGCTTTGGAGGCGTGATCGTTTACGAAATGGCTCGAAAGCTTTACGCAGAAGGCCAGCCTGTGGCCATAGTCGCGTTATTGGATTCTTTCGCTCCCGGTTATCTCAGATCATTGCCGAACCAAAGAACAGTTCTGGGTAGGGCTCGTCATCTGTTTCGAAAGTTAGAGATCCATGTTTGCAATTTGTTACTTCTGCCAGGGACCAGCGAGAGGTGTCGCTATATAAAGGCGAGGCTAATGTATCTTAACTACAAATTGCGCGGAGGGACAGCGGGCTCGTCGGCCCAGGCTAGCACCAGAAGTGCGTTGCTAAAGGCGATGAGCGAGGCCTCAAGAAACTATCAACCCGGCGTGTATCCAGGTCGTCTCACTCTTATCCGAGCTGCCAAACTCCCTCCGTCGGCGTCTGGTGATCAGGAAATGGGCTGGGGAAGATTTGCAGGTGGGGGGTTGGAGGTCCACAAGATCCCGGGCTATTACGCGCACACAATGCTGGAACCACGCGTTCGCGAGCTTGCTGCGCAATTGAGGGCGTGCATAAATCAGGCGCAGTCGACAGAGTTCTACAAACCAAAGAGAAGCCAGCTCTACCAACCCCGGCCAGCACTCAATCCTCTTGCCGGGCAAACGGCTCTTTAATTCAGTGCGAATGGGAACTGCCCGATCCTCATGATTTCGGCCGAGCATTGGCGCCGATGGTGAAGTTCCTGACAGTGCCGCGTCTCCAAAACAAGGCGAATCAACCCTAGACGAAGATGCAGTCACGAGTCTCGCTCCTAAGCGGCGGTTCTTTCAGATGATTTTGAACTAATCAGCGGCGAAGCTTAGCTACATTGGGGCGAGGCTCAGGAGGGTTATCTTTAAAGTTTAGTATGACTATCGGGTTTAGCTCGACTCGCTCTCGGTGGCAGTTTCTCAATGCATGCGCGAAGCGTGATTGAACTACGCTTTTCATGTCTACAAAGGTCGAGTGATCTTTTTTCGGGCTGGGGGACCAAGTAACTAACTAGACACAAGTCTGCCGAGCTTCTCCTCGTAATCTTCACGTCTTTTATAGAGGACACGACTAGGCAGCCTAAGCTATGAGTAGAGCAATAGGTTCGGCACGACTGGATCATAGTCCAACGTTGAGAACAATTACCCTCTACACGCTTCGGAGAAATCACACATGACCATGGATGAGAAGGAAGTCACGACCATCTACAAGGTGGTCGTGAATCACGAAGAGCAGTACTCGATCTGGCCGGCAGACAGGGACAATCCGCTTGGTTGGAGGGATGCTGGCAAAAGCGGGCTCAAGGCAGAATGCCTGGCCTACATCAAGGAGGTCTGGACCGATATGAGACCGCTCAGTTTACGAAAGAAAATGGAAGAAACGCGGCGTAAGAGTGATTAATGCGTTTAACCAGCACCGGGAATTGTAGCATCCGCGAGATCGTATGAAGCGGGGCCTCAGACATGTCACAACCCAGCTGCAAACCTTCGGTTGGCTAGACTAAATGCTTCCATCCGAGGGGCACCCTCGTAGAACTTAAGAAAGAGAAGATCGAACTGACCCATGGTGAGTATGCAAAACGGAGGTCAACACCGCGAATTCGTGTCCATCAATAGTTATGCGACTGGACTGGCATGCAACGGCATACCAGTCGTGCCGGGTGCAGGAGGCACGATCTGGGTGCGACATGATGCCGGAGCGATGATGCGCGTGCCGCGCTTTCACCTGGCCCCGCCGACTGCCGGTGAAGCTCGACAGATCACTTGGCGAGGCCGCGCCGCGGTAAGCAGTTATATTCAGGAGCCGGACGAGCGACGCCTTGCCAATGCGTGCCTCTATATCTGTACCGACCGCGCCTACGGTCTGGAGAAACTCTCGCCTGCCATGCGCCGGAACGTGCGGCGAGGAACCGAAGAGCTGAAGATTGCCTGGCTCACCCCTGATGAATTGTTTACCTATGGGCTGTGCGCATACTGTGACACGCGCCGTCGGGCAGGCTTGAGCGATGGGACGGAAGATGAGTTCTTTAAGCGTTTCCGCTGGCGGGCCCAATGTTCGGGACATGTTTTCCTCGGCGCATGGAGGAATCATCAATTGGCTGCGTTCCTGTCGCTCGTCGAGGTCGACGATTGGGTTGAAATCGAAAGCTGCTATTCTAGGAATGACCTGCTAAATTTTCGACCAAACGACACGCTGATGTACAGCGTTCTTTCCCATTACCTACGGGAAACGCAATGCCGGCTCGTCTGTTACGGGCTGAGTTCGATTCAGGCTGAGAACAACGCGGTGGGGTTATATGCATTCAAAAGGAAGGTTGGCTTCGACGCGCCCCCCGTACATCGAGTTTTTACACTTCATCCCTTATTGAGTCCATTCGCGAACCGCTTGACACTGCGCAGCGTGACGATGGCGTTGCGCGTCTGTCCTGAAGGACGACTCCTGAAAAAGGCCGAGGGAATGTTAGCCTACATATATGGGGCTGACCGGACACCGCCGAATTGGCAGGAGGAGCAAGGGAGGTCGGTGGGTGTCGACCGGATTGTCTAGAAAATCTTTGAGGTTCGAATGAAAGCAGCACGAAACAGTTTTCTTCCCTATGCTTTGCCTTCCATTGGCGAAGAGGAGATCGCAGAGGTGACAGACTCCCTGCGTTCGGGATGGGTTACCACTGGTCCCAAGGTTAAGCGCTTTGAGTCTGATTTCGCTGATTACATAAACAACAGCCAGGCTATCGCAGTCAGCTCTTGTACCGCTGGCCTGCATATCGCCCTGACGGCTTTGGGACTCGGCCCCGGAGACGAAGTAATCGTTCCGACTTTGACTTTCTGCTCCACTGCGAATGTTGTCGTCCATCTGGGAGCCCGGCCGGTTTTGGTCGACGTGAAAGAGGATTTCAATATCGCGTCAGAAAAGATCGAGGCTGCTATCACTCCGCGCACCAAAGCCATCATGCCCGTTCATTACGGCGGCCAAGCCTGCCACCTAGATGTAATCTATGAGATCGCCGCCCGGCATCGCTTAGCTGTCGTGGAAGATGCCGCTCATGCGGTGGGTGCTACCTACCACGGCAGCAAAATCGGTTCTTCGACCCTTTTTCGTTCGCTCACGAACAGCTCGCCTGTAAGCGCCGCCACCGTCTTCTCCTTTTACGCCACAAAAAATATGACTACTGGCGAAGGCGGGATGATCACCACTAACGATGACGCTTTGACCGACCGGATGCGTCTGCTTACGCTCCATGGCATGAGCCGGGATGCGTGGAAGCGTTACACGAGCACCGGGTCCTGGCAATACGATGTGGTGGCGGCGGGATACAAGTACAATATGACCGACATCCAGGCTGCGCTGGGAATTCATCAACTGCGCCGGTTGGATGGTTTTATCGAGGCTCGCCAAAGTTATGCTCGACTGTACGACAAAGCGTTTCAGGCCGTTCCAGAGATCGAACCGCCCATTAAACATAACGACCGAAGTCATATTTATCATCTTTACGTCATCCGCTTAAATCTAGAGGGCTTGAACCTTGGCCGGGCAGAGTTCATCGAAGAACTTAGGCGTCGCAACATCGGCACCAGCGTCCATTTCATTCCGGTGCATCTGCATTCCCTTTACGCGGAACGTTTTGGTTATCCGCCCGGGGCGCTGATTCAGACCGAGCGACTCTACAACCGCATAATTTCGCTGCCCCTATATCCGGGTATGACGCGAGAGGACGTTGGGGATGTGATTGCAGCCACAATTGATGTTGTGCAGTCTTCCCGGTGCTGAGAGCATTTCCAGGATCTTATTCGAAACAAATTGATGTCTTTGTGTGGGGTGTCAGAAGCTCGTTTTTGCGAAGCACATTGTCTTCTCTCCTTCCATGGGACTGTGTCGCAATGTCATTCTGATTAATATGAGGCGTGGGCTGTAGAATTTCGACTTGGTGACAGTCTGAAACGACGAGATGCTTCGATTTGCTCAGCATGAAGTCGATGAGGTGCGCGTATTGGGACACGGTATAGGTGCTGGAGGAACCCGTAATGAATGGGCAGCATAGATCGCTAACGTCAATTTGGATGCCAATACAAACGTCCATCGTAGTCGTGGCCCTGTTGTTTACGATATCACTTCATGCGGCCTTTGAGGGGTTTGGATCGTCCACGCCGGGAGGGAACAACGCGGGTACAACTGTCGTGACTTCTCTTGCCGATGCCGGCCCTGGAACCTTGCGCGACGCCCTCGTCAAAGGAAATAATCAGCGAATCGTGTTCACCGTTGGCGGGACCATTAATCTCAAGAGTCGCTTGGAACTACGCGGACGAGGCTTCATTACGGTCGACGGCTCAACGGCAGCATCACCAGGGATAACTCTTCAAGGCAACGGTTTCTATATTCGCAACTCCCACGATATCGTAATCACGCATATACGGATTCGCGATTCTGTCTCTGATGGCATTACGTTGTGGGACAATTCCTACAATGTCGTGTTCGATCATTTGTCGGTGACCAACTCCGCCGACGGGAACATCGACATTACAGAGGACACGCGCAATGTAACCGTCTCCTGGTGCATCATTGGGGATACCCGGTCGAACTCTTTTGCCCTGAAGAGCAAGGGAATGCTTCTTGCCAGTTTTGAGAAGCTTCCGGTGACTGGTGTTTCTCTGCATCACAATCTTTTCATCAACCGGTTTCAGAGAAGTCCACAGATTTCTACCGCTGGTCTATTCGATATCCGCAACAATGTGATTCGGGATTGGGGTGCTTACGGGATTCGCATTCGCGCCGGCGCTCAGGGAAACATTGTCAACAATGTCTTTAGGACAAAAAACAATGAACTAAAAGCCGTCATCCTGGAGTCCGATGCCGGTCCCGTCCATATTGCTGGGAACCAGGGACCGAGTTCCGCGAACGTGAATGCATTAAGCACGAAAGCTAGCCCCTTCGCCGTAGCACCAGTCAAGACCGATCCCGTTTTAGAGGTAGAGAGGAAAGTACTAGTGGGAGCAGGAGCGTTTCCACGGGATCATACGGACACGCTCCTGGCCGGTACGCCGATTCAAGCCCGAGCGCCCATCGCCTACGCAGATCCCGACCCACTCGTCAGTGAAAAAAGCATTGTCTACCCGGCGCCCAGGTGAGGGGTGTCTAAGCTAATCACCGAAAATCACCTTGACCCCGCAGTGAGTGTAAACGCCCAGCTTCAAAACTAAGACTTTGACTAACCGTTTTACTACGCCAACTCCTACAGTCTCGGCCTAAGAAGCAAAGAGGAGCAGTCGAATGGTACGAACCAAGCCATATGTTTCGATAATTGTCCCTTGCCGCAATGAAGCTAAGTACATCGAATGCTGCGTGCGATCGATCCTAGCTCAAGAAGTGCCCGGGGTAAATTTCGAAGTCCTGGTTGTAGACGGTATGTCCGACGACGGCACGCGTGATACTCTCACGCGCCTGGCAGATACTGATCCACGCCTTCGGATTGTCGATAACCCGCAACAAATTGTATCCACCGGGCTTAATTTGGGTATTCGGGCCTCGCGCGGTCGCGTGATCCTCCGTATTGACGTGCACACCGAGTACGCTGCCGACTACCTCTTGCAGTGTCTTTCGGTGTTGGAGGAAACCGGGGCCGACAACGTGGGCGGACCTTGGGTCGCGTGCGGGCGCGGATACATGGGCCGAGCAATCGCAGCAACGTTTCAGTCGCCGTTCGCGGTTGGAGGTTCCCGCGCCCATGCGCCCGATTATGAAGGGCCGGTGGATACGGTCTATCTTGGATGTTGGCCGCGGGAGGTGTTCAACAAAATCGGATTGTTCGATGAAGAGCTGGTGCGCAATCAGGACGATGAATTTAATTTGCGGTTGGTCCGAGCAGGCGGCAAAATCTGGCAGTCCGCGCGCATCAAGAGTCGCTACGCAACGAGAGGTTCACTGCGGGCCTTGTTTCGCCAGTATCTGCAATATGGCTATTGGAAAGTCCGGGTTATACAAAAGCACAAAATGCCGGCGTCTGTCATGTACTTGGTTCCTGGTGTGTTCGTCCTCACGCTTTTGATCCTTGCCTTCGCTTCAATCATCGTACCGATCGCGCGTTACGGGTTGGGGTTTACACTCGGTTCCTACCTGTGTGCGGTCTCAGCAGCATCCGTGTTGACCGCTCGCCAGCATAGTTGGAGCTTCCTTCCTCTGTTTCCGGTAATTTTTGCCTGCTTCCACTTTAGCTTTGGTATCGGATTTGTCCATGGCATTGCTGATTTCGTTGTGCTGCGGCGTGGGGCCAGACGGCAGTTCGAAGCGTTGACCCGAGAGTCTACACGAATCGTGCAATGACCCTAGCTGATGCACCGAGTGCGAGCGGGAGCCGGCTCAAGCGGGCGTTTGATATCTTCGCTTCATCCGCTGGCATCATCATTCTGTGTCCAATTATGGGACTGGTCGCTTTGGTGATTCGCTTCACTTCGCCTGGACCTGTTTTCTATGCGAGCCGACGTGTTGGCTTAGGAGGAAAGCCCTTCGACATGGTGAAATTTCGTACCATGGTAGTCGGTGCGGACCAAAAGGGTCCTCTGGTTACAGCTGGCGACGATGCTAGAGTTACCCCAATTGGCTGGTATCTCCGGCGCACTAAGTTGGACGAACTGCCAACGCTCTGGAATGTTCTTAAGGGCGACATGAGCATCGTCGGCCCGCGGCCTGAAAATCCGGGGTCGGCCGCACTTTATTCAGCGGCCCAGAAAAGCATCTGGACGATCCGGCCCGGCATCACTAGTCTTGCAACACTCAAATATCGCGACGAAGAAAGCATCCTCGCCGGCGCCAAGGATTTGGAGACAACGTACTTCCAGCTCATGCAGGATAAGCTGACCTTGGAGCTGGAATATCTACGGCGCAAATCGTTTAGGCTGGACCTGCAAATCATTCTTCAAACTCTAGTTCGAATCGTTTTGCCTCAATAAAGACCCCTGGTTGCTCCTCAAACAATCGACCTCTCAGGACGTGCCACGATCGACCATCACCAGTCCCGTACGGGGTTTTGCTGATCCAAAATCGTTGATGTTGGGATTTCTTTGACCTGCTCCGATACGTAAACGGAAAAACCTACTGACTCTCATAGAAATGGAACTGCTATGAAAATTTATAAAAATGTGACCTTGGATGTCCTGATGCGTGTTGGCGCTGACATGATCATCGTCAACGTGACTTATATAGCTGGGCTGTTGATTCGCTCTTTGTGGCGTGTTCCAGGAGCCGACAATCAAGCCGCCGAGACGCTGGTTTTGCACCTGGTTCAAGTTTACGGAGAAACTTTCTGGTTGCTGACGCTTCTTACGGTAATCGTTTATAGCCTCAGTGGCTTTTACTCGCGCGGCCGGTATTATGACAGTCGCTTTAAGCTGCTTGTCATTCTCCAAGCCGTAAGTCTCGCTTATGTATTCTTTGGTTTTGCCTTGTATCTGATCACGGCGCGGGAATGGTTGGTGCCGCCTCCCCGGGCGGCCCTTCTCATCAGTTGGTTGCTAACATTAAGCGCGACCATCAGCGCCAGGTGGTGGGCCCAATTATGGCGGCTCGTTATGGAACGTGAAGCGCCTACCCTAAGAAAACCGAAGTACGATGAGCGGATTAAGCACGTTCTCGTCATCGGTGGAGCAGGCTACATCGGATCCGTGCTCTGCCGCAAACTGTTGGAAAGAGGTTATTCAGTTCGCGTTCTCGATGCATTTTTGTACGGCCGGCAATCGCTTGGGGATCTGACCCGTCATCCGCGCTTTACGGTGATAGAAGGCGATTCTCGTGAAGTCAGCGCCGTATTCAAGGCGATGTCAGACATGGACGCGGTTGTGCATTTGGGTGAGTTGGTAGGCGATCCGGCTTGCGCGCTGGATGAAAAGCTAACGCTCGAGATCAACCTGGCGGCGACACGGATGGTAGCTGAAGCAGCCAAGGGATGCGGTGTCCAACGATTCGTCTATGCTTCATCGTGCAGTGTCTACGGTGCCAGCGCCGAGATCTTGGATGAACGCTCCGCACTCAATCCAGTATCGCTCTATGCGCGCGCAAAAATCGGCGCCGAGCAAATTTTGCGGGGGCTCAATGACTCCGAGTTTCACCCCGTTATCCTGCGTTTCGCTACCGTATACGGCTTGTCGCCTAGACCACGGTTCGACGTCGTAGTCAATCTCCTGACGGCCAAGGCTGTGTGCCAGGGCGAAATCACCATCTTCGGCGGAGATCAATGGCGACCATTCGTCCATGTCATGGACGCTGCGCAAGCCATCGTGCTTAGCCTTGAAGCTCCTCTGGTCAGCGTCAAGGCGGGATCTTTCAACGTAGGGTCGGACGAACAAAACTACACGATTGCTCAGATAGGCGAGTTGATTCACCGTGTGATTCCCGACACCAAGGTGGTAAACAGGGGAGATGATACAGACCAACGCAACTATCATGTGTCATTTGCTCGGATCCGTCGAGAGTTGGGCTTTAAGGCCCAATTCACGGTCGAAGACGGAGTTAAAGAGATAGAGGCTGCGGTGAGAAAAGGTGAAATCAAGAATTATCAGGACTTCGCTCACAACAATTATCAAACATTGAGCGACGCCGGCAATCTCCTTAGCGCCCGCTCACGGCACATCTCTAATCTCTACGAGGTTCCCCCGGCACCAGAAACGGAGACTTTGCCGTTCGTGCGAGTTCGATCCGCCTAAAGCGTTTAGGATCCCCGACCATGTGTGGAATTGCCGGAGTGGCTCGGGTCGGACACGGTAAACGAGTGAATCACGACCATTTGTTGTGCATGCGCGAAACCCTTTCGAGAATCTCGGCCGGCAACTCTTCACGGCAAATTTTACTTTATGCGAAAGGCGGGGTTTGGCTACTGGCTTGGCCTCAAACAGGTGAACTCATGATGGATGCTCTTTGTGCCTTTAACAATTTGTTGAACTACCAAACAATGGAACGGATTGTCCACTACGGCAGCCGCGGACTTGGGTCCCGCGACCATCGAATTTTGGCCCTTATCGTATTTGCACTTTTGTATCACAACGTGGGAGGCCGGCATTGATTCGCGTTGGACTCATAGGTTGTGGCAGGATCGCCCGCGCCCATGTCCCTTATATCCGCAGTTATAAGGGCGCGATAATCGTCGGACTGTGTGATAGCAACCCGCGACAGGCCGAGGAAATGGCCCGGCGGTGCAGTATCTCCAATGTCTATGGCGATCCGGCGCAATTACTGAAAGAGCAACAGCTCGATGTTGTCCACATCCTAACTCCGCCACAGACGCACGCTGACGTCGCGGTCTTGGCGATGGAGGCTGGTGTAAACGTTTTGGTGGAGAAACCCATGGCCGTCTCTGTGGAGGAAGCCGACCGCATGGTGCAAACGGCGCAGCGTACCGGTATGCGCCTCTGTGTGGATCACAACCGGCTCTTTGATCCGGTGATGCTCGAAGCGAAAGAGATGGTGGCGCGCGGCGCAATCGGGGAGGTCGTGGGCGTCGAGGTTTTTCAGGGCTACGTCCGTGTCTCTCAGAAAAGCCACTCCGGCGAAGCCGGTTGGGTGTCGCAGCTTCCCGGAGGGCTCGTGCAAAACATCGCCCCACATCCGATCTCACTCCTGCTCGCTTTTATGCCGGAAGCCCAACCGGTGTCGGTTGCCACCAAACAGACGGGACTTTGTCCTGTCTCACCCTTTGAGGAGGTCCGGGTAACCTTTGAGGGCAAGCGGGGACTGGGCATGTTGACTTTATCGCTGAGTTCTCAACCCTATTTGAATTACCTCACCGTGTACGGATCGCAGGCGACTTTCCAGGTGAACCTCAATAACAATACGCTGATCGTGTACAAAGACCGACGTTTACCCAAGCTCCTGGCAAAAAGCTGGTTCAACATCGATCAGTCTTTGCAGCTCCTGAGCAATACCATGAAAACTGGGCTCCAAGTGCTCACCGGCAAGATGAACTTTTATCCTGGCATGGGTACTCTGATCCGGCATTATTATGATTGTCTGGAAAATGGCGGCCTTCCTCCGGTGAGCGGCGAGGACGGCCGCGAGGTGACGAGAATTCTCGATCTCATTTGCCAAAGATCTAGCGGCACGGTTGGCGCTTCGGTCTATGCGAGCTTAGACGGCAATAGCCGTACGTCGATAACCGGCGCTGGCGTCAAAGGGAGCGAGAGGATTGCTCGATGACGAGCACGGGCAGTGTGAGTAGCCGGTGACTGCTGAGGGCTTTCGCCTATGCGGGGCCGCAATCCAGCATTAATAGGTCGTTACTTCCCGGCTGATCGTTCGCCGAAGCTGCACTATCACGCGGTGCTCGATATTTTGGGGATCTTCGTACGAGAGTCATCGCGAACGGGCCGGCAATCTTGTGATGCTGCTTTGGGCAGAAATCAGGGTAGCCTATGAAGGTCCTCGTAACGGGAGGAACCGGGTTTCTCGGGAGTTATGTGGTTCAATGCTTGCTTGATGCCGGAGATTTCGTGCGCGTATTGGTGAGGCCACGGCATGAAGGAGCCACTGCCAAACGGACCGTGAACAACGGGAGGCTGGTCGGCGCCGAAGAGGTGACCGGCGACCTCCAAGATGACTCCTCTCTAATACGGGCGGTTCAAGGCATGGACGCCGTTTGTCACTGTGCCGCGCATATGCAAACAAGCAGCCCTTGGCGGGAATTTGAAGAGGTTACCGTGCATGGAACCGAAAGGCTGCTGCAGGCCGCCGTTGGGGGAAACGTGAAGCGGTTTCTCCACATCAGTTCGCTCGGGATTTACGGGCTGACTGGTCAAGGGATGATCACGGAAGAATCCCCGCTCGATGACCGTGAAGAGAGTCGCGGCCACTACACACGCTCTAAGATCGAAGCGGAAAGATTGGTATGGGAATATCACCGGGAACATAATTTGCCAGTGACGGTGGTTCGTCCCGGTGTGTTGTACGGCCCTGGAAAGTCTCCCTTCGTGGCGCGAGTTTGTGTGCCCATCGGTCCTAAACTGAGGATCGCCGTCGGCCATTCGCGACAGCGGCTCCCGCTCGCTTATGTGGAGGATGTGGCCGAAGGCATCTATCTGGCGCTTTGCAATGTCGGAGCCGTCGGCAAGGCTTACAACATTGTCGATGACGGGATCTATCAGAAGGAGTATCTCGCGCTGCTCAAGCGCGCCAAATTGAGCAAAGCGCACACCCTCCTGCTGTCGCCAACGCCTCTCTATCCCTTGCTTTCTCTGTTCGAGGGATTATGCCGCTGGATAGGCGTTACGGCGCCCGTTTCACGCCATCAATTTGAGCGGACGATGGCCTCGCTCGAATACGATACTTCACGCGCCCGTCAGGAGCTTGGCTGGAGGCCAAGAATCGGCGTTGCCGAAGCTGTGATGAAAATGCGGGCGGCGCCGACCGCAGCCAGCCGTAGTTCGGCTCGAGACTGAAAGACGGCTTATGGGCGCGGTATCGATTTCCATCCACGGCGTGCAAGTCAATTTCCAATCGAACCTGGAATCGTTGAACGAGTTTGCCAGAGGCCATTTCGCCGAGGCGCATAACGAGAGTTTGCCGGCGGAAAACATCATTGACTCTCGCTTGGACTGGATCGAGGGAGCGCCTTCCAAAAAACCACATGGCACGCCGACTCCCGGCAAGGTACGGCTGGACCGAGACATTGAAATAAGCGATGGACAGATAGCCTGGTCCCGAATCGATGATTTTTTGGACCTGCACCTGCGCTTCTTTGGGGAAGAAAACCCTTTGCGCTTGGCGGGACAACATTTTTACTTTCTGGATCGCGGCGCGATACGAGACAAAATCAAACGAAAATGGCACCGAAAGCGTCTGCCAACGCTGCGCAAGAAGCGCTTCAGCACGATTCTTTACTACATGATCTACTATCCTGCGTTCTTTCAACTTGAGCAGCGGGATCTGCTGCCGTTGCATGCAGCGGCGCTGGATGTGGCCGGGAAGGGGATGATTTTTTGCGGTCTTCCCGGAAGCGGCAAATCTACCCTCAGTGTCGCTGCTTTATCGTTGCCCGGAGCCCGGCTTCTTTCAGACAACATAATTTTCCACGACAGTCACAGTGTCTACAGCTGCCCGGAGCCCGTGTTAATCGACGATCGAAGCAGGGAGTTGATTGGCGCGTCCAACTCGTTACTCCATCCGCTCGGCGGCCGCCATGTTTTTGACCGATCCTGGTGCCATGTCGGTCGCGAGCGGTTGACGCAGAGGACGGAGCCGCGAATATTTTTCTTCGTCCGCTTGGGGGCTGATACGGCGATTCGTCCGCTTTCATCCGAAGCAGCCTATGACCGATTTACCGCCGCCAATTGGATAGCCAAAGAGTTACGGCGCTACCTCGTGTACCGTTCTGTCATGACACTGTTGGACGCGACTCCGGGATGCGTAAAGAACGGAAACCAAACCACGCTGGCTGCGCTTTTGAGTCGGGTCCAGAGCTACGAGCTCACCGTCGGTTGGGGTGACGGCATTGCAAAAGCGCTCGAACTGGTGCATTCGCTGGCGGCGAAATCGATACAATAATGCAAAACAAAACTCCAGCCCGCGTGTTGTACATCGAATCCTCAGTAGGTGGCGTAATGGGGGGATCGCTGACCGGGTTACAGCATTTTCTACGCGGTATTGACCGGCGGCAATATGAACCCATCGTCGTGCTGTATGAAGAAAAACCGCTGAAAGCTGAACTGGTGGAATTAGGAATCTCCGTCCACATTTTCCGCAAGCAGCAACGGGGAAGATATCATCCTTTGCAGAAGGTAGAGGTTTATAAGCGACTTCGGCGCCAGCCAGCTACCGGGAATCTGCTGCAAGCCGGGCGGGCATTGAGACTGTTTTTTCAGGAAACCTTGCCGGCGACTTTTTCTCTCGTGCGACTTTTCAGGCAAGAAAGGCCCGACTTGATTCATGTGAGCAACAATTTTCATGCGAACCTCGATGCCATCGTAGCTGCATGGCTCACCAGGATCCCGTGCGTCTGCCATGTAAAAGGCTTTCAAAAGTTTAGCTGGTTGGATCGTTTATTCGCCCGCTCAGTTGAGGTTGGGATCTGTATGACTGCCGCGGTGCGCCGGCACTGTGAAGAACAGCAGATAAGCGCCAAACGTATGCTGGTCATTTATGATGGCTTGGATCTTGACGGATTTCGTCCAACCCAGGACTCCGCTGCGACCCGACTGCAACTGGGAATCTCCCTGGAGGTTCCTCTAGTCGGCATTGTGGGTCATATCCAAGGCTGGAAAGGACAGCGGGTAGTAGTCGACGCGATCCGCGAGGTGAGATCCATTTTACCTGAGATCCGTTGCCTGATCGTCGGCGGCGTTCATCGAAACGGAGCCGAGTACGCAGAAGAGATCCACCGCCTGGTCAAAGAACACGGGCTCGAGCAAAACATCATATTCACCGGATTTCGCGAAGACGTGCCCAACCTCGTAGCAGCGATGGACGTGCTGATCCACTCCTCGGTCGCGCCGGAACCTTTTGGGAGGGTGATTCTGGAGGGAATGGCGCTTGGTAAACCAGTGATAGCGACCAACATTGGTGGCGTTCCTGAGTTTGTTGAGGACGGACGAACAGGCAAGCTGGTGTCGCCCGGCCATCCCCAAGCGCTCGCCGAAGCGTTGGTCGGATTACTCCAATCCTCTCTGCTGAGGGATCGTTTGGGGAAAAACGGCCGGCTGGAAGTTCTCCGGCGTTTTTCTCTTGATCGGCATGTCAGCGAAATTTGCGAGGCCTATCCCGTTCCAAACTCCCGTCGGCATGACCGCGAGCACTCTGAACCGGCCCTTTACACTGAAACTAGACTGAAGCGGGGATCTTTGCGGCGCCGAAGCGAGCCTTGATCCGTATCGATCCGTATCAATATTGAAGCCATACAGGTGCTACTCAGATACTCGGCGGCTCTCGACTGGCAGCTCAGAGCTACTGGCACGGCGGTACGAGCAGAGGTGTAAACGTGACGATGAGCGGTTACGTCCGGCCAAGTACTCTACTTTTGCACTATCGTTACGATCATCACTGAAAGGTAGGCAGCCATTGCGTGGCAGCCACTCTGCTACTGAGACTTTTCGAGCAGTACCACTCCTGCCGGTCAGAAGAAGATCATAAAGGGGCGATGAAAACCTCAGTGAAGGACATCAAGGACTTTTATGATGACCCAGCAGTCGTCGAAACCTACAGAGCACGGCGAGCGGTTCAACCTGTCGGATCGGTGCTTCATGAACGGGAAGTGCTCTTTCTAAAACAGGCGATGGAGGGACCGTCAATTGTGCGGGTTCTCGATCTCGCCCCAGGACCCGCGCGACTTTCCGCGGAACTGGATCCCCCCATGTTGGGCGTAGCCATGGATTTTAGCCCGAACATGTTGCGAGAAGCTCGCCGCCAAACCCGAGCCCGAGGAAAAAGCTGGCAGTTGGTCCAGGGAGACGGTTACCGGATTCCGTTTACTCAAGAAAGCTTTGATCTTGTCTATAGTTTACGGTTTATCCGGCGCTTTGAACGTCCATATCGGGACAGACTCTACGGCGAGATTAGGCGTGTGCTCCGGCCGGGCGGCCGGTTTATCATGGATGCCCAGAATCGGGCTGTCGCTCTGCCCCACCGAATGACGCGCGGCTTTGAGAAATATCCCGTCTATGACGAGCTTTTTCTGCGGCACGAATTGCTTCAGGAACTGGAGGAGAATCGGTTCCGGGTGATTCAAATTGAAGGGATTATGCGGCGCTTCGCTCTCCAGTTTCGGCTCAACCGGCTCCGCCGGTTGAGGCTTTCAGGCCTGGCCCGCTTTCTCATCCGCCTGCTCGAGCACACTAAAGACAAAAATCCATCGACGTGGATGGTGCTGTGCCAAAAAAAAGAGTGGTGAAACTGTGGAAAGGAAACACTTTCGTTAATTCATGAAGTCTAGAAAAGAACGCCCAAATATCGCCGAGCTTGAAGATCTGGCTTCAGACCATGGCAACAAGAAAACAGCAATAAAAACCCTGCTGCTTCTCTTGCGCCCGTCTTGGGGTAGGATTGTAGTGGCGACTGCCATAGCTCTTCTCGGGGGCGCCTGCAACGCCGGTCTTATTGCGTTGGTAAACGCCGCCTTGAACGATACCGCGCCGTCAAAAGCATTCTTGATATGGGGTGTTGTGGGCCTGGGTGTGGCCAGGTTGGTGACAGGCGCAACCTCGCAGGTCTTACTCACTACCTTTGCGCAGAACACCATGCTCAAATTGCGGAGAGCCCTCTGTCGCAGGATTCTGATCACGCCGTTACGGCAGTTGGAAAAGATCGGCACGTTTCGACTTTTGGTTGCTCTTACTGAAGATGCCATGGCAATCAGAGTGTTTCTGGCCAGCATTCCCCAACTTACCGTGGATATCGCTATTATAATAGGTTGCATCGTGTACCTGGGCTGGCTCTCTTGGAGTGCGTCACTCATCATGTTCGGGGTCGTCGCCTTAGGAATAGTCGGTTACCGCATGTTGTTGATCAAGGCGCTAAGTTCCTTGCGGCGCGCTCGTGAGGTTCAGGACACATTGTTCAGCCACTATCGTGCGTTGACCGAAGGCCTTAAGGAGCTGAGAATTCACAGAAGCCGTCGAGAGGCATTTCTTTCCCAAAAAATCGAACCTACGACAGAAGAATTTCGCAGCCATAGCGTAGTCGCTATGATTCATTTCATCACCGCCTTTAGCTGGAGCCAGTTTGTTTTCTTTCTCGTCATCGGTTTGCTTCTCCTTGTCCTGCCAACCTTCGATAACGTCAGTAAACACACTCTAACGGGCTACGTTCTCACGATCCTTTACTTGATGGGTCCGATGCGGGAAGCCATGCATATCTTTCCCAGTCTCGGCAGAGCAAGTATCGCGCTGCGGAAAATCGAGACTTTGGGCCTCTCGCTGGCAGCCACGCCCCTGGAAGAACAGTCGGTGCAAGCCACCCGGACATCATGGAAACGTTTGGATCTGAAGGATGTCGTGTTCGCCTATCGTCACGAGGAGGGAGACAGGGAGTTTGTCCTCGGTCCCATTGATTTAACCCTCTGTCCCGGAGAACTAGTTTTTTTTGTCGGCGGCAATGGCGGTGGGAAGTCGACGTTTGTCAAACTTTTAAGCGGCCTCTATCCGCCCGAGGCTGGAGAAATCCGCTTGGACGGGGAGTTGATAGACGATCATAAAAGGGAGTGGTACCGGCAGCATTTCTCCGTCGCATTCTCCGATTTTTACGTTTTTGACGACCTCCTGGGATTGGACTCGACGAATTTGGATGCCCGCGCGCAAGATTATCTGCGCCGGCTCCAGCTAGACCACAAAGTCGAGGTCAAGGATGGCGCGCTCTCGACGACGGCGTTGTCACAAGGTCAGCGCAAGCGGCTGGTCCTGCTTACCGCTTTGCTCGAGGACCGCCCCATCTACATCCTAGATGAATGGGCGGCGGATCAAGACCCGCAGTTCAAGAAACTTTTTTACACCCAGTTCTTGGAGGAACTGAAGGCTCGCGGCAAAACGGTGGTCGTGATCAGCCATGATGATCGCTATTTTTATCTTGCCGACCGGATTATCAAGCTGGATTACGGCAAGGCAGTCACCCCGGAGCGCAAGCCAGACGGAGCAGCGCAGAGAGAAGGCGCGGCTTGCCGCGACGAATTCACAACATCAGCGTAGCTGAAAAACAGGCGGGAGCGAGCGATGGACACTAAAGAGCGCGTGGTTCGAGCGATATTCAGCGCGATTGACGAAGTCAACGTGCAACTTCCAAGGGAACAGCGATTGGAGAAATCAATCCAGTCGGGTCTATTGGACGGCTCGGGGAAGTTGGACTCTCTCGGCATGGTTAATCTGATCGTCGCCGCTGAACAAAACATCGAGCAGGAATTCGGTACGCCCATCAGTCTGGTCGACGAGGAGGCATTGTCTCAAAACGACAGCCCGTTCAGGGATGTGAATACACTGGTTCGCCACATTACGCGCATCTTAGAAGAGAACGAATATGAGTGAGCCCGTTTCTAAGTGCCTGCTTATCTCTGACTTTAACGTCAGCACACTCGCAGGAATTCTCCTTAACGACGGGGAAGCGCCTGCAATAGAGACGATCGTCGCCCCTTTCGGCCAAGTGATCCCCACATTAATGCAAAAAGACCGGGAATGCTGGCAACGTCAGCCCGACTTTGCCGTAGCTTGGACGCGACCGGAAAGCGTGATCGAGTCTTTTAACCTTGCGCTCAATTATGAAAACGTGTCACCGGCCGACATTCTTTTGGAAGTCGATCATTACTCGTCTCTCCTATTAAATTTGCGCGAAAGGGTGAGGTTCTCATTGGTGCCGACCTGGGTCTTGCCGTCTTACCACAGAGGGTTTGGCTTGCTCGATATGAAACCGGACATTGGCATAGCCAACACACTGATGCGCATGAACTTGAGACTTGCGGAAAATCTCGCAGGCTCGGGTGCTTATGTATTGGACGCGCAAAAGTGGCTCGGAACAGCCGGCAAGTATGCGTGCAATCCCAAGTTGTGGTACGCGGCCAAGGCCGCTTTTGGACACGACGTCTTTGTCGAAGCCGCGAAAGACATAAAATCGGCTCTGAGCGGAATCAACGGCAACGCCAAGAAACTCATTGTTCTGGATCTCGACGACACGTTGTGGGGTGGTACCGTCGGTGAGGTGGGATGGGAAAATCTCAATTTGGGCGGTCATAACGCCAATGGGGAGGCGTACGTGGATTTTCAGCGCGCGTTGAAATCGCTCACCCATCGTGGCGTTCTCTTGGCGATTGTCAGCAAGAACAACCCCAACACGGCTTGCGAGGCGATTAAGAAACATCCGGAGATGGCGCTGAGGCTGGACGATTTTGCCGGTTGGAAGATCAACTGGAATGACAAGGCTCAGAACATCTTTGAATTAGCGACAGAATTGAATATCGGTCTGCAGTCGGTTGTTTTCATCGATGATCATCCGGTTGAAAGAGCCCGAGTGAAGGAAGCGCTTCCCGAGGTTTTCGTTCCCGACTGGCCGGAAGACCCGCTCTTGTACAGAAGTGCTTTGTGCCGCCTGCGCTGTTTTGACGCCCCGTCGCTGAGCGCGGAAGATCGAGAGAGAACCAAAATGTACGTCACCGAGCGATACCGCGAAGAATTAAAAGCGCGCCTCAGCTCTCTTGAAGATTGGCTCAAGAGTCTACAGATCAAAGTACAGGTGGAAGAGCTCAATCAGGCGAATTTGCAAAGGGCAGTGCAACTGTTCAACAAGACCAATCAGCTGAACTTGACGACGCGACGCATGACCGTGCAGGAACTGGAAGAATGGGCGACGGAACAGAACCATCGCCTTTGGACTTTTACCGTGTCCGATAAATTTGGCGGCAGTGGATTGACCGGAATCGTCAGCCTTGAGGTGGAAGACGGCGTTGGACGAATTGCCGACTTTCTGTTGAGCTGTCGAGTCATGGGCCGCAAAGTGGAAGAAGCGATGGTCTATATCGCAATCAAGCATGCTAAAGAAGCGGGTGTCGATCGTGTTTACGCACAATATATTCCCACCTCCAAGAACGCTCCATGCCTGGATTTTTGGGAGCGCTCGCAACTCACGCAAGAGCGCGAGCACTGCTTCGTTTGGCAGATCCGCGATTCTTATCCGAGGCCCGAGGCCATCCAGATCGAACAAACCTTTCCATGAGGAGCGAAGTCAAAAACTTTACAGATTGGCCAAGCGGGCCGTTGACGCCCCTGGAGTTCGCTCTGTCTCATGAGATGTTGCAAGAGTTTATCGAGCTAACCGGAGATCGGAGCTCCTTGCACACAGACCCGAGTTTCGCGCGCAGGTCGATGTATCGCAGAAACGTCGTTCATGGCATGCTCCCGCTCACTTACCTGTCCTGCCTGGGCCTACCGCGTCAGTACCGCTACTCGATTGAGAGTATTTCGGGGAGATTTCTCAAACCGCTATTTCTTGGCGATCGCTTATCCCTAGCTGCCCAGATCAGCGCCGTGCAGACCGAAGCGCAGCAAATCGAAATCGAATACGCTTTGAAGAAGCCCGATACGGGAGCGACTCTGACCACGGGTCATTTGATGCTGGGGTACGCGCGGGCAGGGTGTTCTGACAGCGACCACCATAGTCATGGAGCTTCCAAGAATAGTTCTTGCCTGCTTATCGAGCCGCTCGAAGAACAGGCGCTGCGACTTGACCAGATACAACAAAGCGATGAGCAGCACCTTGTCTTCCGAATCACGGAAGATTGCGTGCCGCCGATTCGGCGGATCGTCGCATCCGGGCTAGCGTCTGCGCAGGATGGATGTGACACTGTGGGCAGGCTGGAGAATTTCGACTTGCCGGGTTTGTTGACGACCTGTCTACTGTCCGCTTACGTCGGTATGCGTCTTCCCGGTCGATATGCGACATTTGCCGATTTTCGCATCGCCTTTGCGCGGCAGGTCCAATGGCGCAAGGTCTACAAGTTAAAGGGGCGCGTTCGGTTCAAGTCCGCATCGGCTTCGACCGTCGTGCAAGATGTTTCCGTGCACGATGCCGAGAACGAGTCAGCGATTTACGCTGCCGGTAAGATCGATACCAGAGTCAATGCAGCGCCGCCAGAAATGCCCACAGCCAAATCGCTGCGTCAGGACGAAGTGGATTTGCAGTTGCGGAACAAGGTGATTTTGATCACCGGCGCAAGTCGTGGCATCGGTGAAACGATCGCCAAGCTGTTCGCGGCCTTTGATGCCAAAGTCGTCGTCAATTACTTTCAGGGGAAGGCGGATGCCGAGCGCGTCGTTGACGAAATTGTCGGGGACGGAGGCGAGGCGCTCGCGCTTCAGGCGGATGTGTCGGACGCGCAGCAGGTCAAGCGGATGATATCGACCATTCGCGAGCGGTATTCTACAGTTCATGTTGCGGTGAATAATGCAGTGAGAGACGCCTACCCCATGCCGTTCATGGAGCTGACCTGGAGCGAAATTCAGAAAGACATCGACGTGACGGTACGCGGGTCGTTCAATTGTTGCCAGGAGGTGTTGCCGCTGATGATGGCCAACGGCGGCGGCAAAATCATCAACATCGCCACTGTGTTCACCGAAAATCCGCAGCCTTCGCAAGCAAAGTACGTGATCTCGAAAAGCGCGATGATCGGCTTGACCAGGAGCCTGGCGGTGGAATTTGCTCAGCATAATATCCAGGTCAACTTGGTTGTGCCCAGCATTGCCGAGACCGATTTGACCGGACATGTTTCGAAGATCTTCCTTGAAGAAATGAAGAGTCGCACGCCGATGCGACGACACGCAACGCCGAGCGATGTCGCCAAGGCGGTGGTCGTCCTGGCCTCATCGCTGACCTCATTTACCACAGGCCAAAAAATCATGGTCACGGGTGGCAATCCGCCTTTTCTTTGATCCCGCGTCGCTGTAAGACACCAACCTCCAACATCCACATTTACGAGTATGTTAGAAATCCGCCCGGTTTTGCCGGACGATTATAACCGCCTAGCGGCATTTTTGGTTGATTTTCCCCGCGAAACCAGGGGAGGGCACTTCTGGCTGCGCCGCTTCAATCACTGGTGGGACGATAACCCCGCTTTTGTAAGCGGCACGGAAAGAGGATGGGTTCTTCATCAAAAAAACGGAAACATCCTTGGTTTCCTCGGTGTGGTGTCCTCAAGGTTGCGGCTTCTCGGTCAGGAAACTCGGGCATTCGGCACGACAACGTGGAGAGTTCTGCCGGAGTACAGAACTGACAGTTTGAAGTTGTTTTTCAAGGCGATGAGCACGGCAAAGAAATCGGTTTTGTTCTGCACCACACCGAGTGGTCAGGTTAATAAGATTCTTGAACCGCTACGATTTCAGGCTATTCCGAGACTGGATAATGATGCTTCAGAAGTCCGGGTGGAAAGAAGCGTGATCATCACGAACGTTGACAAATTTTTAACAGCAAAATTGGCGAGCAGGATGCGCTGGAATCTCGTGACGAAGGTGGCTGTCTCGTCATTGAGCGTCCCGCTGCGAATCTGGCAGAGCTATCGCTCAACAATGCTCATCACAGCAGGCGTGCCCACTGCAACTCGTGTAAACTGGGCGCATCGCGGCTTTGATCATTTGTGGATGAGAACGGAGAACGCGTACCTGAACACCAATGTTCGTAGCGCGGACGTTATAAACTGGTACTGTTTCGCTAATGCCAATTATGCGAAGGAGCTTTTCGGCTGCTTTAGGGGCGACGAGGTTTTGGGATACGCGATATTCTGGCGGAAAGATCGGCCGCAGCTGAAGACCTTCGAGTGTGTTGATCTGTGGGTTGACCCAGCCGAACCGGCGGTTATTGCCTCGCTGGTAAGATCTGCCGGAGAATACGCCAAAGACAATTACGTTGATCTGGTAGTGTTTCCGCACTTTACCGGAACCTTAAAAGAACATTTCGACCGCTTAGGGTTGTTGCGACTGAAGTTCCCCCGCAGAAGAGAATACTTCAAGTCCGATGCTCGGATAACCCCGGAAATCAACGAGCGCAATTCTTATTTCGTTGGTTGTCAGGGTGATTACGGATTATAGGCGCATCGCACTCTGAAGCCGCATCCTAAGTATGATGTTGAACGGTTTGGGACGTTTCTCCCTTGGCCACTTTGAAACCGCCTCTAACAGTGCCGCAGCCTGTTACATCGATGCGATCCTCCGAGCCCGCGCATGAGCCAGCGCAGGGAAGCCGCCGACGTGTTAATTCAACCATCCCTTATAAGGTTGCATACCTGATCGGCCATCTCAGAACCGGAGGAGCGCAGAAGCACCTGCTCGAGTTAGTGTGCCGGCTTAATCGTGTTCGGTTCGCTCCACGTATCTACTGTCTCAGACGTGAGGGCGTCATGGTTAAAGACTTTGACCATCTAGGCATAGAGGTCGAAGATCTCGGGATCGGTAAAAGCCTTGCCGCGCCTACGAGCCTGACGCGCCTTTTTGTCCTTGCGCGATCGTTGAGAGCACAAAATATCTCAATCCTACATTGCTACCTGCCGCGGGCAAATTTCTTTGGCGCTATCGCGGGCAGGTTAGCGCGTGTTCCGGTTCTGCTTGTTAGCAAGCGTAGCCTCGATCCACCGCAGGGCTTGAAGCAGTTGTTACGCTGCCGATTGGCCGATGGCTGGGCTGACGGTGTGCTCGCCAATTCTCCTGAGGCGCTACGGTATGCGATTGATATCGAGCGCTGCCGGCCGGCGAAAACGCACCTTGTCGTCAACGGAATTGATGTCAATCGGTATTGCAACCCGGCCGTCGAGGGATTGTCATCTAGCCAACCTGTTGTCGGCACGGTAATGCGACTCGAGGCGGTTAAAGGCCCAGACACTTTCGTTCAAGCTGCAAGCCGCATCGCGCGCGAGATGCCGTCCGTACGGTTTGTGATTGTGGGAGACGGCAGCATGCGTCTCCGACTTGAAAGCGATGCCGCCAAACTGGGCCTTGGGAATCGTGTTCAGTTTATGGGCGAACGTCATGATGTGGCTGATATCTTACCGTCTTTCTCTGTGTTCCTTTTGCCGTCTTTGATTGAGGGAATGTCCATGGCCTTGCTGGAAGCCATGGCAGCCGGACGCCCGGCGGTTGCCACTCGAGTCGGGGGTAACCTCGATCTGGTTCGTCATGGCGAGACCGGCCTGCTCGTTTCACCGCAAGATCCCGAAGAGATGGCCCACGCGGTCCTCCGATTTCTCCGGGAGCCAGCCTGGGCTCAAAGAATTGGGCGAGCCGGCCAGAAGTTAGTGCAACAACATTACAGCGCCGATAGTATGGTACGGCGAATTGAACGGATCTATGCCGACGTACTTCATGCCAAGCATGCTGACCGGACCGCAAGCCTTTGCCAAACGCCTGGCGCAAACAAGCCGATTCATTAGTTCTCGAGTCATTACGTACGCGGTTGACGAACGCCGTCTGTGCTTCTTTTCTTTACTCCGATGTGCTGCGACGTGGACCAGGCGAAAAGCCGTCACGAACGTTGCGACGATTTCTTTTGAAATCGCCAGCGCCTACCGGGTTTGAGAATCTCCGAATTGCAACTGGCGCCAGTTCAATATGTCGCTCCAGAACAGAATAAGACGAGCGGTTCATTGGTTGTATTATCAGTCAGGTGTTTCCGCCTACCGAGCCAAACGGCAGGGCTTTACCCGTGTCATTAAGTTTCACGGCGTTGACGGTCACGACTATCCGAGTGAGATTCTCGAAGCTCAGCTAAGATATCTCAGCAAACATTTTACCATTGTCCCACTCGCAGCAATCATAAAGCAGCTTAGGGAGCAGAATCGTTCAAGCTCCAACGACATTGCCTTGACGTTTGATGACGGTTTGCGCAATCATTACACAAACGTCTATCCAATTTTAAAACGTCTCAATATTCCAGCTATCTTTTATGTGTGTCCGGGTCTTATTGAAAATCGGCAATGGCTGTGGAATCAGGAGGTGCGTGAGCGCCTTCAGGCGCTCCTTCCCGAGCGGCGGGCCGGGGTCTGCCGTGAACTGCGGGCGCCGGCACATGATGTCGAACAGGTCGTAGCCTGGATGAAAAAGCTCCCGCTGCAGTCCCGCAAGTCCGCCGAAGATGCGATCCGTGCTGCGACGGCCGAGTTCAACCCCGATGCCCGGCAGCTTGAGCGGTATGCCATAATGAGCTGGAAAGAACTCTGCTCGATCGATCCCTCTATTGTGATGATCGGCTCCCATACCGTCACCCATCCTATACTCACCACACTAAGCGCTGACGATTTATCCTATGAGATTGGAGAGAGTCGAAAGTGGTTGGAAGAGAAATTAAAGCGGCCGGTAGAACACTTTTGCTACCCTAACGGTGTTTTTGACGCAGCTGTGTTGGCCTCGGTGCGGAAGTCTTACAGTTCAGCCGTGAGCAGCGTCATGGGCAAAGTAGGGGGAGGAGACGATTTGCATCGTTTGAAAAGAATCAATACAGCGCGTCAACTGCCGCTACTCGCATGGCGTCTACATCGCCTGGGGACGGATGCGCTATGATGAGCGCCCTCAAAGACCTAGCCAAGGCAATCTCCAATATTCATCGGCCCAACGGCGAACCCAATGTTTTTCTATTTTCAACGCCTAGAAGCGGTTCGACCTGGCTGATGGAGCTGATCGGCAGCCAACCGGGCTTCAAATACTGCAACGAGCCACTGAATTTGCGCAAGCCACTTATCCAGAAGTATCTCGGTATTTCTGAATGGCAAGATCTTTGTCGTCCAGACGCCAGCGAGGCTTTGTACCGTTATTTTAAAGCGATCTGTGAAGGCCGGCTGCATTTTTTGAATCAAAGCCCTTTGCATGGAAATTACCGGCTCATCACTCACCGGATCGTGTTTAAAATTATCCACGGCGGCGAGGATCGCATAAACTGGTTCCGTGACTCTTTTAATGGCCAAGTCGTATACCTGCTCCGTCATCCCGTCGCAGTGAGTTTGTCGCGCAAAGGGTACCCACGCTTGGAAGCTTTTTTAAGCAGTGACTACAGTAATCACTTTACCGGCGATCAGCTTCGGCGGGCGCGGAAAATTCTCGATTCGGGAACCCGTCTGGAGCGTGGTGTATTGTCGTGGTGCTTCGAAAACGCTGTTCCGCTTCGTGAAGCGACCGGGGACTGGGCAATGCTGTCTTACGAACAACTTGTCCAAGACCCCCATCCGATTATTAAGTACCTTGCTGATAAGCTAGAATTACCGAAGCCTGCCAGAATAATGAATCGCCTCGCTATTCCCTCCGGCTCTCATTGGAAATCGGACATGACCACGAAAGCTATACTGAGGCAAGGAACAGAGAGGCGCTCGATGCTCGTTCAGAAATGGCGAAAGCAACTGGCGCAGCCAGAGGCGCGAAGGGCTATGGAAATATTGCAATGGTTCGAATTGGATGTTTATGATTCCGACGACGTGCTACCGAGAACCCGGTTTTGGGTCGTTGCGCCGCCCGGTGGAGACGCCATAACGGACTTGGTCGCAGCAGTAGAAAAATCATAATCCCACATGTCTGCCCATTCTACCGAAACCATGAAAACTAGACGGCTGCTCTGGATCGCGCTCGGGATCCTGGGACTTATTGTTATCGTAGTCCAATCGCGTACCATCTGGCTGCCTTGGATAGCGCAAAACCTCGTTGTGGAAGATACTTTAGCTCCTTCCGATGTGATTACCGTTTTCGCCGCCAAGGAAGCGCGGGGAAGGCATGCGGCGCATCTCTATCGGCGAGACCTGGCCCCTCGCGTGTTGACCACCGGGGAGTTAGTCTCAGAGACTGCGTATCTCATTTGTGGCAAACGGGTTACGGGCGCCGGGTTTATGGCCGAGATTTTAGCCGACGAGGGGGTTCCTAGCGGCGCCGTGGTGGCGATTCCCCACGGGACGAGTACTTACGAGGAAGCACAAGCTATAAAGATCTTTATGACCAGCCGTGGATACCGCTCCCTGATAGCAGTGAGTTCTCCTTATCATATGCGGCGGGTTCGAGCGACGCTCTCTCATATCTTGGAAGGAACCGGGATTTTAATCCAATACAGTCCGGCGAGAAACGATGATTTCAATGTCCTCGAGTGGTGGCATCATGAGAGGGATCTGATCGACGTGACCAATGAGTACATTAAACTCGTCTACTACCATCTGGCGTTGTTTCAAAAGAGTTTGCTGGAATACTTTTTAGGATCTTTTCGACCGATTGGTCTTGCTTACTAACATGAAAGGCCTTCTTCGCCGGCACCTTGGCGAAGATCTGGAGGCTTTGCCTGCGAAATTCGGGTACGGCTCCTGGACTATCAGGAGATCGAGGTAGAGGGCCCCAAGGGGATCACCATTTGACGCATAATGGCGCATCCGTGCAAGGACGGGGGAATGTTACAGATGCGTCTAGAGAAGTCCCACGCAACCAGAGCTGGTCAGGTGTTTTCCTCCCAGGTGGAGCAAAATGATCGAACACAGGTGTGTATTGGTTAAACGAGTCCTCTAACACTGGGGATCAGGCAAGGCACTGATTTGGGGAGCCTTAGCGAAAACTTATCCCACTCGGGAGCCTTCTTGCGATCAGCCTAGTTAGGTTGATTGATGACCGTGAAGGTTATTGTCAAGGGAGTGCCTATAGTGCCTTTAGCATTAGCTTCGCTATACGGAGTAGCGGTAACGGTATGCGAACCCAGGCTGGGTCGCCACGAATAGTAGTTACCATTGTTGTCGCCCGCCAGTGCGTACGGCGCACGACTGTCTGTTCGATAGTTGGACTTCCCGTCCAGCCCGAACCGTACACTGCCTATGGCGGCTGGAGAAGTGTCGGCGCGGATGTTCAGATTGCGTGTCGGGAAGGTGGCCAGATTCAATGTGCCGCCGTTGTTCAAGGTCGCAATGGGCTCATCAGTGCTGGCGTTAATCAGGGTAAGGCTTATCACCGCTTGGCCTGAGGAGGGCAGCGTATTGACCGTCACGGTCACATCGTCACCGGCGGAAAGCGCCCCGTCGTTAGTTGTGAGCCGCAGGACGTACGTTCCAGCCGTGGTAAACGAGGCGGTTGTATCGATGGCCGAAGCGTTAGCGAAGCTGACGCTTCCCGGACCACTGACTCGGGTCCACGCGCTGGTTAGGGTTCCGGGAGCAGGCAAGCCGTCATCGGTAACTGTTCCGTTAAGGCTGGCCGATGCTGGCAAAGTGATGGTCTGATTGGCTCCCGCGTTAACCGTTGGCGCGTGGTTGGTGGCAACGGGGGGTGGTGTGGTGGGGGGCGGAACAGAGTCGGCGGAACCGGCTAGAGAAGTGTCCACGGCGTCGCGCGGCAATGCGCCGACCCATTGAAGCACGATCTGTTCTACGTCTGTGACGGCGTCAGTTGTCACTGGGGCGACGTTAAAAGCGCCGGCTGCCGTAGTGAGGGAATTAACATTGCTGGCTCCGGGTCCTTGATTGCCGTGGATGTATACCGGTCCCGCGTCGAATTCGAGTACCACGGCGTCCTCCGGGTTGTTGTTCGTGTCAAAAATATTATTGATGATATTACCCCAGGCCCCCTGCCGGAGCCGGATGCCATAGGAACCCCAATCCCAGATCACGTTGTTGCGAATATCGAACAGGCCTGCCGTAGAGACTTGCGGACTCCGCTGAAACTCGTTTATGAATAGGTTATGGTGTAGTGAGATGTTGGATACTGGAGGCTTGTTAAAGTTTGCGATGAGCATCCCCTTCGTCTTCAGGGAAAACCAATCGGGCCGGGTATCCCCAATGATGCTCCACGATACGGTCACATCACGGGTATCTTCCGTAATGTCGATGTTCCCATCGGCGGAGTTGGTTACCGAGCAATGATCAATGACCACGTTGTAGGAACCGTCCCACAATGTGATGCCGTCCGAAACGGAATTGCGAATTCGCAGATGCGTCAATACAATATCGTGGGAATTGCGAATATAGAAACCGCTCCCGTGAAGAGTAATGCCCGGGGAGGGCGCTGTCGAGCCATCGATCGTAACGAAGCTTCGTCCGCGTATTTCCAAGGAACTTTTGAGATTAATGGTGCCGCCGACAGCGAATACGATTCGACGGTTGTTTGCATTGGCAATTGCTTCCCGTAACGTTCCCGGCCCCGAATCCGCGAGCGAGGTAACAGTAACCTGAGAGCCATTGTTCCCGCCCGGCGTGGACGATCCAAAGCCTTCGAAAGCCGCGTAAAGTGAGGTTGCGCGTAAGAGGGCGAGAACTACGATGCAGAGTGTCCAAGTTGAGGGTAAAGATTTATGCTTCCAATTCATTGCGGGTTCCTCCGGAATGGAACCAGGCATAAGCAATTTATATACCGCGCACCCATTCATAGAGCGGCGACAAAAGAAGTTGTTTCCACAAAGGAATTGATCACATGATGGCTGAAAGCTCGCTTTCGCTGACGCACCGTAGGCACAAAAATGCACCTGTGCTTACCCAAATTGATCATCAAGAAGTCAACTGCGTACGCGCCGTTCCGCGAGTTATTGAGAATCACATCTGGAGAAGCCGTCCTACACCAAGATGTCGTTAGACACAGGAACGAGCTGCTTGGGAGGGTCCGAGGCGATCGTTTAACACCAGAACTCCTGAGTAGCGCATTTGCTTTCGACGTTGCACGTTCCGTATTCGCAGTTCTGAAGATTTCCTGATCATGGTATTAGCGATGCCCGAATCGCAAAGACAAGGGAAATCGATCGTTGAAGATGCTCCTGCGTTCAAACTTGATCTCTTGGAGAGGCGTAGTGGGAGATAAAGCTCTTCTGCCTGCTCCGTGGATCCCTATGGTACCGCTAACGTGCTCGGACGAAAGACTTTCTGAAAAGACCTACGGTCAAGCGAAGGCATGTGCCATCATTTAAAAGAGCCACAAAATTAGCCAAATCCAGCGAATACTTCTGCAGCGATCCATGTCTTAAATCAAAATGGATAGTGTGAGTCGTGAATAGTAAACAAGTGCGGATTGGATTCGTCATCAGCCATCTGTCCCATGGCGGGGCGCAAAGGCAAATATACGAGCTGGTTAGGCGTATTAGTCCGGAGCACTTTCAGTGTTTCGTCTATTCCCTTTCCGAAATGATCTCGCCTTATGGTGGTATGATCACGGAGACCGGGGCCAAGTTGCGTGTCATAAAGCGCGAGGGACATTTCGAGGTCGACAGGATTTTTAAGCTCGCCGCTCTTTTACGCAAGGATCGCGTTGACATTCTTCACTCATTTCTCTTTGTTGCCAACGGTTACGCGTGCCCGGCCCGTCTGCTGGCTGGGGTGCCCCGTCTTGTAACGTCGGCGCGCAACTGCAAGGACGTTGGATTGCTGCGCGGATGGGTCAATCGCCTAGCTTTTATTTTGAGTGATGCCATTGCCTGCAACGGCGATGCCGTACGTTCTTATGTGGCGCAGAAGTATCACGCTCCGCTTGACAGAAGCGTAGTGATCTATAATGGTCTTGACCTGGCTCGCTTCGAGACGTTTCTGGATGCGATCGAAGAGGCGCCTTCAAGATGTACTGAAACCAGACGGCCTACCGTAATGACCATCGCGCGTTTGGTTCCTCAGAAAGATTTGTCTTTATTCTTAGAAGGGGCGGCTTTGCTTGCTCGTCGAGCAACAGACGTTCAATTTGTCATCGTTGGAGACGGGCCTTGCCGCGTAGACCTCGCACGCTACGCGTCCAAGAACGGCTTAGATAAAACCATCTCATTTCTCGGCGAGCGAGAAGATATACCTCAACTTTTAGCGAACGCGGACGTCTTTTGGCTCACTTCGGAGTGGGAGGGACTTCCAAATGTTTTGTTGGAAGCGATGGCTTGTGGCAAACCTGTTGTCGCACGAGATGTTGGGTCATGCCGCGAAGTCGTCAACCACGGGAACACCGGTTATTTGGTCGTCGGCCGCGATGCAGCAAAATTCGCCGAGTTTACACTTAGCCTGCTAAATAACCCTGTACACGCTAGAGCCATGGGTTTTGCAGGTAGACGGGTCATCGAAGATAAGTTCTCGGTTGCTCGAATGAGCGATGCAACCGAAACGCTCTATCGCTCATTGCTGGGGCTTGCCGATTCGCACGATTGAGATGGGGATGACCTGCACGCAAGTTGAAAAACCTAGCTAACGGCGTTGGAATTCTATACAAGAACTCGTCGGATTCCTCGAAATCTCTCTCGAGGTGAGAACGGTTTCGCTTGTGCGTCGAAACAGTCAAAATAAGTAATCTCAAGGAGTGTACGCGTGAATGTCATTGCATCAACCAATAATAAAAATCAGCAAGAGTTGATCACAGCTTATGGAGGGAAGCTTGTCAACTTGGTTGTCACGGGTAAAGAGCAGGGGGATCTAGCCGAACACGCGGCCCATCTTGCATCGGTACAATTATCTCCACGTTCTTTGTGCGACCTTGAACTCTTATCAACAGGCGTTTTTTCGCCACTGGATCGTTTTATGGGAACAGCGGATTACACGCGAGTCCTCGAGGAAATGCGTCTCCAAGACGGGACGCTCTTCCCCATTCCGATAACGCTTCCGGTGGCTGACATTGCAACTATCCGAATCGGTCAAGACATCGCCCTCAGAAGCCCGAAGAATGATCTGCTTGCGACGATGACGGTTGAGGAAGTATTCGAGTGGAGTCTCCAAGAGGAAGCTCGCCTTGTTGTGGGCACGGAGGACGTGCGGCACCCGTTAGTGTCGGAAATGTCATCGTGGGGAAAATACTATATCTCGGGTCCGATGAATGTTCTCAATCTCCCCATTCATTACGACTTCACTGAACTTCGAAATACTCCCGGCCAGGTACGCGCTGCGCTGGAGAAACTCGGCAGCTCTAATGTGGTCGCTTTCCAAACCCGAAACCCTATTCATCGGGCGCATGAAGAGCTTACTAAGA
>Ga0105092_10000088_pt1 | contig 41813 bp, 52 predicted proteins | sample PPLLak2March2015_FD_87021 | JGI IMG/M metagenome (GOLD analysis project Ga0105092, IMG submission 87021) | Freshwater sediment microbial communities from Prairie Pothole Lake near Jamestown, North Dakota, USA - PPLs Lake P7 Core (1) Depth... | ecosystem: Environmental > Aquatic > Freshwater >... | reverse complement strand
CCTTAGATGATAAGGCAGTATGCATTTCCTGTAGAATTAACTCTTCTTGATTATTTATTTCCATTAATTATTACCCCATTTTCTTCTTCTAACTTTGTTAATAAAAGTTTAATTTTTTCAACTTTCCTAAACTTATTAGGGTTCATATTATTCCTTTATCTAAAGTCACCTAACTAAAATTGTACTTTACTTTATATTTTTATATATTAAACTATTAAAGTAACAAAGTCAAGAAGTATTATATATATAACATTAATAGGAACAAGTATGACAATTATATGTGGTGATGGGGAATATTGCTCAGTGACAATGGCATCAAGAATATTGGGAGTATCGACTCAAACAGTAAAGAGATGGGATAAGCACGGGATTTTGAAGCCGACTGTTACCCTTTCTGGTGGTACAAGGGTATATTCACGAGAGGACTTAGATAAATTTATAGAAACTAGAAATAAGAAGGGTAAGAATTAGGATGATATTTAAGCATGAAGCAGTAATAGATGGTAAGAAGTTTGAGGTTGAGCTTTATACAAGTAAAGATGTGGCTAAGTTTCTTGAGGTATCAATTGATACCGTTTACAAATGGCAAAAGAAGGGAATATTGAAACCATTCTTAAAATTTGGGCTTAGAAATAATATATGTGCGTATAAAAAAGAACACTTGGTAATTGTAAAAACAATGTATAAAGATAGTAAATTGTCTTAAAAAGAGAAAAGCTCCAAGAGTTTATAAGGCTCCTGGAGCTATTTTACCCTTCCCCACAAAAAATATAAAAAAAAGTCTCAAATTTGATCAGAATCTGATAGACTCTATTTTTATAAATTGACAAGTCTTAATTTTAACCGCGGCCTAAGAACCATATTCTGCCAAGATTGTGCGTTAATAAGCCTCTTACTAAAGAGAAAAACCTGCCTGAGATGATAAAAAAGATGAAAACACAATCTAAAGTAACCCAAGCCAAAAGTCAACAGAAAGATCAAAAATCAGATCTATTTCTAGATCCACTCAAGGGTCTACCAAGCAGGGCGGTAAAGTTCCTTAAAGCCTTATGGGGATGCCGCAGAGTTAAGGGCCGTGTGGTTACTATGTCTTTTCCATATATGTCTAAACTTACTGGTATGCCTGTTATAACATGCCGTAGGGCAAGAAGAGATTTGGAGGCCCTAGGGGCATTTACAACAAAAGCTCATGGAAAGCATTCACTACGCTATACCTTGAATTATATTTTCTTTACTGAAGCTGGAATAGCATTCATGAATGAGCTGTCAAAACGCTTCCAGAAATTACATGAAATAAGTGATCACCTTTATATTAAAACTAAAGGTTATTATTATAAATTAAAATCTTACCTAGGGGATAAGAAGTTCTATTTCTTTGAACTCTCTTATAATTTTAAAAAAAACCAAAAAGAGAAAATAAATAAAATCTTAGGGGAACTCAAAGACTTGGTAGACAGACCATGCCATTTTATTTCCCAAAAATCGAGTAGTATTATGAAAACCATAGGATATATAGAACATCCTAAGTCTCCAGAGCCATATGAGCCGGAGTGTGTCTATGTCCCTAAGTCTCAACAACCGTTTGGAATCAATGTATCACAACTATGGGCTGAGTCAGAAAAAAGAGAGAGTGAGTTTACTCAAGGCAATATGATTCAAAGACTAGCCGTAGTAGAAGACTTGTTAAGAAACTCACAGGATGGAATATCCAAAAAAGAAATATTACATCAGAAGGCAATAATCGTTGGCGATTTGGCCCCAATTTCATGTAATAAGATATTCAGCAAGGGGGCCGTAAGAGAGGCCTTGGAGGCCAAAGAGAAGCTATTGCTAGAGCAAATGTCAATTTTAGATAAGAAAATAAACCAATTGGAAGCCAACCAAGCTGCATTAGTCCAAGAAAAAAACCAATTGGAAGCAGCTTTATCTAAATCTAGACATGTTAAAAAACATCAATTTGCATTGAGTGTATAATAAAAGCAAATACCTACCAGCTATTCCTCCTACACCACGTACAAGGGCTGAGAAAGTAAAGAAATTATTCTGTTGTATTGATTTTTTACATGAATGCCATAAAGATAGAAAAGAAATATTCTATGAGCAAGCAGGAGACCAAATAAGAGATCTATGGAGAATAACTCAATACCAAAAAGATAATGGGGAATTACCATGGCAGAAATAAATTAGAATAGACTTACAAATAATTCCTATTCATAGGGTTAGATATGTGAAAGTATCTGGCCCTTTTTTATTAATAAATAACTAACAATAGCACAGCGCTAATACAGAAAGCAAAAAGTATTACGGGGTCTAGTGGCGATTGATAGAGGGCAGGGGGGGAAAAGGAAGAAGAAGGCCCTCTATCAATCGTAGTAAATGAAGCTAACTGATGCGGCGGTATAAGCTGGAGCCTGGTTTTGACATTCAGTGTCTGTGAGTAAAGGAGAACGGATGCTGGCTTATACCGCCTATTTAAGAGCTTAAAAGCCCAGGGAAACATAAAAATTCTTGCAACTAAAATAACTACACATCTTCACCCCAGGCTGTTTCTATATGTCATAATTTCAAAGTTATGTGGGGAGAAGAGTTAGGGATTCTATCCCTTTTCTCTCCCCTGAGGTGATTTTAGGTCTCTCCTGAATAGGGAGACGTAAAATAGAATACAAAAGAAGTTTACTATTTTTTTGGGTAAAAGGAACGCTTTAGAAAAAATAGTGCTAATCTATCTTCAAGATAGGAAGCATAAGCTAAGGAGAGAGAGTGAGAAAGCTAAATATCTATATACCAGGCAAGCCAATCTCATGGGCTAGGCCTGGGCAATGCCGATCTGTACGTTATGACACTCAGAGACGTATTAAAAATCAATTAGGTTCAATTATATTACATTACAAAGGCAATCAGTTGCCACTAGAGGGAAAGATTGAACTCAACGCAACATTTTACTTCCAAAAGCCAAAATCTAGAGAGATTAAAGACTTTGATTACTGCTGTAATTTAAGTGACTTAGATAATCTATTGAAGTTTTATTTGGATTTATGTCAGGACAATATCTGTTTTGGGAATGACAGGCAGATATGCCGTATTGTTGCAGAGAAACAGTATCGGCAGGAAGGTCCGGGAACTCTTTTGGTCTTTAGTGAAATAGGAGATTTGGATGAATAATGGTCTAAGCGAAGGCATTTTAGACTTAGTAAGACGTTCTGCAGTTAAACATCCTCCATTGATCACAGGCTTTGAGTTAAATAAAAGGTATAAAGAGAGACAGGTAGATAAGATGAAGGAATTGGAGTCTAAAGATAAACTTACACCCAAAGATAGAAAGTTTATTAAAAGAAGTTCTATGGCTTCTGAGAGATCAACCGCTGTAGAATATGTTAATATAGAGCGTAGAAAAGAAGGTCTTCCCCAACATTCAGAGGAAGAAGGGGCTATTATTGAGGAAAAGTTAGCAAGGAAAGAGCTGGCAAAGGGAGCAGGTATAGTATCTGATATAGATAGTTATCTGGATACACAGACTTTTTCACGCAAGATAGTCACAGCAAATTGGGCTGAAAGAGTTGCTAAAGAGTTAGTAGAATGGATCAATAAGCCTAGGGGGCCTGAAGAGCTACAGCCAATCAAAGTTACAGAGTTTTTTAAGGAAAAGGGTATTTTCTTTAGGGATTTTCATAAGATTTCTAAAAAATATGAGATTTTGGACGCGGCTTTAAAATATGCCAACCAGGCCCTTGGGGATATTAGGGAGAGGAATATGCTCGAGGGCAAATGGAATCCAACAGTTGGCATGTTTACCATGGGTCAATATGATCCAAATTGGAGGGAAGAGCAGGAGAGGAGAGAGGCAGCTAAGGTTAAGCAAGCAGAGGCAACGGGTGTAGACTTTAAGGCTTTGATGCTTGATATGACTACACCTGTATTGCCAACAGAGGAAGTGAGAGAGAAGTTGGCTAAGGATAAGAAGAGTTAGATTAACTCCCTCAGCCACAAACCAAGGGAGTTTTTGTTGTATCTCCTAGGTAATTTATTGAACCCTAGGAGATTATAATGGTATAAAATTGGCGGTAGAAATCAAGTAAAAATAGAGAGAAGAGAATAGTAATGAATGTTGCTCTAAATACTCAACTGCATCTTAGACGCTTTGTCCCTAGGACATACCAGCTCCCAGTCATTGATGCCTTAGAGAATGCCGGCTACAAAAAGATATACTGCTTATGGCACCGCAGAAGTGGCAAAGATGTGGTAGCATTCAACCTAGTAATAAGGGCTGCTATAAAAAAAGTTGGAGTATATTTCTATGCTTTGCCTACCTACTCACATGCACGCAAAGTTATATGGGATGGTATCTTATCTAATGGACAAAAGTTTTTAGATTTTATACCACCTGAGTTAATAGCATCCAAGAATGGCCAGGAAATGAAGATCACGCTGGTTAATGGATCACTTATACAGCTAGTAGGGTCTGATACTGCTCCCCAATCCCTTGTTGGAACTAACCCTCAAGGAGTAGTATTTTCAGAATGGGCGCTTGCAGAGCCATCAGCATATGACTTTATACGTCCAGCTCTTCTATACAATCAAGGGTTTGCACTCTTTATAACCACACCTAGAGGACGCAATCATGCTTTTGAGATGCATGAGATAGCAAAGAATTCGTCCGATTGGTTCTGTAGTACTAAGACTGTATTAGATACAGGTGTAATAACCATGGATGAAATCAACAGTGAGCGCAAGACGCTTTCTGAGGATATGATCCAGCAAGAGTATTTTTGCTCTTATACAGCAGGACAAGTTGGAAGTTATTATGGTCGCTACTTAGACAAGGCTCGCCTTAATGGTCAGATAGGTATAGTGCCATGGGAGCCACAATTTAAGTGCTACAGCGCTTGGGATCTTGGGGTGCATGATAAGACTGTAATTCTTATTTGGCAAACTGTGGGCAATGTTGTGCGTGTTATAGATATGATTGAGGACTGTGATAAAGGACTGGATCATTATGCAAAGCTAATAAAAGATAAGCCGTATGTCTGGGGAGGCGCAAATCCACACTTTGCACCACATGATATAAAAGTTAGAGAGCTATCAACTGGCCTTTCTAGATTGGAACTAGCTCGTAGAATGGGCATTAACTTTCAGGTATTACCTAACATTCCCCTGGAAGATGGGATTGAGTTGGCTCGTGTGAGTTTTAATAAGATATGGATAGATGAGAAAAGATGTGATTCTTTAATAAGGGCTCTAGAGAGCTATAGAAGGGAATGGGATGACAAGAGAAAAGTTTATAAAGATAATCCTTTACATGATATTAATAGTCATGCTGCTGATGCTTTTAGGTACTTATGCCTGGCATTACCTAGAACTCAGGGCGGATTATCTGCGCAGGATCTCAGAAGAACCTATGAGGAAGCGGTCTATGGAAGACAGCAGAACATTAATCCAGTGTTCCAAGACACTTTAAATAAGTATTAAATATGTCAAAAATATGTCAAATAGATGTCAGTTTAATGCCATAAAATAAAAGAGAGGGAGAGAGATGGCACTATATAAGAGGGGTGAGAAATACCCTGTTATTTGTAAGTTGGGTAGCTGCAAGAAAGAATTTATCTGGGAAGTAAAAACAGATACAGATAAAAAGCGTGAATGTTGTTGTCCACGTCATGGATTAGAACTAATAGTATGGCATACGCTTGATGAAATTCTGACTCTTTCTGGTAAATTACCAGGTTTAGATGTAATGCAGGCTGCGGATTGTATAGAGAGGGCACTAAAGGGCTATAACGCTGAAGAGATATCTAAACTTCTTAAATTGCCTACTGATGCTGTAGTATTTTTCTTAGGGCATAAATCAACAATAGTACGCCATGGATTGGATGATCGTAGGAAAATTAATGGTAAAGTACGGGAAGAGATACCACTTAAGATTAAAAGACAGATACAGGAGACATTTAAGAGGGGTGACACAGTCAATGGTCTCCATGAGCGTTTTGGATGTACTGTCACTACTATAAAGAAGATATTAGCTGAGGTTTTACCCGCCATTCCAACAGAGCCGTTAAAGAAAATGCTTCCAGATTTACCAGTAGTTAAGGTAAAATCTGAAGAGAGTATATCTTCAAATATGACTTTAATTAATACAGAAGATGGAAAGAAATTTTATTTGGAGTTTTAAAATGGAAGAATATGATCGTAAACATCATATGGAACAGATAGATCCAAAGAATGTTAACCCTAATCTTGTGGGATATAAGAAATGTATTTATTGTCATAGGTACTATGATGAGAAAATAGAACATAAGTGTGTAGATGTAACACTTAATGCGGATAGAAGAGCACTTTACGGCCGATAACCAAACTTATGTTAAGTTAAATATTAGAGGAGATTGGATGTGGAGAATAGTCCATTTTTGAGAGAATTAAGTGAGTATAACTCGCTGAGTAAGATGAGAGAGTATTTAAATAAGAGGTCTAAGGTGTGGGATGAAGGTAAGGAAAAGCTTTTAGCGTTATTGCAGGATCCTACTAAGACAGATGTTGATGTAATTATTGCTTGCAGAGCATTAATTAAAGCTTCTTATGTTTTTCAACTTGATCTGGATACTCCGATAGAGAGTTTAGATATAAGTCAGTTATTAAAGAGACCACTTATAAACTCAGGAATTAAGAATTTTGGAGAATTATTGGCTTTTTATGAAAGCATTAACCCTGAGGATCCTTGGCTTAATCCTAAGTTAAAGTTAATGAAGGGTTTTGGTAGGAAGTGCTGGAGAGAATTAAAGGAATTTATAACTAAGAATACGTAATTTAGGAGAGTGGATGTCGAGTTTTAATAGAATGATTCTTGTTGGACACTTAACTGTTGATCCTGTAGGCAAAATGATAGGAGAGAAAGCCCTTTCTCAATTTGCAGTTGCTACTAATAGACGTAGTAAGCGTAAAGATGGTACTGTGCTTGAGGAGGCATGCTTTCTTGATGTAGAGGCCTGGAATAGGGATGCTGAACTTGCTGTTAAATATCTTAAACGCGGTGATCCAGTACTTATAGAGGGTAGGATTAGGCAGGCTAAATGGCAAGCTAAAGATGGAACTGAGCGTTCTAAGCATATTTTAGTTGTTGAGCAATTCTCTTTTATAGATAACAGGACCCAGGGGGATACCAAAGATAGAGGAGTAAAAACCTATGGGACAGGTACTCATGGCACAGGCACAGTTCCTACTGAGATACCTAAAACCGTTGATCCTAAACCTGCTGGACCTATGGCTGATAATGTTAAACAGGTTATGCAGAGAACAGCATATTTTAATAAAGGAAGTGTAAATAGTAATTTGGTAAATACTTCTGAACCTACTGATGAAATAGAGGTTCTGGATGATCTGCCTTTTTAAAAAAAAGTCTTTATAGGCGGGACTCTGTCCCCAATTAGTATAGGCCTTTTGAGATGCGAACTCATCTGGCCTCTTTTTTTTATCCAAAGTTGATTGGCTCATAGATTTATGTAAGTATAAATGCATCCTAGGTATTGGCTTAGGGAGAAGAGAGAAAAATTCCGGTCTCATAATTTAAAAGGAGTTATGGGACATTAGGAGAAAGAGAGAGTAGTCATGGCACTATACAATGGGCCTGGCATGGAGTTGAATGATACCAATGAAAAGGTATTAGCACGCCGTGTTGAGGACTTTTATCTATCCGCTCAACCATATATAAATACTTATTGGGGTGAGGCTGACACTGATGTCCGCTTTGAGTGTGGGGACCAGACAGTCTGGGAGTCATTTTATGGTAATGTCCCATTATCGCGCCGTAAGATGTTTAATTTCAATCGCATTAGGCGCATTATTAATATGGTTTCTGGCTATCAGCGCAGGAATAGGAAGTCTACTATTTCAACTCCAGTTGAAAATGGAGACATGGAGACAGCTGACCAGTTTACTAAGATTTTAATGTGGAATGACCAACAGGAAGCTGTCCTAGAGACCATTTCTGAGGCATTCCATGGATCACTAATTACAGGTATGAATCTCCTTCATGTCTTTATGGATTATAGAAAGGATCCAGTTAATGGTGATATAAAGGTAGATAACTGCCCTTATAACTCATTTGTAATTGATCCTTTTTTCCGTAAGAGAGATCTTTCAGACTGCACAGGAATCATGCGTAGAAGTTATCTTACTAAGTCTTCTATTTACTCCTTGTTGCCTGATTTTGTATCTGAATTCCAAAATATGACCTCTGCTGGTAGGCATGATGAGAAGTTTCAATTTATGCCTGAGGCTTTTGCATATGATAATAGAAATTTACTTACATATGATGAGTTCTATTACCGTGCATATAGAAAACAAGATCTTTTAGTGGATACCCAAACAGGAGAAACCAAGGAATGGGCAGGTAAAGATAAAGAAGCTTTGGATCTATTTTTGAAAACCTATCCATCAGTAATAGTTTCTAGTAATGATGTCCCAACTGTAAGGCTTACTATTGTAGTTCAGGGCCGCGTCGTCTTTGATGGTCCTAACCCTGGGGGCACTGATGAATTTCCATTTGTTCCAGTTGTGGCATATTATAATCCACAGGTGCCTTATTATCCTCTAAGGGTTCAAGGAATCGTACGCGGCCTGCGTGATTCTCAGTACTTATATAACAGAAGAAAAATAATAGAATTAGATATCTTGGAAAGCCAGCTTAATAGCGGCTTTATCTTTAAGCCAGACTCTCTTATAGACCCTAGTGATATACATATGACGGGTCAGGGTAAGGGAATAGGAATAAAACCAGAAGCAAATATAGCTACAGATATAATGCAGATACAATCACCTGCTATCCCGCCTACGACCTTACAGGTGTCTGAGTCACTAGGCAAAGAGATAGAGGATATCTCCGGCGTGAATAGTGAGCTCTTAGGATCGGCCATTGATGAGAAAGTCGGTATATTGGCTATGTTAAGACAAGGCGCAGGGCTAACAACTTTACAGGGCGTATTTGATAACCTTGACTTTGCTCAGAAAATGCTAGGCCGGCTAAGGCTGAAATTAATACAAAGCAATTTCACGCCGGGGAAAGTAAAAAGAATCATAGAACAAGATCCAATGCCTCAGTTCTATAACAAGGCTTTTGGAGTATATGACGCAGCTGTGGAAGAGGGTTTAAATACCACTACACAGCGTCAAATGCAGTTTGCTCAGCTATTACAGCTTAGGGAGGCTGGAGTTCCTATACCAGACGAGACCATACTTGAAGCTATGACATTACAGAATAAGAAGCAGTTAATAGATACTGTTAAGGCGTCCAAAGAACAAGAAGCACAAATGCAACAGATGCAACTTCAGTCAGCAGTTAATAAAGAACAGGCTGAGACGGAATTGGCACAAGCTAGGGCTAAGGCAGATACGGGTCTTGGATATGAGCGCATGTCTCGCATAGAAGAAAACAAGGCTCTTGCTGAAGAACGCAGAGCAGCTGCCATCTCAGATGAAAATTTAGCCATGCTTAACATGGTCAAAGCCATAAAAGAGATAGACACGATAGACATAGATGCCGTACACAAAGTATTGCAAATGATGCAAGTTATTAAGGGCCAAGAGCAGCCAAGTGGTCAAAATTCAGGGGTAAAAAAGCCATCCCAAGATAAAAAAACAGCCCAGAAACGTAAGCCATTGGCAAAATCTAAGCCTGCAGGGACAAGGACACAGGTGTCAAAATGATCCTACAACAGATAGAATTTGCAAGAAATGTGGCTTTACTGATTAATTTTATATTTAGCTCTGGATACTATTGCACCCTAGGTGAGGCGTTTAGGACCAAGGAACAGGCCTTAATTAATGCACAACGGCATATAGGTATTCTTGATAGCCAACATAGGGATAGGTTAGCTATAGATCTGAACTTATTTTCACAAAAGCGTGAATATTTAAATAAGAGCGAAGATTATTTGCTCATAGGCAAATATTGGGAGTCATTAAGTAAGTTTAATAAATGGGGAGGCCGCTCTAAAAAACTCCCAGACGGCAACCATTTTGAGATGAAGGATCCTGTATGATTCTAAGAGTGACGCTACTCTGCGCGTTTTTATTACTATCTGGGATAGATAGCCAGACAGAGCCTCAAGATTTATCAAAAGAAATAAATGATATGCAAGATTATGTGATTACTCAATCTGATGCGCAATATTGCTCATTGGATGAGAATGACCACTTTGTGATGGTTTCAGGTGATTTTTTATTGGAAAAGGTAGAAAAAGATGAAGAAGATATCGGTGAAGACACCAAAGAAGCCTGTAAAAAATAAGGTTGAGAAAGTAATGCATGAGTTTAAGCAAGGAGCTTTGCATAGTGGATCTAAAAAGGGTCCTAAGGTAACCAATAGGAAGCAGGCGGTTGCCATTGCTATAAGTGAAGCTCGTAAGGCCGGGGCTAAGATTCCTAAAAAGAAAAAGTAATTATTTAATTATAGAGGAGAGATAAATAATGAAGTTCATGAAGATTTTAGCAGTAGTTTTCTTGTTAATGTCCACAAGTTTGTTTGGAATGATAGTAATTACGCCTGAGTATGTAAAGTTTCCACAAAATTTATCCAACGCAAAGTTACTGTACTCATCTCGGGCTGGATTTTTTATAGAGTTGGACTATCTGTTATGCAACCTATCGGATAGGTTTGTGTCCCCTGATTTAATAGGTATTTCTACCGCTGACTTGCTTATTAAGGTCGGACTAATTTGGGTGACAGACTATGAAAACATGCAATTCATTATATCTAAGCCATATCCTAGAAGTTCAGAGCATGAAATTTTCTATGGTATGGAGGATTTACCAGTAGATGTAAAACAAGCAATTATCCGAGCTATGCCAGATCCTAAAAAGTTAGAAGTTTATTATCCAGAGCGTGAAAAATTAGGAATAAGGGTCATAGATGAAGAATAAAGTAAAATTACCCAAGAAGTATGAGAAAGAAGAGAAACGCCATGACCGCAAAGAAGAGGCTGAAGAGGCTCGTCATGAGGGATTTCATGATAGAGAAGAAGCCAAATTGTTAAAAAAGGTAAAGAGCCTAAAGTCAAAGAAAAAGTGTAGATAATTTTACATAAGTAAATTTTATCAGAAGTAGTTGGAGAGTAGTTATGTGGTTACCATGGAGAAGGGTAGAAATGAATCCAATAGAAGCAGCAGCTCAAGCTGTAGTTATTTCTTTATTGAAAGAGATAGAGGCCAACCATCTAGAATTAGGTAGATTGGTCAGCTTTGGCAAGGCTAATGATGCTCAAATAGAGGTTATAAATCAAAAAGTACTAAGCATTATCAAGACCTTACATCCTCTTTTTGATGTGGGTCATGCACTTATACCTGAAAATTTGACCTATTCACATAAGTTAATGGATTGGGCACAGGATATTTACCACCAGGTTATAGAACCAAATATAAAGTAAGGAGAGAGCCATGCAAGAAGAGATTAAGCGTTACTCAGTTGAATTTTACTTTGATGGAGAGGATGAATGGAATGGCGCTGACCTATTTATACAGCTTGATGCAGATGAGGCAGACAGGCTTATGGAAAGGATATCAGAAGCCAATACAGAAAGATTTTTTAGATTAAGTGTTGGGGGGAATTTGGTAAACCTCAAAAAGGTTAAATATATAAAAATAGAACCTATTTTTGAGGAGGAAGATGACGTCAATAGTTAGCGGTTATACACAAGCATGTTACCCATGTTGGGTATTTATTAACCTTGCAGGGATTGAAGGTGTGTCATAAATATGCCACATACGCGTCTTTAATCTGTCTGTAGTTTCTGGACACATGTCCGAGGAGTAGTAGTCATGGCAAGATATCATGATAGTTCAAGCGGAATGATTAGTGATAACAAGTCCGCAAGAGCCAATCTTCCACAAGAGGTAATAATGAAAGATTATTCTAGTGAGGGCATGTCCCTTCCTGAGAATTATCCTTCTTATGGACCTAGTATGGTTGATGAGCAGATCAGCTCAGATGCATCAAAGATGAAGAGCATAATGAATCCTAGGAAAGTCTGAAAACACAAGTGTTTAAGACCAGAAAGGTCTAATTATGCCAGCAGCGCCTAGAGTAAATAATAAATACAAGAAGATCGCTTATAAGATCCTAGGTGAACCAGAGAACATGAAAAAGGCAACTGTTTATTCAGAAATGCCTTTAAACCGTGATAGATCTGGTATAGATGATCTAATTGATGCAAAAAGAGTGATTCCATTGAATTACTTTTAGATAAATGGGATATACCGACTACAAGACAAGTTTTGAGAAAAGAAGGTATATCCCAGAACTAGTCCATAAGGAATTTATCAAATAAAACGCTTGTAGACTAGCAAAAGGAAGAAGTGAGAAAGAAGAATCTGGGAGAGATTTCTGTAGAGCTTTCAGCCAAAGATCCAGGCAACCACACAATAGCCGAGCAAGGAGAGGCTCAATTAAAAGATTATATTCCAAATCTGATTGAGGCTACAACTAAAGGCAAGAAGGCTATGCCCAATCAGGATTTTTTTGTGGTTGTTCTAACTAAAAGAGAAAGGCTAATGCAGAATGTCTTCCGCCATTATTTTTTTACTAGGATTTCATGTCCTACGCCTGATTATGATCAAGCTGTATATCATTATTCTCATTTTAAAGATGAGGTAGAGTTCGTATGGGTCATTCCTGACCCATACACATGTGCTTATTTTATGGAACATGCTTTTGATCTGGCGCCAGAGGATAAATGCCTCTTGGAATTCATAATGAAATTTAATGACGGAACTTTAGAGAGAGAAGCTAAGAGATTAAACGGAGAGAAGGTAAGTCAAGTCAACCCCGTAGTAAGGGTTGAGGGTCTTGACATTGCGCATTGAAGTAATGAATTAATGAGGAGAAAGATAGATGGCAAGCTCACAAGAAGCCATGAGAGCGGAGTGGGAAGCCCTTAATAAGGCTACCGCTGAATCAACCGCTTCTCAGGAAGTAGAGTCAGTAGAAACAGAAGAAACTCAACCTGTAGAAACACCAGAAGCGCCAACAGTAGAAGAAGCACCAGTAGAGAATAAAAGCATAAAACCAGAACCAAGCGAGGCTGATTTAAATTGGCGTAGATTAAGGGAACAAAATAAGGAACTAGAACGCAGGCTTAATGAGATAGAATCTATTAAGAAAAGAGAAGAAAAAAAGGAAGAGATAAAGCCTGATCCAGAAGATGATCTTGGCATAAAAGATGACGATATTGTTGAGGGTAGATCCTATAAAGCCTTAAAACGTGAAGTAAGAAGTCTAAATGATGCCATCCAAAAAGAGCGTATAGAGCGTGATAAGATTGCCGCAGAGGCTAGGCTTAGGGCTGAGTATCCGGACATATTTAAAGTGGTCACAACAGAAAATATGGAGGAGCTGGCCAGGAAAAAACCAGAAGTAGCCAGGACTATACTTACATCCACTGATCAGTATGCTCAGTACGCTACTGCTTATGATTTAATAAAGACTTATGGGATAGGTAATCAGGATCCATATGCAGATGACAAGGCTAGAGCGCAAAAAAACTTATCTAAGCCTAAAAGTGCTGCTACTGTTTTCCCTAGGCAGGGAGAGTCTCCTCTTGCTGAAGCAGATAGATTTGCACGCGGTATGACTCCAGAACTACAGCAACAGCTTCTAAGAGAGATAGAAGAGTCTATTGCTGGTAGATAAAAATTCATTTTATTCTAATCTCCTTTTTTTAATCCGGTTAGGTAGTATTCACTCCTAGCCGGTTTTTTTGTCCAAACTTGTAATTAATAGATCTTAAGATCTATTATAGATATTAGCGTAAGGCCTAGGATCGCGTCCTAGCAAAAAACATAAGAACTGTATGGGCGTCGTTCCCCCCGGTTGGAAGTAACCGCTGTAGAGATACAGAAAAATCCAGGGATCGCAAGAGCCTTTTCTGGCTCACCTAAGAAATCATTCCGCTTAGATAGTTAGACAAGAATGTTTAATTTATTCTAAACACATTTATGTGTAAGGAAATATTATGGCAATAGTTACAACATCTACGTTGCCTGCGCCAGTCCAGGTAACGTTTGACTATAAGTTGCTAGCAATTCCTACGCCCAACTTTATCCATACGCTTCCTTCTACCCAAAAGGCTATGCCTAGAAATGGTGGTAAGAAGATGCGTATGTCCAGGTTCAGCAGACTACAACCAGCCCTTGTTCCACTTGGAAACTCAGGTGTGACGCCAGCTGGCCAAGGATTGAATGCTGTAAACATTGATGCAGAGATACAATTTTATGGAACTTATGTAGAAATCAATGACCAAGTGACATTAACTAACCAATGCCCTGTGCTTAATGAGACAGCTAAACTATTAGGTATCTCATTGCGTGAGACAGAAGATGCTCTTACAAGAGATATGTTGGCAGCAACAGCCTCTGTTATTAACTGTACAGCAGGCACAAATGGTGACAATCCAACTGAAATGACCCGCTCAGACATTGCTGAGACAACTAGAACATTGTTAAGCAACAATGCATGGTCTATCTCAAACAATATTGAGGCTCAAAATAAGTTTGGAACAGCGCCTGTAAGAAATGCATTCTTTGCATTGACCCATACAAACCTAAGCAAAACGCTTGAGGATGTATCAGGGTTTATCCATAACAGCCAATATCCAGGACAAAAGGATATTCTTCCATCAGAATGGGGTTCAATTGGTAATATGAGATTCTTGCTTTCAAGCGTAGGATCCTTAACCAAGAACGCTTCTAATGCAGGTGCAGACGTATATAACACATTCTGTGTTGGTATGGATGCTTATACCATCATTAAACAAGATGGATATTCTGCAAAATTCATTTATAGACCACCAATATTCTCAGGCCCATTAGCACAAAACGTAACGTTGGGCTATACATTTGCCCAGGCCTGCCGTGTAACCAATGATGCTTGGGTTCTCAACCTAAGATCCACATTAGCTTAAGGAGCACGAACATGGCAGATAATACTATTATTTTACAAGGTAAATTTACAGCTGATGGAAATGCAAAAGTCATCTCTTTGCGCTCTGATATAGACTGGATGCGTGTATTAAACTATACGCAAGCCTTAGCTACCCCAGCCACTGGTATTGGATATGAGTACTATTGGCAAAGAGGTATGGCTACAGATAGTGCATTTGAATGGAAAAAGACAGACACAACTAATGCTACTTTGATGACATGTTTGACGTCTGGTGGATTTTCTCTTATTGATACAACGGCTAATACAATTGGAGCTCTTGTAACTTCAATCACGGCTATTTCTAATGCTGCAACTCCAGTTGTAAGTACTAACACAACAACCATCTCAAATGGTGATGTTGTTAGATTAATTAATATCACAGGAGCTCAACAGTTGGGTGGATATGACTTTACAGTCAATAACGTCAGTTCAGGTGTATCATTTGATCTCCCTTACATGGCTCAATTGACTGTCGCTGGTACAACTGGATCGTTCAGAAAGATCAACTTTGATCCTATTTTCTATCCACGTGTACGCACTATTTCAAAGATAACTGTTTCTGGAACATCTGCTGTTATAACAATGACAGTAGCTCATGGCTTTACAGTAGGACAAAAGGTAAAACTGACTGTCCCATCTGCATTTGGCATGGTAGAAGCCGATGGACTTACTGGAAATATTACAGCTATAAGCACAGGTACAATTACAGTAGATATTGATGTATCAACATTTACTGCGTTTGCCTTCCCATTAACAGCCGCAGTACCATTTACGCCTGCGCTTGTTACACCTGTTGGCGAAAATAACCTGTATCCAGACCTAAATGACGATGCTTTAAGAAACACTGCATATATTGGAATGAAGTTGGCAGCCGGTACTAATTCACCTGCTGGTAGCACATCCGATGTCATTTACTGGACAGCTGGTAAATCATTTAGCGTAACTAATGAATAATCTTTATTCATGTTGAGTCTTGGGGCTGCATGGGCAGCCCATTTAAGAAGTTAGAGGAGAAAGAGAGATGGCTGAGAAAATTAAAGAAATTACAGGGCTAATAGATATTTCTTCAACAGAAAAATCGCCTAATAAGCCCACTAGAAATACACTTAAGATACAGAGAGATAAAGACAGAGAACCCGTTAAAGGTGTTTTTAAATATCATGAAAACCAAGGAGGAATCCTAAAATTCTCTATTAAACTGCATAAAGAAGACCAAGTGGAAACCTATGAGCTTGTAGATGGTGGTATCTATACGCTCCCTAGGGGCGTAGCTACCCACCTAAACAAAAATACATATTATCCAATATATGAGCAAAGTAGGGAAGCTAAGGAATTAGGCGGCATTCCAGCATTAAAAGTTAAGCAGAAGATATTTAGAACAGGCTTTTATCCACTAGATTTTGTTGATGTTGGCGAAGCTGAGCAACAGGCAGGATTAGTTACAGTGGAACGATATCCTGGGGAGAGATAAATGAGTGGTGGATTCTTTGACTTATCCTCTCCAACATTTAAGCCTACTATGCGCTTAATCTCCTCTATAAGTAAGGGGTCCACCACAACTATCACTACCGAGGAGGCGCATGGTTATTACACTGGAATGACGGTTAGGATATTAGTACCAGATCTTATAAATACTGCGATACCGGGCACTTCTTTGTGCGGTATGCCACAAATAAATAACCTTTCAGGAAAGATCACTGTCACAGCTGGTGACACATTTACAATAGATATTAATTCTACTGACTTCGATGATTTTGTCATTCCTGGAACTTGGATTCAGCAAGTTGGATTGTATCCACAAGTAGTCCCTTTTGCTGAGGATGATGATATGACTACAGCATCAGTCAGAAATATATTAGGAGATTAGGATGTCAGATAGTACATATTCAACGTTAGCTAACATAATAGAAAAAGTTAGATTTTTAACGAGAAGTCCATCACAAAATCAGATATCAGATAGTACAATAACTAACTATATTGATGTTTTTACGATTTATGACATTCCAATGAGGCTTAGGACGTTTTCTTTACGCAAAAATCTAACATTTTACACTCAACCTTATGTAGATGTTTATCCAGAAAATACCGTAAATACACTTGATCCACTCTACAATTTCAAGAACACATACCTATCAGTACATCCACCAGTCTATGTTGGCGGAAGTGAAGTATTTTTCACCCAATCCGAAGACCAATTCTATAGGTTATATCCAAAGATTCCTAATCAATTACAAGCAGGTACAGGAGATGGCTCAAATAAGACATTTTCTGGAACAATAACTGGAGTTCCTATCTATAGAAATACGTTTACTATATCTTCTTTAGATGCAAATGGACTAGGTATAATTGGTGTTGATGTGCCAATGCTGGATCCTACTACTGGTAATCCTCTTAAGACAGGATACATAGTTAATCCAGCTAATTCTAGCGACATTTATGGCACAATAAATTACATAACTGGTGTATATACTTGTGTATTTTCTACAGCACCAGCTCTATCACAGACAGTATATATACAATATACTCAATATGCTGTTAATACACCCCAAGCTGTACTTTATTTTGATAGTAAATTTGTTCTAAGGCCTGTGCCAGATAAGTCTTATACTGTACAGATTGATGTTATGCAGCGTCCATCTGAATTTCTTAATGCTAATTCTATGCCTGAACTTTCTGAAATGTACCAATATATAGCATATGGTGCGGCTAAGAAGATATTTGAGGATAGAATGGACCCAGAGTCAGTACAGATAATAACGCCAGAGTTCATAAAGCAACAGGAATTATGTATTACAAGAACCTATGATCAACAGAAGAATGAACGCAGCTCAACCATTTATACAGACCAAACAGAGACTCTAGTATCTGGTTGGGGTAGGGGAGGGTGGTTCTAATGCAACCTTTATTTTATTTTAGTTTGTTTATTATTTTATTATTTATAGTATTACTTTACATAGAAAATAGGAGCGGAGATGGCTTATAATGCAAATAAACCTGACGCTACAGATACCATATCATCTTCTCAGAGTGTATTAAAAGATAATTTTACAGCAATAAAAGCTATCATAGATGTAAATCATGTCACTTTTGGCCTATCCGATCAGGGTAAACATAATCTGGTTACAATACCTCAAGTTACAGTTACCCCTGGATCTATACCAGCAGCAGTTTCTGCTACTGAATGGGCATTTTATAATGCATCTGGAGATTTGTTTCTTAGAACTAATAAAGCAGCCGGTACCGTTACTGGAGATATAAATATAACTGGAGGCACAAAAGCAACGCTAGGTTGGTGTTATTTGCCTTGCGGGGTAATAATGAAATGGGGTACGGGAAGCGTAACTGCTAGTAATAGTGGAGCTTATGGAACTGCAACCCTTATATCAGGAGCAAGCATACCAACAATTACTACGTTATTATCGGGAATAGTAACAAAAGTTGGAACATCAGAATTAATAGTTTCTTATAGTAGTTTCGATGAAACAGCCCACACAGTCACAGCTTATGCAATAAAAGCATTTTCTGGTTCAAATACTGCTACATTTAATTATTTATTACTAGGAATTTAAATGGATCGCTTTCTAATTGCTCCTCTAGAGGAAGGTCTAAGGACCGATCTAAATGCATGGCAAATACCAGACCAAGCATACGCGCAACTTTATAATGCTTATATCTTTAGGGGGCGGTTAAAGAAACGAGTAGGTTCACTTTATACTGGAACAGCAACTACGGGACAATTCGGCTCAAGGCTTAGAGCTCTATTGCCAACAACTAAAGCTGCCTTAGCGGGTGGATCAGGTGTAGGTACAACTGATGGTGCAGGAGCAGCTACAGGAACAGTTCCTGGCACTGTTTTCTGCCTAGGACAGAAATTTTCTATAGGAACAGAAGTATTTACAGTGGTTGTAGAGGGTGCGCCTGGAACTATGTCAAAAACTGGTACAACTACCACATGCACCTATAATACAACAACCGGTGTCTATGTATTTGCTGGATCTACACCAGGAACACAAATTTACTTTTATCCTGATGGTGGTGGCCATGGGGCTCCTGCGGCTGGTATAATAACTGGTATACTACCTGGCGAGATGTTTAAGGCAGGACAGCAATTTACTATTGTAGATGAGATTCTTACTGTAACGGCCCTAGGGACACCTACTACCTTATTGACCACCGGAACATATACAGGTACTCTGAATACTACTACTGGCGAATATAGCTTTACTAATTGTGGAGCAGCTCCTAGCGTTTATTATTATTCAGCAGAGCCAGTTATGGGACTGACTCAATATGAATTAGGAACAGTCCATAATCAGACAGCTTATGCTTTTGATACACAGTTTGCATATAGATACTCAGGTGGATCATGGCTTAAGGAAAGTATACCTTATTGGAGGGGAGCAAATTATAATTTTATATGGTCTTATAACTGGGATGGAGTATTGGCTTCTTCCACAGTCTTATTTACAACAAATTTCAATGTTGCTACTGGGGCTGGACCTAATGGTGATCCAATGTTTTATTTTGATAATACTAGTTGGAAAGCATGGAGACCTAAATTTCTAAGCGCCGGGGCAGGAAATTCTATTCAGACCTGTAGAATCATTATTCCATTTAAAAATAGGTTATTGCTTTTAAGTACAGTAGAGAGTGATTCTGCAGGAACTACTAATTCAGCCTATACTAATAGATGCAGATACTCGCAAAATGGATCTCCTCTCAATGCGTATGCTTTTCTGGAACCAAATGAAACTAATTGGCTAGGAGGCGGATACATAGATGGGCCTACCGAAGAGGATATAATAGGAGCAGAACTTATTAGGGATAGATGTATAGTATATTTTGAGCGTTCAACATGGGAATTAGCTTATACAGGTAATGAGGCTATTCCTTTTATTTGGCAGCAAGTTAATACAGAATTGGGCTCAGAGGCCACATTCTCTACTGTCCCTTTTGATAAATTTATTTTAAATGTTGGACCTAATGGGATACAGTCATGCAATGGAATAAATGTTGACCGTATAGATGAGAAGATGCCAGATGAGGTCTTTGATATAAGAATTAAGAATCATGGTATGCAGCGTGTAGCAGGTGTAAGAGATTATTATACGGAGATGGTCTACTGGACCTATCCAACAGACGATAACCCTAATGCTCAATACTATCCCAACAAGATGTTTGTTTATAACTATAGAAATGGTACTTGGGCATTAAATGATGACTGTATAACAACTTTTGGGTACTGGGAACAGCAAACAGATATCACCTGGGCTGAGGTAGCAGGAACCTGGGATAATGCAAACCAGACCTGGACTTCAAATGTTAATGCCGCTCAATTTAGACATGTTATAGCAGGTAACCAGCATGGTTATGTGACTCAGATTACTAGAGACACATCAAGCCAAGTGGGAAATCTGATAGTAAGTGGATTAACTTATTCACTAGCTAATCAGACGGTTACCTTAACTTGTAAAGATCACTCATTGAATGTGGGCGATTATATAAAGCTAGAGAACTTTCATGGTTCAACAATTAGTGGAATTCATCAGATTTATAGTACTACAGATAACACTGTGGTTATCAATGGGATATTATCTGATCCAGGAACATATACAGGTGGAGGAACCCTGGCCAGAGTTCCAATGATTCAAATTTTATCTAAAGAATGGAATCCATATAAAGGTGAAAATAGGTCTTTTCATCTATCAAAGATAGATTTTGGTGTAGATAGAACATCATCTGGTAAGGTTACTGTGGAATATTATCCATCTCATTCAGATGAAATCCTTGGAGAACTAGTATTGGAGACTTCCGCTTATTCCTTAGTACCTCTGGAGCAATTTCAAAGGCTTTTGTGGCATCCTCTCTATTTTAATGGCGAAGGCGATTCTGTGCAGATAAAAATATATCTATCTGATGACCAGATGCGAGATGCAGCTATATCAGAATCAGATTTTACCCTAGAGGGATTAATACTTTATACACAACCAACAAGGATTAAATAATGGCTGGGCAGAATAAAGGTTACTTACTACCAACTACTCAAGCTTGGGATCCATCTCAGATAAATCAGATGGAATTAAATAGTCCTAAGTTTAAGGAATTCTTAGTAAATATTACTCAACAACTAAATAGAATAGCTGAACAAGTTAACTCAAAGGGCTCAGGTTTATTTAATACGCAAGAATTTGCCACAGGTGAAACGTTTTATCCTAGCCCCAGTGTTTCATCAGCCACTAATACAAAAACTACGCCAAGGCCAGTTTTCCGCAAGGTAATCAATATGTTGACTACTGGAACACTTCCAAATACAGGAACATTAACGGTAGCGCATGGGTTGACATTTAATACTTCTACTACCTTAGTTACATTGCGTGGAGCTGCTAATAACGCAGCAGGAACAAGCTTAATTCCATTACCTTATGCATCGCCTACTTTAGCAAATAATATAGAACTATATGCTGATGGAACAAATATTTATATAGTTACTGGTAGTGACAGGACTAGTTATACGAAGTGTAATGTAATAGTAGAGTTTTTAAAAAATTAATGCCTAGGAGAAAGATATGAATTTTGGAAATATGTTATTTGGCAGTAAAGGAAAGATGCAGCAATATTCTATTATGGATCCACAGCAACTAGCGGCTTCTAATCTTTTCTTAAATCAAGCACAACAAGGTATTCAGGATCCATATGCTGGCTTTGCACCAATAGAACAGCATGCACGCAGTCAATTCCAACAGTCTATTCCATCCATTGCTGAGAGATTTACATCTATGGGTCAAGGAGCCCAAAGATCAAGTGGATTTCAATCAGCCCTAGGGAGAGCTGGAGCTGGGCTTGAAGAAAGTCTTGCAGCCATGAGGGCCCAATATGGTATGCAGAATAGGGGACAAATGATGCAATTGGGTCAAATGGGTATGCAACCTAGATTTCAGAACTACTATAAACAGGGTTCTCAGGGTTTAATGCAGCAACTAGCACCTTTATTATCTCAAATTGGTATGGGAGCCGCAACTGGCGGATTAACTGGTATGGGTTTATTTGGTAGAGGAATGATGAATCAATATCAAGGTGGTCAAGGCATGGGTTCAATATTACCACTATTAATGATGGGAGGTATGCAATAATGGCTCAAATTTTGCCCGCAGATTTTAATCTGGGTGGAGAGATAGGTAAGGGTATTAGGACTGGTTTAACTGGCGGTCTTAATACTTTAGCTCAATATAAATTACGAGATGTAATGCAACGTCAGGAGCGAGATAAAATGGGTAAGGCATATGAAGATATGGGTTTACCTAAGGGTATAGCAGCTCTACCACCACAGGTTCAAAAAGCTTATATGAGTAATATTATGATGGAGCGCCCAGATATGTTTGGTCTTGGGGGAAATGAACTACAGCAAATGCAGGCTCAGTCATTACCATCTACTGCTACTCCTACTGCTATGGTGGACCAACTTAATACTATGTTTGACAGAACCGATTCTATGAACTCAGGCCAGCAAGTAATGGAAGCATTAAGGCAAAGATTAATGCCACAGCAGGAACAGGGTCCAGAAGTAATGCAAGCCCCTACAACAAGTGAGACGGTATCTCAGGCTGAACCTATAAGCCTAAAATATAATATACCTGCTGGATTAACGCGCGCACAGAGATCAATGTTTTTAAGGGATGCCATTAAGGAAGAGAAAAAAGACCTTAGGGATGCTGAAAAGGAAGCAAAACCTATAATAAAAGAAACATCTGATAAATATAAGAGTGCTCTAGAGACACAGAATTCATTAAAGAGAATGGAGCAACTCATTGAGACTGGAAGATTAACACGGCCTAGGGCTAGGGCATTTCTAAATTTTTTAGAACATGGAATATGGGGAGTTGGATTGGATTTCCACCATCTAGAGTCTCCAGAATCACAGGAATTCGATAAGTTAAGCAAATCTATGCTTAAACAGGCCAAGTCAATATTTGGAAGCAGGATAACAGATATGGACGTGAAATCTTTCCTAAAGATGGTTCCTGATCTTTTACAAACTAGAGAGGGGAAAAGGCGTATTATTTATAATATGAAGTTGATGAACCAGGGCTCTATGGTGCGCAAAAAGGCCATGGATGATATTATAGAAGAGAATGGTGGCCGTGCTCCAAAGAACTTAGAGACTTTAATAGATAAAAGAGCTGCTAAGCAGCTAGATGAAATAGACAAAAAATTAGAAATGGGTTATCAAAAACCCAAAAAAGAAAGAGGTTTCTTAGGAGAAATAGGACACACGGTTAAGAAAAGCCTTATGTTACCAAGAGATCTTATCTTGGGGCCAAAAGGCTAATAAGAACACAGATTATAGCCCTAGCGATAAGAAATAGTGAGAAAGGTAATCAAACGAGGAATAAAATTACATATAGAAAAACAAAACTAAGCTTTAATTTATTCCAACATATGTTTGGATATAGCTTTTTTAAATGGATATGCAAAAAGAGCAGTAATTCCTATTAAGGCCATTGGTAAACTTAGTATACCAATTAAAAGTGCTGAAAATATTACTGTAGATCCTGCAAAAGATAATAAAATTGATTTCATCATTGTGATTCCAATTCTTTCCTGAGCCCTTTTATTAGAACTCTAGTAACCCATAATCGTATAGAGATATTATGCTCTATAGCTCTAGCTTTGACCTGTTGATGAATCTCTGGCGTAGTTTCTATATATATCGTTTTATTAAACATATTTTCAGCCCTATGGTCAATCTTTTTATTGCATGGGCGCAACAATTCCATATGTCTCTTTATTCTTCTCACGTTTTTCTCCATATTTAAAGCCATTATACCGCTTCTAGAACTATATTACACCATTGTTGTAACCAATGGAAGTTAGTGTCAGAGTAGATTTAATACATAGGAGTGTATTGAGAAGTAAGTAATATCCGCTTGGCGGAGAAAGAAGGAAGGAAAATAATGGCATATGAAGATTATAGAGTAGATGCCGGCATTACGCCCGTAGTCTCTAAGCGTGCCCCTGCAACTCATGATAAGGGGTATGAATTAGGCACATTATGGATAGATAAGGTCCTTGATGACGTCTATGTGTTAACAAGTATTAAAAATAATGAGGCAACATGGGTTGGTACAGGAGGAGGAGCTGAAACACTTTCCTCCCTTACTGTAAATACTGGTAATGTAACATTAACTGGTGGCAACTTATCCTTGTCAGCTGGAACTATTACTGCTACAGCCTTAACCTCTGGTGTTGTACAAACAAATGGTTCAGGAACGTTTGGATCATCTAAGGGCACAAATGGCCAGATACTAATAGGTTCAACGGCAGGTGTGCCTGCTTGGGCTGCAATAGTATCTGGAGATGGATCCATAACCGTAGCTAATGCTGCCAACTCAATTGATATTAGGGCCACTGGTGCAACTGCTAGTACGTACGTAACTCAGGTTGGTGGGCCAGTTTCGCCTATTGCAGGTGCTTTAACAATTAGTGGTTATAATTCCAATATCACTACAGATGGTGCAACGGCTAATACAGTAAAAGTGAGACTAGCTGATACAGTTTCTGTAGCAGGAGCCCTAACTGCAGGTGTTAATTTAAATATGACATCTGGCGTAGCTACTATTACATCAACTGTTAATGCTACTAAATCCATATATCTGCATTCTAATGCTGGTACAACAGAAACAATTGAGATCCATGCTGACCAAGGTAATGCAGTGGATTCAATCTACATGCACTCGGATGTTGGTGGAATTACACTCACGTCAGGACTCGCAACTGCTGATGCAATTAACATTACAGCTACCGATGCCTCTGGTGGCATTGATATTGATGCTGGGTCTACAGGTATTAATGTAGCAGCTTCTAATGGCCCTATTAATATAATTACAGGCACAGGTGCTCTTAATCTTGGTGCTGATGCAGCTGCTAAAGTTGTTACTCTTGGAAGTACAACCACAACAGCATCTACCATAGTTCAAAGTGGATCTAATGGAATTAATATTAATAGTCTTGGAGTGGTAGATATAGACTCAGTTGGTGCTCTATCTCTTAATTCCTCTGGAGCAGCAATCAATGTTGGAAATGATGCGGTAGCCCAGAATATCAACATTGGTACAGGCGGTGCAGCTCGTACTTTAACCATAGGAAACGCTACAGGTGCAACTTCAGTAATAATAAATAATGGTACAGGCGCATTGGATATTGGTGTAACAGCTACAGATCATACAACAAGAATAGGTTCAACAACTGGAGTAAGCGCTTTTACAGCACAAACTGGTACTGGCACATTAACCCTCGCAAGTGGAGGCATTTTGGCAGAAACATCTGCTGGGGCTATGACTCTTGATGCAGTAGGTGCTTTGGAGTTAAATTCTAGCGCTGGTGTAATCCAAATTGGACAGGATGCAGTATCTCAGAATATTAATATTGGTATAGCTGGAACGCGTACAGTAACTATTGGTTCAGCAACAGCAACTTCTTCTGTAGTAATAGACACAGGTACAGGAAATCTTGATCTTGGCGTAACAGCCACAGCTCACACAACTCGCCTGGGTTCAACAAATGGAGCCAGTGCAACAACAGTCCAGTCTGGTGGTGGTGCATTAATAGTAAATGGTGGTGCTGCTGTTACGGTAGATGCGGTGGGTGCTTTAGAACTTAACTCTTCTGCAGGTGTTATTGGAATTGGTAATGATGCAGTAGCCCAAAATATCAATCTTGGTACAGGCGCAGCGGCTCGTACAATAACCATAGGTAATAACACTACTACAACTGGTGTGGTAGTAACTTCTGGCACAGGAGATATAGCATTAGGGTCTGCTGATGCAGTAACAATAGATGCTGCTGGTGTTTTAGAACTTAACTCTTCTGCAGGTGTTATTGGAATTGGTAATGATGCAGTAGCCCAAAATATCAATCTTGGTACAGGCGCAGCAGCTCGTATAATAACTATAGGTAATGCTACTGATGCTACATCTATCGTATTGAACGCTGGCACAGGAGGAGTAGACATTGGTGCTAATGCTACAGATCATACAACTGTACTTGGTTCAGTTACTGGTGTCTCTGAAACTACAGTACGGTCAGGAACAGGTACGTTAGGAATAACTGCCGGTGGTAGTATTGTTGCTTCTAGCGGTGGTCTTGTAACTATAGACTCAGTTGGCGTTCTGGATCTTAATTCCTCTGGAGCAGCAATCAATATTGGACAAGATGCTGTAGCCCAGGCCATCAATATAGGTACAGGTGCAGCAGCTCGTACAATAACCATAGGTAATAACACTACAACGACTGGTGTGGTAGTAACCTCTGGTACAGGTGATATAGCGTTGGGTTCAGCTGATGCAGTTACTATTGATGCTGCAGGAGTTCTAGAATTAAATTCATCTGCTGGAATCATTGGCATAGGTAATGACGCTGTAAACCAAAACATCAATCTTGGTACAGCTGGTACGCGTACACTGACCATGGGTTCTGCTACTTCAACATCATCAGTAGTTGTAAATGGTGGAACAGGAGTAATGCAGTTTGGTGCCAATGCCGTAGAACATGCTACAACAGTAGGCTCAGTAACCACAGCATCTGCTACAACCATACAGGGTGGTACAGGCGGCATTGCCATAAATGCAGCCGGTATAGTAACAATGTTGCCTGCAACAGATACACAAGCAGCTGCTACGGTTACTATCAATGCAAATGTTGGTGTAGGCACATTTACTGGCCTAACAACAGCAGCTGCTGCGGTAGAAACTTTAACAGTGACTAACTCTCTATGTACAGCTACTTCCGCAATTCTATGCACAGTAGCTAGCGTAGGGGCAGAAGATGCTCAATTAACAATTCAACGCGTATGTCCTGGCACAGGTTCATTTGTGGTTAAAGTAAAGAATAATGGTGCAGCCTCATTGGCAAGCAATGTAATTCTTACTTTCTGGATTATTAAAGCAAGTTAACTAAGAAAACGAAACTGGGTGGCCAGGAAAAGTAGTACTGGCCATTATTTTTAATAACAATCTTTTTTATGAGGAGAAGAGATGAATTTCATCAAGATGAATACAACCTATGAGGCAGTAGTTGGGGAAAATAAATATCAAATAATTATACCATCAAATGCACATCTTGGAGAGGCTTATGACGTAATGTTTAAATTTCTGTCCATAATCGCTGAGCAGGCAAAGGCAACAACTGATACTTTAAAGCCAAAAGATACGCCTGTGCCAGAAGTAAAGGCAGACGTAGTTTCTTAAATTAGGGGAATCCATGAAGAATTGTATAAAAGCAGATTATGTCGAGATCTTTAATTCTTCTGGGCTTACTACATCCTATCAAGCACTTAATGCAGGGGGCCTAAAGGGCCCCACTGTTCTTCTTAGGCTGTATAACGCTTCAAGTAGAGACATCATCATAAGTTATGATGGCGTCTTAGATAATGATTTTGTAAGCGCAGGTGATACTTTAATACTAAATTTCCAAGCCAATGCAGCTCCCAATAATTATGCAGCGATGATGAAAAAAGGCACCGTCGTGTACATAAAGGGTAATAGTGCTGGCACAGGTCTTATATCGCTATCTGCTTATTACTTAGAATCATAAATATTAGGAGAGAGATGAGTATTACATCCGTTAGGGCTCGTCATGAACCCATGAGATCATTGGCGTGGAGCTTAATTTCTAACACATATTCTGGGGTAGGAACTGCATTGCCTCATCCAACTAGGTGTATTTATATATTTAATAACACAGACAGGGCGCTTACGTTTTCAATCGGTGGAGTTGAGGATGGCATTGTCCTTCCAGCATATGGCTATTTTTTCTGGGATATAGCCGCCAATCAATCCCTAAATCGTGGATGGTATATAGCAGAGGGCGAACGTCTTTATGTTAAGACCCCAACAACTAATCCTACTCAGGGAGTTGTTTACTTCACTGCCTTCTATGGCCAAGAACATTAGGAGAAGTCTATGTCCCAAGTAGGTCAATTTATCTTTGAAGAGATCGTAGAGACGCTTACTGGTAATACTGGTGATATAGTTCACCCACAAGTAGGGAATATAAACATAGTAGGCTCAGGTGATATCACGGTAAATGGTAATGATATCACTGGAACACTTACAATTAGTCAGGCTGGTAGCTTAGCCAATACTTATGCTACAGATGCTGGCAATGCGGTTCCGGCACTTGGAATTATAAGAATATTAGGAGGTAATAATTTAAATACCGCTGGAGCTACTAATGCGGTAACAATCCATTTGGATGACTCCATAATCCAGCCTGTGACCAACAGTTCCGGAACTCAGGGACTTTACTCCCTGGGGGCCAATAGATTTATGCATGGCATAGGAACCGATAATACGTTCCTAGGATCTACAGCTGGCAATCTAGCCCTTACGGTTGGCAGCGCGGTAGGCAATACAGGTCTTGGAAGTGCAGTTCTGACCGGTGTAACCGTTGGGTCCTATAATGTAGGCTGCGGTGCTGCTACTTTGACTCTGGTAACGTCCGGAGTTTCCAATACTGCCATAGGAGCCCTAGCCGGTTCTTTAATGAATGGTTCTGGCAACACATTTGTGGGCCGACAGGCGGGCATATCATATACTGGAACTGAATCTTATAATATTGTTATTGGTAATTCAGGGACCGCTGCGGAATCCAATAAGATACGTATAGGAACCTATGGGAGTGGAGCAAACCAACAGGATACAGCTTATATAGCAGGAATAGTGCACGCCTCAAATGGTCTTGTCTCAGATCTGGGAAATATAGTATGTACGGCGGGTAACATAACCGCTGATGCAGGTAATATATCCGCAACGCTTGGTTACATAGAGGCTGTGGATGATGATATCTATATAGGTGATAGAGACGTTGCTATTACTGGGCCTAACTTACAATTTAAGAAATCAAGGATAGGAGCTGTAATAACATCAGGAGATGTCCTAGGTAACGTCCTATTCTCTGGGTATGACGGCACATCTTATGATGTTGCGGCACAAATTACTTCTAGATCTAGCGGAACAATAGCAGCAGGCAGAGTGGCAGCAGATTTAGAGTTCTGGACCTCTCCAGACATAGCCGGAATAGCCCTGCGTCGCATGGATGTAAAGCCTACAGGCGAGGTTTATATTTATACTCCAGATTCTGGTACCGCTCTTACTGTGCAGAGCAGAGGAGCTGAGATCACATCTGGCGATGTAACAATGGGAAATGGAAATTTATTTATAAATAATACTGATGTTGCCGTTTCTGGATCGTACATACAGATGATAAAATCAAGGTCAGGCGGTGTAATAACATCAGGCGATGGTCTAGGAGGTATATATTTTTCCGGAGATGATGGTTCAACTAATCTTAATTGCTCGTCAATAATAAGTGTATCTAGTGGTACAATAGCCACAAATAGGGTGGCATCTAATCTTGAGTTTTACACACATCCTGATTCTGTTGCTATTTCTGCTAAACGAATGTCTATCAATTCTGCTGGTACATTAACCATAGAAGCTCCTGACAGTGGTAACGCTATAGATGCATATGGTCATGTAGCCATGCTCGCTTCTTCTGCGGATCATATAGCAACTGAATTAGATCTTAAGAAATCAAGATCTGGTGGTGTTATTACTACCGGTGATGAGCTTGGTAATATTACATTTATGGGCCATGATGGAACAAATTATGTCATTGGCGCAGCAATCATAGCTGATACAAATGGAACAATAGCAACTAATAGGATACCGACAGCCCTACAGTTCTGGACGCACCCAGATTCTACTACAGCAGCCTTGCATAGATTGACTGTGGCTTCAACTGGTGAGGTTGTTATTGCCACTCCTGACTCCGGTACTGCTTTGACTGTAAATGGCACAATGTATGCAACTGGCATAGCAGCAGTTACGACTTCTAATACGATGTTTGTAACTGTTGATTCAGCAACAGGGCAGATAGGAGCTATGGCCAATAATATATTGTCATGGTCAGAAGTTACGGATACATCTCAAGCAGCGGTTGTTGATAGCGGCTACATAGCCAATAATGGCGCATTAGTAACTATTACGCTTCCAGCTACAGCAGTGGTAGGAGATAGAGTTGCAATTGCAGGCAAAGGAGCTGGATTATGGAAAATAGCGCAAAATGCTCTACAGGTAATACATTTTGGAACACTTGACTCTACTATTGGAATTACTGGATATCTTGCGGCTACGGCCAGATATGACTGCATAGAGCTGCTATGCATAACAGCTAACACAGATTGGGTTGTACGGTCAGTTCAGGGCGTAATAACTGTAGTCTAAAAGGAGAAATAAATGACTTTGCAAACTGGTAGTAATCTTTACCAAAATACTAAATATGTGGTAGGCACTGGATTGCCATACACTACAATACAGTCCGCCATTAATGCAGCAGTTGCTGCAGGAACACCTGCTACAATATTTGTACGTGCTGGTGCATATACAGAAAACTTAACCCTGTATGATGGTATAGAAGTTCAGGGCTCTAACGCTTTTCAGACAACTATAACTGGTATACATGTACCCCCAGCAGCTGGAAGATGTGCGTTATTAAATCTTGGATTAATTTCAGCCACACATATTCTATCATCTGCTGTAGCTGGTACAGCTACTATTAAATTCTCGCAGTGTGCTTTTAATTTAACTAATGGGTATGTATGCAATATTACAAATTGGACTGGAGCAATAACATTTGAATTCTGCTCTGATACTAGCACAATAAATGGATTGGTTTTAAATACTGCAACTGCAACAGTGGTAATGAATAATAATACTATTGGTGTGGGTACTGCTAATCCAATGACAATAAATGGCATTTTAACCGTATTTAACTCATCTGTAGGTTGCCCTATTACTCTTGCAGGTAGTGCTATATCTACAATTGATGGCGGTTGTGTTCTTTCTGGGGCAATAACTCTTAGCGCTACAGCTAATTTAAGCATTGCTAACTCAAGAATATCAACTGGAGCAGCAACTGCTATTACAACTACATCTGCGGTGGCAGTTAATTTAAGTGATGTAAATATAAATACATCTAATGTAGTAGCAATTGGAGGCACTGGAACTGTTAATTTTAATCAGGTTAACTTTGCCAACAGTAAAGGATTAGCAGGAACTGTGGTAGAAGGTCTTGCTGGCGTAGTTAAGACTGGTGAAAATTATTCTAATACTATCCTGCGTATGGATATGAGTGGCTTTTACTCATGGGCAGCGGTTGGACCATACTTTGATGATACTACCCTAGGGACATTTCAATTGCTTGTAGGTGGTACTGGCTACATACGTGGCAAGGTCATTACATGGGTATCTCAGAACATATCTGGTATGACGTCAGGCGCAACATGGTACATTTATATAGATTCCACAGGGACCATAGGTAAAACCTCAACAAGAACTGACGATTTATTTGTGGATTATATAGTTCTTTTTGAATGCCTTTACGATGAAACTCCAGTTACTAAACTTCAACACACAGTAAAAGAAAATCATGCATATAACTATCAGGTATCAGTTTCTAATGTGGAACATCATATCATTGGAACAGTGGTTCAGAATGGAGGGGCTAATATAACTCCTCTCGGCGCTGCTAATGTTAAGGTTGGTATATCTGGTGATGATGTATTGCAGGATCATGGGCTAGAGACAACCATTACTACCGAAGCCAGTGTTACATGGAAGAAGTTTTATACAACTGCTGGTGGTAAGTGGGCGGTTCAAAATGTTTCTGATACCTTTGCGGGGTATTACAATAATGCTGGAACACCTACTGCATTGGGAGCTTCTAAGTTTGGTGTTTATACTCTATATGCCAGTAAGGACGATTTAAACACAGCTGTTCCAATTTATTATGCAGTTTTGGACACAAGCGAATATAATAATTTGGGAGCTGCTACAACAGCAATATCTAATGGGACTATTGCAAAAGCAACAGCTGAGTTGCTTGATTTGGAATTATGCCAATTAGGGTTTATTATTTGGGGACAGGCTGCCGCAGCAATAGTTAGTACGATAATAGCTAAATCTACCCTGAGAGCAACGATCTCCAGTGGTGGGGGAACCAATCAGGCTAATTTAGTTGTCACAAATACAACTGGTTTTAATGGAATCTTGTCTGGATCTGACACCAATGTTCAGTCAGCCCTAGATACCATAGATAACTGGGGTGCTGGAACAACAGACAAATGTTTGGTAGTAGGTAATGGTACTGGTGTTGCCCTAGGGGTTATAGCGGCTGGTACAGACGGTACCATATTAACTGGGAATACCTCGGCAGATCCATCTTGGAGTGCTAATCCTACAGTTTCTACAATATATGCAACTGCATTTGATACTAATGTAGCAGCAGCTGGAGTAACTCTTTCTGGTACTACGTTATCTGCTGATGGTTCAGACGCTGATATAAATATCAATATTACAGCAAAAGGAACAGGAAAAGTTATTATTGATGATTTGCAGTTAACTACAGATCTAGCAGTGTCAGAGGGCGGAACTGGCGCTTCAACGCTTACTGATCATGGGGTACTGTTAGGTTCTGGCACTGGTGCAATTACATCGCTAGGGGAAGCATCTACTGGGCAGATTTTGACCGGTGTGACATCAAGCGATCCTACGTGGACTACAGCCACCTATCCTGCAACTGTTGCCATAGGCGATGTCCTAGTGGCTTCAGCGGCCAATGTCATTGGAGTGGCTACTGGAGGTACAACAGCTGGATATGTTCTTACTGCAAATGGTTCAGGTACAGCCCCTACATTTCAAGCTAATCCTGCTGATGGAATAGTTACCTTAGCCGGAGATTCTGGTACTGCCACAGGTTCTACTGTTACTATTGCCGGTGGGACTAATCTTACATCAGTAGCAGGTACAGCTACAGTTACAATTAATCTAGATGCAGATATAACAATGCCTAATGCAGGTACTATAAGAACTGGTACCACAGCAGCTGATACATTTCTTTTAAGGGCTTATGATGTAGATGGTACTGCGTATAAGACATTCGCCACCCTTACTGCTAACAATACCCCAACTATGGATTTAGACACAGATGTAACTATTGGAACTGCATATATATATAGAGTTGGTGGTACTGATGTAGCAGTTACAGATGGTGGCACTGGAGCTTCAACGCTTACTGATCATGGTATATTGTTAGGTTCTGGCACTGGAGCAATTACGCCGCTAGGGGAAGCATCTAATGGCCAACTGCCAATAGGATCAGCTGGTGCAGATCCGGTCTTGGCAACACTCACAGCATCAACAGGTATAACTGTTGCTAATGGAGCTGGATCTATAACTCTTTCATCAACTTCAACTACATGTAATACCCAGACGGATACTTATGCCCTAGTTATAGGTGATGCTGGAAAACTTATAATAATGAACAAAGGAACAGCCAATACACTCACAGTACCAAAAAACTCTGCCGTAGCGTTTGCTACAGGGACTATAGTAGCCGTAACACAATATGGTGCAGGTGTAACAACAATAGCACCTGTAGATGGTGATGTGACATTAAGGGCTCCAGGAAGTCTTCTTAATCTATATACACAGTACTCATCTGCAACTCTAGTGAAGATTGGTACAGACGAGTGGATTGTCTCAGGAGACCTAAGTTAGAGGTATAAATTACTGGGGAAATTACATGAAACTTGCTAAGATATTTTACGGAAGTATACATTATGAAAATATGTAAAGAATGTAAGATGTCTAAGCCTTTGGAAGAGTTTTATGAGCATGGCATATCAAAGAGAACTGGTATGCCATGGTATACCGGAAACTGTAAAAGATGTTATCTAAAGCACTCCCCTAATTATGGAAAACCTAATTTAGGAAAATATAATAAGGGAAATATTCCATGGAACAAGAAGGAAGTTCTAGGTAGGCAATCTATAGAATTAAAAATTTGGCGGGAAAAAATTAAAAAGCGTGATAATTATAAATGTGTTAAATGTTTTTCTAGAAAGCGCCTTCATGCACATCACATTAAAGATTGGCATAATTTCCCCAATCTACGTTTTGATATGTCTAATGGGATTACTTTATGTACTTCATGCCATGCTAGACTACATGGAAAAGAAAAGTGCAATTTGTTAAAAAATGGTGAACCTTGGTTAAAAGGAAAAAAGATGAGCATAGAATTAAGAAAGAAATTAAGCGATGTACATAAAGGCAAAATCCCTTGGAACAAAGGATTAAGAGGAACTGGTAAAGTCTCAGGAGACCTAGCATGATGAACTTGCTAGGATTGAGCCGCAAGAGACGTCATGCCAATTTAACTGATGTCACAAGTGCCAATGAGGGTGCAAATGGATATAAGGTTCGCTTTAGTCCTAATAATAGTTATATAGCTTGTGTTGGAAATAGTTCAGCTAAGCAGATAGCTATGTTTTCTTGGAATGGTAAAGATACTATTGCTGAAATAACTACTGTAAACACTGGACAAACTTGTATAGGAGTATCTTGGCATCCCAATGGGAATTTTATTGCTGTAGCTAATTATTATTCCACTAATTCAATCCAGGTTTATTCATGGAATGGATCAGCTTTGTCTGCTGTAGCAAGTAAGAACTTAAATCCAGTTGCATACTGTGTATCTTGGCATCCAAATGGTAATTTCTTAGCTATATCATCTGGTGTTTCTACTCAGTCAGTAATAGTTTACTCTTGGAATGGTACGGATACTCTAACAGCAGTATGTACGCTTAATTTAGGAGCTACATCTCACGCATGTAACTGGTCTCCAGATGGTACTTATTTAGCAGTAGGATCAGAAAAATCAGGACATTTTACTGCTGTATATTCATGGAACGGCACTGATACCTTAACGGAAGTGGCTTACTACAATTCTGGTTCAACAACTGATCTTCTTGGTATGGCATGGACTACTGATAATGCATATTTATTCACAGCGGATGCTAACTCTACATCTACGACCTTTAGGACATATGCCTTTTCTGGGTCAGCATTAACCTTAAAGCAGACTATAAATGCAGGACTTACTGCATATGATATAGGTATTTTTAATGATAGATACGTAGTTGGGTGTGCTATTGGTGGAAGTGTCACGTCTGGAGCATATGTTAAGTATTATAGTTTTTCAAGAACCACTGAGACTTTAACTGAGATTGATACACTAACTTATACATCACAGGGATGTTTAGGCGCAGCATTTGATAAGTGGGGATTATTTCTAGCAGTGGGTATGTACAATGAGACCAATAAGACAATTAGAGTAGCTAAGATATACGGTTAAAATTTAGGAGAGTAGTATGCAAGCTAAAAGAAGATCGGGTATAAATCCCTTAGCGTATCTTGGCGTTGATCCAATAACGCCGCCTATGCTAATTATAGAGCAAAGAAATCCAACAGATAATGATTTTCCTGAATACGAGTTAGGAGCTATATGGATGGTTTCTACTCCAACAACAATATGGATGATGATAGATAAGAATCCATCTGCTAGTCCTAAGTGGGTACAATTATATCCTGGAAGTGGTTCTGGAACTAATTATTTTAAGACTGATGATGGCAACACTGCTATACAGGTAAGTGGAATACTTAATGTTTATGGATCTAACGATATAGCTACATATTCCAGTGGTAACACAGTAACTGTAGGGCTAGAGAATGATGTGACTATCGTAAGCTCATTAACATTAACACCTGTATTATCCTCAGTCTTAACGACTGATGCTGTTGGCTTAGTAGTTGGTGCTCAGGGAACAGATCTACAGATGTTTCTAGGAAATACAGGTGCTACACCATCGTTCTATACACCAGTATCAGAAGATGGATCTATTACAATTACGGCAGGTTCTATTCCTGGTACTGTTAACTTTCAGTCTATTGGAGGTGGCGGAGGTGTATTTGGAGGGCTAGATGCTGATACAGGCACAGCCGTTCCTTTATTAAATAAGGTATCCGTACTAGGAGATGCCACAAACATCACCACAAGCGCTTTGGGTCATACCCTTACAATCACCCTAGAGCCTATACTTACGTTGCCTGTAACTAATGCTGGTGCGACTCAGGGTATAATAAAACTTGGCGCTAATAGATTTATAACAAATCTTGGCTTAGATAATACTTTTGTTGGTGAAGGCTCAGGAAATTTTACCCTAATAACTGTTTCTGCAACTGGTAACACCGGTCTTGGTACAGGAGTTCTTAATGATCTTACTGACTCTGCTAACAATACAGGGGTTGGCGTAGGAAGCTTAACTGCGGTAGCTGATGGAATTGGAGGCAATACAGCACTAGGAGCAATGTCTGGGGCCGCCTTGGTGAATGGACATGAAAATTTATTACTAGGAATGAATGCTGGAATAAATTACACGTCAGAGTCTCACAACATAAATTTAGTCAATGAAGGCTCTCCACTAGATACATCAACCATAAGGATAGGTAATTCTACAGATCATACTGATACGTATGTAGCCGGTATTTATGGTAGTACAATAGCTGCTACAAACGGAGTAGTCTCTATAGATAATCTTGGCAAACTGGGTTCATCAAATGGAACTAATGGCCAGGTATTAATAGGTGGTGGAACTGGACCTGTATGGGCAACATTAACATCTAGTGACGCTTCCATAATTTTTACGTCAGGAGCAAATAGTTTAGATATGGTGGCAGTAGGTGGAGGTGGATCATCAGGTATAGTTAAGCTAGGGGCTGATGTTGGCACACCTGCATTACCTTTATTGGGAGAGATTGATATCATAGGTGGCACAAATATCAACACATCAACAGCACCTAATTCCGTAGTAGTCAACCTAGATGACTGGATTTCTCTACCAGCAACTAATTCAGCAGGTACAGCTGGCGGTATGAGTTTAAATTCAGTTAAGTTTATGCATGCAATTGGTACTGGCAATACATTTCTAGGACAGAATGCTGGAAATTTATCACTGACATTAGCGTATGGTACAAATAACGTAGGAATAGGAACAAATGCGTTAAGGGCTGTAACATCAGGTAGCGAGAATGTGGCTGTAGGTAATAATGCTTTGTATACACTTACAGGTGGAGCTAGTGTTGGTATGACCAACGTTGCTATTGGTAGTGAAGCATTATATACACTTAATGCATCTGGAGGTTCTACAAGCGCCGAATCTAATGTTGCTGTAGGATATCATGCAATTCGTGCAGCTACTACTGCTAATCATAATGTTGGTATAGGTTATGATGTATTTCCAAACTTAACAACAGGAACTTATAATGTAGCCATTGGAGATACAGCTGGAGGAACATTAACTAGTGGAGTAGGAAATACTTATATATCTACAGATGCAGCAGTTACCGGAGAAAGTTATAAAATAAGAATAGGCTCTGTATCTAATACTTCTATAGAAACTTATGTTGCTGGTGTTTATAATAAATATGTAGATAACAGCATTCCAGTATTTGTTGATGCTAGTGGTCAATTAGGTAAACCTTCAATAACAGCCCTAGGTCAAGATCCTTTATTAGGCTCTGTCCTTGCTGGTAATGGAACAACTCCTCCTAGTTTTAGATTATTAAGATCCACAAATGGAACAATAGAAATAGATACAAGTGTGGCTGGATACATAGATCTTAGATACGGTTCTGTATCTACGTGTGCTTTCCATGCAGTTCAGGGTGTTTCTGCTAGTAACGTAACTGGTGATGGAACACTGTATAATCTTGGAACATCTGCAACATTAACAGAGGTTTATGACTACGGAAGTGACTTTTATGGAGGAAGTGGTGCTGGAACTAAGGCTTTATTTACAGCCCCGCAGACTGGATTATATTTATTTATATGTACAGTATTAGTTGTTAATCTTCCAACGGCGCCAACACCTCCAACAACTAGAGTTGATCCAATAAATATAGTTACAAGTAATAGGACATATTCACTAATAAATCCAGTTACATCTTATACTAATGATCTTGCTAGGCAGACAATTACATTTACAGCTATAGCAGATATGGATGCAGCTGACACAGCATATTTTCAATATGGCTTACAGACTAGTGTTGGTACTAAGACTGTAGGAGTAGGTGGCACATATACGACAGTATCGGGATATTTAATAGGTTAAGGAAAAGCATGAAAATAGTAATAAATGATATCTGTGTGTTGGAGCTAACTGAAATTCAGGAAAAGGTTATAAAAACCTATATCCTTAGTGAAGAATTTCAAGATGATATGGTAAGAAGAGTAAGGGAAGCAGTAGAAGGTAAATACATAAACTGTTTCAATAGATTAAAGAATGAGTGGGATAGTAAGTTAGAAGCATCTGGAATAAATATGATTCCAACAAATAAAGATGAATATTCTAAACTTGTATTCTCTCAGGAATACTATAGGGATCGTTCTACATATGAATCAGAAAAAAAAGCCAAACAGGAGGCTTTAAATAAGTAATTTTAGTGGGCCTTAAATGGCCCATTTAATCTATACTAGATATGTTTTGCGTACGATTTTAAATCTAAAATTATATTCTTTTTGAGTTTGCGGCTCTATTAAGTCTTCATTTTCATCTACCAGTTCAAAGTCTTTGTAATCTAAGTATGCGCTATCTTCTACGACTCTTTTCTTTGAGCATGAGCTACAACTTGATATCATAACAGCCAAAAAAAACATAAAAAATAACTTTCTCATATTATTCTCCTTTTACTTCTCCCTTGAATGTATTGTATAATTCTAGGGATTCATTAATCAGATGTGTATCTGAAGTCCTATTCTTAAAAGACTCAGCTAGAAATTCACCCCATTCTACCCAACGCATTATGGTTGGGTGTCTAGATGTTTGGATATAAATATTAAACCTAACCTCGTCTCCTACTGTATCACCCATTTGTCTTACTATTGTACCATATGCTCTAATAAAGAACTTACTAGGTGGGTTATAAATGGTTTCCATGTCTTTTTCCTTATAATTTACTAGATGACCTCCCATCACTGTTGGAATATTCTTCCTTTATCTTACGTATTCTTATAAGGGTTGTTCTATACTGGGAGGCAGGTAGATCGGCCAAGCTTTGCAGCCTAAGTCTATCTAATAGATCTTCAGCTATGTTAGGAAAGTCTCTTAACTCTGTCTCTAACTCTTCCAACTCGTGTTTGGCTATGACATTCATTGACTGCTTTTTTGGGTTAAGCTTTTCTGATGGTCCCCTTGCTATATACTCATTGGACCTTACCATAGCCATTTCCCCATCATCATCACCTGGGTCATCCACTGGAACTATTCCCACAAGAGCCATGTAAGAAAATCTCTTTTGAGAGTTAAGAGTGGACTCAAAAGCTGCAACGTCATTCTTTACTGGAAGAATCCGTTGCCTAGTCTCCATCCATTGGCCGCTGCTATGTAATAAGCGTGTGTGTAAGATGGTACTTCCATCATCAGGGGTCTCAATGAACTGAGTTACAGCTAAACCATATTTAGTTAAAGCTGGCCGTGTAGCCTTTATAAGATTACAAAGATCTGCATACTGTAAATCAAGATAAGGGTTAGTTCTATTAAATACAACAGTTTGATATTCACCCTGCGCTTTGGCTAGGGCGGTATATAATTCTGCCACCTCAATAGAATTATAGGGCTCCCTAGGTCTACGAGCCCTATCCTTCTGCTTTTCCTCCTCTAGAAGGGAATTTATTAACTTATAATTATCAATAAATATATTGGCTGAAGCTCCTGCATCTAAGCAGGGCTCAGTTTCTACTACTCTCTCTTCCACCTCTTTCTCCTATCTTATGGGTTACCTACTCTTCAAAATCCTCATTTTCTAAATATACTCCCTCTCCTGAGCAATAACATCTCTCAAATCCCTCATTAACTTTCTTATGATATAATACCCAGCTGGGTGACATAAAGTATACTTTTCTTGCTAAAGCTAGGTTGTAATAAACGCAATCAAAGTCTACTACTGAATGCTGGAAAGGATTAACGTATGGATCTCTTTCCCAGATTATGTCTATAGCTTCCGCGTTATTAAATTCTTCTTTAGGAGTATCATACCAAGTAATCTCAGCCACGCCTGTATATACAAACTGTTTATACTTGACTCTGCACTTTACCTTCTTGGGATCTTTCAGCTTACATACGCATTTTTTATATTTATGGTTGGGAACATTACAGACAGGGCAGCGCTTGTAGTTGTATTCTTGTTTCTCATACATGATATTTTACCATATTCATTCTAATCCTTACCTTTATTATTTAGCTTCTTTCTCTTCTTCTACTTCATTACCTAAGATTATCTCTTTTAAGCGATAATCCCGTAGGTAGAAGAATACATTCTCTTCTTCATAGAATGAGTTATATGTTAATATTTTAAGAAAATGTTTCTTAAAATTACTTTTGTTTTTTGTTTCTATGTTAAACCACCTCCTATGCATACTAAAATAGGGTGGTTGCCCACCCTATACCTTTAAAATATCCCCTAAACGAAAGGATTCTATAACCCCTATTTCTTATATTTTAACAGTCTCATCCAAGATCTGTTGAGGAATCATGCACCCGATGTTCCTCCGCTTCACATAATTGCATGTACTGCCAAGTACGCCATACATAGGTGTCTTCAGCTGCTTCTTTGGCAAGTATTCCTTCCCAAACAGAGTTATTGTCTGAACCTGCTCTTATTATGTCAGCATCAGTGGGTAAGGTATCACCATTTTCAGACCTAACACTTTTACCCATAAGATAACGCCATATTAAATCAAATAACCCACCACCACTGATTCTAGGACAAATATGTATTCCATAACCGCAGTTATCTAATCTGTATATCTGAAGGTATGCTCCTGCTGGTTTAGATTCGAGTAAGAATTTTATATTCTGTACATTTCCAATAAAGAGTGGGTATTTAGGTGATAATGCTTGTAACTTCTCAGGTGTAATACAATCGCTTACTACTTTAATGCCATTGCAATCAATATTCCATATCATACCAAGCCGGTAAGATAGAGTAAGAGGATCTATCTGACGTAGGTCAGCATCTATATTCTCTACACTAAATGTATATACAGCATCATTTTCCAATAACATCTTAAATGTTCCTGTATCTAAAAAAATACTTGCTGTACTAACCTCTGATGGCAATTGTAAATGTGATTTATCTATCTCTAGTGGTGCAGTTGCCAGGCACATTCCTGATGTAAGAATTGAAGTAATAAAAAGTCTTTTTAACATCTATGATTCCTATACATAAATTAAGACACTATTTATATCTATCTATATATCTGTCCTCCTCTCGTATTAGGGATGTTTTTATGAGTAGGGAGATATTACAGATAGAACACAGAAAGTCAATCTAATCCAACTCTCCACCTAAATTAAATAAAGATTGAAGTAACTTTCTCTTAGCGTATGTATACCCACCTGCCCTAGCATAAGCTGGGTTTTCATTTTTTACTGGTTCTGCTGGAGTTGTATAAACCTTAAACTCACCAGTTGGAATGTGGATGACCGTGGTGAGGAGGACAGATCTTCCTGTGTCATCTTCTGTCTCATTGAAGTTAATTCCTAAGTTATGCTTTTTACATGCCTCCTTGGAAGCAGATTGTAGATCCTCCAGGGAAGACACAGGCTTCTTGTACATATTGCTACTACTTCGACCTGGTATTTTACAGTCTAGGGAAGCAGATGCAATAGCTTTGCGTAAGTTATCTTGCTCAGTAGACTCTGCCCTAAAAGGGCGTCTTGACTCTAGGGCATTTAAACGTTTGCTTGTATCTCTTACCCAGGTCTTAAAAGCTTCCTTAGATGATAAGGCAGTATGCATTTCCTGTAGAATTAACTCTTCTTGATTATTTATTTCCATTAATTATTACCCCATTTTCTTCTTCTAACTTTGTTAATAAAAGTTTAATTTTTTCAACT
>Ga0105092_10000087_pt1 | contig 41974 bp, 33 predicted proteins | sample PPLLak2March2015_FD_87021 | JGI IMG/M metagenome (GOLD analysis project Ga0105092, IMG submission 87021) | Freshwater sediment microbial communities from Prairie Pothole Lake near Jamestown, North Dakota, USA - PPLs Lake P7 Core (1) Depth... | ecosystem: Environmental > Aquatic > Freshwater >... | reverse complement strand
TTTTCAAATACCAGATAGTATTAATTTTACAATAAACCGGTATTTTTTTGTAAAGTTTATAAATAATAAAACAGGCTGGGCATATCATCCACTAAGCGGTATTCATACTACTTCGGGGGGTGATCCAATATGGTACACAGGTAAAGAACAAATAAACAGCAGCATTCCAAATCAATATAAATTATATCAAAACTTTCCGAATCCTTTTAATCCAACTACAAAGATAAAGTTTGATGTGCCTACAGAAGTTAAAGGTCAGAAGTCAGAAGTCAGACTTGTTATTTATGATATTCTCGGAAAAGAAATAGCAGTACTTGTTAATGAACTGTCTAATCCGGGCACATATGAAATTGAATGGAATGCTGCAAACTATCCAAGCGGTATATATTATTACAAAATTACAGCAGGTGATTATTCTGAAACAAAGAAGATGATATTGATAAAGTAGTTATTCTGAACTACTTTTGAAATCCAGCACTTCTGGATTGATAAAGTAGTTATTCTGAACTGCTTTTGAAATCCGGCGTTCCAGGATTGAAAAAATATTTTAGAGAAATCTAAAAAACCTTTAAATCATATTTAACGATATCAATTATTGATATATCTAACTTATTGTATTATATTGGTTTATCCTGTTACTTTCTGTCTTTATTAATTATTCAAAAATTAACCTCCTGCAGGTATGGCAGAGGAATTTCCATCTAAGTTATATTTTAGAAGAGAGCATTATTCACAATATTCTTACGGCGTATCCCTTCATCGGTATATTATATTCTTAAATCAGAAAAGTCCCTTAACAAAATTTTATATAGAAAATTAGAACTTTAAAGAAATGAAAACATTTTTAATAGTGATTTTTATTTTGCAAAATTTATTTAACATAATTTACGCACAGCCGTGGTGCAATCCGCCGACAGGTGAGTATGTGGTTAATGGATATATGGATGTAGATGCCCCAACTTTTGTATGGCAGCCGTTTTCAAATCCAGATTCCGGCTGTACTTATTATTGCATAAGAGTCAGTTCGTTTGAATGTATGTATCCCGGAGGTGATGCATGGGTCTCTGCTTTTATTCCCATAACGGATTCCTGTATAACTATACCAGTTGCCGAATGGCTTAACAGAATTACTCCGAATGTTACATATGCACAACATTGGGCAATTTATACTTGGGGATTCATACCTCCACCCACTGAATATTGGGCGTGTTTTATGGACCTATACAGGCACCAGGGTTTATATCAAATTTCGTATACTACACTAATCAGCCCTCCTAATAACGCTGTAAATATTCCTTTAAATCCTTCCATGAGCTGGAGCAGTATTACAGGTGCAAACGAATATAAAGTAAGTATATATAAAACACCTACTTTTCAATATTTAAAATATGATACAATAATTGCTTCAACTAATGTCACGATCAGGTCAGGAGTACTTGAATCTGCTAAAAATTATTGGTGGAAAGTAAAAGCATATTCGCCTATGGGTGAACAAGGTACAGGACCATATTCCGATCCGTTTAAATTTACAACTATTATGAATGTTCCTCCTGCTGTGCCTAATCTTGTATCTCCGCCAAACGGGTCGTCTGTTTACACATTAACACCAACACTTGACTGGGATAGTATTTTAAATGCTTCAACGTATACTGTACAAATCTCAACAGACCCTAATTTCTTAACTTTAATATATAATAATCCGGGTATTACAAATTCATTTGTTACATTAACTGCCGGCTTATCATATGAAACACCATATTATTGGAGAGTAAGGGCTGTTAATACTTATGGCAGCAGCTCATGGTCCGGGGTATGGAGCTTTACAATAGTACCTCAATTACCTGCGGCACCAAATCTTGTAGCTCCGTTGAATAATAGCGAAATTAATACTCTAACACCAACACTTGACTGGGACAGTATTCCAATTGCGTCTTCGTATAGATTGCAGATAGCGGGTGACTCTGCTTTTACTGTAATGATGTATAATGATTCCAATATCACAAATTCATTTAAGAGCATATCAAGCGGCTTGAATTATAATTATACATATTATTGGAAAGTAAGAGCAAAAAATTCTAATGGCACAGGTCCATGGTCACCGGTCTGGAAGTTCTCCATTGCCCAAGCAAACTGGGTAAACATTGGAAGCGTTGGATATGAAGTCCGTTCATCATATTTTCTTGATATAAACACAGGATGGGTTTGCTGTGAGCAGTATAAAATATTTAAAACAACAAATGGAGGTCAGAACTGGGCGGGTCAATCTGATGTAAATGATCCAATGTTGTTTGATATTTTCTTCATCAATCAAAACACAGGTTGGAGCTGCGGAAATTATGGATTTGTAAGAAAGACAACCAATGGCGGAACGAACTGGGTTGATTCTGCATATACCGGTGTTCCCAATATGGGTCTTTGGTTTACAGATGTTAATACGGGTTATATGGCGAGTATGAATAAAGCTTTTAAAACCACAAATGCAGGTAATAGCTGGACGCAAATATTTTCATGCAGCGGATATGTGCAAGATGTGTTCTTCCCGGTATCGTCAACCGGAATGACAGGTTACATATGCGGTAATTATGGTCCGGGTGGTAATGCCGGAGCTATCAACAAAACTACGAATGCCGGTTTAAATTGGTCTCAACTTCCGGTTGGTACTATTACAACTGTAAATGCTCTTTATTTTGTAAATGCATTGAAAGGATGGGCTGGTATTTGGAATGGAACCATTTTGTTTACGACGAATGGTGGTTCAAACTGGACATCACAAACAACCGGTTCTTCCGATTGTATAAATTCATTGGTATTTATAAATGATAACACCGGCTGGGCAAGTGCTGTTAATGGAAAAATTTATGTAACTACAAACAGCGGTGTCAATTGGACACAGCAAGTAAGTACCACTTCATTGCCATTATATTCTATAAAAGTATTTCCAGATGGACACGGCTGGGCTTTTGGTCAGGGAGGTATTGTACTCTATACAACAAATGGCGGCGGTATCATGGTCAATGCAAAGAAAATCGGTCATGAAATTCCTAAAGAATTTTCATTAATGCAGAATTACCCGAATCCTTTTAACCCGGTTACAAATATTAAATATCATTTGCCAAATAACAGTGATGTGAAAATAATTATTTATGATATATCAGGAAAAGAAATTGAAGTACTGATAAATGATAAACAGAACGCAGGAATATATGAAGTAGAATGGAATGCAGGCAATTATTCAAGTGGTGTGTATTTTTATAAAATTTCAGCAGGTAATTATGTTGAGTCTAAAAAAATGGTTTTGATAAAATAGGAATTGGGAATAACTATTTTCCGTTCTTTTACTCATCCTATGACTATACTTATTAAGTACATCAATACTTTAATACCGGTACATATTAATTTAATTTAGTCATAGGATGAGTAGCCATCTTCCCAACTCTCCAAACTCCCAACTCTCCAAACTCCCAACTCTCCAAACTCCCAACTCTCCAAACTCCCTAACTCTCCTTACTCTAAATTGCTAATTCACTTTATTTTGCGTATTTTTGTACAAATTTTATAGAAAAAACAATAAAAAATTGGAGTTTTTAAAATGTTAGTTGATATTATAATGCCGAAAATGGGTGAATCTATTATGGATGGCAGGATACTTAAGTGGCATAAAAAAGCAGGTGAAACCATAGATAGAGATGAGACTTTATTTGAGATTTCCACCGATAAAGTTGATACAGAAGTTCCTGTTGCTGATGCAGGTACAATTGTTGAATTATTGTTCCAGGAAGGTGATACAGTAAATGTAGGTGATGTAGTGGCACGTCTGGAAACAGATGCATCACAGGTAAATATTAAAAGCGGTGATGGTGAATCAAAAGCCAAAGCACCCGCACCTGAAAAAGAGGGAGTTCCTAAAAATGAGGAAGTAGAGTCAAAGAAAGATGTACAGCAGGATATGCAGCAGGGTTATAATGAAACTACAGCGGATAAACCCGGCACAGCAGCATCAGGAGCTGAGGTAATGACTGAGCCAAAAACCGAAACCACAGAAGTAACCGGTAATGGCGGCAGTTCTTTCTATTCACCTCTTGTAATGAATATTGCTTCAAAAGAAGGCGTTTCAATGACAGAGCTGCAGAAGATAAAAGGTACAGGAGTAAGCGGCAGGGTACGCAAGCAGGATATTTTAGCATACATAGAACAGAAAAAACATGCAAAGCCCGAACCAACATCTGCATCAAAGGAAAAACCTGAACCGGCAAAAGCAGGTAAAAGTGTAAAAACACCGGCAAAGCCCGCACCTGCAAAACCTATGGAGATTCCAAAAGGTATGGACCTCTCCGGAATGTATAATACACCGGGTATTGAGGCAATTCCAATGGATAACCTGCAATCAAAGATGGCTGAGCATATGGTGATGAGTGTTCATACTTCACCGCACGTTACTGCAATTGCAGAGTGTGATATGTCAGCAATAGAGAAGGCAAAGAAGTCACTGGAAGATGAGTTCATAAGAAGAGAAGGCTTTAAGCTGACTTATATGCCTTTCATTTGCGAAGCAGTTGTAAAAGCATTAAAAGACTTCCCTTTAATCAATTCATCGATTGATGGAAATAATATACTCAGGAAAAGCTTTATCAATTTAGGAATTGCAGTCGCTATGGAAAACGGCGGATTGATTGTACCTGTAATAAAAGATGCAGATACAAAAAATCTAACCGGACTGGCAAGAGATATAAATGACCTGGGGAAAAGAGCAAGGATAAAGAAGCTTTCACTTGATGAGATACAGGACGGAACATTTACAATCACAAATTATGGTATATTTGGTAATATAATCGGTTCACCGATAATCAACCAGCCGCAGATTGCAATACTCGGAACAGGTGCAATAAAGAAACGTGCAGTAGTTGTAGATACACCGCAGGGAGATGCAATAGTTATAAAACCAATAATGTATTTGACACTGGCATTCGACCACAGACTGATTGATGGTGCATTGGGCGGTAAGTTCCTGATGAAGATTGTTGAGTATATTGAGAATTACAAGGTGTAGTGTTCTGAGAGTTTGTGAGTTCGGAGAGTTCGGAAACCTCACCCCCAGCCCCTCTCCACATGGAGAGAGGAGATTCGATTGATTAAGAATCCCGAAGGTGAGAGTTTGGAAACCTCACCCCCAGCCCCTCTCCACATGGAGAGGGGAGATTCGATTGATTAGGAATCCCGAAGGGATGACATTATGGTAGGGGGAATATTCGGCAAAGGACAGAATCCCGAAGGGATGATATTATGGTAGAAACAATACGGAAATATAGATAGAATCCCGAAGGGATGATATTATAATAATATTTATTACAACACACATACATCTTAAATAGCCATAAATTTCAATTATCTTAAACCAAAATAAAATGAATCAACCTACCGGGAGCTACTATTTAAAAGATGAAGAGAAATTGATGGGGTTATTCAGCCATCTTTCTCTTTTTTTAGGCGGAATAATTCTGCCAATCGTCTTTTGGATAATTAATAAGGATAAATCTAAATTCGCTACATTCCACGCACTTCAGGCATTATTTTTCCATATTGCTTATATAGCAGTAATATTCGTTTTTATATTTGTGTTTGCAATCGGGGGAGTCGGAATCAGCCTCCTTGCAGGTCTCGGAAACCATTCCGGCGGAGGAGCAGCCGGGGGTTTATTTGTTATAATTATGATTGCATTCTATGCGTTTTTATTTATTTATATATTTGGCTGTATGGGATATGCAATTTATATGGGAATTAAGGCATACCAGGGTGAATTAAAGAAATACCCGGTTATTGGAAATATGGTTTATAACAAAGTTTATAAGAATTATTGATATAATTTAGCTTTTCGTATTATGCTTATATTTGGGAATTAAGGTATAATTTGATTAGTTAATAAAGTAGGGTTTATTGGGAAAATGATATATTATTTTGTATAAAAAGAAAGATATTAATGTCAACTGAAAGAATAAAAACTGTAGTACCAAAAGATATTAATACACATCAGAAAAAGTACGCAGTAGAGAACAAAGAAATCGAAAAAGGACGCCGCCCGGATTGGCTTAAGGTTAAGCTGCCTACCGGCAAGAATTATATAGCACTTAAGGATTTAGTTGTAAAGAAAAATCTAAATACGGTTTGCGAAGATGCACGATGCCCGAATATTGCAGAATGCTGGTCGAGGAAGATTGCTACTTTTATGATATTGGGAGATGTATGTACACGCTCATGCGGGTTCTGTTCTGTGGCTTTGGGGAAACCGGCACCAATGGATTATGACGAGCCGAACAGGGTTGCTGAATCGGTGCAAAAGCTTGGATTGAAGCATGTAGTTATTACATCAGTCGATAGAGATGACCAGAAATACGGCGGAGCGGATATTTTTGCTATGGTAATAAGGAAGATTAATGAATTAGTGCCGGATTGCAAGGTTGAAGTACTTATTCCGGATTTTAAGGGCAACTGGGATTCATTACAGCTTGTTTTAGATGCAAAACCGGATATATTAAACCATAATATCGAAACGGTTGAGAATTTATATCATTTTGTACGTCCACAGGCAAATTATGAAAGAACATTAGAGCTTTTGAAGCGTTCAAAAGAGCAGGGATTCGTTACAAAAAGCGGATTGATGGTGGGTATCGGTGAAACAAATGATGAAGTTATTGAATTATTGAATGATTTGCGTTCTGTTGAATGTGATATAGTAACAATCGGCCAGTATTTGCGTCCCACAAAGAATAATTTACCGGTGCAAAGGTATGTTCACCCTGATGATTTTAAGATGTTCAAAGAGTATGGGTTAAGTATCGGCTTCAAGCATATTGAATCGGGACCGCTGGTAAGAAGCTCGTATCATGCAGATGAACAGACGGTGATTTAGTTTATAAGGTTTGTAAGGAAGAAACTAATTGCGAGCTCAGGCATTAACGGATTAGCATTATTGAATTGAAGAAATGTTAATAAGCGGAAAATCTCACAAAGTAAGTAAAGCGAAGCGGGCACCCTCTGGGTCATCCCATTGATGATAAGGAGATTTATAGTTTATAAAGTTTATAAGGTTTTTAAGGTTTGTAAAGGTAGTACCTTATTTTGAATTAGTCCTGTGTCAATTTACAAAATAGTAATATTTAAAATTTTGAATAAACAATATAGATATTAAAAAACACTTAGAATTTAGAAAATCATCATATTGAAGAAAACTATAAGCAGCATTTATATTTTCACATTTCTTGCCCTGATATTATTTCAGCTTCCCATTAAAGCACAATCAATTGCTCCTGACTCCATTGCTTACAGGTACTGGATTTATTTCAAAGATAAAGGGGAATACAGCCCTGATGACAAGATTACAGAAGGGAGTGAAGCTTATAAAATTGCAATTGAGGAACTCACCGATAAAGCACTATGGAGAAGAAGTAAAGTTTTACCTAAAAACCAGCTTGTTGGTTATTTTGATTTACCTGTTGAAAAAAGATATATAAACGGTTTGACAAATTTAGGTCTGAAAATATACGCCGTTTCCAAATGGATGAATGCTGTAAGTGTAATTGCTACAAAAAAACAAATAAATGCAATAAAAGAACTACTTGAATATGTAACAAAGATTGAATCGGTGCATTATCTTGAAATGGTTACATTTCCTTCAACAAAGGAGATATATACACCGGAACTGCCCATTGAAATACATAAGTATGATTATGGAATTTCTTATTGGCAGAACCAGCAGATAAAAGTACCTTTACTTCATGATTATGGTATTACAGGTTATGGTGTAACCGTAGGAATGTGTGATGACGGATTTAACTGGAGAGACCATGAAGCATTACGCACAAGAAGAGTGCTTGGGGAGTATGATTGGATATTTAAAGATGATTCAACTCAAAATCAGTTTCCCCCGGCACAATTTCCAAAGGATGGATGGGACCAGGATGGGCATGGAACAACCACTTTTTCTACAATGGGTGGATTTTTCGAAGGTAAATTGATTGGTCCTGCTTTTGACGCTGATTATTATCTCAGCAAAACTGAAGATGCAAGGTCAGAAACACCCGTTGAAGAAGATTATTATGTGGAAGCGGTGGAATGGATGGAAGCAAAAGGAATTGAAGTTATTTCTTGTTCATTGATATATAAACCGTTTGATAATCCCATTGATGATTACACTTATAAAGATATGGATGGCAATACCACAGTGATAGTCCGTGCAGCAGACATGGCTGCATATCTTGGTATAGTTGTATGTAACTCAATGGGAAATGAAAGGCAGACAGTTCCTCCAAGTATAGTTTCACCTCCTGACGGGGATTCGGTAATTGCAATAGGTGCTGTGGACAGTGCTGAAGTTATTGCATATTTCAGCTCAAACGGACCAACGAGTGACGGAAGAACAAAACCCGATGTTGTAGCTATGGGTGTTGATGTTTATACAGCAAACTCCAAATCAATAACACGTAATGATAGCACATATGGATATTCAAGTGGTACATCATTTTCCTGTCCGATAACGGCAGGCGTTTGCGCTTTAATTCTTTCCGCTCATCCGGAATTAACACCAATGCAGGTAAGAGATGCACTGAGAAATACCGCTAATAAAAGCCATTTTCCGGATAATGTTTTTGGCTGGGGCTTAATTGATGCTTATGAAGCTGTTTTGTATCACGGCGGATTTATCAGCAATAAGCCGGAAACTGCTGTTGAAGATGGGAATACAATGTATTCAATTTATGTTATATCAAAGAGTAAGATAAATCCTGATATGGTTAAAATGTATTATTCTGCTGATGAAAGTGGTAATTTTCAGGAAATTACAATGTCGCTATCAGACAGGATAGATGAAACGAACTCAGGCAGATATACTGTTACTATAGGTGAAACCCCTTTGAAATTTTATTTTACAGCGGAGGATTCAAAAGGAAAGATAACCGGACCGTATAACGCACCGGGGAAATTTTTTATAACTAATAACGAAACTAAACAAATAGAAATATATTAATTTATTGTTAAGTACAGGAAAAGAATTAGAAAAAGCAATACTTGTTTGCACTTCCATACCGAAGTCAAATAGAGTAAAATCATCAGTAAAACAGAAAATATACAAGGAACACCTCGAAGAGCTCGATTTTCTTGCTAAAACTGCCGGTGCTGAAATTGTCGGTAAATTTTACCAGGAAAGAGATAATATTGACAGTACTTATTTCATCGGCAAAGGCAAAGCACAGGAAATTGCCCTGCAGGTTGAAGAAGAAGAAGTTGACCTGGTCATTTTTGAGAACTCTCTTTTACCTACACAAATAAGAAATCTTGAAAAAGTAATTAAATGCAAGGTTATAGATAAACCTGCTTTGATACTGGATATTTTTGCTGCTAATGCAAGAACGGCTGAAGCAAAAACACAGGTGGAGCTTGCACAGCTTCAATATTTACTGCCGAGATTAACAAGGCAATGGACTCACTTATCGAAGCAGTTAGGCGGTATCGGAACAAAGGGACCCGGTGAAACACAGATCGAGACTGACAGGCGTTTGATTAATACAAGAATATCTGTACTGAAGGATAAGCTGAAGAAAATAGAAGAACAAAGGAAAACTCAAAGACAGCAGAGGAATAAATTTATCAGGATTGCTTTGGTTGGTTATACCAACGTAGGTAAATCTACATTGCTGAATATTCTTACCGATGCGGATGTATATGTAGAGAATAAGCTGTTTGCTACGCTTGATACATCGACCAGGGTATTAAAAGAAATTAACAACCATAAAATGCCGCACCAGGTTCTTGTATCTGATACGGTAGGATTTATCAGGAATCTTCCCCATGATTTAATACAATCATTCAAGAGCACACTTGCTGAAGTGGTTGAATCCGATATACTTCTTCACGTAATAGATATATCTTCGGAAAGCTTTGATGAGCAGATGAAAGTTGTCGAAGAAACTCTTAATGAAATAGGAGCTTCTCATAAGACCACAATTCTTGTCTTCAATAAAGTTGATATTTTATTTAAAGAGGGAAGGGAAGACCATCTTACCGAAATGAAGCTGCAGTATCCTGAAGGTGTATTTATTTCTGCAGAAAAGGGAATTAACCTGATAGCCCTTGAGCAGAAAATAACCGAAGTAATCAACAGTGAGCTTGCAGAAACGGAAATAAAAATTCCGGTATCAAATGGAGATGCATATAAAATTATTAACAAGCTTCATGAGCAGGTTGAAATACTTGACACAAAATATTTGAATAAATCGATAAAGCTAAAGATTCGCGCAAGCAAGAATGAGATAGCGAGGATACAGAAATCTTTAGCAATAAAGAATTAGGTTTATAAGGTTTATAAGGTTTATAAGGTTTATAAGGTTTATAAGGTTTATAAGGTTTATAAGGTTTATAAGGTTTATAAGGACTGAATCCCGAAGGGATGACATAATGGTAGTAAAGATTATCAGATACGCGAAAGAATCCCGAAGGGATGATATTATTAAGTATAAAAAATAAACAGTAAAAATAAAAAGATTCCCGCTTTCCGGGATTGGTAAAAAAACATGTCTACAAATTACAAAGGGGTTGATTATTTTAATCTCGATGAGCTTCTCTCAGAAGAAGAGAAGATGATCCGGGAAACTACAAGAGATTTTGTTAACAGCGAAGTTTTGCCTATAATCGAACACCACAACCAGGCAATGACATTTCCCAAAGAATTAATTCCAAAGATGGCGGAGATTGGCTTATTCGGACCAACACTGCCTGAGCAATACGGCGGAATTGGTATAAACAATGTTGCATACGGATTAATGATGATTGAGCTTGAGCGGGGAGATTCCGGCTTAAGAAGCTTTGCATCGGTTCAATCAGCATTATGCATGTATCCGATATTTGCTTTCGGAAATGAAGAGCAGAAAATGAAATGGCTTCCTCCTATGGCAAGGGCTGAGAAGATTGGATGCTTCGGTTTAACCGAACCGGATTACGGCTCAAATCCCGGCGGCATGATTACCAATGCACAAAAATGTGACGGCGGTTATGTTTTAAACGGTGCTAAAATGTGGATAACAAACTCACCTATTGCAGATGTTGCAATTGTTTGGGCTAAGCTTGATGGAGTGGTAAATGGGTTTTTAGTCGAAAGAGAGTTCAAAGGATTCGGTACACCTGAAATGAAAGGGAAGCTTTCACTCCGTGCATCTATCACCGGTGAAATTACACTGCAGGATGTATTTGTACCCGAAGAAAACTTATTACCCGGAGTGCAGGGATTAAAAGGACCCCTCTCATGTCTTAATCAGGCACGGTACGGCATTGCATGGGGTGTACTTGGTGCTGCTATGGAGTGTTATGCCACTGCTTTAGAATACTCTTTATCACGCATACAGTTTGATGTACCTATAGCTTCATTTCAGATGACACAGGAAAAGCTTGTATGGATGCTGAATGAAATAACAAAAGGACAATTGATGTGCTATCATTTGGGAAGAATGAAAGATAACGGAACAATGAAACATCAGCATGTATCAATGGCTAAAAGGAATAACTGTGAAATAGCACTTACAATATGCCGTATGGCAAGAGAGATACTCGGTGCTAACGGAATACTTGATGAATATCCTGTAATGCGTCACGCAAATAATCTTGAATCAGTTAAAACCTATGAAGGCACACATGAAATGCACACGTTGATTATTGGAGAGGATATAACAGGAATACCCGCGTTTAGAGTCTCATGAGTTCATATAATTTGTAGATTTTATATAGTTTGTTAAGTTTGTTAAATTAAGGATTCTGGTAAATACTAGAATCCTTTTTTATTATCATTAATCATAATATTGTTTTATTATCTTATTCTTCAGTAATATAAGTAGACTTAATAAAATAATATCATAAGGTGATACTGTTTTTTTACTTTCATTATTTATATTTGGATAAAATATTTCTATTTATCTCTTTTTCGTTATAAAAGATTATTTTTATTATGAATTTTTTAAAATAATCCTATGAAAATATTCATCTGGTTATCTTCATTAACAGTTTATCTTTTCATCTGCTTTTATTTTGTTTTGCCGGAATGTCTAAAAGTCTGGTATCCTGCAGGTACTAACGAGTTTATTTTCTGCTTCCTTTTACCGCCTGGGTTAGGCATTGTTATATATGTTATGTACAGGGTCAAATCTATTCCTATAACCATTGTAGTTAGCTTAATGGGTTTAATCTCTCTTCTTGCTTGGTTCGGTCCTAAATACTTCTTTCAGTTTTTTACTTCTCCAAAATGGATTTTCTGGGATTGTGTTCACCTAATTAATGTCTTTGCTAATCTTACAGGCACTTCTTACGAAACTATAAATGTTCTTATTTTCTGCTTGTTTGGTCCTGTTATTTTCATGTTCATGGCTTATAAAATTTTCTCCTTAAAAAAACAATTAAAAATCTATAATCATGAATAAACCATTTAGCTATACATTTTGTATCTTAACAGCTTTTTATATAGCATTTGTCTCTGTTTGCCTATGGGTTATTTCAATTTATTCTTTTATTCCTGTTGTAATGCTTCTTCTTATAGATTACTACCCGGGCTTAGCAGATATTCCGGCTATTAATTATTAAATTAAGATTTATTCTAATTAATATTATTAACCGGATTAGTATGATGAGAATTTGTTAGATGACTAGGAATCAAAATATAAGGGGACAAGGGGTGAAAATCGATGTAGGACAAGGGGTGATTCGTTAATATGTGGAGATTTGTGGATCATAGAACAATTGTAATAAATACAAAAAATCTTTAATTATGGAAAATCACCCCTTGATTTCAACCCCTGCGGAGATTTTAATCAAGGGGTGATTATTCTTTATTAAAGTTCTTCACATTGAGAAAGTTTGATGGATAAGTTTAAAAATAATTAATCTATTGACGAATCACCCCTTGTCTTCATATATTTTCACCCCTTGATTTCAACCCCATGCAAAGATTTTAATCAAGGAGTGATTATTCTTTATTAAAGTTCTTCAATTTAGAAAGTTCGCTGAATAAGTTAAAATCATCTTTCAATCTACGCCTGCTTGCGTAATGTAATGAGCATGCAGTCATCACCCATTGTCCTCATATATTTTCACTACTTGTCCTCTAATCAAGATAAACAATTGTATCCTTTGTTTCCTTAGTGTACTTTGTGGTAAAGCTTCTAATTTAACTAATCTGATAAATCTGATTAATCTGATAAATCTGACAAATCAGTAAAACAAGGTCTTATTTTTCCGTTGATGTAAATCTCTTTTTTTCATATCTTTGTGTATTCAAGAAATCTAAAATTTAAAATATATAAGACATGATATCATTAGGAGAAAAATTTCCAAAATTTAACAAAAAAGCTGTTGTTTCTATTGAACCGGGTAAAGAATTTGCAAACATTACATCAAAGGACCACATTAATGCAGGTAAATGGATGGTGATGTTCTGGTACCCGAAGGATTTTACCTTCGTTTGTCCCACAGAAATAATTGAGTTCGATAATCATTTTGATGAGTTTGCTGCAAAAGATACAGTTCTTGTTGCTGCATCAACCGATTCAGAGTTTGTACATCTTGCATGGAGAAATAATCACCCCGGACTGGGAAGAATAAAAACTCCAATGCTTGCTGATACATCAAAATCACTTGCAGAAGAGCTTGGAATATTAACAGCAGAAGAAAAAGTTGCTTACAGGGTTACATTTATTGTTGATAATGAAGGTACGGTAAAATGGATTTGTGCAAATGATTTAAGCATTGGCAGGAATGTTCCTGAAGTATTGAGAGTGCTTGTCGCATTGCAGACAGGCGAGCTGACTCCCTGCAACTGGGAACCGGGAATGAAGACTTTATAATTTCGAATTGAAAAGCTGAACCCCAGATTAACCCTGATTAATATGATTTGAATGATTTATCGTTCAAGAGATTGAAATTATTTCTATGTGTATCAAAAAGCACAAAGAAAATATATATTTCCTATAGAGTATTTAAAGTATCAATATATATTAAAGTTTTGTTTTTCGATTAAAAGAATCATTTATATTTATACGAAGAACTAATCATTCAAATCATATTAATCAGGGTTAATCTGGGGTTCTGCTTTTAATCTTCCAACCACTTCAAACTTTTCCAGCATATCATCAAAGTGCGGGGCATCGAGCATTTCAGCAGATAAATCCTGTCCGGCTTGGTGTATAACCCAATGCTCACCGTTTTTCCAATGGAAGCTGCCGGTTACGTCATAGACTAATCCGTTATAGGCAATATAACATCGTTTTCCTCCTTTACCGTCATATTGGCTTAGCTCTTCTGCTGAAAAGATTTTCATTAATAATATAAATAGTTCAATTAAATTTCACAGTTTCAAAAGTGTATTCAAAACCTCACGCCCGGTATATTCAAAACCTCAACCCAGTATACTTAAGACATCACTCCAGGTATCCAAAACCTCACCCCCAGCCCCTCTCCTTTTAGGAGAGGGGAGATGCTTATACACTCCATACACTCCATACACTCCACACATTCTATACACTCCATGCACTCTATACACTCAACGCACTCTAAACTACACCGAAAACTTGCTAACGTAAGGAGATTTCACACTATCAGATCTCTGGAAATGACCGGACGGACCTTCACCGATAAACTCAGAGAACCATGCTTCATGCTGTATCTCTTCATTCAATATTGCAAGTGAAAGCTCATATGTCCTGTGGTCTTTGCCAAATGTCAGATTGCAGATTGCATTGTAACCGCGGATAGCACATCTCTCTGCGGCAACAAGTATCTGAAGCATATCCTGTACGTTAGTAGGGTCTTTTGGAAGAAAAGCCTCGGGACATGCAGACATATCATGGAAATCCTTCATGTTCTGCGGTAATGCTCCGCCAAGTTCGTATATACGAGGTACGAGTGCTTCAAAATGATTGCGGTCTTCGATACGTGCATCTTCAGTGATTGCTTTTAAACCTTCACCATCAAGCCCGATTAGATTAACCCTTAAAATTGTGTAGTAATAATAAGTGGTGAGTTCTGCTGCAGCATTTTTAACAAGTAGTGTTAACAGTTCATCAACATTGATGCCAGATTTTTCTACGATTTCTCTTGCTACTTTACCCATAGTTTTTATTTTTTTAAGTTTTTAATTAAATGATTAATGCGAAATTAGTTTATTTGAATTGATAAAGCAAATTGATTATATTTATAAAATGATAGATGAAATCTATAATAAACAATTGTAAAATTATTCATGGAGAATAGTTTTATAAATATTTATTGTTCTTATCCTCACCCCCCTGACCCCCTCGTGCAATTGCGGATTGCGGATTTTCAATTGCGAATTTGCACTAATATTCTAAATCCGAAATCACAAATCCGAAATCCGAAATCAATCCAGGGGTGAGGATAAGAATATTAAAATCACCCAAAATTAAAAATCAAACACAAAATGATAAAATCACAATTATGACCATCACACAGCTTGAATACATAATAGCATTAGATACATACAGAAATTTTGCAATCGCGGCGGAAAATTGTTTCGTTACACAACCAACTCTAAGTATGCAAATTCAAAAACTTGAAAAAGAGTTCGGAGTAATTTTGTTTGACAGAAGCGAACAGCCGGTTATTCCAACTGATATTGGTGAAATTATAATTAAACAGGCAAGGGAAGTTATAAATGAATCGAAAAAAATAAATGAGTTGGTGAAGTTATACAGCAATAATATTGAAGGGGATTTGAGTATTGGGATAATTCCGACTGTTGCACCTTACCTTCTGCCAATGTTCTTAAAATCATTTATTGAAAAATATCCTAAGATAAATTTAAAAGTGGAAGAATTGCTTACAATGCATATTGTGGATAGAATTAAATCAGGTATGCTGGATATGGGTATTGTATCCACTCCGCTTGAAATAAATGGTATCGAAGAAATTCCAATGTTTAATGATCCGTTCCTTATTTTTTTATCAAGTACACACCGTTATTAAAGAAAAAATTGTTAAACGTAAAAGACCTTGATATTAATGATGTATGGTTATTAACAGAAGGGCATTGCTTAAGAGACCAGATATTGAATTTATGCGAAACAAAAAGACAGAAGGAAAAGCTGAGTAAATTTCAATATAAGACAGGCAGTCTTGAAACGATAATCAAAATTATGAAAAGACAGGGTGGATTAACAATTCTTCCAACTCTAGCTGCAATGGATTTAAAAAGTGAAGAAAAACAATTCCTAAGAGAGTTCAATTCGCCCAAACCCAAAAGAGAAATAAGTATTATAATTAAGAAAGGATTTTATAAACTAAAATTGATAGAATGCCTGAAGGAAGAGATAATAATTAATCTTCCTGAAGAGATTTGATTTAACCACCTCACCCCCCAACCCCCTCTCCACATGGAGAGGGGGAGGCTAAAGATTAAAGAACATGAAAATTGAAAAAAAAATAAAAAGCGAAAATATTCTCCCCCTCTCCACATGGAGAGGGGGTTGGGGGGTGAGGTTTGTAAAATTTCCAAAATAGACTTTGTTTTATTATACTTTTATTTTATCTTTGCAACGCTTATTTTTTTCAATAATTAAAACTAATTTTCTTATAATGGAGTTAACATTAGAAAAGCAAATCAATTGCCCGGTTTCATCGGTATATAAAGCATTTACAGATGCTGCGGTTTTATCTCAATGGTTCACATCAAATGCAAAAGTTGACCTGAGGGTTGGAGGAAGATATTCAAACGATGACAATGATGAAGGGAAATATCTTGAAATACAGCCAAATAAACTTGTTAAGTTCACATGGGATAATAAAAACTACTGTCCCGGAACAGAAGTCAGTGTTTTCTTCAACGGTGGCGATAAAACAACTGATGTAACATTAATCCATCATAACCTTGCAACTGAAAAACACGTAAACAGTATGAAATCCGGCTGGACATGGGCTCTGGCAAATGTGAAATTGTATCTGGAAGAAGGTAAAAAGATTGGGTATGAAGAATGGCTTAAAACAATTAGCAATGAACAATTAGCAATGAACAATTAGCAATGAACAATGAGCAATGAACAATGAGCAATGAACAATTAACAATGAGCAATTAGCAATGAACAATTAAGAATTATGTATATAATAATTTAAAATATGAAATATTTAATTAAGCTGGTTTTATTACTGATAATAACTACTGTGTTATATTCACAGGAAGTGCCGCAGATGAGAATAGAAGACAGGATAAGAATTGCTGAAGCATACTCATTAAACAATGAGCTGGCAGATTCAATCTGGCAAAACTGGAGTAAAACTACATTCAGTACACTTTTAGTAACCTCCGATTACGAATTCCTGGTTTATAACAACAATCCTTCATCTGATTTTAAGTTAGCCGGATTCGATTCATTGCTTATGAGTCCTGTATATTACCGCCCGAGGCAAATGGATGAGAATTTTCTTGCAACATATCCTGCAGTAAACGGGATTCCGACTATTGTTGTTGGTACTCCGGAAAAAACAAATAAAACATCAGGTGAATGGGTTATAACTTTATTGCATGAACATTTTCATCAGCTCCAAATGTCACATAATGATTATTACGATGCTGTGAATAAATTAAACCTGTCCGGAGGTGATGAATCGGGGATGTGGATGTTGAATTATCCTTTCCCATATGATTCCACTGGTATTAACACTGCTTTTAACGAGCTTAGCAGAAACCTGCTTGATGCAATAAACTCGGTTGATAATGAGGATTTTCATGCAAAAGCTATGGGATATTATGAAATGAGGAAGAATTTCACAAATATGCTTAAGGAAGCTGATTACAAGTATTTTTCATTCCAGTTATGGCAGGAAGGTATTGCAAGATATACCGAATTAATGATAGCACGGCTTGCAGCGGAAAAACGTACACCGTCAAGCGGTATGCATAATTTAAGTGATTTTTTTTCATATAAAGAAACTTCACAAAAAATAATATCTGGCATTGTGAAAAATCTGCAGGAGCTAACGCTTACATCATATAAACGGGTTGCTTTTTATTCTTTAGGCTCAGGTGAAGCATTAATTCTTGATAAACTAAACCCTGAATGGAAGGAGAAATATTTTATAAATAAATTTTATTTGGAAAAATATTTTTAATTAATAAATAATTATTTAAATTATAACAAAGTTTTTAAGTTAAGTTAATTTAATGCCCCAGCACAGAATAAAATTGATAGCCGATGTTGCTTTTTTCTCTGAAAATAAAGTATTGCTTGTCAAATACTCGGAACAAAATAAATACGATAATGTAAAAGGCTGGTTTTTACCGACCGACCAGCTAAAAAATAAAGAGCATCCTGAAGATGCCGCATTAAGATTAGCAAAAGAACAATTAAATCTTAAATTCGAATCGTTTATACTGGATAACGTTGAATCGTTCACAGGTCATGACAGGTTATGGCATATGGTATTCCATTTCAGAATTGGCTTGAAATCACTACCTGAGATATGCCCGCCTGAGGATATTGAAACATTTTCATGGTTTGAAATTGATAAACTGCCTCCAAAAATTGAAGTTGCACATCACGGCTGGGCAATTTATACAATTGAGGATATGGTTGAGAAGTATCAATTAAGATTTAATAATGAAGAATGAAGAGTCGGGAGTTCGAGAGTTGGGAGTTCGAGAGTTGGGAATCCGGAGTCAGAAGATAGGCTTGCTCTAATCATATTGATTGAAATAAAAAATCAATATATTTATTTATTAAAATTTTTATATATATAATAAAAGCTAAACAACATGAATAATATAGAATCATCAACAGTTTTCAAGTACACGGGATATTTAATCAATAAAAGCCTGCATGATATTGACCATGAAGAAAGCATTATAGAACCTGAACTAGGCGGCAACTCCATTAACTGGATATTAGGACATTTAGTTGTATCGAAGGATGATGTTTTAAAGGACCTGGGATTGGAATCGTTAGGCAATAAAGAATATGAAAAGAATTATGAGCGGGGAACTAAGCCTGATCCTAAATGTGCAATTAAGCTTGAAGAGATATTAAAGTTATTCAATGAAGGACATGAAAAAGTTATGAAAGCCCTTGAGGAAAATCCGGTTACCGATGAAGAGAAAAGACAAAACATAATATTTCTTGCTTTCCATGAAGCATACCATTGCGGACAAATAGGATTGTTAAGAAGAGTTTTAGGAAAAGAATCTATTGTAAAATAATATCCAGTTTTAATTTTTAAGGCATAATTCTATTGCAGCTTCTTCAGTATTTAATTTATTTCAATATCTGTATTACTCACCAGGGTTTTTGATGTGATTCAATTGCATATCTTCTTATTTCAATACAAACTACAATATTGTTCAAATATAAATGTAACTCGATTATATTACGAAAAATAATCTTTAACGGATAAAAAATATTTCTAATCGACGAGAACCCCCACTCCTGAACGCTTCGTCAGGAGAGGCATAGGCGTCAAGTTAACAGTAAGGAGATTTACGACTGTTACCCCTTGTCATTATCTATTTCGATTCCTCGTTTTGGACAAATATAAACAAACTTATTTGTTTAATTCCTGATTTCCATAGATAACAATTATTTTTGTTATTATTTTACATTTTTATTTCCACGATGTAAATAATATTTCTTTTAATAAAAATCCATATACTCTAACAATAAACTAAATGGAAAAAACCAACCTTGTAGAATTCGATAAGCTCTGGGATTATAATGACCCTGCTGCAACAGAAACAAAATTCAGAGAACTATTGCCTCACGCAGAACAATCCGGAGATGTAAATTATCATGCACAGCTTTTAACCCAGATTGCAAGAACACAGGGCTTACAAAGAAAATTTGATGATGCTCATAACACTCTTGATACAGTTGAAAATATGCTTACTCCTGATACACCATTAGCCAGGATAAGATATTTACTTGAACGTGGCAGGGTATTTAATTCTTCAAAGAATACTGAAAAAGCAATAATGTTTTTCAAAGATGCATTTAATGGATGCTTAATAGCTCATGAAGATTTTTATGCTGTAGATGCTGCTCATATGATGGGAATTGCAGAGAAGGGCGAAGAATCACTGAAATGGAATGAGAGAGCAATTGAGCTTGCCGAATTAAGCACCGATGCAAAAACTAAGGGATGGCTTGGTTCATTATTGAACAACACAGGATGGACATTCCACGATATGGGTAATTATGATAAAGCAATGGACCTTTTTCAGAAATGCCTGAAGTGGCATGAAGAAAGAAATACAGGAATGGGTCACAGGATTGCTAAATGGACTGTTGCAAGAACGCTGCGTTCACTTGGGAATTATAAAGATGCTCTGGAAAGTCAGAGAGCTCTGCAAAAAGAAATTGAAGATAATAATATTGAACCGGATGGATATGTTTATGAGGAGATAGGGGAGAACCTGATTGCATTGGGACAAAACGATGAAGCAAAGCAATATTTTTCAAAAGCTTATGAACTCATTTCAAAAGATGAATGGATGGCAGCTAATGAAAAAGAGCGGTTGGAGAGATTAAAGAAATTATCTGAATAAATTGAATTCACCTCTTTCTCAATTTCGAATTGAATTTATTAATTTGTCAGATTTATCAGATTCTCAGATTTTTCAGATTGAATTTTCTAATTGAATCAATTTTCAAATAATTACACAAATGGCAATAGCTCTCTGCATGCAGTCGAAATTCGAAATTATATTGGTGAGGTTTAACTTAACATGCATTCCATAATGGCTAAAATATTCATCGGTATTTTTTTATTTTTGTGTACTATAAGTATTATGTCGCAATCACAAACAAACTGGAATATTGAACCTTCCTTTAAGTATGATGCGTTGTGTTTTCTTAATATACTCACCGCAGATACTTTTTATCTGACTTATTACAAAGATGAATATAATAAGTTCAAAGATAAAATAACCGAAACTGTAAAATTATCATTGATAAGTTTAAAAAAGAATTTAAAAGAGAATAACGGAAGAATAATTTCAGCTTATCTTTGCCTTTATTTTTCAGCAGTGGAAGACTCAACTCTTGAACAGATGACAACTCGCCTCGATAATCTTGATGAGCTAAAGAAAAATTTTGAGAAAACACCTTATCATGATGAAGAAAGCTGGAATTTGTTTGTTTCCGCTGTTCCGGATTTAAAAGTAATATTTGCATATTTAAAGGAAATTGATTTTGAAGGTTACTGGAATCAAAATATTTTACCATTAGTGCAGAAGAAAATAAATGAAACACAACCGGGATTGAAAGATTATGATGTAATAAAAGAAAACGAATATTTGCTTGGATATAAGCTTCCATCAAATGAGATTGTTGTATATATGCTGTATTATGTCCGTCCGCATGGCATTAAAATAACCGGAACAAGATTTTTAACAGATGTAGCATGGCCTTTTAATATTGTTATCCGTACTGCCGCCCATGAAATGATGCACCCGCCATATGACCCGGCAAATGACACAGAATTAAAAGAAGTAATAGAATCATTAAGGAAAGATGATTTCCTGATGGATAAAGTTAATAACCATAATCCTTCTTTCGGATATAATACCTTAGAAGGGCTTTTTGAAGAAGACTGTGTGCAGGCAATGGACCAGTTAATAAATGAGAAGTTTGGAATAGCAAAAGATGCAAAACAAAGATGGAAGGAAAGTGATGACGGCATTCATGTATTTGCCATTGCATTATACCAGGTTATGAAAGAAGAAAATTACAATTCGAAAAATGAAGTGTTCAGAGATTTCCTTGTAAGAATGATAAAATCAGGACGGCTTTCGGCAGGAAAAATTAAAGCATTTTATGATAAATTTTATAATTGAAAAGGAATTTAATAAATGAGTACATACATTTCGAATGGATGTATTTGCGTTATGGTGCCCGACATCGATAAAGCTGAAAAATTTTACAGCAATGTTATGGGACTGAAACTTTTAAACAAAAGCGATAAGCAATTAGTATATAATACAATTCATTTTACATTATTTGTAGAAAAAAATGATGTAGTAAAACCGCCGGTGCCGTCATTTACTGTTGATAATATAAATGAAGCAAGAAGTGAATTGGTGGATGCCGGCTGCGAGATAGTTGATGAAGGCAATAACTGGATGTGGTTCAAAGACCCGTTCGGGAATGTGTTTGATGTGATAGAGCAGTGAGAGTTGGGAGTTCAAGAGTTAGGTGCTGGAGAGTTATTTTTGATTTGAGATTTTTGATTTGTATGATTAAGAAGCTTGAACCCCAGATTAACCCTGATTAATATGATTAAAATGATTAATATTTCAAGAGATTGAAATTAATTTTAAATGTATAAATAATGAAAAGTGCTTTAATCACATATTAATATACTTTAGAGTATTTATAGTATCAATATGCTATAAAGTTTTGTAATTCGATTAAAAGAATCATTTATATTAATATGAAGAACTAATCATTTTAATCATATTAATCAGGGTTAATCTGGGGTTCAAGCTTTTACAATTCGTAATAGACAAGGGGTTACTTATATAAATATGGAAAATTGAAAACTGCCAATATACATAATAAATAACCCCAGATTGTAATAACAGCTTACCCCTTGCAACCAATATTTAACAACATTATAAACTTATCACAAATGTAACTTCAAAAATTTTTCTAAAATGGGAACGTAATTGAAATTATAATTATTTTCAAACTAAACTGACAGTGCCCCTCAGTGCTGCCGGTTTTTTTATTAATAAAAATATTATGAAAATGTATATAATCATATTATTTGCCCTTTCAAACCTATTCTTCAACTGCAAACAGCAGGAAGAAATCTCTCAATCAACATTACCGGATACTTTAAAAAACGAAATTACTATCGTAAACGATAATGAACCGGGTGAAAAATTATTAGTAAAAGGGAATATAATTGATGAAGACGGAAAACCTGTAAACGGTGCTGCAATATTTGCGTATCAAACAGATGTTAATGGAATTTATTCGGAACAGGGCAGCAATAATCCAAGAATAAAAGGATATTTAAAAAGCGGGAACAACGGGGAATTTTTAATTCACACAATAATTCCAGGCTCATATCCCGAAAGCAGGAATCCTAAACACATTCATTTTGAAATTAAAAAAGAAGGGTTTAAAGACAGTTTTTTCGAAATTGTTTTTGAAGGAGATCCGTATTTAACTGATAGCTTTATAAGAAGTGATGGCGTAGTGCTGACTAAAATAAATAAAGATAATAATGGAAATAATGTTTGCGAGTTTGAAGTAAAGTTAAGCAAATAACAGATGAGTTTTGAGTTTGAGAGTTTTGAGTTTGAGAGTTGCGTACTGATCCTAAAGGACTTAAGAGCAGTACGCAGCTTTGTAGTTAATTTGAAATATAGTAAATTATTAACTACTAAAATTCTTAATCAACTTTTACTTCTTGTCTTTCAATCATTTTTATTCTCCCGGAATGTTCTGCTATTTCTTTTATTACCGGGTTAATCTTTAAATCAAGCATTTCTTCAACAGAGCAGGGGAGACGGAATGACCAATTGCTTTTATCGACCGAACCGGGAATGTTAATGCGATAATCGGGGTGGTTCATTTTGTTAAACAGCGGCTTATCAAGATATAAATACTCCTGAATTAACTGAATACTAAATACCGAAGAAGATTCACTGATTCTTTCAAGATTTCTTTTTATCAATTCACGGGGACTGTTAAACATTGCCGGTTTATCTCCATATAAATATCTAAGGTATTTATTTTTTTCATTATAAGAATCCTTATATAAATTCATGAACTGCCATTTATCATGGTCAAATACCGGAAGCTTGTGCCATAATATTCCTTCATCATTTAAATCCTCTTTCCATTTTAATCTGCCCTGCTGTAAATTATCTAAGTCAAATAATGACATAAGAAGCTCATTATAAACGGTACCCGGGAGCATATGCTTCCTGCAAAGCATTTCAAATAATTTAGCATCTATTGTGCCTGTTTCGTAGTTCCACCAGTTGATAAAGAAAGATGAATCGTGTGTGGAAATCACAGCAGCAGAATTTACCCTGTAATTATCCGGTGTTTTGAAATCATAATTCTCTTTACTGTACCTTTGAAACTCAATGCCGGGAATTCCATACTCGCTTAATGTAGTATATGAGCATACAGGAACTGTACCAAGGTCTTCACCGCATGGCAGCATTTTTGTACTTGAAAGCATCGTGTTGATAATAGTTTTCCCGTGCTCTTCCCATATAGCTTCGTTATCAGGGTCAAACTTACCGTGCATTGCTGCCAATTCTTCAGGAGCATTTACATCAACCGTCCAAACCCTGAACAACCCAACAAAGTGATCTATCCTGTACATATCATAGAAATTCTCTGCATATTTTAATCTTTGGTTCAGGTACTTAAAATTATCGGCAGCAATATTCATCCAGTTATAAGGCGGCATGCCCCATTTTTGTCCTAATGCAAAATACATATCAGGCGGTGCACCTGAAGCAAGCTCAAGCTTAAAGAAATTTTGATTAGCCCAAACATCGGCACTTTCTCTTGCAACAAGAAAGGGGAGGTCTCCCATCAAACAAATCCGGTGCTTTGATGCATAAGCTTTAATTTCCTTCATCTGCTCTGATAACTGCCATTGCAGCCAATAATGAAAATTGATTTTATTCTTATTCACCTTTTCCACTTTACGCAGTGCATCAGCTGACCTGTTCTTTTCATCACTTTTCCAGTTTTCCCAGCCGATTGGCCGGTGATTTTCTCTTAATACTTTGTAAATAGCATAATCCCTGAGCCAGTAGCTGTTTTCTAATATAAATTTATTCAGCTTCTCATTCTCATCACGGTTTTTATTGTAAATTTTCCAGAGAATCTCAAGCTTATCTCTTTTTACTGCATAGTTTACTTTACGGTGAGAAGTATTATATTTTTTTCTAAGTGCCTTTAATGCATCTTTATAGTTTTTGATATCTGCATTTTTCAGCTTGCTTATGGTAAGGTAAACCGGGTCTAAAGCAAATGTGCTTTCAGCACTGTACGGAGCAAAATCATAACCCATATCATTTATAGGCAATAACTGAAGTATTGTCATGCCTGTTTTTTTGCACCATTCAATTACATGTTTTAAGTCCGATATTTCACCAATACCTATGCTGCTGTCTGAATAGATTGAAAACAAAGGCACACATACGCCTGCACGTTTTTGTGTACCTGTATTGCTCCATTGTTCCTGTGAGGGAGTATTTAAAAAGTTTTCGTAATTCATATTATAATACCGCCAATTTCTTTGCCGGCTTTACTAATTGTTCCCATACACCTTTTCCGTTTTTATATTTATGGATGTTACTTATTGCCAATTCAAGCTTATCTACAAATTTATTCTCAAGAGCTATGCCGGATAAATCTTCTGCAAGCTCTATTGCTTTAGCAGCATATTGAAGTATTTGTGCTGCTTCAAGCCCTGATATTTCCGAAAAGAACCATCCGCAGCTTGTGAACATGAACATAGAATACTTCTGCATTTCAAGCAATTTATAACATTTATCAATTTCATTGAGATTTAAAGCTTTTTTTGAATTGTTATAAAAAAATTCTCTTGCGGTATGTTCGGTATTGTCCAATAATATATTAATATAATCATTTCTTGCACTCCAAACATCATTAAAATATTTGCTTGCTTCCGTTTCATAAATTTGAATTAACTCATCCCTGAGCCAATTCAATGCGTTTCTCAGGGGAGTTCTCCATTTCTGATGCCTTCCGTCTTCTTCACCACAGCCGCAGTTTCCATACCACCTTCTGACACCATGAGGACAGCTCCATGATGTACCTTCATCTTTGTGACCTGTTTTAATAATTACATCATGTTCAGGGGGATGTGCGGCAAGAAACTCGCCAAAGTTTGCAATTTTTAATCCATGATTAGCTGCCAGGGCATCAAAAAAATATGCCAATGTCATTTCGGAAAATTTTTTATGATGACCGAAAGTTTCTCCGTCTGTTGCAAGCCCGATAATTCTGTCTTCCTTATTATTATGAGAGAGAGCTAAATTTATTTTATAAAGGAGATTTAGTGAACTGTTCAGTACGTCTTCGAATGCTACAGCTTTGGAAATTGGTCCATCGTAAAAAAACACATCGATATATTTTTTGGAATTAGTTCTTGAATAACATCTGTACGGATGCTGGGGGTCAATGTTGCCATGTGATACATTTATCCACTTCCTTGTACCTGATACTCTTGCTGCTAGTGCCTGGCTTACATCAAGTATTATGTACTTCATACCTTCCGCTATCAGCACATCAATTGTTGCATAGTTTACTGCAGTTTCAGGAAGCCAGATTGCCTCCGGTGCTCTCCCAAAGTGATGTTCAAAATCTTTTATTCCCCATTTAACCTGTGTAATTTTATCCTGTTTATTTGCAAGCGGCATTATGACATGATTATAGCACATTGCAATAGCATTACCATGTCCGTTATGTTTGACTATACTATTCCGGTCTGCTTCAATTATTTTGTTATAAACCAATGGATATTTTTCCTGTATCCAGTGGAGCAGGGTAGGACCAAAATTAAAATTCAAATATTCATAATTATTAATGAGCTTAAGTACTTTGCCGTATTCATCTTTAATTTCTGCTAATGAATTAGGCAGATAGCATTCATGCATAATCCTGTCATTCCAATCGTGATATGGAGCGGCACTTGGCTGCTTTTCAATCACACCGGTCCATGGATTTTCCCTTGGCGGCTGATAAAAATGTCCGTGTATAGTTATATAATTCAATTATTTAATAACAAAAAATGTATATTTAAAGTTTAAATTTGATTTAAATGATGAATGCGAAAGTAATTATTGAAGTTTAGATATAGTAGGGAAAAAAATTTATATTAATTCTTTCAGTTTCTCTATTGTCAGTCCAGTTTTTTTTAGAATATTATTAAGTGTTCCTTTTTTAATCTCTTTATGATAAGGTACAACAACTGATTTTTTCTCATTCATATTATGCATAAAAACTTGGCTACCCTTTTGATGATCAATATAATAGCCAAATCGTCTTAATGCTTTTATCACTTCCTTACCAGAAAAAGTTTTGCTCAAATGGTTACAATTACTTCTTTAATTTTTGTACCGGGCTTAGTATACATTTCATTTATTTTTTCAAGTCCTTCCATATAGCATTGTATTGCCTCAATTGCATTTTCAACCACTTCTTCTTCAGTATCACCCTGAGTAAAACAACCATCCAATGCGGGTACAGTTACATTATATCCGCCTTCTTCTGCTTTTTCTAATACTATATTAAATACCATATTCTAATTTAATTAACCTGTTTTATTATTACAATTACAAAAAGATGATAAAATGTTCCAAGGTGATTTATATTTTTTATTCAAATTTTAGTAAAAATCGAATAATTTAATTAGATAAAAGAAAATAATGAAGATTGTATTTTGCTCCTGTCCATCGGTTCTCATGATGAAGTATATTAAAATAGATACCTTACAAAAACTCTTAACTCTCCAAATCTCAACTCTCTTTCTCCTCCCACAAAAACACATTCATTGCTAACGGGGGAAGTGTAACTTTAACGCAATACTCCCACTGCTGATGCTGCTTGTGTGATGTTCTTTTCCCGCCCATATTACCTTTGCCGCTTCCGCCGTATGTTTCTGCATCGCTGTTGAATATCTCCTTATAATATCCCGGCTTTGGCACTCCGAATGTATAATCCGCTCTTTCAACAGGTGTCATATTGAATGTAAACATCAATATCTGCTTTTCATCATCCGATTTTCGTACAAATGCAAGAACACTGTTAGCCGCATCGGAGAAATCCAGCCACTGGAAACCCCTGCTGTCAAAATCAACTTCAAAAAACGCACGGTATTTTTTGTAAAGCTTATTTATATCCTGCATATACTGATTCAGCTTTTTATTTAGTTCGATATCTAGCACACCCCAATCCATCTCTTTTTCGCTGTACCATTCATTATACTGCCCGATATCCGTTGTCATGAAATTCAGCTTCTTACCCGGGTGGGCAAACATAAATCCAAGGAACAATCTCACATTTGCAAATTTCTGCCAGTTATCACCCGGCACTTTCTCCACTAAAGTCTTCTTCCCATGAACTACCTCATCATGTGATACGGGAAGTATGAAGTTTTCGCTAAACGCATACCATAATGAGAATGTGATTTTGCTTTGATGATACTTGCGGTGAATCGGTTCCTTTGAGAAATAGAGGAGTATATCATTCATCCAGCCCATATTCCATTTCATATCGAATCCCAGCCCTCCATCATGTACGGAATGCGTTACACCGGGCCATGCAGTTGATTCCTCTGCTATCATATAATTTCCCGGGAAATACTTATGTACAATGTCATTCAGATGTTTGATGAAGTTAATTGCCTCAAGATTCTCCCTTCCACCATGTATATTTGGCTCCCATTCGCCATGCTCACGGGAATAGTCCAAATACAGCATAGAAGCTACGGCATCTACACGTAAACCGTCGGCATGGTACTTATCCAGCCAAAATAAAGCACTGCCCAAAAGGAAGTTTTGCACTTCATTTCTGCCGTAATCGAAAATATATGTGCCCCAATCCTTATGAAAGCCCTTTTGCCAGCTCTCGTAGGCATATATCTGTTTGCCGTCAAAATAAGCCAATGAGTGTTCATCGGTAGGGAAGTGCGCCGGAACCCAGTCCAGAATTACACCAATTCCATTCTGGTGGCAATGGTCAATGAAGAACATCAGGTCTTCGGGTTTGCCGTAACGGCTTGTGGGTGCATAGTAGTTTGTTACCTGGTAGCCCCATGATATATCAAGCGGATGTTCCATTACAGGTAAAAGTTCTACGTGAGTGTAACCCATCTTTTTTACATAATCTGTAATCTCGTAAGCATATTGTTTATAAGTCTTATAGCCCCAATCGTTAGCGTAATTTATATTATTATAATCCTTCTTCCATGAACCAAGATGAAGCTCATAAATAGATATAGGTTTTGTTTTAAAAGTGTGCTGAGGCTCTTCTATTTTCCTGTCCATCCATTCTTTATCATCCCATTGGTATTTATTAATATTAGCTACTACCGAGGCATTATTCGGGCGTAATTCACAGTAAAAGGCATATGGGTCTGTTTTCCGTCTAAGGTAACCATCCACCTTTGATTTAATAGAATACTTATATACTGTACCTTCATCAATCCCGGGAATAAAGCATGACCAGACACCGCCTTCATTAAGCTTGGTCATTTCATTGACGCCATCCTGCCACGAGTTGAAATCACCGATAATGCTGATTTTTTCTGCATTAGGAGCCCAGGTGGCAAAATGAACACCCATTACGCCATCCTGTTCATGTATCTGGGCACCAAACTTGTCATAAATCCTGTAAAAAGTTGTATTTGCAAATAAATGAAGGTCAAAATCTGTAATAAATTTATCCTTTGGGATATTTTTTGATTTATTTGGCATTATTTAATATAAACACTTATTTATTTATATAAATGTAATTATTAAATTATACTAATAAAATATAAATATTTAATTATTTTTAGTTTGCAGTGCTCTTGTCTACACCTCCATGATTGATTTCGGATTTGCGATTTCGAATTGAGAAGATTATGCCGGTTCATCAGATTCAAGAGATTTAACACAAAGTACACAAAGAAAATAAAGTTCACAAAGACAGGTTTTTTATATAATTTTTATTTTTCTTTGTGTACTTTGTAACCTTTGTGTACTTTGTGTTAAGATTCTAAATTATGCAAATTTGGATAATTTGTTTGATCAGTAATTTAATTGAATAAATATTTTTAACTTTTCGTTTTTTTTTAGTTTTTTTATGCTTCAAGTTTTTCAATCCGAAATTGGCAATCCTCAATCCGAAATCAATAAGGGTGTGAGGTGTCTTGTAACTATTTATAATTTGATGGAGTTATAATTTTATCCCAATGCTAACTAATGAATACATATTACTGCTTATATCATCATTGATATTAATAAGCATTGCACTGTGGAAGGTTTCAGAGAACCTCGGACTGCCTTCGCTTGTGCTATTTCTTTTTGTTGGGATGCTGGCAGGTTCTGATGGGCTCGGGAAAATTGGTTTTGATGATATATCAATCACGCAGTCTATTGGTATAGTTTCTCTTATATATATTTTGTTTTCGGGAGGGATGGATACAAGATGGAAAACCGTCAGACCTGTGGTTTGGAGTGCTGTAAGCTTATCCACATCCGGAGTGATTTTAACAACGCTTGTAATTGGATTAGCTGTACATTGGCTGTTCCATTTTAAGCTGATAGAAGGTTTGTTATTCGGTGCAATAATTTCATCAACAGATGCCGCCGCGGTCTTTTCAGTTTTGCGTGCTAAAGGTACAAAATTAAAAGGCAAGTTAGCTCCATTGCTTGAGCTGGAATCAGGAAGCAATGACCCCGTTGCAATTATTCTCACAGTTATTTTTTTAGAGATAATTGTAACAAACCAGATTGAAGTCGGAAAACTGATATTTCATTTGTTTTCCCAGTTTTTAATCGGTGCGTTTTTAGGAATTCTGCTTGGAAGAGCAATGGTATATTTAGTAAACTGGATACGTTTCTCATATGCCGGTTTGTATCCTGTATTTGTAATGGCTTTTGCTGTACTAGTCTATGCTGTTACAGTTACTGTACAGGGAAGCGGCATGCTTGCTGTATATATTGCAGGTATTGTTGTCGGGAATAATGAGTTTGTTCAAAAAAGATCTTTGATGAGATATTTTGAGGGACTGGCTATACTCGGGCAGATAATAATGTTTCTTACATTCGGGCTGCTGGCTTATCCTACGCAGATAATTCCTGTAGCAGGTATCGGGATTATTATTGCGTTAATCCTGATATTTGTAGCAAGACCTTTGGGTGTATTTATATCTTTAGCATTCTCGGAATTCAGGTTAAGAGAAAAAATATTTGTATCATGGGTTGGATTACGCGGTGCGGTGCCTATTATTTTAGCAACTTTCCCGCTTTCAGCTAACCTGTCAATTGGTAATGATATATTTAATATTGTGTTCTTTGTTACAATTACATCGGCGTTACTGCAAGGTTGGTCCATTCCAATTGCGGCAAAGCTATTTAAAGTATCTGATGAAGAAAGAACTCCGGTAGTACCGCCATTAGAATTAAATTATGATGTAAAGACAAAGAACCAGTTACTGGATTTTATAATACCATACAACTCCGCATTATCAGGTAAAACACTTGCCCAGTTAAACCTGCCGCCTGAAAGCTTAATAACGGTTATCTGCAGAAATGAAGAGTTTCTTGTCCCCACAGGAAGCTCAACACTTGAAGAAGGTGATACAATACTTGTATTGGTGAATGATGAGAATTCCGCTGATGTGAAGAGGATATTGAATATGATTAAGAAAAAAGTGTAGAAGCATAACAACCGGAATAAGAGATTATTCTAATAAGGGCAATCACTACGTGATTTATTCCTTTGTAGAAATTATTCTAATATGGGTAATCACTACGTGATTTATTCCTTTGTAGAGAAATTATTCTAATATCGGCAATCACTATGTGATTATTATTTCTTAACACTTCTTCATTAGTTCAACTTGGGAAGGAGATAAATATTATTTTATCATACTTCTCGTTCTGTTGGTGTCTCATGTGGATGTTTTATAATAAACGAGTGAGTATAAATCGAGGACACCGGAAGAATGTAAAACACTGGCAGTACAGATATATAAACGCCCCTCTCCTTTTAGGAGAGGGGACGGGGGTGAGGTTTTAGAACTCTCCGAACTCTCCGAACTCTCTGAACTCTCTGAACTCTAAACTCACTTTGTTGTATAACTCAATATCACCAATCCGCTGTTGCCGTCTGCAACGAAAACATAATTCCCCGAAGCTGCAACTCCTCCGGCAAAATCTGTTGTATTGTAATATCCAAGCTGTACAGGAGAGGTAGGTGTACCGACGCCTATTGTTTCAATTCCCTGGGGTCCTTCGGCACTGTAAAATACACCATTGTTATTATAAGTCAATGCTGTAAACTGACTGTTCGTATTATAATATGTACCAACCGGAACAGGATTAAACGGATTTACAACATCTATAACAATCATGCTGTTCCAATCTGCAATATATGCATAATGTCCTTCTGCAATATCGATATCCATTGCATAACCGGGCGTATTGAATGCACTTATATAAGCAGGGTAAGAAGGATTAACAACATTTACCAGTTCAACTCCTGCTGTATTTTGAGCTAGGTAAGCTACTCCGCCTTCAGCCCAAATTGCATTAAGATTATCAGCAGAGTAATAACTTGAAAGCTGTGTAACTGCATTTGGTAAGGTTGAAATATCGTATATGTACATCCTGTTATATGTACCGATGTAGGCTCTTCGTGTAGATAATTCAATAAAAGAGCAAATTACATTATCATTAGAAAATGTAATAACTGTATCCAAAAAAGGCTGCGAAGGCTGATCAACGTCAATTATACTCCAACCGGCAGTGCCGTCCGCTACAAATGCATAAGCACGTCCGTTTATGCTTGCTACTTTTACATCAGAAGCATTGCCAGCGGTGTTATATCCTGTTACATAAATCGGAACTGAAGGATTTGAAACATTAATTATTTGCAATCCTGAATTATCATCTGCAATAAATGCATAGTTTATTCCCTGCTGATATATTACAACATCCTGTGCATATCCGGGAGTATTTGCTGTTGCTACAAGGCTCATTCCGCTTGAGTTGATTGGTTCAGTTGTATCACTTTTACATGCATTAAATAATAATGCAATTACCAGGAAAGATATTGTATAGATATAGTTTTTTATATTCATTTTGGTTGTATAGTTCTTTGTCACAAATTTATCTATAAAAATGTGGAGATTCAATTATCAATTTCGAATTGCTCTGATTGCATTGATTAAATTCTGAATCACAGATTTCACTGATTATACTGATTGCACAGATAAAAGTTTCGTAAACTTCTGAGACTTGTCTATCACCAAATGTAAAAGCCTGAACCCCAGATTTACCCAGATTAATATGATTTGAATGATTTGAAAAGCTTGAACCTCAGATTTACCCAGATTTATATGATTTGAATGATTAGAAAAGCTTGAACCTCAGATTTACCCAGATTTATATGATTTGAATGATTTGAAAAGCTTGAACCCCAGATTTACCCAGACTTATATGATTTGAATGAATTGAAAAGCTTGAACCCCAGATTTACCCAGATTAATATGATTGGTATGATTAAAAGCTCTAACACAAAGTTCACAAAGGTTACAAAGAACACAAAGAAAAGCTTTATTAAAAATAACTGTAAAAAAAGTCATCACTTTGAAAGAGTAATCACGGGACTTTAGCCGTGGAATAAACACACCTCATAATCGGACTTTAGTCCAAAATAATAAATCATTTTTGAATTATATGTTTTAATAAATATATTATAAAGTTTTCTAAATTTATAATTAAAAGAAGAACTAATCATTTTAATCATATTAATCTGGGTTAATCTGGGGTTCAAGCTCCTTAATCATATAAATCAGGGGTTCAAAACATTTCCGTCTGGTTCACATCATCTTTTCTTATAAATTTATCTGTCGCCAATACTTCCTTATGATTATGCAAATTATATTTTTTTTCCGATGCATAGAATAAATTGTTTATGCTATTGGCAATCTCTCCGGTACCTGTCATACGTGAATTAAAATTAGGGTCATTTAAATTTCCCTGACGCACATCTTTTATCCTGTTCAATATCTTTGATGCTTTTTCAGGATAAATCCTGTTAAGCCATTCTATAAACAACGCTTCATTTTGATGAGGCAGGCGGAGCATAACTTTCCCTGCAAACGTAGCACCGTGTTCTGAAGCTTCCTTCAAAATATTAGGTATCTCTTCATCTGTCAATCCAGGAATTATTGGAGCAACAAGCACTCCTACCTGGATGCCATTTTTCGATAGCTCTTCAATTGTATGTAATCGCTGAGAGGGGACAGATGTACGCGGTTCCATTTTTCTTGTCAGCTCACGGTTCAATGATGAAATGGAAATCGTTACACTCGCAAGCTGCATAGAAGCGAGCTCTTTCAGTATATCGAGGTCTCTTAATATCATCGCATTTTTTGTCGTTATTGAAACGGGATTTCTGAGCTTAAGAAATACTTCAAGGCATCTGCGTGTTAATTGTAATTTTCTTTCAACCGGCTGGTAGCAGTCAGTATTTCCCGATAAAGCTATTGGCTGCGGTATCCAGCTTTTTTTAGACAGCTCAGCTTCCAATAGTTCAGGTGCATCATGTTTAACAATTATCTTAGTTTCAAAATCAATGCCCGGAGAAAATCCGAGATACTCATGCGACGGACGTGCATAACAATAGATGCATCCATGCTCACATCCGCGGTAAGGATTGATGCTGAAATCGAACCCGACATCAGGGCTGTCATTATGTACAATCAGTGTCTTAGTGTTATCAAAATAAAACTCAGTAGGTGTATTTTCCTTTATTTCAATATCATCAAAGATATCAAGGTTTTCATCATTATAATCGATATATAGTTTTTCAAACCTGTTTTTGGGATCAAAACCGGCACCGCGGCTTTTATTTGCAGAATTAAACAAGAGTATAAGTATTTACATTTACAAATTAGACAATAGCAAAATAGGAAAGATAAAGGAAAAAGTCAAATGATAAGCTATGAGTAAAATATAAACATGTAAAAATTAGATTATTGATAAGAAATGAATAAAAAGTTATATTTGAGGGCACTCTTAGCTCAGTTGGTAGAGCAAATGACTCTTAATCATTAGGTCGGGGGTTCGAGCCCCCCAGAGTGCACCAAAAATAGCGCAAATTCAGCAAAAAATGCAGGATTTGCGTTTTTTGCTTCGCAGGATTTTATAATAATCAGAATAATTTTGTTTGATTGAATTTTTCCAATATTTTACCCATATCAATACGGTTATGCCTATTAAGCAATCCTTTAAATAAATCTCCTTTTTCTTTCAGTCTTTCAGGCATTGTAAAAATATTAAAATCCTCCGGCTTTAGCTGTTCATTTACTTCACTCCAGTCAAGAGGAGCAGAAACAGGATATCCCGCGTAAGGACGAACAGAATAGGCAGATACAAGAGCCTTGCCTTTTTTATTTTGCATCCAGTCAATGTAAACTTTAGCACCTCTTTTTTCTTCAGTATTTTCAAGTGTTGTTATAGAAGGGAGCTGCTTATGTACCAGATGAGAAATGAAACCGGCAAAAATTTCACTCTCAGGATAATCGAATTTTTTGTTTAATGGTATATAAATATGTATTCCTTTTTTACCGGATGTTTTTGGAAAACTTTTTATATTTATTGTTTCAAGTATATCCTTAAATGCCAGGGCAGTTTGAATTACTGAAGTGAAAGGGCTTCCGTTTGTGTTAATATTAATTACCGTATAATCAGGTAACTCAGATGATGTTATTTTTGAATTCCATGGATTAAAATCAACACATCCTAAATTTAGTGCGTATTGTAATGTTTGTTTATTATTACAAACAAGATATTCTGCAATATCTCTTTTACCGGTTAAACTGATTACATGCCGAGTTGTAAATATTTTAATAAATTCCGGCATACTGGTAATATCATCGGAATACAGGTTTTTCCTGAAAGCTATATATGGTTTTAACTGCAGGCATAATGGACGTTCTCTAAGATAGGGAATTATGTATCCGGAAATTTCCGAATAATAATTTAACAGGTTGTTATCTGCTTTATAATCTTTATGAACCTCTATTTGATTTATGTCCGTCAACTTTATTTTATGCGTGTTCATAGCTATGATATTTGAGATTTTTTTATTACTTTTTACTTTGGCTTTTTTAGTATCTATATTTATGATATTATCAACTTCCTGATTGTTATTTGAATGTAATTTAAGTCTGTTATTTATTCTTTCACTCACTAAATGTTCCGACTCTGCTTTTAGGGCTGCAGCCACCGGAAAGACTGATTGTAATATAGAAGCCCGCTGAACCCCTGTTTCATCATTTAACATGCTTACTATTTCCGGGATTATTATTTTATTTTTTAATTTTTTTGCAAACGCCATTATATTATTTTTTATGTTTTAAAAAAGTGTGTAAATATCAGTAAAATAAGCAACAAAGCATAATTATTATAAAGTTCAAAACATGTATCATTGAAAATATTAAGTAGTGATATATTAGAAGAAAATAGTTTTGTATTATTCGGGACTTTAACGCTTTATTTGAAGTATGATTAAAATATATGTATTAAAGCTTCTATTAACATATATTTACATGTTATTAACAAAATGTGTTGAATAATCTTAAAATAAACTTTAAAGTTCCGTAAAAAATAAACTTAAAAATTTCAGGAACTTATAAAGTATTAATTTTATTCTAATTATTAATTCATACTATTAATTAAGTATTTATAAAAGTTTTTTAACCAACATTATATAAACTAAACTAAAATTACATGAAAAAATTTATTTTTGTTTTCGTTCTTTTTGCCGGTGCATTATTGTTCAATTCTTCAACTTCTTATTCACAGGCACTGGAATTTTTCATCTTAAATAACACCGGTGTAACTCTTAACAATATATATGTTACTCCTGCCGAGCAAAACAACTGGGGAAATGATGTATTACCGCAGGATTTATTTGATGACCAGGCAACCGTTAAAGTGTCAATTCCTGCAACATATGGTGAGACTTGCTTATTCGATATTAAAATAACTGACCTTGAGGGAAATGCAGTTATTTTTACAAACGTTGATGCATGCAAATTGCATACTCTTGCAATTCATTGGGACGGGACTTTTGAAATTAAAAATATATAATTTTATTTTAAATAAATAGTTTTTAAAGGCAGTTTATGACTGCCTTTTTTATTTTCCGGAATAATACTTTTTAATATATTCAATTGCTTCTTTTTGAGTTAAAGCAGAAAAGTTTTTATACCTGTCATGAACATCTATTATTTCTTCTATAGCTTTATTTACAACATCTTTATTTTCCCAGCTCTTTAGGTCTTCAATTACTAACATGAGGCAATTTTTCTTATAGCTTATTTGTCCCAGCACATGAATTAAAGTGTTTCTAACTCTTGGTACACTATCATTCTGAAGTTCTTTTAACAGGGGAAGGATATCCTGAGGATGGGTTCTGCCTCTCAGCTCAATTCCGTGGCAGATTTCACGGCGTATTTCTTTATCTGTGTGATGAAGGTATTTCTTTGCCCATTTCAAAACCGGTTTTGGATTTTTTTCACTCATCTTTTTTAATGACCCTATTACTGCATTTCTTACTGAGTGGTCTTTATCAATTAAACCTGAATCGAAGAAATGCTCAACACTTTCAAAATCCTTAATTCCGATTTCTCCTGCAGTGTTAATAACAATTTGGCTGATTTTAGGCTCATCTTCTGAAAATAAAGATTCAAGGTTTTGCAATATCTTATGCTGTAGTTCAAAATTTTCGAAATATATTTTTCCCAGAGAAAGGTATGCGGCTTTCCTTATATAAGTATCATCATTTGAAAAATAAATAATTTTATTTTTTAATTTATTTTTATTTAACCCGGTAAAAATATTATTTTTTATTTCCGATGTAAGCTTTATCCTGTCTTCTTTGCTTAAATTGTAAAATGCCATAAATAAATTTCTTGATGGTTATACGAATTTAGTATTAATAAACGTTTAGAGAAAGGGCAGTATATGCAGATAAAAAAAAGCAGGTCTAAGAATCTCTCAGACCTGCCGAAATTAAATGATATTGCTTTTTATTTTACCAATCCCTGAATCCGGGATTAATAAAATTAGCTTGTGCTTATTTTATTAACAACATCTTTTTTGTATCAGTAAAGTCTCCTGCAGAAATAGTATAGAAATAAACACCAGAAGCAAGATGTGATGCGTCAAAGTTTAGTTCATAACTTCCTGCTGTCCTGAATTCATTTACCGGAATTGCAACTTCTTTACCCAGTACATCATATATAACAAGTTTAACTATTCCTGCCTTAGGTAAAGCATATCTTATATTTGTTGCCGGGTTAAACGGATTCGGGAAATTCTGTGATAAGCTGTAAGCATTAGGTATATTATTGTTGTTATTATTAACACCGGTAATACTTCCGCTGCATCCCAGAGCCGCCCAAACGTTATACGGTCCTGTTTCCGAATAAAGCGTGAAACAGCTATCACCATTGACAAACCTGTATCCCGGTTTCGGACCCTGTGTGGTTGATGTTAACGGCATTACATTTACTTTATTAACAACTGTAACTGTACCTGCAATTGTTACCTTAATGTTTTTAACGGAATCAGAAGATGATAGCGTCATAAATGAGAAATAATGCGCATTACCGTTTCTGACACCTATAATATCAGGCTGATAGCTTGTATTTACAGAGCTGCCCCATAGTGCACTTTGGAAGACAGTTGAGAAATTTCCGAAATTTGTAGTTCTGAAATATTTAATATTCCAGTTAGAAGGATAAAACTGCCTGAACACACAAATCACACTTCCATTAGTACTGCCGTTTGTTGATATTCGTGCCCAGGTTTTATAAGCATTTCCTTCAGAACCTTGCTGGCTCGATGAACCGCTGCCTGTAGATGGTGTACCACTGATATTCGCTTTTGCGAAAAATATTGCTGTACTGTCAGGTATGCCTGAATATGAAACAATTACAGAATCTGAACCATTTCTGAAATATGCAATATCTGAATATAACTCTCTAAAGTAATTAGCGGGGCCGCTTGTTCCCTGGAACCACCAGAATTTCGGACCCTGATAGGAAAATGTAGGTGTAGTTGTATAAGGACTTGTACATCTTACATATTTTTGAGTGTTAATCCTGTAATTGCTTGTGTTAAGTGAATCAAACGAGCAAATAATGTAAGTATATGCAGCACCTGCCCAGTAAGCATTATCAGATGTAATTCTGACGTTATAGTATCTCTTTGCAGCATCATCTCCGGGCCATGAAAGACCAAAGAAACCGGCTGCGAAAGATGTTATATTCAATATAACACCGCCTGTAAACCATTTTCCCGTTCCACCTGATTGCCTTAAACCATAAACAGTCCATAAATATTTTGCACCGGTTGTATTTTCAATGATTTCAATGTCAAGGTCTTCATAATTAATTTTATCTGTTCCTCCCAGCCAACCGTTTGCATATCCAATCCATGTTAAACCACCGTTATTAGAATATACCCATCTTAATGAATCAGGTGAAGTGGTGTTTGCAGAAAAAGCATAAACAACCCAGATGCGTCCTATGTTAGCACCTCTTTGTTCTGTAAAGGTACCCATACCTTTAATTGTTCGTCCTGCAGTATTAAAAATTCTAATGTTGGTAATATCATCGGTAACATCAATCTGCTGGTCAATTAATCTTGCTCCTCCTCCATTGTATGGAGAAAGTTTAGTAGAATATTGTCCTGTCATTATACCAAGCTGTTTGTCAAGCTCCGAAATCCTGTCTCTGTTAGCAGGATTATCCTGGCTTTTTAACTGTAAAATTTCCTGTTCAATTTCAAGCTGTGCCTGGGTCTTTTCAGGAACTACATTTACTCCTGATACATCTGTGTAGCTGGAAGTATTGTTACCAAGATATTTGTTTTCCTGCACGAATACACCCGGCATTTCCTGGGAATTTAGCGAACTAAAACCCAGTAAGCTGACTGAGAAAAACAATAAAACTAAATGTAATTTTTTGTACATTTTTGGATTTCCTTTCTTGTAATTTTTAAAAAGAACTTTTGTCACTTCCTGTTTCCCCATTGGAAACAGATAGTTTAACCGTAATTATATCATAAACAGGAATTTTCAGCATGTTTTATGATTTGTTAACTTTTAATATGAATTTGAATTTTGTATCTTTATAAAATGTTAAATTATGATTCGATCAGGAATGATAGCAATTAATATCAATGCATATAATGTGTCCCGGAAAATAAATATTTTATAAACAATAGCTTAAATAAGTACAATTTAGTCCTATATTTAAATATTTGTTTATAATTATCAACTGTTTAAAGTTTACTAGTTAACCTTTTTCATTTAATTATAATTCCTAAACTAATGTCTTATTTGTATTATGGTATATTAAGCTTTACTATGTTGCTGTTTTTTATAGGCTGCGGTATAAAAAAGTCAGGTGATAAAGTATTTAAATTTAACGAACCGAACGGCATAGAAAGCTTAGATCCGATCACTGCCAACAATTATCCTGCTATTAACGTCTTGATAAATGTTTGTGAAGGGCTTGTGGAGTTTGATAAAGAAGCAAAACTTCAGCCTGCCATAGCCAAATCATATGAAATTACTGAAGATGGGAAGCTTTATACATTTCACTTAAGAAATAATGTGTATTTTCATGACGACGATTGTTTCCCGGATAAAAAGGGCAGAAAGGTCGCTGCATCTGACTTCAAATATTGTTACGAACGTGTCTGTAATCCTTCTACAAAAACCAGGGGGTTATGGGTTTACCGCGATAAGGTGGACGGTGCTGATGAATATGCCAAAGACCCGTATAAAGTCAAAGAAATCAGGGGATTCATAGCGTTGAATGATTCGACATTCCAGATTCGGCTTATTAGTCCGTTTGCTCCTTTCTTAAGTATTTTAACAATGCCTTATGGTTATGTTTATCCTAAAGAATCTGTAGATTATTACAAAGATAATGTTGGATTTCATATTGTTGGAACAGGACCTTATAAATTTGTAAGATGGGATATTGATAAAGAACTTGTGTGTGAAAAGAATAAGAAATATTGGGCTACCGATATGAATATGAATGAATTACCTTATATAGACGGATTTGTTGTGTCTTTTATCAGAAGTCCTGAAACAGAATTTCTTGACTTCCAGAGTAATAAACTGGATTTCCAGAAACCGACAATAGACGTGTACGGACAAATTGCTGATGAAGAAGGTAAACTAAAGGAGGGATATGATTTTGAATTAATAAAACAGCCTTATCTTAACACTGTTTACCTGTGCACAATGCTTAATCCAAAAATGGAAGGCGGAAAAGATAATCCTCTTGCTGAAAATAAAAAACTTAGGCTAGCTTTAAATTATGCAATCGATAGGGATAAGATATGCAGGTATGTTTTAAAGAGTAAAGGAATTCCCGGAATACACGGACCTCTTCCCAAAGGAATGCCCGGTTATTCTGAAGACGTAAAAGGTTATTATTATGACAGGGAAAAGGCAATCAAACTGCTTGAAGAATCAGGATATCCCGGCGGCAAAGGATTAAACATGAAGCTTGTGTATCATAATGATGAATCACAAAGAGAATTATGTGAAGCATTACAGGCTCAGTTTAAGGAAATTGGCATAAATATCCAAATAGAAGAAATGCTTGGTGCTTCTCACCGCTCTGCTCAGAATGAAGGAAAGCTGACTTTCTGGCGTGCTAATTGGGGTGCTGATTATTATGACCCCGAGAATTATTATGCATTGTTCTACAGCAAAAATGAAACTCCAATAGGACCAAATACATCTCATTATAAAAATGTACAGGTCGATTCATTATATGAACTGGGTCTAAAGCTTACCGGCTTTGATGACAGAATGAAAGTATACAGGGAGATAGATAAAATAATATTGGAAGACTCTCCGTGGATGATAATTTATTACAATCAATACATATATCTGAAACAAAAAAATATTTCAGGCATGTATGTAGATGGATTGGGAATAATAAATTTAAAGTTTGCTAAGATAGGGAACTAGCATTTCAATGACGAATAACGAATTACGAATTGCAGATCAGTACTGTCCCATTAGAAGTCAAATAAAAACAGTTGTTTATCATCAACACCTGTATTATTATTGGGAACATAGTTTATAAATAGTTCATTTAACAGTTGTTTAGAGAAAACATTTACACT
>Ga0105092_10000086_pt1 | contig 42199 bp, 54 predicted proteins | sample PPLLak2March2015_FD_87021 | JGI IMG/M metagenome (GOLD analysis project Ga0105092, IMG submission 87021) | Freshwater sediment microbial communities from Prairie Pothole Lake near Jamestown, North Dakota, USA - PPLs Lake P7 Core (1) Depth... | ecosystem: Environmental > Aquatic > Freshwater >... | reverse complement strand
TGGCCCGTCTTCACCTTCAGATTTCAGTCCGGCCTTGAAGGCAACAGTGATGGTAAGATCTGCAGTCTCATAGGTAGCCATAATTCAGCCCCTTTGCGCTCCTGGCGCATTATGGTAAAGAACATGAGGTACGTTAGACCTGTCGCATGACAGGAGCCTACACACCACGCCAAGGTGTACCATTGTGTAGGTGAGGGCAGGATTACGCCTGCCCTCTATGTGAGTTCTGTTACAGGTTCATTTCCTCAACACATTTTTTGCAAGCCCACCACATCACTGGTTCGGACTCCTCGTCCGTATTCAGGTCTACCATGACCTCAGCCCAACACCAGTTGCAAATTTCGCATTTTTGGTCTTCAGGCGTGCGAACGCTCATTATGACACCTCATGAAGGATTTGTTGTTTGTGCCAGGGCCGATTGCCCCTCACACTTTAATTGTTGCACAGATCCAGTGATTTGTCAACCCCGATTTTGTGAGGTGCGTTTGCCGCTCACAGTTATATTGTTGCACACAGATCGCGGTCTGTCAAGAGTAGTTAAATCTTTGAGCGGTAGAATGAAAGTACATTTGCCTGCACGCACGTCATTCGCGCCTGTATTCAGGTGCACGCACGCGCCTGTATTCGCACGCGCGCACGACCCCGGCATGGGGGGAGCAATTTGCGCGTCGCTGTGGAGAGCCATTCTCGCAGTGTGACAACTTTTATTCACGTAAGTAATTCACTAATCCTCCTTTCATTAAGCAATGATACCACACTTTTGTTTCAGTGTCAAATTAATCGTTTTACTAAGTGATGCTCACGCATCAAAACATTTAATTTGGGGGAATGGTTTGCTATCACATTTTTAAGCTAAATTCCACTAGCAATACTTGACATCGGCCCTGAAGTCTGGTATAATTACCTTGTAACGTTGAGGTTTTAGTTGCGGTTAATCTGCAACCGAAGCAATAATGTGCAGCTAGGCCGATCACCGAAAACTCAGCTTCCTACTGAGCTGCTGCACAGAAGGATATAGGAGCTAACTAAGGAGGTTAGCATGGAACAGACGTACGAGAGCATAGTAGTACGTTTTGTTGCGAAGATTCAAAAGGCAGAAAATGGTTGCTATGAATGGGTTGGTGCAAGATTTCCTTCTGGATATGGCTGCTTTACAATTAAGGGTAAACTTGTACTAGCTCATAGAGTGGCTTATATACTGTTCGTTGATCCAGACTTAAGTGATAACTTAGTAATACATCACAAGTGCGAGAATAGAGGCTGTGTTAATCCTAAACATTTAGAGAAGATGGGTAGAAAAGCTCATTATAAAGCTCATTTTAGACAGAGGAGAGGTTGGGATGGACGAACCTAAATACCTTTACGACCGACGCTTTGTTGCGAAGCGCAACTACGAAGTAAAAACTCTCTGGCAAAATCACGAACAGATGTTGCGAATGGTTGCACTAGGACATTCCAATGAGCATATCGCTCAATCTTGTGGTGTGACTGCACAAACAGTTTCAAATATAAGGAATTCTCCTATCGCTAAAGGTAAATTAGATCAATTGCGCCAAGCTCTCGATGCCGAAGCTATCGACATTGGCGCCCGCATCAACGAGTTTGCACCAACAGCCTTGCGGCTGTTAGAAGAAGTCATTAGCGGTGAAGTTGAGGCACCTATTGCTATTCGTGCCAAGTATGCATCAATTCACTTAGGTCGTGCCGGCTTTGGAGAGGTTAAAAAGATTGCCTCAGTTAACACGCACTTAACACGTGATGACATTGAAGCAATCAAACTTCGCGCTCTTGCCTCTGCGACAGAAGCAGGCTTGATTGTATCCGATGATTAACTTAGCTCGGTCGAGGGCGACCGACCGGCTCGTAAGTAACACAATTGTTACTTAGGTTAAATTCTAACCAAACGAACGGGTTCACTCAATGGCATTAGCAACACTCACGCCTGACCTCACCGACATACTGGCGATGTGCTACCAAAACACTGGCGTGTTCTGCAAGACTTTACTTCCAGAAGCGTTCAACACGCCTTGGAGTGTGCTACACAATCAAATGCTTAGAGCTATCGACTCAGGTCATAGTAAGATATGTATAGCCGCACCTCGTGGTCTAGGCAAGACTTCCCTGGCTCGTGCGTTAGTAGAAAAGTCCATACTATTCCGTGATTACGAATTCATACTGTACGTGTCCAACAGCGAAACAATTGCTACAATGCAGACCGAAAACATCAAGCGAGAACTTCAAACTAATCGAGAAATACGGCGCATTTTTGGTAACGTTGAAATTAACTCAGATGATCCCGAACTCGATGAGTCGTTCTCGAAGCAATCATGGGTGGCATTTGGTAACTCGCTTGTTATGCCACGCGGCGCCGGTCAGCAAGTTAGAGGCTTACTATACAAGCACTTTCGTCCACAACTTTATATTGTTGACGATCTAGAAAAGAAGGAAGAACTGGAGAATCCAGAGAACCGACGCAAACTTAAGGAGTGGTTCCATAGCGACTTAATGAAGGGTGTAGATCGCTACTCAGACAAGTGGCGTATTATCTACATCGACACCCTAAAACACTATGACTCACTATTGCAGGAGTTACTTCAGGATCCAGATTGGTACTCAATTAGACTTGACTTATGCGACGACGAGTATAACTCACTTGCACCTCACCTAATCAGCACCGAAGAACTTAAGCGTGAAGTAGAATCTCACCGTTCCAAAGGAATGCTCGATGTCTTCTATATGGAGTACCGAAACTTACCTATCTCCAAGGAAGATGCCACCTTTCGCCAAGACTATTTCAAGTATTACGAAGAACGCGAACTCGATAACCGACACCTTGAGAACGTAATCATAGTTGATCCAGCCAAAACTGCAAACATGCACTCAGCCGACAGTGCCATTGTTGGCATCGGCATTGACTACACAACAAACGCCATATACATACGCGATATAGTCAGTGGTAAATTCTTTCCTAACGATCTGTACGAAGAAATGTTCGCAATGCGTCGTCGCCTTAACGCTCACGCCATTGGCATTGAGGTAACCGGCCTTGAGGAATTCATTAAGCAGCCAATCACTAACGAAATGCTTAAGCGTGGTCCTAGCGATTCCTTCGAACCTATTTGGCTTAAAGCTAGAGGCGGCGCTCCTGATGGCGAAAAGGGTAAAATTAAGCGGATCGGTTCACTTTCACCGTACTACCGACAAGGATATATCTACCATAACAAAAGCAACTGTGCTAAGTTGGAGGCTCAGCTGCTTTCATTTCCTCGCAGTGGTCTCGTGGACGTTGCGGACGCCACAGCTTACATCATCGAGTTACTCGAACTCGGTGGGCGCTACTTCACAGCACCAGACTACGATCCTAACGAACTAGAGAATGAGTTTTCATCATTAGAATATGATCCTCCGCTGGACGATGATTGGAGATTAGTATAAGCTAAAGATACAGCTAGGGTCTGCAGCCCGAAAAGCTAGCACCTGTACTAGCCTGCTGTATTTATTCTTACAGGAAGCCGTAACAGGAGGCTAAAGTGGAATTATCCGACCTTGAGCCGTTGAGTTATTTCTTTGGTGCATTTCTTGGTGATGGATCTGCTTATGCAGGAAGCCAGGGTGGATTGGTTGTAAGTGTTGCTACGAGTGATAAGGATATAATCACAAAGTGTTATTTGGATATCACTTTCTTTTTTAGCGATTTACGGAAAGGGAAAGTAAGTGAGTATATAAATCCTACCGGTTTGCACGTATACCGTGTCAACTGGTATGGAGCCCCTTTACATAATCTGATTATTAATGCTGTAGGATACAAGGACTGCTTGCCTGAGTATATATGGACAGCTTCTAAAGAAGCAAAACTTGATCTTCTAGCCGGGCTTATGGATACAGACGGCGGAATATCTCGCGGAAGTAACGGAGAATACAATTTATACTTCACTGGTGGGAGTGGATTTATATCGCAATTCACCGCCTTATGTGAGAGCTTAGATATCATAGTCGGTAAACCACGTAAGAATAACAACCAAGTTGGTTGCTATAACTTTCACGTGAATAAGAAGTCTGCTAAAAGAGCAGGATTTCTATTTTACTGCGCTCGTAAGCAGGAAAAATGGATTACTTACATTAGGACTAAGTGAATGCCATACAGCATAACAAACCCGGATAGTCTCATAGATATGGGAAATGTAGAGAAATATGATTACCGATACGATTATCCGGAAGGCATGAACTTAAAGCCTGGAGAGGAGTTGCATCAGCGGCTTCTCTCTAGATTGATACGCTATGGCTGGGAAGCTGCAAAGGTGCAGTCATCCCGTAGGCCTGCATGGGACGAGATCAATAAGACCTTAACTGGCTACATCTCATTATCAGACAAAGAGATGTTAGTGAAAAAGAAAGATCCTAGAAAGCCAGTAAGTATTGTATTTCCGTATAGTTATGCTATTCTTGAAACGTTGGTTTCTTACTTAGTTGCGGCGTTCTTCCCTAATCCTATGTTTAGGTACGAGGGTGCATCTCCGGAAGATGAGGCAGGTGCTATCCTCATGGAGAAAGTTATAGACTTACAGTGTGCCCGCAACAAAGTGGCCCTCAACCTTCACACTATGTTTCGTGACGCATGTGCATACGGGTTCGGTGCAGTTGCTCCATACTGGCTTACACGCACTGGCAAGAAGCGCACTCGTGAAGCTGCAGGATTCTACGACGGCGATGGTAACTTCACAGAAACAAACGCAGTTCGCACACTACGAGAAAACGTAATCATCTTTGAGGGCAATGCCGTCACCAACATTGATCCCTACAACTATTTACCTGATCCTAACTACTCCATTCACGACGTACAGAAAGGTGAGTATGTAGGCTGGCTAGATCGTTCAAACTACATGGATCTGCTCAGTGAGGAACAGGATGATCCTGCACTGTTTAATGTCCGCTATCTACGGCATACTGCTAATAAGTCTAGCGGCATTCTTGGCACTGATTCACGCACTTCTCGCACTCGCTCACTTCGTGGCGACGCTACTTCATTCGACCGTAACATTTCGCTGCCTGTTGATCAGTTTCATGTCTACGTCAAACTTATTCCGAGTATGTGGAAGCTGGGTCCGTCAGACATTCCAGAGAAGTGGCTTTTTACTGTTGCTAATGACTCTGTCATTATACGTGCTAATCCTCTCGATCTCGATCACGACATGTTTCCAGTTGGTATATGTGCTCCTGACTTCGACGGCTACAGTCCAGTAGCATACTCACGACTCGAAATACTTAACGGTATGCAAACAGTAATCGACTGGCTCTTCAACTCGCACATAGCAAACGTTAGGAAAGCAATTAACGATGTCCTCGTTGTCGATCCCTACCTTCTAAACATCGAAGATTTACGTGATCCAGAACCAGGAGGTATTGTTCGTTTACGTCGCCCTGCTTGGGGTAGAGGCGTCGAAAACGCAGTTAAACAACTCGCCATCACAGACATCACCAGAACTAATCTCCAAGACGTAGCCTTCATAGTAGAGTACATGCAGACTATGACTGGCACTGACAACGCAGTAATGGGCAACTTGCGTAAGGGCGGACCTGAGCGACTCTCAGCACGTGAGTTTCAAGGTACAGCTCAAGGTGCAGTGAATCGCCTTGAACGTATAGCCAAAATAGTTGGCCTTCAAGCAATGCAAGACATCGGGTACATGTTCGCTTATCATAGCCAGCAATTTATGTCCCAAGATGTATACGTGAAGTCAGTAGGTGATTGGCCAGACTCAGTCCAGCGACAGTTCAATATTCAGGAACAACGCATCAAAGTATCACCAATGGACTTACTTGTAGACTACGACCTCATAGTGCGAGATGGCAGCATTCCAGGCGGCAACTTTAGTGACGTATGGACGCAGCTCTTTCAAATAATAGGTACAAACCCAGAGCTTCTACAACACTTCGACATTGTGAACATCTTCAAGTACATAGCAACATCACTTGGTGCTAAGAATGTTGATGCTTTCGAGCGGCAGCAGCCAGCAGCACAAGTAAGCGCTGCTCCTGATGAACAAGTCCTTAATCAAGTTGCTAATGGAGAGCTAGTAAGCTTGTTAGAACAAGGATGAGGCAGGCGTGGCGCTTACACAAATAGAGCTGAGGTTAGAATCTAACCGTACTAGGGTTGGGCCAGTGATTGGCGAGCAACGCGAGTCCCTTATGACACTGGTGCTGTCAGGCCGCCATGGCATTTTCCCAGCAGGGGCGAATTTTCTTCTGCACGTAATGGCACGCAGTCACCCAAAGGGGCGAAACGAAGTGGAGCACGCGAAGCGTTGACTGCACTAGTGCCATGTAGTGCTAGGCTTACTTGCCCCTGCAGGGAGAAATGCCGCGAAGGCCAATGGAGAAATTTTAATGTCCGAACAGCAATTTCACGCAACACTTTCTGAGCATCATGCTTTACTAGGATCAGTTGCCTGGAATGATCTCGTGCGTGAAATTGACGCTTGGCTCCAAGACGTACGCAATAAACTTGAAGTAGAAGACGATATTAGTGAGATAAAACGATTTCAGGGTATCGCCGAAGCTTGCAGACATTTCCTTAGTTTGCCACAGAATATAGTAGACGCACTCGAAGGAGAACGTAATGGCCGAGAACTTTGATTTGTTAGATTTCGGACCAGAACCAACTCACACTGAGTCTGAGCCTCAATTAGAACCTGATACACGTGAGGTGGTTCCTGCAGAACCAGAACCAGCTGTTGAGCCTACATCTGATGAGCCTGAAGGTGATTACGAGTCAGCGTTATTAGCTAGGCTGGAGGAAGAAACTGGTAAGCGTTTGCAGTTGGAACGTGAGCTGCCACCAGTTGAGGAATCAGCTAAAGAGCCAACAGCAGACCCTGATTTTCTAGAGGGTTTGGATTTAGATGAAGTGCTCAGCAATAGCGAAAACCTCAATAGACTTCTACTGTCTGTATATAATCGTGGCGTTAGTGAGTCGATGCGTCGAGCTTCAGACAATGTGCTTGGCTCTGTGCAAGATCTTGTCTCACGCTACGTCCGTGAACAGCTCACAATGACGGAAATGGTAAAGGAGTTTTATGACACTAATCCTGACCTACGCCCATTCCGGCGTACTGTTGCTGCATATGCAAAGGATATCTCTAAGGATAATCCCGAACTCAAACCACAGGAGGTATTCGCACAAACTGCAACTAAGATCCGCACCGCGCTGAAACTCAAGAAAATTGAGTCACGAGATGCTGTAATTAAACCCAGTAAAAGCTTCGCACCTCAACGTGGTCGCAAAGTTAATCTCGAACCAGAATTAACTGGAATTGAGAAAGAGATCATGGAATTAGTAGATCTCTAAAGGAATAAATAATGGAAGCATTGTACGTAAGTCGTTACGACAGACACTGTTTGGATAAGCTGATAGGCTCTTCTACCGAAGCGCGTCTCATTGAAGAAGAGCATGTGTTTACACTCAGTGATGGCAGAGCGTACGAACGTAACGGAGAAATGATAACTTTGATCGAGGACGTAGTAGAGCCAGTTCAGGAAGAACAGGAGCAGCTTTAGTTAATCAACCTTCTGAAGTAGTGCTGGGCTTCAGAGCCAACTGCAGAAGGGAAGTAAAATGGCATTCCTAGGCATGCGAGGCACTGGCGATTGGGCTACCGATGAAAGACCCAAAAATTGGCGGCAAGGGATACTTTATCTCTATCCTAATGGATCAGCACCTCTCACTGGCTTACTCAGTAAGATGGGTGAAGAGATGGTCGATGATCCTGAATTCAATTGGTGGACAAAATTGCTGCCAGCTCAGGGCGGCGCAGTTACTGACATATTCACTGACGCTACTCTGCTTACACCATACACAACTGGTGGTACTGCCGGCGCAACTTTGTACGTGAATATTGCTCAGGCACTCGCCACCGAATTTCGCCCAGGGCATCAAGTACTATTGCGTGTAAGTACTAACCTTAACGTAGACGTAAATGCTAAAGTTCTTGCCGTTGTTAAAGCTGGTGCCGGCTCGTACCTTACTGTTCGTTTGCTAGAAGCCGACGACAATGGTGGTGCTACCACATTGGGTAGCTGCGATACAATTCTAATTGTGGGTAACATCAATGCTGAAGGTGCGCCAATCCCGGATGCTATTGCCTACGATCCAGTTAAGTGGAATAATTTCACGCAAATCTTTCGTACTCCGTTAGATATTACTCGTACTGCACGTAAAACACGCCTGCGTACTGAAGATGCGTACAAAGAAGCAAAACGTGAAGCTCTTGAGCTTCACTCAATCGAAATGGAGAAGGCATTCTTCTGGGGAATCAAAACTGAAAACGTTGGCACCAATGGCAAGCCTGAGCGTACTACTATGGGTGCGATTCAGGCAATTAAGACAGGTGCTCCGACGAACGTATTTAACTACACTACTGACGCTAGTGTAACAGCAGGTACTGATTGGGTTGACGGTGGCGAAGCGTGGCTTGATGCAGCACTGGAAGTAATCTTCCGCTATGGCAGCGGCGATAAAATGGTGTTTGCAGGCAGTGGTGCAATACTTGGTATAAATCGCCTCGCAAAAGCAGCTGGTCAAATTAACCTCACACCCATGTCTACTTCATATGGGCTTAAGGTCATGCAGTGGATTACGCCCTTCGGTACAATTAACTTGATGACACATCCGCTATTCAGTTACGAGTTAACGACACGTAACCTCATGGTAGTGCTCGAACCGAGTATGCTCAAATATCGCTATATTGATGACACGACTTTCATGAGCATGGACACAACGAAGGTCTCGCCCTCACATGAGCGGCTTGATGGCACTAAGGAAGAATGGCTCACGGAGTGCGGCTTAGAGTATCACCACCCGCTTAAGTTTGGTTTGCTCAATGGTGTAGGGATAGATAAACCCTAAGGTTAAAATCTAACCACAATAGCAGGTGAGCACTATGACACTCCTGGAGATTCGAACGAAGTTCATTGAGTTATCTGGTCGCTATGACCTCATAACTGATACCGAATCCTACCAGGATGCGGGAGCAGACTTCTTTATTGCTAGCGGCCAGCGGTGGCTTGACCGTACATTCGAGATACTCAAGTCAACCGCAAACTATTATGCTACTTTAGCATCAGGTGGCTGGTATGTACTTGTACCTGAGTGCCGTGTAATCAGAGGAGTGTGGATTAGCTATACAAACGGGGTGATCGATATGCTCAAACCTCTCTCGCTTGAGCGTATGCGGAGTTGCTTTTCTCCTAACACAACGAATGGTAGCTGTCCACACTTCTACTCACCTGTTTCAGTACGCACTCAGCCAGAGATATCAGGTCAGTTAACTGTGCCTCCAAGTACTATAGTAATGGAAGACAACTTTCCATACAACGCAGTAATGTTCAATGTTCCTGTCGGTGAGCAGGTCAGTGTACAAGTAACTGGCTATTTCTATCACTCATTGCTAGTCAATGACACTGACCAGAACTTCTGGTCTGTTGAGCACTCATGGATACTCGTACTAGCAGCAATGCGTGCTATGGAAATAGCTCAAAGAAACACTGCTGGCGTAGCAGATTGGGAATCTGCTATTAGAAGTGAGATGCAAGGATTAGAGTACGATTTCGTCGACCAGATTTCCTTTCCAATACATCAGATGGAAGGATAACTTATGCCATATAAGATACGCAAAAAAGACGGTGACAAATACGAAGTGCGTTCACCTTCAGGTGTGCGTGCTAAAGGTACTACTAAAACCAAAGCTAAAGCTCAGGTGCGATTACTCAATGCTATTGAACACGACGAAGACTTTGTAGCAAAGCGCAAACGACGCAACAAGATGTAGGTAACAATTATGCAACTGTTTAGCGAAGAAGAATATAATTCCTGGCAGAATCGCCCTCACGACTACGAGCTTGCACACGAGCTTGCATTATTGCTCGTATACAAGAGCGTCGAAGAAATGCTCCGTATTCTGCCCGGTGTAATTCAGAACTTAGTTCGCAGAACAGTTATGCTACACAACCTCACGGAGAAGTTCTATGCTGATAATAAAGATCTAATTGACCATAAGGATGTAGTTGCACGCGTTATTGAAGGCCTAGAACTTAAGTCGCCTCAAATTGACTTAGAATCGTTGCTGAAAGAGGCAGCGCCACTCGCACGTAGACAGATACGCATTGCACGGAGTGTACATTAATGCGTGAATATACAGTTACTTACGATGAAGGCTTTGCTAATGGACTACGGCCAAATCCGCGTAATCCACGCAACAGCCAATTCCTAGTAATGTTAGCTGGTGCGATTCCGTACGACAAAGTACTCAGTTCACTCGATGAGTTACCTGATCCTATTAGCGTGCTTGGTACTGAGTGGCCATTTCCGCAACTATTTCACCTCCGTAGAATGACACTTGTCTGTGTTGAAAGCGCAATTTATGAGTATAAGAACGGCGTACTTGATTTACTGTGCAACACTGTTCCTGGCAATACTTGGAGCTGCGCCGATTTTGGTGAATACATTGTTCTAACTAATGGCAGCTCACTCATTACACGTGATCCACAAACTGGTATATTTGCTGAGTACTTAGATTGTAAGATACCTCCTTGCTTATGTGTGTGCGAAGTGAATTCGCAGCTACTTGTAGGAGGCATTTTATGACAGTCGTTACTAATCCTTCTGGTCAAAAGTCGCGTTGGACAATGCTATATAATGGTGACTGTCCACCGTCAGGACCTGAACCATTTAAGTTCGTATACAGCTATAGTGGCACCGAAAATCAGTTAGCTATAGATAATGAAGGACGTATATATTCGTGGGGTAATGCATCTTATACATATACTGGTCAAGTGCCCGAGCTTATACCTAGTACTCTAAATTACTTAGCAAACAGCGCAATGAAAGTAGATAGCGGTGGTGATATGATGGTCTATCCGTATCAAGTTGGTACTACGGGTGGATGGAAGAAAGCTAAAAGCTACGAGCGTATCTTTGTTGCGCAATCTGAAGAGAATTACTTGTACGCTTGGGGAGAAAACAACTCCGGTGAGGGTGGTTGGGGGCCTACAGATCATTACACTCATATACATCTCAGTGGTGCACGTGATAGATTTGAGCCTGGTGGTAAAGTAGCAATATTCGTTACTCAAATAAATAACCAAAAATGGCTGGATTTCGGTGTTAGCTATGTTCATGTCCTGGCACTTGGAGAGGACAAACGTGCGTATGTGTGGGGCACTAATTCTGATGGCAAGGAATTTGGGATGCCTGCATATGCAGCTGGTACTAAATCACTTGTTCCTATACAAGTAATAACATTACCTGACATTGATCTTAAGATTGTAAGCGCTTCATCAAACAACAATTTAGTAGTAACAGAGTCAGATCAAATTTATGCTTGGGGAGATTTTGCTTGGATTGGGCCGAGCGTACCAGAGCTTGTTCCTTTAACTATTCCACCTGGTGTGACTATAAAGCAAGCAATTGCTACTTATTCTGGCATCGTAATTTTGCTAACTAATGGTGACGTTTACTGTCGTGGAAACTTAATGCAATTCGCTCCCGGGCCAGACTATTATTTTGATACGCTTACTAAAATACCTGGCGGGCATTTCTTTACTTATATAAGTGCATTCGAGAACACTGTTGGTGCGCTTGACAATCAAGGTAATATTTGGGGCTGGGGACAAAGAAGGCGATTTATTAGTAGAGATGATTCGTACTGTGATCAAGCTGTATATTTACCTGGAGAAGAACCCGTATTTGTGGCATCCCCAACTTTAGGTGAGCGGAAGTTTTCCTATTTTTCCGTAGGCAATACTACTCACTGTGGCATTGATACGCAAGGACGACTCTTCTGCTGGGGATCAGATTTGTATGGTCAGTTAGGAGCAAACTATCCTCCTATAAGTGCCTCTTGCTCACCATTACAAGTATATAATCCAACTCTTTATGATGGTACTATTATCGAACAGCAAGGAGTGCTTGCCAATGCTTAGGATTGCGCCGCCACTACCACAATTAAGCTCTCATAATCCCTGTGGCCATTGGCACAAAGGAGAAGCCGGCAGAGATACTGCTCAAGCTGCGCAAGCATATGCGGCTAATTGCTGGGAGTCTACTGTAGCAACTGACGGTACCAGTGTATTATATATTACTTGTGGTAAGCACCGTCCTAATGAACTTTATTTGTTGCGCTATAACATAGCAACTAATGTGTGGTCTGAAGTAGCAAGTGATAAAGATATGCTTTGTAGTAACTGGCAGGTTGGAGCTTCAGTATCAGGTGGCGTATATGCGTTCCACGGATTCGTGTACGATATTGCTGGTGAACAGTACCAGGAAGAAACTTCTAATCCACGTGCTGTAACATGGGTAGTTCATAATGGCACGAGTATACAGAAGGATTGGCTTAGTACCGTAGAGTTTAACGGTCGCAATAAGGTAGCAATTACTTCTGATGGAAAAGTTGCTTGTATTACTCGCAGCTCGCTCAGTTGGCATATATATGCATCTACGGATTATGGTGCTAATTATACAATAGTTTCTACAATTCCTGGTACAGCGGCTGATACTGCATTAGTCATTGCTGACGGTGTTATTTATACTGCCGTTCTTGATAACGTAGGAAATGAGATCTCTGTTTACGGAGCAGGCTTCTCACTCATCTCCGCAACTGAGATAGAAGATGCCTCTAGTGTCTTGCGATTTCACTATGATACAGGCCGCTTCATTATGGCTACTGGCTCACACTTCTATTATAGCACGGACGATTGTGCAAGCTTTACAGCTAAGGAACTGAGAGATCCTAACGTGAACTTCGCATCAGTCGGCACGTTATACTACAACGTCGGACAGCAGCAAGATTATCGTACTTTGAACTATGAGGCGTCTGAAATTAACTGGGAAGAAATTGGCCAATTTGGAACAACTCCTGATGGATGCTGTATTCATAACTTTGGACAAACAGCAATTTATTCACACCCTTCTATACGCATAGTAGATCCAACAGGAAGAGAAACTGTTGCTATTTTATTGTCGCATAATCTTGGTGCTCGTTGGCAGGATGTTCCAACACCGCTTAATTATTACGCAACTTTTGAGGATACATTACACTTAGGTGATGATCCGCGCTGGCCATTTACGCCGCAATACACGAAGATTTAGGAGCATTTATGGCAACACTTCCATCGAATAACTTTAAGTATCTACTCATGACCGCTGGTATTGATTTTGGTGCGGACGTATTCAAAGTAGTATTAATGAAAGCTGGTTTTGCATTTGCTAGAGCTTCGCACGACACTTATTCAGATATTGCACCAGACGAGCTTCCAACTGCAAACGGTTATACTATTGGAGGACAGACATTAGCTGGAGGTACAGTAACACGACTTGACAGTGGCAATATAACTACAGCTACATGGAATAACCCATCATGGTTAGCAACTGGTGGAGACATCGTAACGCAAGGGGCAATTATAACTGATGATACACTTGCTAGCAAGCCAGTCGTAGGATACATTGACTTTGGAAGTGCACTTACAACATACAGTGGTGGCACGTTCACGATAGCTAATCCACTAGTTGAAATTTAACGAGAAATTATGAGCGAAACACAGCCGGCCAATAATATAGTATTTTATTGCTTCTATGAAGATGGCTTAATCACATTAGAGCCACGACTTGACGGACACTCACTATCAGCAGTAGCGCCAGCTGAGAACGCAGCTATAATCTTGTCACCTGTAATTCGTGGCGGTGTTGCAGAAGGCAATATATCACGCGCCAATATAATCAGCTTATATTTCCGGCTTTCTGCTGATCCTATTATTGAATCGCAACGTCGTAACTGGGTAGGTTGGAGTAAAATAGGCGAGTCAAGTTTTGTACTTGATGTGACTAACGATGCCGGTTATAGGCCAATGGATTGGAGTGGTGAAGTATACGCAATTAAGCAGCTAGGCCGAGGTGCTGTTGTATATGGAGATAACGGTATTACACTAATGGCGCCGGCTCAGGCAACATTCAGCTTTCGCAACTTAGCTACACTCGGCCTGCTCTCGAAGGACGCAGTTTGTGGCACTGATGATATTCATTACTTCATAGATAAGAAGTATCAGCTTTGGAAGCTTACAGCAGAAGGACTAACTTACCTCAACTTCAGTGAGCACCTAAATGTGTTGGTGCGGCCAACACTTCATTATGACGTATTCACGAAGCACGTACTAATCAGCGACAACGACCACGGCTTCATCCTGGCAGCGGATAAGTTGGGTAGTGGTTATGCTAAGCTGAGTGGGTACGTGTATGAGAGTGGCGTATTACGAATCGCTAGTCCACACCTAGTAGAGTATGCGCCACTTTCATTTACTACAGATATACTTGATTTTGGCAGGCGTTCACAGAAGACAATAACTAACGTGCAAGTTGGTACGGATGTACCAGAGTGGCTAGAGATTGCGTATGATTATCGCTTTGGAATCAAGGAGGAGTTTCGTTGCACTCGGTGGGTGCGACTTAATAGAGAAGGAATTGCGTACCTTGCATGTGCAGGTATCGAGTTCCGTATTAAAGTGCGAGCCAGGCGTATCGCTAAACTCGATATTGACTACTTGAATATTAGCTTCAAGACAACTGACCAGCGCTTCAGTAGAAGTGCACTGGTAAATAACTTAGGGACGAGCGCTTTTGCTGGGAGCGTAGCACGTGATACTACAACTACAACCGGACCAAATCAGTGAGTATTGGCAGCAGATTAAGTACGGTGCAACTGCAGCTATGGAACTCGCGCCGCCGGCAAATGAGTATACACAAGCACTGTTTACTGGACTTCTCAATGGTACGCACCAATGCTGGCTTATCTTTGATGGCGAGCGAGAATTAAGTGCCATGGGAATCACGTGCATAGTGCAGGAGAATCTTACTGGTATTAGTAGGTTGCATGTGGACGCATTCTACAGCTACAAAACACTAAGTGAAGAGCTAGCTCGTGAAGCAACGGAATACGTAAAGCAGTTTGCGCGAGACAGCGGTTGTAAGCAGATACGTACCTTGACATCGAATCCGCGAGCGACACGGCTGCTGGCAATAGCTGGATACTACACTGGCAAGACTGAGTATTTACTTGATTGTGGTTAGATTTCAACCGGAGCAACGCGACCCTACTGTTGCCGACCCACTTCCAGGCCGGTTAAAGCATTTTCCCAGCAGGGCCGTCTTCTCCCTTAGCGATGGTGAGTGTTTGTCAAGGAGCCTCCGTGCGAAGCACATCCTTGACAAGCAAACGAACCTGAGCGTCATAATCTCTAGGCCCTGCAGGGAATAATGCTTTCTTAGGCCAACAGGAGTAAATTATGGGTGGTAGTGGTACTCAGACTATAAGGTATGCTCCACACTTAGAACAGGCGCACAAACGTATTTTAGATGAATCTGGTGGAGTAATTCCAGAGCGTGGAATATTTCGTGTTCTAAATGACCTGTTCGATGAAAGTGTATATAAGTACTACGAGAAGTACGACATCGACGACGCATTTTTTGGTCGCGTACCAAATGATCCTGATAAGACCTACGAAATACGTAACTTCCCATCTTTGTACGATATGTTTGGTAAGTTCATGGCCGGACTTGATGTTCACGTACTTTGGTCAGACGTGTACGAAGACGCTGTTCATGGTCCTGAAATTGCAGCTGCAGTAAGCGCGCAAGCAGAATTACTTGATAATGAAGTTAAGACGAAGGTTCTACCTTCGTTTCTTGCTGGAATGCGTGATATTAACGCGATTCAATCGACTACATTTGTGATAGGCAAAGCAATAATTGCTGATTCAACAGTACGTCAAATGAACGAGTTCCAATCGCGGCTGCGTTTAAGCGTAGTTGAATTGAGTGGTCAATTGTGGCGTACTCATTTAGACTGGGATAAGAGTGTTATTTCTACGTACTTAGAAATGACCAAGCTTTATTATGCTACTCGCCTAGACGTAGATACGAAACAGCTTGAGTATGCTGCTGCAGACAAGATGTGGAATATGAACTTATTTGATGAACCGCGTGCGATGATAGGTGCACTTAATGGTGCTGCAGCTGCGCAGCAAAAGAATAAGCCCTCACAAGCAGTTAGTGCAATAGGTGGGGCACTTAGTGGTGCTGCAGCCGGCAGTGCAATAGCTCCTGGTTATGGTACTGCTATTGGTGCGGTACTTGGATTAGGTGCTAGCTTCTTGTAGCAGGAGAACGACGTGCAATTCATAACTCAACCAACGCCTATGTCGTCTGAAGTAATAGATGACCGTGTGGCAACAGTACTCGAGGCTGGTACCAACATTATACTTACTTATGATGACGCGGTAAATGTGCTTAAAATAGATGCCACTCCAGGCGGTGGTGGATCGACATATACTGATGAACAGGCCCAGGATGCAGTAGGTAATATACTTCAGGATTCCGCGACTATTGACTACGTATATAATGACGCTACACCTTATATTACTGGTCTTGTTAAGGATAATAGTATTACTGAAGCAATGCTTAACTTGAGTGATAATACGACCAAAAACTCGACAATTTCTGCACACGGATTATTACCAAAGCTTTCAGGTAATACTGGTACTTTCTTACGTGGCGATGGAGTATGGATTGTTCCGCCAGCAGGAGCAACTTATACAGATGAGCAAGCACAAGATGCAGTAGGTGGAATTTTAGTTGATAGTGCAACTGTTAATTTTACCTATAACGATGCAACGCCTTCAATAACCGCAGATATAATACTACCAACACTCGCACCAACTGACGCGGAGTATATAACAAGTACAACGCATGCTACATTGAGTGCTGAGCGTGTACTTACTGATACAGCTACAGTAACATGGGATCGTACAACAGCTGGACAGATTAAGGCGAACGCTGCTGGTGGTATGACTACTGAGCAAGTGCAAGATATCGTAGCGCCAATGTTTCCTACTTCTGCTAGTATAGATTTTACCTATAATGATACCGCTGGAACTATTGCTGCCGAAGTACGCTTTGGTGGAGTAACTGAGAATCATTTAAGTTTTAGCGATGTAACTTCTGATGATGCTACCACTGGGCAGCATGGATTACTTCCTAAATTACCTGGTAGCTCTACTCAATTCCTTGATGGCACTGGTGCTTGGTCTACTCCAGCTGGAGCTGCTTCGTATTGGACCCGCACTCCAGGAAATGGAGTTGTTGAAACCTCGCTTATTGCATATTGGCGTATGGAAGAAGCTAGTGGAAATAGAGTAGATAGCAAGAATAGTATTGCACTTGTACCAACTGGCACGCCAGGTAATGCTGCAGGTAAGAATGGACAGGCAATTGCATTTACTACTGCAGCTACTACGTATTTATCTGCTGTGGATTCAGCCAATTTATCCGTTGGAGTAAATCAGGATTTCAGTGTTGCGTGTTGGATTTACTTTAATGGAGTGCCTACTGGAGCGCGCGGTATAATAGGTAAAGGAAATGCAAGTGTTTCATATAATAACTGTGAATATTTACTTGGTACCTCAAGTACCAATTTAATTTGGTATGTGCGATCTGCTAATATTAATGCAGGAATTACGCTTGCTGCTACTACATGGTATTTCGTTGTTGCTTGGTACGATGCTACGGCAGATATTCAGTATATCCAAGTAAATAATGGAACGCCAGCACAATTTGCTAATGCAACAGGCTCGTTTGATTCGGCTGATCCAGTTGAAGTAGGACGCCAGCCGCAATGGACTGGATCTACTCCATTTGACGGACGTATAGATGGCTTAATGTTTTGGAAGCGTGTATTAACTACGGATGAAAGGACAGCACTTTATAATAGTGGTAATGGTGTAGATTATCCGTTTACGCCTGCAACGCTAGCACCTACAACAGCTGGGGATCAAATAGTTTCATTACTTGCACTAAGTGATGTACCCGATGCATATACAAGTAACGCACTGAAACTACTACGTGTGAATGCTGCAGCGAACGCGGTAGAATTTGGTGATGTACTAGGTACTATGGCGACGCAGAACGCCAACGCCGTGGCAATTACGGATGGGACAATTGCGTTGGGTGGGGCTGGGACAGGATTAGCTCAGATCAGTGTGCGAGGGAATGTAGAAGCGAGCGATTCAGCAGGACTGTGGGTTCCTGTCCGTATCTATCCCCATTCCAATAGTGCAAGCGCAACGCTGATGAACGGGGTACGCCTTGAGCCGCCAGTGAACAGTGGCGCAGGTGCCATTACCAGCTACGCTGGATTTACCGTGAACAATCCCACTGTTGCTATTGGGACTGTTTTTGGCGTGTACTCCCGCATTGCCAGCGGCACGAATCGCTACAATATCTATGCGGAAGGCACAGCGCCGAATTATTTTGGCGGCACAATTGGCCTACTTGTCATACCTCTCAGCAATGCGGCATTATATATCCACGTGAATAAAGAGGCGATGAGCGCCTTGGTGATCCGCAATACGGTCAATGATGCTGGAGCCTATAACACTATGTCATTCCAGAATGTGGCGGCGGCGCAAGTAGGGAGTATTAATATCAGCGCGACCGCCACGGCCTTCAACACCAGTAGCGATGTGCGCTTGAAACACGCCGTCGCCACACTCACGGGCGCACTGGAGCGGATGCAAGCGCTGCGACCAATTAGCTTTAAGTGGAACGCTGATGATAGCCATGGCGTGGGCTTTCTAGCTCACGAACTTCAGCAAATAATACCTGAATCTGTTACTGGTGAACCTGAAGCTATTAATGATGACGGATCAATTAAGCCGCAGCAGGTAGATCATTCTAAATTAGTGCCATGGCTTGTTGCGGGCATGAAAGAACTTATGGCACAGGTAGAAACATTAACTGCACGCGTCGCAGCACTTGAAGCATAAAGGAATTTACTATGCCAATGTCACAGTTAGAGCTAGATACTCTTTCTAAGATCTTTGCAATAGCTAAGCAAGTTATTGCTGAAATACATCCGAGACTTGCTAGCTTAGCACAAATCTACGATAGTACTGGGGGCATGAAAGAGACACTTACACAAGAAGAGCTTGATGAACTAGTAAGTCTTTCAGGCTTAACTAAGCAGCAGGTAGATGACGGTGTTTATGTACTAACAACACTTATGCTTCCAGCCATCCAGAATGGTTATCCAGCACTAGCACAATTAGCAGCAAGGTTCTTATGACAGCAACAGCAGCGCCAGAATCCCCAAAATTGCCAAGTAAATTCTGGCAGTACTTAATTATTTACCCAACACTGGCGCTGTCAATTGGTGGCTCAATTCCAACAGTATGGAATGAAGTTAAGGCATGGAAGCTTGGTGTAAACAGTTCGCAATTACAACTTGTAAAAGAACAGGAAAATCTATGGCACACAAATTTAGACTGTATTCAACAGCAAGGAATATACGAAGCTGATGGTGCTGATGGAGTAGTAGTTAAAGTAACACTGTGTCCAACTGGTGATGTACTCTTACGTTATTACTATAATGATTGGGGTCCAATATTTAAGTGGGTACGTCATCCTCCACCAAATACAAAGCAATAATTTTAGTATGTATATTACTTGGTTGTTCTAGAGCAAAAGAGCATGTAGTAATCTTTGATGCTATGCCGGGCGAGAGTGTGACAATAACTACTAAGACTAAAACAGTTATAATGGATACGCCACTCAGCACGGCAGATATAGAGTTGAGTGGTTCAGTGAAATTGAATACTAGTACTTTAGAAGCATTACAAATGCGGTATGCACCCACGTTATCAACAACGCCAGAAGCGTCGGCGATATTTACACTGTATTTTGGTACTGGCAAAATTGTACTGAGTAATGAGGGGCATATTACACTAGATGCTATTTTAGCTGAAATACAGCGCCGTGGTATTGTTGAGGTACAAATTACAGGACATACAGATCAAGCTGGTGATGACGTTGCTAATGATAAACTATCTTTATCACGTGCCGAAACTGTACGTTTATTATTGCAGCAAGGTGGTGTAACTGCTTCATTTGTACGTGTTACTGGACGCGGTGAAAGAGAACCGCTTATTGATACTCCGGGTAAAGCACAAGAAAAGAATAGGCGTGTTGAGGTTCTAGTACGTTAGGAGTACAAATTATGGCTAATCCACAGCGCGGTGTTGCTTACTCATTTAGAATAACTTTACTAGATACACTTTTACCAGGACGTATTAAGAAAACACCTACAATTGCAGCTGGCGATTTCAAAGTAAGTTTAGATAACGGTGCACCAACGAACTTAACTGCTCTACCGAGCGAAGTGCCTGTAGGCTCTGGTTGTATTACTGTTAGTTTAAACCCTGCTGAAATGACCGCAGATAAAATACTTGTTCTTTGGAGTGATCCACAATTTGAGTGGGGTGATGGTTCTATATTCTTCGACGCACCAACAGTCACACTGACTAATAATGACGTGGCAAATATAGGCAGTATCATTAGTAGTGCTAACACTTCTCCTTTAGTAGAATCTTACGCAGCTGATGGAGTTGCACCTACACGTGATCAGTTATTATTCATGCTGTGGGCAACGGTATCACAATTCGTAATAGACTCTACCTTGATTCGTGCTAAGCGGCTTGACGGAACAACAGACGCAATGGTGTTTACTATGAACGATGCTACAATGCCAACGCAGCGAATTAGGACTAGCTAAGCTAATGGCTACTAAGTACATCATAACTCAGTTGTGGTCACCGCGGCATATTGTTACTCGTGGATTTGGTGCGTTCATTGATACAGACTTTGGTCAGGCAGAAATAATAGAACTTGGAGAAGCTCTAGTAAATCGTGTGGTAGATATGAATGCGTATGCATGTCACGAGAAAGACTTCGTAGCATATGTTCTTACAGAACCTCAAGTTCTGGTGGAGCGTTAATATGTACGATATATGCAAGAATGCAATTGGTAGCAAAATACGTTGGACTGTTTTAGATGAAGGCGAAATACTAGACCTATCTAATGCTAGTGTTATGCAAGTTAAACTCGTAAAACCTGATGGTTCGCAAGTAACAAAGCCACTGGCGTATGTTACTAATGGTGCTGACGGATATGTAGAGTACGTAGTAGAGCCAGGAGTGCTGAATGTGGCTGGAACTTATAAGTGGCAGCTTTACTTTGTCATTAGCCCGTGGCAAGATCACAGTGCAAAAGGAACGTTTATTGTAGGAGATATATTATTCTGATTTGAGAAACTCAGATAAGGCGACGGCCTGAAAAGACAGCACCTCACTGTCCTGCTGAGTTTCAGTTAAATGAGGATTAGCTAAGAGGAAGCTAATACAATGAACCTGGAACCGTTGAGCTATTTCTTTGGGGCGTTATTGGGTGACGGTAACTTATGGAAGCACAAAACAAAGAACTCCAGAATGACTAGTATAGCATGTGCGGATAAAGACATTATTACTAGGTGCTATTTTGACGTGCTGCATTTCTTTCACGATGTTAGGAAGGGCAGATTATACGAAACACCACAAAGTAATGAAATTACCTATTACAGAATAGTATGGACTAACTACGATTTCTATGACTTCTGCAATCTACAAACAAATGGAAAGCGCGAGCTACCAGAGTATATATGGACCGCATCTAAAGAAGCTAAGTTAGCAATGCTGTCTGGAATCATGGACACAGATGGCAGTATAAATAACGACTATAGACTAAAGTTATCAGGAAAGGATCAGTTTGTAGCTCAATCATTCGAGCTGTTTCATGACGTCGGAATAAATACAGGTAAATTGTTAAGGCAAGAATCCACGTTGAATGGTAAGTACTATGATAGCCTCTTTTATTTCTACGCTTCCACATTAGCTGCTATAGAAGCAGGGTTTTATTTCCGCTGCAGACGTAAGCAATATAGACTTGAGGAATTTATGACAGGACGTAATATAAGTTATGTTTATCCTCATGATATAATAAGTGATATCGAACGCGGTGGTGACCCTTCTAAATACTAAGGAGAGTATTATGGTAGAGACCGCAGCGCCAGCGACTACGGGTTGGAGTTTTACGAAAATGCTTGAGGACCCCAATTTCCACTTACTTTTGGCCAACATGGGAAAGGCAGCTGATCCAGAGGGAGTAGGTGGTATAGTGGGTGGCGCAGCTGCAAATATGATTAGCAGCAAAGCTGCTCAAACTGCTATCGAGAAGCGTGACGCAGCTCGTGCAGCACAAATGAAACAGCTGATTGATATGCACATGGGATTTACTCCACCAGACAAGCCTGGCATAAATAGTATGAAAGTAACGCCTTCAGGCTCAGTCGCATTTGATCTTAACTTACCAGAACCTAGCGCACCTGTAGGTACGGGTACTGTACTAGCACCGCCGCCGGAGCGCACGCAGCCATTAGTTGCACCTACTACAACTGGAACCATTGCTGCATCAACAGCTCAGGCACCAGCAGCAGCTCCTATACGCACTGCGAACGCACGTCAGCCAAGTTTAGATCAAATAATCCCTTTTTACTAAGCCCCGGAGGATTTGAAGGTGGAAGTCTTGCGGGGCTAAATCCGGAACAAGTAGCAGCTATGGGACAGCTTGATACGCAACGTGAAGCACTCCGTATGCGGAGTGTGCAGGATGTTATTCAAGCTAGAAATGTCCAAAGTGAAATCGCGTACCGTGAAACGTCAGGTGACTTGAATAGGCAACAGGCTGCAAACTTACGTGCAGTTGAGCCACATCTTGCAGCAGAGATGCTAGCTAAGATTGACCAGCACAGGGAAGCAGCAGGCGCGAGCAGAGCTACGCGCGTTCGTGAAGAAACATTGCTGCCAATCAAAGTGGAACAAGAGCGCGCACAAACAACTGAAATAGAAGCACGTACTAAACGTGTCAATGAGTTGCTTGGCCTAGAGAAGCAGAACATGAAGGCCAACATTGAGCAGAGTTTGGCAGCAGCTGGTGCATCGAATGCTAGTGCAGAACGCGCACGAATGTTAGCACCAAAAGAAGCTGCATTGCTTGATAAGCAAAATGCTGAGTACGTGCAAATGGAGATAAATGGTCAGAAGTTCAGTGCTAAAGCAATGGATTTAGTTAAGGAACGTAACGATAATATTCAGCTGATGGCGCGGCTGGCTAAAGAGCGCCAGGAGAAGATAGATGCAGCTCGCAAGGACCAACGAACAGAACTCAAAATGTCTACTGACGCTGAGCAGAATCTTAAAGCACTGCGTCCTGGTGGATATGCACTGCAAAGCTCGAGCGATCACAGTGAGCTTGGACCAGACATAGAAATGTTTCACGCCACTAGCAAACAGCCGTACATCTATACACTAGAGAAAGAACCAGGTACCGTGTACGGTAGCAGCACAGTTATGAAGAGACGTGACTTACCTACAGTAGATGGACATCGCTACACAGCACAAGAGATATACGATGCTGCTTCAGGACGTAGCATGACAGTGCAGCAGTACATGGAGCAAGTGTTCTATCCTATGATTAAGCAACCTGTGCCGTGGAATACTGGAGTAGAGAGCACGCTTAAACCTAAGTAGATTGAGGCAGTACTGAGTGACTTCAGTGAGGTTAGATTTTAACCAAAAGGTTGTAGTACAGCTAACCGCCCCGAGCAACGCGAGGTGCTTGACCTTGGCTCACTACAGCGCGGGAGGCATTTCTTCCGAAAGGGCATCTTCTTAGGAATTGCGATTTGCTAGCTGTCAAGGAAGCCTCCGCCCGAAGGGCATCCTTGACAGTGAAGCAACAAAGCAATTACACTCCTATGCCCTGGAGGGAAAATGCCTCCTAGAGCTGTATACGGAGATAATAAGTAATGTCAACTACTGCTCCAATAGACGTAGAAAAATACTTACTTCAAGGTGAGTCAGGCGAAGAGGACTTATTATCTGCAGCTGGTTTGAAACGCTCACCGACAGCGCGATCTGTCAAGCCGCCACTTGAAGACGCGCTTCTAAATGCCTACAATAAATCAGGTGGTCCTGCACTTAAGCCAGGTGAGCTGCCTACTCCAGTAGAACCACCACCTCCTGAACCCGGTATTCTAAAAAAAGCTGGCGAAGCAATAAGTAGTGCTGCTGGCACTGCTGCAAAAATTCCTGGACAAATTTACGAATCATTACCAAGCGCGAGTTCAGTCTCTGAAACAGCGAGTACTGTTGGATCAGCTGTCGGCTCAGTAGCAGAACAACTAGTTCCTGATGTAAACAAGCCACGTACAGGAACTAACTTAAGAGCAGCGCCAACTATTACTGGAACTACACCGCCACCCAGAAAAACGGATTTATTAACCGGACTAGGTGAAGCTGCATATACAATTACGCGTGATGTAGTTGGTGGGGCATTTGGCGCTGCAACTGCAGTGAGTGATATCCTCAACTCACAATTAGCACGTATTGCTCGTGGCGGACCGATGGCAGGTGGACCAGAAAGTCCTACACATTATCGTGACATTTTTCGAGAAATGCAAAAAACTGTTAATTCTATTGCGTACGAACCAAAGTCTGATATTGCCAAAGTGGCTCATAAAGCTGTCGGTGGTGTCGCTGGCTTGGTAAGTGATGTAGCTGATCTAGCTGGTAAAGCTGGACAATATCTAGGACTCGATGAGGATCGTGCAAAGGTACTTAGTTTTGCCGCTGAATTATATTTGTTCTATAAACTTGATGCGGGTGTACGTAGAGCAGCTCCTGCAATACGTGCAAAAGTGAGCGAGTTTGGCGAGCGTATGTCTAAGATGAAATCTGATGGTGATTTTACTGCCTCAGGCGCTGAGCGTGTTGCACAGGACTTATATGCGACTGTTAATCGTAGTCCTGATGCAAGCCGCGCATTAACTGAGGCTCGACAGAAGCTTATTGGAGAGGCTGGCGATCCAGGCGGACAGATGGCACGTGATTTTCCAGTAGAAGGTGGTCCAGCTGGCGTAAGTGCTGCTATTGATCCAGCAGCAATACAAGCTTATAAAGACACACTACGTGCACGCGCAACAGAATTACGCAATCAAGGTGCTGGACCAACACGCATACAGAATGAGCTTGCTAAAGTACCTAAACCTGAACCACGCCCGGCGTCAGAAGCACCTAGACCTACTACTGAGCCTACGCCTCAACCTCAACCAGCACCTACATCTGAGGCTCAAAGAGCCGCTCCTACAATGGAGCGTCCAGTACAGCCTGAAGTTGTAGTTGGACAAGATACTGCAGTTGCAAGGCCTACATCAACGCGTCCGTCTTTAGCTGATATGAGTGCACGGCCAGAGTTCGTCCAACAGAGCTTACGTAATGAGCTAGAAATGGCCGAGCGTTGGGGTATCACGGATGATATTATACGTTTAGCATCAGAAGGTCGTGTAGCGGAACAGATAGTTACTGCTTTGCGTGCTCGGGTTCCATCTAGTGTATCTAATGCTGATCTACGTACTAATGTGCGAAGTGTTAGAACTGCCTACGCGATACCTAATATGGATGAAGTGCGTGCAGGTGAAGGAACATTACCGCCTATGCCTCAAGCACCTACTGAACCAGCTGAACCAGTGAGGCCTACATCTCCAGTTGAAGCTGCAGCTACTGTCACTCCCGAAACTGTTCCAGCACCAGTTTCATCAGAGTCGATGGTAGCTGCGGTTCCACCCGTTGTTCCAACGCCTGCACCTGAGCCTACTTCTATAAGCGTTCCTAATGAGTTTGCAGATAGAGCACGTCAGTTGTTCAATGACGCTCGTATAGCAGGTACTCCGTCAGAACGTGTCAATAATTTGCGTGATTTGAAAACTCTCGCACGTGATGCTGCAGGTAAGCAGCCATTATATGTTGGCTTGCGACGTATGGGATTTACACCAGAAGAAATAACAGGACTCGAACAAGAGCTACGTAAAGTACGTGCAAAGAAAGCTGAAGCAGCTCCAGCTGCTAAGCCAGCTGTGCAGACTGCAGCTAGTGAAGCTGTACTCGAGAACGCGCCGGCAGGAACTGAAGTAGAAATACCTGCACCTACTGAACCAATAGTAGACACTTCACCTGTCATCGAGAAGCCTAAACGTAAACGTAGAATAGTTAAGGCACCACCTGAGACTCCTACTGAAGCTGCAACTCAACCAGCTCCTGCTGAAACTGGTGAAGTACGCTACTATGGTGTACGTGGCGTTAACATGCTACAAGACTTCGTAGGATCAGTTCCACTTATTAATGGTGGTACTACATTACCTCGAGCACCAATACAAGTACGTGCTACACAAGGAGCAAAACCTGATGCTATATTCATCGACACCAGTGGCCTAAGCACTAGAACAAAGTGGTCAGATATCGACGTGCAGCAAGAGCGTGGTCGTATGAGTGAAGAGATAGCAAATGCTTTACGAGAGAATCTACGTAGGCAGGCTGAGCTATCAGGCAAACTTGTTGAAGAAGCACATACATTCACTGGACAAGAACTCACGCGTGAAGCAACTAGAATTGCAGCTGAAACTGGCATCGACTTGTACGTGAAGAAGGGTAAGAACTATGAACTCATACCTAAGGATGTCGTCAGGACTGATGCTCGCCTTAATCGTGGTGACGATTTGGCTCCTACGCCGATTTCAGCTGAGGCTGCAGGTGCATATGTTGAGAGCAAAACAAGTGATATTGGCCCTGCTCAAATCAGAGAGATCATGGAAGCTATAGAGCAAGGTGTTGATATTACTGATCGTTTACCAAGTGAATTAGTACCACACTACAAAGCAATGCGTGATGCAGAGCGAGCTGGAATTGACACTTCTGAACGCCGTTCGTTTATTGATATACTAAACGACTTGAATACTATGCTTGGTGAGCAAGGTGCAATAGGCGGCAACTTTACTCGTGAGATGCGTATGGCTGCACAGCGATTGCAAGCTGATATGCGTAAGGCAGGCAAAGCTACTCGAGAATTCCTGTTTGGTGCACGTCCACAAGACGTAGCAAAGTTTGAGAACTATCTTGACAGCATCAATAATGCACCTCCACCGAATTCTACGAATCCAAGGAATATGCGCTTCGATCCTGAGAACGTAATACGAGGAGATCGTGTAGTTAAGCATCGAGTAATAAGTAGAATTACTCACCTTGAAGCACCACCATTATGGAATAGTGAAGTTAAAGGCTTGCAAGGAGCACGTGATATTAAGCCTGGTGGAACTGAGTGGGACTTGAAGTCTCCAATACGCCAGCACAAAGCAGCAGGTACAGAATTCCTATACTACGCATACCGTACTGCACAGAAGAACCTCAATGCTGAGCTGGGTGTTTTGCACTCAGATATGCAAGAGATTGCTCGTGGCTTCAGTTCGCGTTCCTTAGAGAATGTTGGCGCTAATGGCTATCAGCGTCAAGGGGGAGATGGACAGCGAATACTTACTTATAATAAGGTAACTCCTAAGCCACTTACTACTCCTGAAAGACAGCTGCAATCTAAATTAGATGAAGTGTATGCTGCATTCGAGACACGTCTGAATGAAGTACGTGAGGCAACAGGACGCGAGCCGCTAGCGCATGTTGATAACTACCAGACATTCGCGCGCACAATAAACGTATTGAATCACCTGGGAATCAAGGTAGATTTAGCACGGGATTCAACAGCGGATATTCACGCTAAGTACATCAAGCATCGAGCTACGAACTTTCCTTATGTAGTACGCAAGCACGCATTCTACACAGCAGAAATGAACGCACTAAAGATACTCGACACTTATGCACAAGCGGCACTCAAAGATATTCACATGAGCCCATTCCTTGCGAAGATGACTGAGCTTATTGATACGCTACTGCCTGATCCAGTTACTGGTAAAGAGACTTGGTCATTGCAGGACCAGAAACCAGGGCTTTATAAAGAGCTTCGTAGGTGGACGGACTTCCTTGCCACTGGCACAAACTTAGAAATACCAAACACTGTTAGAATGGTACTTAATACAGTTAATAAGAACGTAGCGTACGCTACACTATCAGGTCTAGTGAGATCAGGCGGCATTCAGTTAAGTACATTAGTAAATACTAGTCAAGCACTCGGGATGACAAATACACTAAAGTCAGCAACTGAGATACTAGCTGGTCACATAGCGCATCCATTTTCCGGCGGCACTGCACGTGATTTCGCAATAAGGAATAGTGAGATACTCAGCTCACGTAAGTTCATTGATGGCTACAATGAAGCAGCTGCTGCATTCACAGGACGCAGACCACGTGACTTCTTTCACGCAATACGAGTAGGTGATTTTGGAAGTGTACAGCAAGCAGTAGGTCAGCCTGGCTTCAAGTTACTTGAGTTGATGGATATGGAAGCAGCAGTGATAACTTGGAATGCCGCCTACAAAATCGCCAAGGGCAGCAAGATGGGCTACAGTCATAAGGATTCAGTGCGCTATGCCGATGACTTAGTTGTACGCACACAAGGAAGTACGATGCCTGGTGACTTAGTTGGGTTTCAGCGTAATGCAAGAGGCAAACTAATTACTCAGTTTCAGACGTTCTTAATCAGCGACTTCAACTTCCTTAGGGACGAAGTGCTAAGTAAAGGTAAGACTGGCGGTGGAGGTGGAGGAAATATACCTCCAGGTGGAGTACCTAGCGGAACTGGTAGCTGGGAAACTGGCGGCAAGCGTACCAAGACACAGTTTGCAATCAACGCAATACGATTACTGATCTATACGCAGATCATGAATGAGCTGTACAAAATGCTGCACATTCAGCCACCTTTGCCTGATCCAGTTGAAGATGTGCGTAAAGGTATGAAGGAAGGTCATAGCTTGCCACGACTAGCTATTGATCTTGCAGTAGGTCAAGCTGAGCGACTTCCATTTATAGGAGGCATGCGGTACGGTAAAGGTATAGCTGGACCAGCAATAGAAACTACGCGAGACTTAGCATGCTCGTACCGTGGTGATCCACTTAGTCCTCCGTGGTGGGAACCAACAGCTACAATGTTAGGTGTTCCAGGCACTAGGCAAGTGAGTAAGACAGCACGCGCATTAAAGCGTGGTGAGAATCCTTATGATTCAGTGATGGGTTGGTATTCTCAAGAGACAAGTAGAGGTGGACGTGAGCGTGGAGAGCGAAGAGAAAGAAGCTCAAGATAGTTGTTGAGGTTAGATTTTAACCGAACTGTACGGGCCAGTAAGTCCTCCAGGGTTATTCCAACTTACCCTGCTTTTGCTAACTGGCCCGCATCTTCCCGTCGCCAACAATCCGAAGATCCCCAAACCCTTCTTCTATCAGCAACCAAAGCGCAGTAATGGACTGCTACCAGTCCTGCGGCATCCCGCGTAGACGCGGAAATGACTAATTAACTTGTTCGTTTTGTGATATTCCTTTACCAAAGTCCGGATTCACATGTACCTTCTTTGTAACTGGTGCATAAACTAAGACACCCATAAGCTCTAATGTTTCCACCATCTTCATCAAGTGAAATTGTGTAGTGTCGTGTGCGAACCTATTCATTAAGTATCGCATAGTTACCTCTCGATGCTTCAATATCTCCTCCATAACCTGCGGAAGTATCTCAGCATAATCACTTTTACCTACTCCACTGAGTGCTCTCATCATAGGTATCTCAGCTTCATCTAACATCTCTACTGCACGAATAAAGTCTACTTCACGTAGCTTCATTTCATCGCTACGTGATGCACTCAGTATCATACTCAACTTCGTAGCAGTGCTCGCCTTCCTACTATAATATGCAGCAAATCTCGCATCTTGTATCACTTGAGTTTCTTGTGATTGACTTACGTACCATTCAGTGCGGGTTGTTATGTAGTCATTTGTTGCAAGGAATGGTCCACCTAACAACGAAATCTCTTCGAGATCAGCGATTAATTTCTCTTTCAATTCTATATTCTCAATTGGCACAGGTACAGTTTTACCACGCCTGTCAGCATATATAAACAGCACTCGACTAGCGAATCCGCCACCTACAGCTTCAGCTGGCAGTGCTGCTTGTATCTGTTCAGGTGTAGTTGCAGCTAGCATGTTAAGCCATGCACCAGTTATTTCGAATGTGCCACCTCCTTTAGTTCTATATGACCAGTCGTCTGCGCAGTCGTACAGGTCTGTAAGGTCAGCCAAGAACTGTGAATTTTTGTAACCTATGAATACAGTAAGCTCTTTACTAAACACTGTCAGCGAACAGTGATTCATAAACTTACCAGCATCGAATTGAGTAGTTACTAAGCACGAACTTAACTCCTTAATAAAATACTCAGGTGTCAATCTATCTGCTGATAGCTTAATACCAAGTGGTCTAAGTATACTATAGCCAGAAGCCATAGCTGTACCTTTACGTGGTTCACCTGGAGGACCAGTTAACACGATATAGAGATTTGGATACCACGTTTGACTACCCCACTTTAGATAGCATTTACGTTGTAAGGCAGCAGCGATCACTGATACTCCAACCCACTTACGATAAAGTTCGCACGGTTCTGTTTCCTCAGTAAAGTAGAGGTACGCATCTAGGAAATCACTCAACTGACGTGTCATGCCCCACCTCTTTTTAGGAACATTAAGTAATTTGTCATCTCATGAATTAACTCATCGAGTGCTGCTTTCTCATACGTATTTAATAGACGTATACTTAAGTCCTTATTAAAAAGTAATGGTGTGTAGCACTCAATGCACATAGTCAAATCATCTTCTTCCGGCCTTGCTGATATAGCAGCTCCTTTTTCTGTTACTGCATTTAGAGTATGTCCACAAGTAGGGCATTTACTTTCAGGAACTAGCTGAAAACCTTCCTCAGTTGGCATAACTAAACCCCCAGCGTTATTATTGCATCTTGTAAATATGCTTCTAGCATACCAGCATCTTCGCTGAACTTCGATCCCTTCAGCTCAACTCCCTTATTTTTGTTGAGGCAAGTATTCACTACTAAATCAACAGGCACAACAAATTCCAGGTTGCGAAACCGCAATGGGGCTTCCAGTGAAGCTTTGATGCTTAACAGAATCTTAGCATGATCTGACAGCGGTAAACTGAGCGGCACTTGTATACTAATTGAGTCATGTACTTGAGTTAGCAGTTCAACGTACTGGAACAAAGGATCGCTGTTGTAATACACGTAATTCAATCCTTGCTCATTAACTAAGTCACCACAAGTACCTTGAGGAATACACGAATACGCTTCGTTAAGCAGTTTATCATCCTGCTTACCTAAGAAGGTAACCTTTCTACCGAATAGATTAGTTAATGTGCGTGTCTTTTTAATTGATTCCTCTACGTATTTCCAGTATCCTCCTCTAAGTCCTGGATATGCCATATGATATCCGTCATAAATAAACTTAGCTTGTCGTTCAGGAATTTCATAGAGCAGGCTGAAAGACTTGTAGCCGAAACCGTAATTGAAACCGTGATTTGCTCGCTTTGCCCAATCTCTCTCACTGTAAGTACCATTTCCGATAGTGCTCGATCCTGGCACTGAACTGATTTCGTCGTAAGGCTTATTAAATATGAGCGATCCTGTCTGTCGGTGTATGTCCAATCCTTGTTCATATACCTCCTTCATTTGAGTAATATTGCCAACGTACGCAACAATCCTTGCTTCGATCTGAGACATATCTAAAGAGTAAATAATATGTCCCTCGTCAGCTACGTAATAGCTTAGCACGTCATGTGGTACGTTTTGTAGATTCGCTCCCGTACCAAAGATATTAGCACTACTCGAGATACGCGAGAATCGTGTGCCTACTGGATTATACGAGCATCTCATTCTACCATCAGCATCCACGTTATCCACGTCGAGAAACGTACTTGCTTTCTTTTGCAAGCGCCGAATCTCAAGTATCATACTGGCCTCACGGAATCCCTTATTAGCTATACGTGTTAATGCCTCCTCATCTACAGTAGGTTTACTACTCTTATTTAGGTACGGTGGTATACCGCGTTCTATATAGAAGTATTCAGCTACCTGTTGTGGACTAGCTAGGTTGAATTGCTTGCCAGTGAGTGAGTAAACTTGCTCGGTTAATTCATCAGCTTCTAGACGAGCGTTCCTTGCAGCGTATTCCATTCCTTCTTTATCTATCTTAATTCCACGCTCCATCATATAGCATAAAGGTGCTACTAGTTTTATCTGTCGCTCATATGCATCGTAATTACCACGCTCTTCTAACTCCGCGAGCTGTTTAGGAAATGCATCAGCACACACAATTGAGTCCAAACAATTGTAGTTCCATCCTTTACTATACTCTCCCACTCCTGTGAGCCAGAGTTTTCCATCTCTCTTATAGTATGGTACGTCTGTCCACATACTTGTGATAAACTCTAACGATTTCCCGCGGTATGTTTTGCCGCCAAAGTCTGGATAGAGAATATGCTGTGCGACCATAGTGTCAGCGACGATATTCCTGGTGCGTATGCCATACTTACGAAGTAGAAAGTGTGAATCAAATACTATATTCTGTCCTCCTTTCATCCAACGCTCATTAGAGAGCAGGTCCTCGATACTTAGCATTATTTTGTACTCTTGCTCAGCAGTAAAGTAATCACCATTTGCATCTACGAATGGAATACACAGGACTTCTCCAGGCGAAGTCGCAAAGCTTATACAACTTAGCTCCTGTGTTTTTGGAGTAAGTTCAATGTCGTAGTAGATGATGCTGCCGTTATCGGCAGCCATCTTACACTCTTCTAGCCAACTCATACAATCATAGTAATCTGGTTGAGTGCGTAATTTGCGATCAGTTAAACGAATCTCCGGAAATTCAGACTCAGCTTTAACCTTCTTTAGATCAATAGTGATAAGATACTTTGCCAGATACGCTGCAGGATTTGCAAGTACTTTTTCATCCGTGTAGACTGCAGCGTGGAGTGTAGGAATGACTTTACGTCCTGGAAGAAGAGTAGATTCAATAACACTGCTCCTCCAAGCATTAATACCCACTCTCCCAGTAAGTGCGAAAAGAGCAGTATTACCCATAGCAACAATAACATTAGCATGACATTCATTAAGTTCATCACGCAGTACCTCTAAGTACTTCTGACCTAGTGCTGTTACACCCGCTTTCTTTCCTTTCAGTTGAAAATAGCGATCTAATTCGAACTCAACATCCTTAACTACGTTTGTCAAGTAACACGTGCTACGTGCAATGCGTGCATTTTGTAGGCATTCATTCAAGTTCCTTCCTGCCGGACCCATAAATGGCTTACCATATTTAACTTCATAACGTGCTGGTTGCTCTCCTACGATTGCTATCTTAGCAGATAAGCTGCCATCTGAGCCTACTAGTTGAGTCATATAGTTTCCTTTCGTTGACTCGATAACGACAGTAGAACCTGAGCAGCGGCTTCCCAAGCGTGCTTTGCCTCTGGGCCGATCTCTTCCCAAGGGATAAATACATCACGAAATGTTGACGGCCGTGGATACCGCGCAGCGTTAAAAGCATCATAGATGATCTGACCAGGTGTAGGAATCTCAGTATCACTAGTCATTTATTACTCTTTCTATTAGCACGATAATCAGTTACTTTAGTTTGCGGCCCCATGACATCCTTAAGTTCAAGTGCTAATTTCTCCTCAGTTTCTCCATAGCATATCATTATAGTTATATCTGGTCCAGTTAATCCAAACTCGTTCAACTTAAATACTATTGGATCACCAGCTTTCAAACGCCTTACATTCTCTTCAGATATTCCAATTAGATAATGGTTACCTGATTGTCCTCGTATCACTTGGCTTCTACCTCTTGTATGAGTCTATTGATGTACGCATCACGAAAGTGTGAACTTAAGTCAAAGCCAATTGCTTTGTGTCCAAGTTCAAATGCAGTGCGTATTGTTACTCCTGATCCTGCGAACGGCACAAGTACATTTGATCCTGGCCATACAAAGGTATCAATGAGTTCTCTCATTAACGCTACTGGTCTTTCAGTTGGATGAATACGCTGGGATGGTGGGACTCCATTGAAGTTAAACACGTTACTTCTGCCCATTTTACGTACTTGAGGTGAGCCTTTTCTTCCATAGACAAACATCTCGTACGAATTTCCTAAGTTCGTATTCATACCTTGTGCTTGTCCTTGACTATTTCCCTTAACCCATATTCCAGGAATGGAACACGTCGCGAACTTAGCGCGCTGCATCGAACTAAGTACTCGTGCTATGTGCTCAGGCCCACACCAGATGATTATGAAGCTGTTATCTGCAGCCAGTCGATAGCACTCATCTGTCAGTTTGTTTAGGAATGCTAAATAATCTACATTACTAATTTCTTTGTAGTCATGTTGAAGTGCGCCGTCGCTCTCACCATCAGCTCTCTGCTCTTGTAGATCAATTCCGTAGGGTGGATCACACTCTATAAATGAGAACTGATTTCCTTCTAGTGTATTATCGAAGAAATCACCTACTACATATGCACTGAGTGGATCATCAGGACTGGACATGCGACCAGATAGAACTGCATCCTTTCGTGCTTCTGCAACAGCAACTTTATTCGTCATTACATTAGCGAAGCGTGATAGCTTCTTCATTGCTGCTGACTTATTCTTCTCCTTATCAAGTTCAAGTTCAGGTAAGAGACGCATAGCCTCAGCTAGTTTCATATCCTGAATAACTGTAGCATGACTGACACCAAGTTGACGTGCCGTATCACGAATAGAGTGTCCTGGTGCGTCTGCACTACGTGCCACTTTCTGGCCGTGAATTTGTACCAGTGTTAGATGTAAGCGCTCCTTCATCTTCACTTCTTCATCGTAGTTCAAATTAAGCCTGTCGAGATTCTCGAATAGCTCAACAGCTGCAAGTTCCAGTTCTGTCATTGGCTTGTTATATATACGACAGCTAATCTCTGTCCATTTAAGTGCAGTACATGCCAGGAATCGTCTACCTCCAGCAATCAGTTTGTATGGTGGTTCTCCATTAGGTGAGTACACAGCAATTGGGTGAATTAATCCGTACTTCTCGATAGAAGTCATAAAGTCCTGAATAATGCCGTAGGACTGACGACCACGTGATTCCATTGCCGCATCAATTTGCTCCATTGGTACGATGCGTAAAATTCCTAGATTGATAGTAGGCATTTACAAAAGCTCCTGTTGGCGCTTGGCCATTAAAGTGTAGTACAACTCTGCCAATTGTTTCTCACTTAGCTTAGCTATAGCAGATTCAGTTGGAACTTTAGACTTCTTTTCACGCACCGGCTTATCAGGTACGAAGTGACGGCGCTCACGTATAGATAGGATTAATTGAAGGCCTGTTTCTTCGTCTAATGAAGATAGGCTGGATATAGGTAGGTTATCTAAAGTAGCCATATTTATCCTCGCGGCCGTCTTTCCTTCGAGGCCTAGAGAGTGTACGTGCTTAGTGTCTCACTGTCAAGACTCACTACGTTCGGCCCCTAAGAAGGGGCAACTTGACAGATCGACAGTCGCACTTCCACGGGAGTTGGCCTCTTCGGAAGAAACGTCCTCCGGCCTGGAAGTAAGAGGCTTTCACTGGCGGAGTACCAGCGACGCACGTTGTGCTGCACCACACCAGTTCGGTTAAAACTTAACCTCAGCACTGTTCACCTGCTTGTCTCATGTAGTCCTGAACCATCCTCCTATAACTCACTTCACGACTCAGCATTGCTAGCACGAAGTAGGGCCCGAACTCATCTAGCATAACGATGGCATCGTCGACAATTACTGAAAATATTCGCTTGAGCATGCCGTGCTCGAGATGTAACTTCAGTTTATTGTACTGTTCATCAGATACCTCAAAGGTTACTCGATGTGTATAGGGCTTGTTCATAGCGTATCCTTACCACACGCGCCACAGAATACCTAGAATGATAGTTGCAATTATTCCTCGTACAACACGCGATTCAACTACGGAATGCTCAGCTATATTCTTGAGTACATATACTTCACTCTTTATTGTTAGTACCTCATTCGTAATTATACGTAGCTGATTATCATAGGCTGCAATAGCTTCAGCGGCTGCTCTTGCCTTAGATTCGCTAGAGCCAGCCTCGATTAGTGCATCATATATCTCCGCTAACATGAGTGCCAACTAATTGCTCCTTTCCGCAGTTTCGGTTAAAGTTCAACCGTACTGATTGGTCGATGCTACCAGGCCAGCACACTATTCTGTAGCCAACAAGAAGAGTTGCACCAGTGTACGGAACTTGAAGCACGTGCTGGCTCACGTGTGTAGGGAAAGTGGACGGGCTGCACCAACTCTTGTGAGTTACCGGCTGAACAACCCGTTTCCACTTCCTTACCTGAGTGACTTAGCGCGTGTCACGCGCAATCTATTGTTGTTTCAGGAATCTATTTACCTCATTAGAGTCACCGTACTTAGCATCGCTGCGTACACCTAAAATACTCCATCCTTCCTTACCTAGCCAATCGCTAGTGTCATTTGATGCTGTTTTGTCTATGCCGAACGCCTCACAGAAATCAGATAGAAACTGCTTCAGCATAGCAACACGCTTTGGTGGCATATTACCCTTAGGGAAATGGCACTGCCAATATACTTCCTTCACCTCAGGCTCATCAGCTACATCCATCCGTACTTGAAGCATGAGATCGTTATTACGGTCGGGCTTGGTGCTAACGTCGAGTATCCTCAACTTAGCCTCAGTACCAGCTGGCAGTATCTTTAGTTCTGGAATGTTGCCGAGGTCATATTCACTGAAATCAATAATAGGCATTGTCTTTGCTCCGTTAATTACAGTTGATTTAGGTTCTTCAGCAACTTCACCTTTCATGAGTTGAGGTTCTGGGCCTTTGAAATCTGCATCAGTTGGATGCGCACTACGCTTGCGTGGCATTACTTTAGTCCTCTTTCTTGCTGTTCTTCAGCTCTATGAGTGTCTTATGAAGCCTATCTAAATCCTCCATAGGTACAAGTGCCCAAGAAAAATCAGCATGATAAGGTTGAACTTGATCTAACAGTCGCCTTGCATCGCTGTATAGCTTGCGTGTTAGGTTGTAGGTACGACGTTCTATTTCCATTACGGGCTCACTTTCTGTGCTTCTATTTCTGCCTCCATTTGTTCCTTATTCAGATCACGCACTTGTTTGGTTATCAAATTAAGTGCTTTGAAGTTACCATCTGGAAATGGTACATACATTACGTGATTTACAGTGCGCATAACACAGTAGTCATCTTCATCAGTTACGCGTACTTCTGGAAATACTAAGTGCTGCAGCTCACAGTACTTGTATACTTCTTCAGATGTTCGCAACTTTACTTTTGGCATATATTCTCCATCTATTTTCATGAAGCAGTATCCATAGTACACTACTTACTCCCAAACAAGCTAGGTTTGTCTTTAGTATCAAAACCACACTTGGTTAGTATCTTCTTAATATCTGGTACCTCAAACGTGTCGAGTTTGCCTGCAGCAATGCTGCTACTAGCTATATACTTACCTGTACGTTGAGTGAGTATCTGATACTCAACTCCACTCGCTGTTTGCTTGGTGTGAGCTATCCACTTCTCTGTGAACAGCAATGGAATAATAGTTACTCCTTTCCCAGTGGTCATGTAGCGGTACTCGACACTACCTAGTACTTCGTCCTTGATTGGCTCAATGTGGCCAGTAATAATTACATCGCATGGCAATGCAAGTATACGCTTGAACCAATTATGGATGAGTACTTTTTGTGGTACGTAATCATGTGTGAAGCGTGGTGCCTGTCCTGTTAGGTTTGCTGCTTTGAGTATTGAGTTCATAATGGCCTCAGCAAACATTGTACTTGAATCAAGCATGTACGTACCGAAGTTCTCGAAGTACTTATCCTTCTCTCGCGCCTCAAAGTTCTTGCACCACTCGGCGAACATCTTGGGTACTTTAGGATCCTCATTCTCGTACTGTGTATCTACTACTATATCTCCTTTCAATATGTACTCACGCAGGCACAGTGTTCCACTAGGATCAAATGAATCTATATGTACAGGCTTACGTGCAGTACGTGCAATAAAAGTTTTTCCAGTTCCTGTTTCACCCATCAGCAATAAGTTGAATGAGTGTTGCTTTGGGTCTTCCTTGTACAAGTTACGTAATCGCTCAGCTTCGAGACGTGCATCAAGTGGCATTATTCAGATTCCTCTTCTATTTCCACTTCTATTGTACCTGTTCCATTACAGCGATCACAGTCATCTTGCTCACCTTCGTTGTCTTCAAAGTAACCAAAGCCCTCACATATTGGACAGCGCATTTTCTCTTTACTCATTAATTACCTTCCATTTGCAGCGTCATCACCACGCTGTTCTTGTAGCAATTTAACAACTACTTCTTGCAATACCAGTGTACGCGCGAGTATATCACGAAGTAATTGTATATTAGCTTCATGATTGGAAACTGCACGTTCGAGTAGAGCAATTCTATGCTCATGCTCCTCAAGTGGCGTCATTAGTTACTTGCTCCTTAGTTAAGTCAATGAACTGTTTAGCACCACTATCTACTCGAGGGTCCCACACTTCATGCCTGAAGCCCATTGGCACATCAGCACAACGGGTCAAAGGGTTTGACCAGGCTGTACAGAAGTCGAAGAATGCACACTTACGTCCAAAGTTAAAGCATGCCTTCTCGTTCATAGGAAAGCTGCGCATGGCAGGACTTTCAGTGTTCTCGGTTTCTGTAAGAAACCTCATGTCGTACTGTAATGAGTCGTACCAGTTAGTCTGGCTTGTGAGCCACGCCTGCATCTGACTCAAACTCTTCTCAACGATAGCTTCATCGAACTCGCTCGGCTTAGCTTTGTAGAAGAAGCTGCATCGTACACGTATACCGCCAACTGAATTGGGGCCGCCATCTCCACCACCAAATAAACAGTAGAGTACATGTAGATAGGTAAGCATCTGCGTGCTTAGTAACCACTGCTCTTGCCAGTTGCCCATCCTACGCTGCGATGTTTTGTGGTCAAGGCACACTACCTTATCATCACGTCTTCTTTGCAGTAATGCATCAATCTTGAAGAACATAGGACTATCAGGTGCTATAAGAACTGTGCCACCTATTTCAGTGCCAAGCACTAGGTACTCTTGAGCATCAGTCCTGAAGCGTTGTGCATACTGTACTAATGTCTTCATAGCATTAGCCGGGTCTTTTGGAGCAAATAAACCGTCGCTCTCATCGTCCAGCTTCATACGATACGAATTATAGAATAGGTAACATGCTTCCTCAACTGATTCCTTAGAATACTGGTGGTTGAGTAAGTGCTCAACTGCTAAATGCCAACAACCTCCAAAATGTAAGTGATTATTAGTATAGTCCTCTCGCCACTGCAATACATGCTCGTAGAAGTACTTACGTGGACAGGACATATATACTGACAACTTTGAGGGATCAATGACACTCCAGGTATCCTGCTCAGGAATTATGTCTAACAACTTCATCTAATTCTTTCTCCACTTGTTCAATTGAGTCTAACATAACTGTACGCTTTACGTATTTATCAGTAGCGGCGTCGAATAGTAATAGGTTCAACCTCCTGTGTTTGAGTGCAAAGATCACGCACACTATTGAGCACATGACTGACAGGCCTGTTATGACTATGTGGTCTTCTGGTTCACTGTCAGCCATACGTGGCAGGAACTCGCGCAGCATGTTACTGACAGCTGTTCGTCCTACTGGCTCGTTAGATAGGAATATAAGCTCACCATGTTGTGCAGCTGAATTCCAATCGTGAAAACCTTTAGCTACTACGTACACTTTCTTCACTTGTTCTCCTAGTTATACCATTTAAGTAACAACTCCTGCTCGTTTGGCCAGTAAAATATAGGCTTGTTTGCACGAGCAAAGTAATGGTACTCGTTTGTTGCCCCCTCACTTTGTTCCCAGCCAGGCAATAACAGCATCACATCACACTTGGCTAGAATCACTATGTCCATATTGTAGAAGAAAGCAGCTGGTACATCAGGTGCTAGATCATCGAAGTATGCACTATTCATGTGAGGACAGAAATAGTAGATGCCGCTACGAGCACACCACACAGCTGCATTAATTGCTGCATCAATGTTAGCACGCTTCTGCTTACTATCACTTGAAGTGTACGGACCAGCGATATATATGAGTTTATGTTGTGCCATTCTCAGCTTCTCCACCATCGTGGCGTTGTAGCAGTTGAATAATCAGTGCTTGACCTTCCTTGAGTTCGTAGATAACGCCATCCATCTTAACAATCAAAGCAGTTAAATACCTGATTATATTCTCGTGACTAGCTAACTGCGCATTGAAGTCTTCGTCCACTTACTGTTTCCTTTAGGGCTGGCCATAGTTAGCACCAGCCCGTGTTACGGTTAAACTTTAACCTTAGCGATCACGCCGCCTGCGTGCGTCAGCTGGATTGTACTCTGCTTGTGTATCAGCTGGAGTAGAATCACCATTTACGCCGGCTGTGATAGCAGCAATATCTTCTGCTGTTGGCTCAGCCTCAGGCTCAGGAGCAGGTGTAGGTACTGATTCACCACGCTTGGCAAAGCGCTCCTGAATAAGCCGCAGGATTTCTTCCTGACGCTCAGGAGTCCAATCATCGAAGTTCTCACTGATAACTTTGACAGGATCGACTGTCTTGACAGCAGATAAACCACTTACCTTCACACCAGGCTTCCAGCCACTCATATCGTTCTGGATACGCTCAGCTGTCAGGCCAGCAGAAAGCATCTTACGTGCGTTTGCCTGAGCAGCAATCGTGAGTGCGCGCTTAAACAATTCGTGCACATTATCAGCACCGTATGCGTTTACTGCTTCTTCTACAGTCTCAGAGAAATCGTAGGAGAATTCCATCTCAGGCTTGCCAGTGGTCTTTACGCTAACTTGTTCGGTCTTCATTGAATTACCTTTCTCGCGACAGTGTCACATAGTAGTTAGATGAATACAGTTTTCCAGCATCCTTCAGGAGTTAGATTATTGTTGCACCACCTTTCACTGTAAGAGAGTATATCAGATTCAAATCGCTTTGTCAAGTTTTATTTTGCTTACTTGTTAATTTTGAGTCGATAGATACTCCTTATATAGTTTAGCTCGCAGAACCAGCGCTTCATTAGCTGGGTCAAGGTACGTTAGGTCTTTATACTCAACCATTGTAAGTGAACCATTAAGAAACTGTGCTTCTTTACCATGTACGCTTAACGCTCGACGTGCATAGCATCCAGCACACAAGAACATCTTATCTAGAAAGTAGACTGGATTGCCACTACTAATGCAGTCGTGCTCCATTACCATCCTTTCAGCGCTTCATTTGTGCCTGGTGATCTTTGAGCATTTGCTCATACTGTACTTGAGTCTGGCGTAATGATACACTAATATCATGCATCGTGACAATCGCCTGAGCGGCAACTAAAATTAGTGCGCCAGAGAGCACTAAGTAAATTACTAACATAATGCGGTCCATGGTAGTAAGCATAAACTACTTTTTCAGCCTCGCTTCTATCATTGCCAGTACATTCTCGAGTTGATCTTCGCTAACTGCGTTGACAATAGTTACAGGATTATACTTCTCACGCGATGCACGTGTTGTGCGAGTCTTATTCACCTTAGTTACTTCTTTTTTAGGCTTCAGTGGCAGCTTGTATTCTCGTACTTGCCATGTCAGCGATCTTGCACCAACGAACTTCTGATAGGCGTGTAATTGCTCAATAGTATGCTGCTCTTTCAAATGAGGTATGTGACATGCCTGACAGCGTGAGGTGCCACAACAGGTAATTAGGTTAGTACTGTTTGTGCACTTGTGGCCGCCGTGCGCTACATACTTTATTGCTCGCTGTTCGGCTGGAGTTAATTGCTGCAGCATGGCTACCAGCTCGGCTTTCTGTTCTGGTGTCACTTAGTTCATCCTTTCAGTTTGGGCAGTCAACCAACTATACAGTAATTATATCACACTTTGGTTGAAATGTCAAGCTGCTTTGGAATTTTAAGCCGAGCCGCACAGTAATAATTGTGGTACTTACCGCGCGGCCCGAGCAAAGTGTTAGAGTTCAAACTCCTTAGATATTTCCTCCATTGTTTCGTAATCACGCCACAAGTAATCTACAAACTTACCACAGATACAGCTCACACGAATAGCAGCACTTGCACCAGGATAAATGGCACCTTTATCGTCAGTGTGTTTATCGAAGGATTCATCTGACACTTCAACTGACAGCTCGTGTTCTTCCTCATCTTCGTGCTCGGCAGCAAAATCAGCAATATCTAATTCCAGTTCGAATGGATACTCACCAAGTTCGCCGCTGCACTCAGCACACATAAAAGTAATTACTACTTCGCCGAGCACATCAGTAACATCAATATCTACTTGTGAGG
>Ga0105092_10000084_pt1 | contig 42745 bp, 35 predicted proteins | sample PPLLak2March2015_FD_87021 | JGI IMG/M metagenome (GOLD analysis project Ga0105092, IMG submission 87021) | Freshwater sediment microbial communities from Prairie Pothole Lake near Jamestown, North Dakota, USA - PPLs Lake P7 Core (1) Depth... | ecosystem: Environmental > Aquatic > Freshwater >... | reverse complement strand
TAGAATGATAATTAATTGAGCGTTAATCATGCAAGAAACAAAGATGGAATCTCCTCATCTTAACTTTACGCCTTTGAGAGTAAACAGAGTTATCGCAGAGAGTTAATTTAAGTATTATGCATCAGATAAATTTCTGATAATCGACAAATTCATCTGATTATAACTTCTATAGAGGGATATTCGGTTAATTGGAGTATGCAAGGGGTAATGGAGTAGTTTAAATCCGGGTGGCTTATCAAGATTATTCCAGAATTGAAAATATATTTATTGACACAATTACCCCTTGTCATTTATCCATTTCGAATCCTCTTTTCATTAACTTGACGCCTATGCAGGGAGAGTGGCTCTTATTAATTTTTTAACTATCGTTTTTGATAGATATATATTTAGTTACATTAAATTATATTCAGAAATATTATCTTGCATTGAATAAATTCTTTGTCAGTTTATATAAACTTATAAAAATTTAAATGAACTTTCTGAAAAGCTTTCTATTGTTTGCGCTTGCATTATTATTTTGTTTTTCTGCAGTAACTAATACAGTATTCTCACAGCAAAAAAAAGACGGTTCTTTGTATAATGAAGAAAACATTTATGAAGCTGTAAAAATAATAAATGAAATAAGGGATAGGGTTATTACAATTGCTGATTCGAATAGATGGGTTCTAATTGATTCGATTCTGAATTCCCATAAAACTATTGATGACTTTAAAGAAGAAGAGAAAAAACCATTTGGAAATATATCAGACCTTGGCAATGAATTAGTACAGGTTACCCATAGTCTAAATAAACTGCACTTTTATGTATGCTATGTAAAATTCAGAAATGAAATTGTGCAGATAACATTTAATCAGAACGATAACTTTTCATCGGGTGAGGAGCTTCCGGATAGTTATTTTTCATACGACGAGTATCCCGTTCATTACTGGCCAAACAAGGAACTACCGGGAAATGTAATAGAGAACGCATTAAAACGTGCAAATTTTATTGCAAATTTCCATAATGGAGGAATGGTAACAGATTTAATTTTTATGAACGAAGTATATTCATTTGAGAATTATTACCGGCAGATATTATTAAATAGCCGCTGCCACGGACGTTTCGGTTTACAGGAACGATTTGTAATAGATTTAATGAACCCAACATTAAAAAGGGTATATGGGTTTGAATGCACCGTTAACGGGTATGCACCTGCCGGTCGTGTGGAATTTAGTTATCTTATCTATCAGAAAAATTACTTCATTATTGAAAAACTTCTTTATTCAAGTATTCCGGCAGTAAGGTTGTATTCTTATGATGCTTTAAACTTTTTAAATAGGAAAGGATTTATTTCACTTGATAGTATGAAGGCCACTAAGCTAAGAATGGATGAAATAAAAAATGAGAAAACAGTAATAGAAGTATTTGATGGATGTTCTTATTCAATGATGTCAATAAAAGATGCAATAGAAAGATTTGCAGAATCAAATGAGAAAATGGAAACTTATTCAAGTGCAGTATTTAAAAAGCAGAATTGAATTTGCTTTGTAAAAGTGTCAGAAATGGTCATCCCCGCTGTTCCTCATTACGAAGCTCCTTTCCGCCTTCTCGGGGAAGAGCTTGAGAACGAGTGTAAGAAAATCTCCCAAAATTAATTTATCCGTTAAGCAAAAAACTACATCAATTGTATCGCCATTTATTATTAGTCTCATCCTCACGATTATTGCTTTTTACTTTCGAATAATATTTTTAAACTGCAGTGTAATTTTTAGCAGCGGAGAGAATATCCTATTCGGGAGATACGAAAAGTTACCGGATATTCTTAAAACACATCATTATTTAACTATTATTAGAGTATAATAATGTAATATCACATCAATATACAACTGAATACTATCACGATTTCCTGTAAAGTCCATAACGTATTTATATATAAGCAATTAACGGTAAAAGATGTGTTGTGATTTGAAGGAAAAACTGCAAATATCGCATAAAAATGCAGGATTTACAAAATATACATGAGTATCATAGATATTCATCAACCATTACCCAAATGTATATTTTGTGCAAAAGAATGTCGCTAAAATTACACAATTGTTTCATGTGAAACATAAAATGCTCAGCAATGCAGAAATATTTATTGCGAATATACTATATTTTTGCATAGTGTTCGATTTCAGCGTATTTTCAAAGTCGTTTTATTTTCGAGATTACTTTTAACTCCATCCATCCAATCCAGAAATAATGGGTCTTTTGAGCTGTTTCTCCTGGTATTCAGGGTTTCTATAATATTATATATAATCACTTCATCCTGTGCAATATTTAACTGTAATATCTTTTCAATCACAGCTTTAAATTTATCCTCAGATAAATTGTTCAATGATTTCAAAAATGACTGGAACCAAAGCTTATTATTGGAAATGTTTGAAATTAAATCATTATTTAAATAATTATAATAAACATCTCCATATTCAGTAAGGTCATCTGCTGCAATAAACCTTGCCCCAAAATAATTATATGACATTAAGTTTATTAATGCCGGAATACTGCTTTCATTTCTGAATTTTTTGAACGCAAATGCAATATCCTTGTTATATGTCTTTTTCGGGTGGTGTTCTGTTGCAAGCTCTACTAACCTGTTTGATACCTTTTGGATAAAATCTGCATCATTTTCCGTTAAGTTCAATTTACCTAAAGCATTTACAGAAGCGGAGCGAATCCTTGATTTATCATTATATGTTAATTTTAGCAATATTTCCTTTGCAGCCGGGTTCCTTGCTTCACCAACAAGGTAGATTGCAAATGATGCTTCATCAACGTTTAACTGCAAGCTCCCTGATGAATATTGCTCCAGTTTATCTATAAGCAAGTTACTTAATGTATATCCTATTCTAGGCACAAAATTCCTGATAACTACAATATCCCTTATATCATCTGAGCCAAGCATATTAAAGATAAGGTTTGAGGTATATACACTGTCATCAACCAATTTATTAAATCCATAAGTTGCCCATTTGGAAAACCTTGGTTCAAGTGTTCTTGCGAAGATGTAAAGTTCTTCTTTTGTATATGATTTAGTAACATCTATATCAATCTTAAATTCCTGCTCGGGAGATGGGGGATAGAGGTCATCAATATAGAAATCGTTCAAGACACCCCACACTGAAGCATTAACCAGTAAGCTGTCAAATCCCGGTTTCGAATAATAATCTTTCCCTGAAATATCAAGTAAAACGCCAATTCCGCCATAATCGCGGCTTGGAGTACCATAGCCCTGTGTATTACCATCTTTCGAAAGATAGCCGTCAGTGCCGCTTTCATCAATAAGAATACCTATTCCATTAGCATTACCTGCACCCTGCGATAATCCTGCACATGAATAATTATCGTTGCCTTTAACATCCCAGAGGAATCCAAATCCAAAATCATGCCCACATCCCTGAGATACCCAGTTAGTCTGGTAGTAGTCCCATCCCTCATAATCCTTCATTAAACCAACAGAATAGTGAATTCCCGAGCCATGTGCATAATGATAGCAGTTATACCTGTCATTGCCTGAGCTGTCAACAACTACTCCAAGCGAATACCAGTAAGAGCATCCCTGCCCGAAAATATCAGCTGAATAATTATCATTGCCTTCGCCGTCAACTACCATGCCTATACCGCCTGCATAATATGGACGAAGTCCAAACCCAAAACCCTGGCACATTGAAAGGAAATGGTCATTTGTTCTGCCGATATCAAGTACATTCGGATTAGTTGTATAAGTATCATTTCCTTTATTATCAACCATTATGCCTATGCCTTCAGTCATAGCAAAACCCTGTGAATAAGTATTAGCTATATAGAAATCATTGCCGGTTCTGTCCACAACCATTCCCACACCAAACGCTCCTGCCCCGATTGTAAAGCTGTTGCCGCTGTAAGTGTCACTTCCATTTTCATCATATATCAACCCTAATCCGCAAATACCAGCACCTAGATTGACACTGGTTCCCTTATATGTATCATCGCCTTCCTTATCGAATATAAATCCAGATGAAAAAACTGCAGCACCTAAGGCAAATTTCGAGTTTGTTGTGTAATAATCATTTCCGGAAAGGTCCATTATACAATTGAAGTTATCTTTGAATTTATCATCCCTGTCGATATCATACACATCATCACCGCCAATATCGATTATGACATCAAATCTTCCGGTATACCTATTCTTGCCTTTTCCGCCTATTACTATCTTAATTTCATTTTCGTTATAGTAATATAAAACATCACCCTGCACATCCTTTTCATCCATAGTATTAGTTGATTGCGAAAATAGATTTTCCTTATTGTAAATAATAATATCCTGCAACCAGTAATAATAAAAGAAATCGGATATAGAATTAAAAAATATCTTCTCTCTATTAACCTTATTTAAAATATCAAGAACGGTCTTTGTAATAATAGCTGATGAATCTTCAGCGTTATTTAGCTTATAAATATCAAAATTCTCGGGAGCATCTTGTTGTGAATTAGTGAAAAGTGTAAATAAATTATCATGTAAAAATTTAATATCCTCTTGAGAAAATATTTTCAGTAATTCAACTTCATTATTTCTTGATTGCTTTATTTTCTTTGCTATTTTGTCTGCAAATGTTGGCATATCAGATGAAAATTTTGGAGGATTATCTACATATCTGCTGCCTTTGTGGTAATAATTATCCTGGAACATTTGGTAAACAAGGTCTATCAGTTCCAGATTTTTATAATTCATAATATTATCAAGCAGCGGCATAGAGGAAAGCGGGTCTCTCATTACATTATAAACGATTGGCAATATAAGCTTGCATTGATTTGTATTAACTCTATCGGATGTATCGATTGGAATAGTTACATCTTCCCTTGTCATTCCGCGGTATGAAAGAGTAAAATCCAGGATAGAATATACATTCTGCTGAGCAAGAAAGAATTGCGGGAATAATATTATGAAGATGAAAACTGTGGCTATTATTTTCATGGCAGTAGGTCTAATTTACAAGTAAAGTATTTTCAATTATTTAAAGATAAAAAGAATTGTTCATTAAAAACATTTAGAAATGAGTTATTATTAATTGTATGTGATTAAAAAAAACGAGCAGGTAATTAAACCTGCTCGTAATAGTGGAGCTAGACGGGATCGAACCGACGACCTCTTGAATGCCATTCAAGCGCTCTCCCAGCTGAGCTATAGCCCCATGAATTTGAATATTCAAAATTACTGTTTTTTGGAAGTAATCGCAATATAATTCGTTACTTAATTTTTGTATTCCGTTTAGAATTGTTAAAAAGTTTACCGCTTTATATGTTTTAATATCTGTTTTCATAATATATGAAATAATTAAAAATGAATACAAAAATCAAACTTGAAGTTTTACTGATATTTTTATTATTCATTGGAAGTTCTGTTTATCCGCAAAACAATTTTAATGTTCATATAAAAGTTTTTTCAAGTGAAAACGGGTACCCGTTAACACCTGATAATTTATTTATTGCTACTAAAGATAACAGGGATAATTCATTAAGCTATAAAATTAACAGCAATACTCTTTCATTATCATTCAGGCAGGGAGAATACTCACTCTCAATCATTAAGAAAGGGTACTCATCCTGTGAGACTTATTTTATCTTAGATAAGAATGATATCAGTTACGATATATTTCTTGACCCGGTTGATAAAGACCCTTTGTTAAGCTCAAACCGCATTAAACAAATTGTAAATGATAAATCCACTTTGCTGTTAGGATATGTTGTTGATAAGGTTACCGGCAATCCTTTAAATTCAGTTGTAATAAAAGATGTAAAGACCAATCTGTCTGCAGTTACAAATTCTAAAGGTTACTTCGAGCTTTTTCTTCCGTCAGCATGCGATATTAAATGTAAAGCTGATATCCGTTTTGAAAAACCGGGTTATACAACGGAGGAATACAATGATTTTGAAATTACACCCGGCACAGATTTTATTTTTACCGTAAGATTAAGAAACGGAAGTACAATACATAACAATAAAAAAGATGATATAAATAATTGTACCGAATGCACCAATCCCGCAAACCCTTATTCACCATTTGTAAATTCAGGTTTTGTGTTACCTGTTAATATCAGGGTTGGAAGGAACTGCACGGGCACAAGCTGCACATATGCCGAGGTTTTCACCGTGGAAACTTACTGCAAATATGTATTGCCTGCCGAAATTTATTCATGCTGGGGCAACCTAACCGGCGGAATGAATTCTTTACAGGCTTGTGCCGTGGCTGTCAGAACATACGGAGTGTATTATGTTTATAATCCTATTAATCCGTCATTATATGATATATGTGATAATACATACTGCCAGTATCTCGGCAGTGTAACTTCGACAAATACAAATAATGCTGTAAATAATACTTACAGGTATATACTAACGAACAACAACGGAGTTGTAAGATCCGAATACTCCGCAGAAAACAATAACAAAGGATGCGGTAATGGGTATTCAGGTACGGGCTCTGCATGGCCATGTATTTATGACCCTGTTTGTATGAACAAAACGCCTAACGGACACGGCAGGGGACTATGCCAATGGGGCACTGTCAGGTGGGCAACAGGAACATTTGTAACAGCATCAAGCCCGTGTTCAATGGGAGCTTCACATACATTCGGCATAAAGAACTGGACGGAAATACTGACTCATTATTATTCTGTCTCTCCTTTTAACTGGAGTATAACACAGGGAACAACTGCAACAGTAAATTCATCTTCTGCAGTACCATCAACTGCTAATCCCTGTTCAACATTTACCGTTACATATAATGTAACAGCAAATAATTCTGCCCCGCTGATGCTTGGGGCTTCAATTGCACCAACCGGTACTACAAATTGGATTTCAAACCCGCCTCATGATATCAAGTTAACTATTAACCAGGGAACAGGAAACTACAACAGGTTATTTACCATCCCATGCTCTGCACAACCCGGAACATATGATCTCTTAACGGCTTTATGGTATGATAATAATAACAACAATCAAATTGATGGACCGGATTTTGTTGTCAGCTCTAAATTAACCGAAGGAGCATTGGTAATAACCAATCAGTCTATTGGTATAAGTACGATTTCTAACAAAATACCTGAAGTTTATTCATTGAAACAAAACTATCCTAATCCGTTCAATCCTGTCACGAAAATAGATTTTGATATACCTGAAAATACACTTATCAATATTACTATTTATGATGTAAATGGAAAAGAAGTACAAAAGGTTTACAATGACCATATAAATGCCGGAAGCTATGAATACATCTGGGATGCGTCTGTGTTTCCAAGCGGGTTGTATCTCTGCAGAATAGAATCGGAAAATTATAACAGCACTATAAAATTGGTTTTGATTAAGTAATACTGAATTGGAGTATTGTCTTTTATTGCTATTATTTTATATAAAAATAATAATATCCTAAATATTCTTTTTAAGCAATTTTTACAAAATTATGGACAAATATCTTTATAGGAATTTTTCAATACATATTTTTTTCAATCATCCAAAATCTAACCAAATCCGTGAGCAGCATTTTTAGACAATATTACGACATGATTATGTTCATCCCTAAATTATCAAAGAACGTTATTAATGCTCAATATTAATGAATAAGCATCATCAGTATAATTTAATATAGTGTTAGCTCATTGTCAAGTTTTTGGTGAAAAAACCTCACTCCTTTCCCCTCTCCTGGGAGGAGAGGGGGATTTAGAGCTTAAAAATCAAAGGATTCCCTTCTCGAGAGGGGTGGACTCCGATGGAGCGTTAGCGGATATCGGAGGACGGGGTGTGTCCTGAAATGAGCCGTAAGAAGCTTCAAGTATTACTTTAACTCTCCAACATCAGCGACAAATATTTGCTACCGGATTTTTCCCATAGCGATATTAGTTAATGATATAGTGAAGTTTTTTTTTGATGAAAATGTTGTGATTCCGGCTCAAAATCGCAAATCTTAAATCAAAAATCTCACATCTCTGACGGCGTTATCTGCTTATCCTGCAATGACTTAACCCCTGTTTTCCAAAAACGATAACCCAACTTGATACCAACTTGAACCCAACTCCGGCACAACTTGAACCCATCTCAGCACTGTTTTGACCCCAACTCTGATTTTCCTTCCTGGCACAGGCGTTAAGTTAACAGTAAGGAGATTCGAAATGGATAAATGACAAGGGGTAATTGTGTCAATAAATATATTTTCAATTCTGGAATAATCTTGATAAGCCACCCGGATTTAAACTACTCCATTACCCCTTGCATACTTCAATTATCCGTCAATCTTTGCCATAACACTTGAAATTTGATGAATTATAATAATATACGGATATTTAAAATGCATAATAATTAATCTCAAGATTCTGCGATAACTCTGTTTACTCTCAAAGGCATAAAGTTAAGATGAGGAGATTCCATCTTTGTTTCTTGCATGATTAACGCTCAATTAATTATCATTCTATAAAAGGACAATTTTGATTAACCTGTGATTTAAAAGTCACCTTACGCAAAAGTATAATAATCGGGAAGCAATTTTGTTTTTTTATTAATTTCAGTTCATGTCCTCACCCCTGAATGATTTCGGATTTCGGATTGCCAATTGCGGATTGAAAAGCTTGCACTATAAAATACTAAGATGAGAACGAAAAGTTAAAATATTTTCACTATAAAATCACATATTAAACAGATTATCCAAGTTTGAATGGATTATAGCCTTAACACAAAGTTCACAAAGGATACAAAGAACACAAAGAAATACAATAAAAATATAAAAAGCAGGACTTTGTGCACTTTGTTTTCTTTGTGAACTTTGTGTTGAGGCTATTAAATTTGATGAGCCGGTATAAGCTTTTCAATCCGCAATTGGCAATCCGAAATCATTCAGGGGTGAGGACATGAACTGAAATTACCTGTATATCTCTTTCGGTAACAAAAAGATTTATGATTTGCGTAAGATGATTTAGAAGATGGAATCTCTTCATCCTTAACTTGACGCATATGTGCTTACTCTGTGTTAAATTGTGATTGGCAAGGGGTAATGAAAACATTAATGATTAGAATTATTTATATGATATTTAACATTATCTATGGAACATTCATATCAATACTGTTACCCCTTGTCTTTTATTTTTTGTAAATCTTCTTACTATTAACTTGACGCCCATCCCCTCTCCTGAATGCTTCGCTAGGAGAGGGATGTACTATAGATTGTAAATATTTTTTTATCCTTTAAAGATTAGTTTTCGAAATTTAATCGAATTCCATTTTTATTTTGGATAGCAATGGTTAAATAAAATTGTTAATTAACGTATTTTTTGACCCGGCTCTTGTTTATTAAAGTGCAATAATTGTATTTTTGTATAATTTGCTGCCAGATATTCTGCAATGTAAATATTTTGTATTAAGTTATGAAGAAGAACATCATTAACATAACATCAATTAATACTAAAGTATTTTTAGTATTAATTTCATTTGCAGTATTGATGATTACTGATAGCTGCAATTGGTTTACAAGCTGGGATGATTCTTACGATTTCACAATAAAGATTGACAGCTTTGCCGTTACCAAAGAATGGGTAAACCGCACCGATACACTGCAGGTTGCATTTTGGGGTACAGTAGGCAATACAGAATGCCATTCATTTAAAGGCTTTACCAAATCTATTACTCAGGATTCTGCCTTCATTTCCGCAGCAGGGCATAAAAGTGCAAAGTATAGAGAGATTTGCAGCAATGCTGATATAAAGATAACAGGTGAAATCTGCTCTATATTTCCTGTATCTGAAGGAACATTTACAATTATTGTCAAACAACCCGATGGCAGCGCACTGGAAAAACAAATATGGATACATTAAAAACAGTTAATGTACCGGTAATGCTGTAATATCTTATTGCTTATTGCATACTCTTATAACAAATCCATCACATTCATCTTCTTCCAATTCAAATAAAAGATTTAATATCTTAACCTTTGACTTTTCATCTTCCTGTTGAGTTGACTTATACTCAATAACAAATTCTGTCTCTACTTTATTTACTTCACCGAGATCAAAGTTCTTATAAACAATATCATGGTTAACTACATTTTCAGGGATGAGCTGCAGTAATTCATTTTTGAACTGGGATAAAGATTTATTTTCTCCGTTAAAAACCAGGTTTTCCTTAGAAAGCCATGTATCCATACCTTCTTCATTCCTGTCAAATAACGGCCATGAGAGAAATTTAACAGCATCTTTCGCATCCAGCTTTTTGCTTGGATGAAATTCTTCATATATGAAATTAGCGGTCATGCCTTCTATCTGCATGTGATATGTCTCATGCTCTGTCAGCTCTTCTGTGAGAAATTTATAAAACTCCTCATCGGTTACATCATCTTTTTCTATTATGTCTATAATTATACTATGCTCAGCATAAATATCAAGGACCCTTTCCAGCTCTGTTAACACTTCACCAGGATTTAAATCTTCTAATTTCTTAAACTCCGGATACCCGATAATTTCGATAATCTTTTTCTCCTCTGCATTTTTATATGCTTTTTCATACTGCTCAACATAATTTAGGAAATTATTCATAAGCTCCGGAGTTGCTTCTTCGCTTTCTCCGTTTGATACCATTCCGTATCTTTCTTCCAGCTCTTTTTGTTTTTTCTTGTTTTGCTCATTGAAGAAAAAGTTTTTTAAATCTTCCGAATAATCTTTTGGCATATTTATTTTTGTTTATAACGTTCCTGATTTAATTCAATAATTTTTTCAGTATAAGCACATTAGTAAAAATAAAATTACCATCCAAAAATCATTAGAAATTAATATTCACTCTATTTGGAATTTTTTAGATATGTATTTTTATCACTGTATAATCTTCTATGTTTTAATGAACTAAAATCTAATATATTAGCATTTGTTTACTTTTAAAAGCAAAAAATACAGCAGGAAAAATCTCTTCCTGCTGTATTCTATTTATAAAATAAAAAGACTGTTTCTATCTATCTCAGCAATCCCAATCCTTCAAGTGCTGATGGGTCATCAGGTTTTATCAGCAATGATTTGTTAAAGTAAGTTTTAGCTGCAGAAACATTTCCGAGCTTTAAGTTCGACCAGCCTATCATTAATATAGAGCCGAAATCAAACGGGTATAGTTCTGAAACTTTTACGAAATATTTCAATGCTGTCTGGTAATCAGGTTTATAATAATATATCATACCAAGCTTGTATGATGCCTGTGTATTGTTCGGGTCAATGCTCAATATATCATTATACTGCTTTGCAACATTATCCCAGTCATTTAAAGCAGCGGCAGGATAAGTATAACCTAACTTAGCTTCAATTGAACCGGGCTTTGAATCTATACATGACTGGTAATATCCCATCGATTCTTTATACTGCTGGTTAAGATAGTGCAGCCATCCGAGACGGAGATTCGTTTCGTAATCGTTGTTGTTTAATTTTTTCAATGCATCTATAGAATTGTAAAAATCCTGTTTCGCTTCGAACTCATAGCTGTCTTTAAATGCTTTACGCATATCATCAGAAGTTTGAGCATTGCTGTTTGCAATAGAGACAGACAAAACGAGGATTAAGCTTAATAGCTTTATTGCTTCTATAATGACCATTTTATGCCTCCTATAAATTTTATGTTATTACTTTTATTAATATTTAAATAGAAATCTGTTGTGTTAAAGTATGTCCAGTAAGTGTGGTTAATATTGTAGTATTCAAAGTTTAGTGTAAGATCTAACTTATTAAATAAAACGGGAATCAGTGCCTTTACATTCAGCTTTTTAGTTATCCTGTTAACATTGCTGTAAATTATATATGCATTGTTCTCGGTGTAATTAAATATACCGCCGAAAGTATAATAAGCTTCCAGCCATAAATTATCAAATACTTTAAAGCCTAAGCCCGGCGTAACAACAAAATGCTCCTGGTTCACTCCGTTATCAAATGCGTTTGAGCAGTACTGTGCATTTATATATCCGTAAAAATTCAAATTGCCGCGAGGGAAGATTGTAATGCCCAGCCCGCCCTGGAATTGCTTTGCCTGGTTAAGATTTGATATTGATGATGAAGCTAGAAGCTTAAAATATGTCAGTCTTTTTTCTATTGAAAGTGAAAGTGCAAACTCGTTAATATTACTGTCAAAATAATTATAACTGTATGTTAAGTTATTATTCACATTTTTTATCTCATAATCTATGGCGGTTCCTTTTGTATTCAGAAAATGAAACCCTCCGTTTAAGCCGAAACCGGCTCCTAAATTATAATTAAAGCTGATATAATAATCTTTCTCTTGTGCATCAGTGTTCATCTCTTTTATTTTATTTCCTTTTTCAGTGAATTGCCGCGTGATGGTATAATTAAAATAGCTGAATCCGTGAAACACCGATAGCCTTGGTCCTATTAAATGTGATAAGCTTACATTAGCGTAATAATAATTTTTAATTAATGTCTGGTCTCCGAAAATATTATAAGTCCCGGAAGTATTGACTGCTTTTAGCTCATCATAATCACTGTTAATATAATACCCGCCCTCTGCGGAAAATCCTTTAAAGAAAGCCGGCTTTGAATATTTTATTTTTTTCTTCAGTCCTTTTGAAAATGAAGAGCTTAGCACTCTCGCATCGCTGTACCTGCTCGAGTATAAGTAGGAATAGTAAAGATATTCGGATGTTAATTCATCAGTTTTATTTTTATTTGCAGCAAATTCAAAATACCCGGCAGCAGGCATATATTTTGAGCTTTCAAAATAAGCCGCCCCCAGCCTGAATGCTGTATAATAACTTTGTTTGCTTTCATTTATTTTATCTTCATACTCAATTAACTTATCCCAGCTTCTTGTCATGTATAATTTATATGTTACGCTGTCATCATGAGTATATGAGACAGGGGACTGGGAAAATCCTTCCAATGGAAAAAATGATATTATAAATATTATTGCTGCTGCTCTATACATAATGCCTTTATTGTTTTATTGCCGGTATTAACACAAAACTTATTTATGCCGGCAGGGTTTATAGTTGTTTCGAAGTTATATTTTTTAATATTTAATCCGAATATACTGTTTGTTACACTTGACTCGAATTTTATCTCATCATGATTTACGAATCCATCATTAAATTGCAGATTAAAATCCGAACGGTTGAATATCTTAAATGGTGCAATAAAATCCTGGAAGAATAAAACTATCTTGTTCATGAAAAGGTCTGCTGCAATGCTGTCATTTGTTTGCAGGTTGTTCGTGCATCCAAGCGGTACTTTATATAATGCCAGGAAGAAATAATACAACAATGACCTTTTACTTCCTTTGAAGTGATAGAAATAAAATATACTGCCGTTTTTTCTGAAGTAAGCAAATGAGTTGCTTTTTTTGCACCATAAGTAAGAATAATTGTAGATATCGGTTACCACTACCCATTCAATTTCTCTCTTTTTCTTTTTCCTGTCTTCGGTCTCAAAACGGAGTACATCTCCGGGCTTTAATTCAAATGTTTTGTTAAGGAGAGAATTCATTTCTACATTGGAAATAAAATCATTTTCCAAAGGACGCTCAAAAGATTTCAATAATGAATACCCGTTATTGTTCAGTACATAATGCCCGATGGGATACTCTAATGTTTGCGTTCCCGTTCCCGAAGTACTCTGCACCTGGAAATGCAGATGCGGCTCGGGTGACCTGCCTGAACTGCCGCATGATGCAATTATCTGACCTGCTTTTACAAATTCACCTTTTTTAACCCTGAATGAACCCTGCTTGAGATGGCTAAGCTGGGTATAAAAAATATCCGAGTGCTTTATAATTATTATATTGCCCCAGTTTTGTTCAAGGTTTACCTGTGTTATCCTGTTATCCGGGATACCATCTGTTATATCATGAACTATTCCGTCTGCAGGAGCAAGCACTGCCTTATTGTAGCAGTAATAATCTTCTAAGATATTGCCGTAGTCTTTGTATGTCTTTCCTTCATTATCTTTTATCACAAAGTCCCAGGCATATTTCCATTTGTCTTTATGTGTAAGCTTCCCGTTATGTCCCTGTGATACATTCCATTGCCCGTAAAACGGAAGCTTCAATGAGAAGTACTGGTTATTTTTAAACCTGTAATTGTTATTTAAGAATGAATATAAATTCCGTTCGGGTGAGCCCTGCTGGATAACAGTTTCACTTAATCCTTTTGATTTAAATATTCTGAGCTTCAGTACATATAAGAAGAGCAGTACAACAAAATTGAACGGCAATGAATATATCATCAGGTTCATTGATTTGAAAATATATCCCAATGCAAGCGAGACTATTACCATAATAGGAGTTAATAATATTACCCAAGTGTACGATGAACGTGATGGTATAATAAAGTAACCTCCGACTGCAATGGCAAATAAGATACTGTTGAATCCAACGAACGAATAATCATAACCGGCAATGCTTAACCCGAGATAATTTAATACAAGATATGCTGAAGCATAACCGATGATTGAAAGAGTAAAAGATATCCTTGAAGATATAAGCAATCCCAGGCTGATAAGTAAACCTGTAATCACACTCTTCTGGAAAAATATTGCCGAGAGTGATTCAAAATATAACCTGATAACATCATTATTTTGTACCGATGAAACCCACGAAAAAATATACTTCAGGTAATCACTGTTTACAAAACCAAGTTCACTGAAATAGTTAATCTCTCTTATACTTAACGGAACCTGTAATATATTCCTGATAAATAACTGCAAAGCCCAAAAGCCAAAAAGAAATGGTACACTTAAGAATGGAAGGTAATTTTTTCCTAAGCTTGCTTCAAATGCTACTGTGAAAAACAGAACAAGCATCGAAGCAAACACAACAGCCCATAATATAGTATAGCTTTGGTCGAACTCCATCGCTATACCTATACCGAGGATAAGGCTGTTAAATCCGTAGTATCCTTTTCTTATCTTATACCTGTCAAAGCCAAGATAGTAAGCCGTTATGTTTGCTGTCAGCAGTCCTATCAATCCGCCAAGTCCGGCATAATAATCAAAGAAAGAAACAATGAACAATATAGCCGCAAACAGCTTGCTTTCGGAAAAGAAAATTACCGGGTAGCTGTTAAAAATACTTTCAGTAATATTTTTAATTCTTGCTGTCAATTTCTACTGGCTTTCCGTTATGTTTATGTTTGTTTCCGTTTACATCTTTTGCTTTTTTGAGATGAAGCGGTACTTCTTCAAGCGATTCAACAAACTCCCTTGTTTCGTTATGCCTGATGATATGCACTTCACCTTTTTTATCAATCAATACAACTTTTGGTCGCATCATAATAAACTGCATCCATTGAGTCATGTTATAAGCACCAACTTTGCTTACTACAACAAGGTCACCTCTTTTTAAAGGAGGCAGTGAAATTGATTCTCTTATCTGGTCAATGTTCATGCACAGCGGACCATAAAGCGTGGTTGTCTCAGAGTGATGTGAGAAATCCTGTGCCGGTGTTATTTTATGGTCATACCAGAATGAGGTAAACAGCAGGTTGACGCCAAAATCCATGATAGTTGCTTTCCTGCCATCGGATAATTTTTTATTAGCAACTACACTGCCAATTAAGCTGCCCGCATCATCTATTAATGCTCTTCCGGTTTCCAGAATTAGCAGGGGCATGTTATCAGGATCAATATCTGAATTTATTAGAGCCGTTGTAATTGCTTCAGCATAATCATCGAATGACGGCGAAGTATCAATGCCCATTAAGTATGAGCCTTTCAGCGTATTGCTTGATGCAAACCCGCCGCCCATATCAATGTAGCTTATATCTTTGTGGAATTTCAGCTTTATTCTAACTGCAAGCTCTGCAAGCTTAGAAGCTGCAATGGCATATGCACTGGCACTTAATATGAATGTACCTATATGGGTGTGAAGTCCTGTAAATTCAAGCTTGTTTGATATGATGATTTTGCTTATCGCTTCCCATGCTTCACCGTTCTCATAATTAAAGCCAAACCTGTCCCACATCGGGTAAATGCCCGTATCCATATTAACCCTTATTGCAACCTTCGGCTTTTTGTGATGCTTCGGTGCCAGCTCTATCAGCTTATACAACTCATCAAAATGATCAATATGAATAAAGGAATCATTCTTAATTGCAGTGTTCAGGTCGTCGTCAGTTTTATCCGGTCCGTTAAAAATTATTTTATTGCCCGGAACACCATTTGCAATTGCTTTATCATATTCAAATCTTGAAACAACTTCCGCCCATGAACCTTCCGAATGGAAAACATTACATACCGCGTTAAGATAATTTGTTTTATATGACCACGAGAACTGCACCTTCGGATATCTTGTATCAAATGCACGCTTTGCATCATTAAATGTTCTCCTCATGGTTTTCTCGGATAAAACAAACACGGGTGAGCCGTATTCGGCTGCAAGACCTTTTACTCCCACATTATCTATATGCTTGATGGGTTCAAACTCTGTCTTCATCCCAAACTTGTTTGAAATACCTGTATTTATTTTTCTTATTATCGGGCGTTCAAAATTTAATTTTTCCATATTATAATTCTCCATATAAAGAAAGTTGTTCAAATTCTTCTAATTTACAAATGAGGTCGTATGAATATCTGATGAATAGCTTGCCTATATCATACTTTGTATATTTATTTGTTTTCAAGCCGAGAGCAAGCTTAACCAAAGCTTCAGGCAGATTTTGTCCAGCACCAACAGCAAGATAAACCCAGGCAGGAAGACGCGGATTAATTTCTATCAGGTATAAATTATTCATTTCATCTTTTATTAACTCAAGTTCCATCCCGCCGCGCCATTTGGATTTTTTGATTATTTTGTGTGTTATCTCTATCAATTTTTCATCATCAAGCGTAATACCTGCCCATGCTTTGCCTTTATCGGTTATATACTGCTTTCTCATCGGAACTGCTCCAATTGTTTTTCCATGTCCATCACCAAGGGCGACAACATTCACCTCAGTACCCCTGATATACTGCTGAAGCAAGACAGGGAATCCCCACTTTGAATAAAGTTTATAGAAGTGCATTCTGAGCTGTTCGGCATTAGTTGCCAAATATGCATCATAAAATTTTCCTTTTACAAAGACGGGGAAGGTTAAACCGGGAGCAGCTTTATATAATTCTGCTTCACTGTAAAATGATTTAACAGATGGTACTTTAACATTATACTTTTTTCCAAACTCACATAAATTCCATTTGTGCCTCTCTTCGAACTGCTCCATTGTTGGAAGAAAAGTTGCTATTCCCATCTTCTTCAGCTTTTCGGATGATTTAATAAAGCTGTAAAGCTCAGCATCAAAGTTTGGAATAAGCACATCTATCTTCTCTATCTTATTAATGTGTTCAATTCTTTTCAGCAGTATATCAGAGCCTGCAGAAGGGTAGGGGATATGATATGATTTATCTACCAGGTCACGCATATAAATACCGGGCTCAAGGTTTTCATAAGCAAGCCCGATTATCCTTGCATCGAATAACTTCGAATCGAGAATTCCTCTGATGACAGGGATACCCGGTCCGGGATTATCGGTATTGTTTAAGCCGGTAATTGCTATTGTTAATTTTCTTTTACTCATTTTCAAGGATTTTCATTTCTTTTAAGGTGTCTATAAATTCATCTATTGACCTGTGAAGCACTGAGGCGGTCACATCATATTTCTCAAGTAAAGCATCGGTAATTTCATCTTCACTCAAATCTTTTTTCAGCATGTCAAGAATCTCTGCCGCAATCGGATTAAGTGAATAAGAATCACCTGTTGTCGGGTTAAATACAAATCCTGATTCACTTATTGCAATTTTTTTATTTATTTTCATCATATTATTATAAAATTTTGATATTAATCCCAAAAAATACAAAGAGTATTATTCTTTGCAGTATAATTTGCTTTTTATATTTGACTTAATTTGGAACCGGATAAGACTACGAACTAGAATTTTATCATGCTTTTTGAATGGTTTTATATGTTTTTTAATCAACTCTATATGATTAGACGTTATAAGAGAGTTATTCCTGCGGTATATTATAAAATTTCTGATAAACCGGTAGAAATAGATTTATTAATATTATTTTAAAGATGTTAATATTTGTACACAGCGAACAGATTTCCCTAAAATGAAATTACCTTATCGGAATCAAGCACCCAATTTGTAAATTCAGACATTGTACTTCTCTGTGTTCCCTCAAGCATCAGAGTATCTTTAAGCCCCCTTGCATCCAAACAAGTCCCGCAAAGTTTTATTTCTCCGCGGTTGCAGAGGATAGATTTTAACATCCGTTCGATATTATAATAACCGTTAGGTGTAATTTGGTCTTTAATTGCACAGGTAACAGAATCAGCCATCAGAAATATCCTGAGACTAATTTCTGAATGTTCTTTTTGCACCATCATTGCTTGCCTTAAAGCATTATAAGCTTTTTCATTGCCATACGGAGCATCATGAATTATTATAAGTACTTTCATTTTATTAAAGGATTTCTAAAATGTTTATAAAATATTATTTGAATTTATTGATTAGCTCGTTTTGTTTATGTATCCGCTCTTTTAATACTTCCCTCATTATACGAAATGCCTTATATACTTTCGGACTGGACAGCTTATAATAAACATATAATCCTTCTTTTCGGTGAGTAAGAATTCCTTTTTGAACCATGACTGTCAGGTGCTGAGAAAGATTAGATTTAGCAACTTCGGTTCTTTTTGCAATTTCTCCAAAGTTAAGTTCTTTATCTTTAAGCACATCAATTATCTCTATTCTTAATTCATGAGCTAAAGCCTTACATACATCTGCATGCATATTGTATAATATTTTCTTTTCCATAAATAATATATCTGATAGTTTATTAGTCCACAAATATATGTATTAATGAATTATATAACAAGAATGAAAAAATGGTTTACAATTTAAATATATTGTGAAGGCATTAATAATTCGACAAGTTGCTTCTACTCCTATGTAAACACACAGGTTAATTTTAAGCCAGGGCATTCACACTGCTGAGACTGATAAACTAATACGGGAATTATTTTCTTCGTTTTTTCATTAAATAATTGAAAATTTTTACTTTGTACTTGACAAACGGAGAAGAGTTTTTTATATTGTATTACAATTATATCGTAATACAATATAAATTATAACCTATGCTGTTTATACCACACAAAACCCGCGATAGAGCGGAAAGGATTATCGGAATGTTTCCGGTTATCATGGCTTCAATTGTCAAAATTCATCAGGATCATCTTATGCTTGACCAGGAAGATGAACCTTTCATTTACAAACGGGGTAAAAGATTCTCGTTCACCTTAACATTCAACCAATACCTTGCCCTGATGATAATCGGTGAGGAACATGAATGTTCGGTAAATCATGTATCCGATAGAATGAGAATTGCCCAAAGCACAGCATCTCAGCTTGTTGACCGGCTTGTAAAATCAAAGCTGGTTCAGCGGGATATCCATCACAAAGATAGAAGAAAGATGATTGTTACTTTAACTAAAGAAGGAAAAGAAATAATAGAAAAGCGTACAGGTGACCTGAAAAAAAGCTATGCAAAGATACTCAATACATTAAGCGATAAAGACCAGGAGATACTTGAAGACGGTTTTACTAAGCTGCATTATATATCGCTTAAGCTCGAGTCAAATATCAAGAAATGCTTTTTAGGAATTAAACACAATTAACTATTAATGAAGTTTGCAATATTAGCGGCAGGTGAAGGTTCCCGTTTAACAAGCGAAGGAATTAGTATTTCAAAACCGCTGGTTGAAATATCAGGTATACCCATGATAGAGCGGATTATCAATTCAGCACTGAAATATTCTTTCTCTTCGATACATTGTATAATTAATGAACATTCTCCCGATTTGAAAGAATACCTTACAACTAAGGATTTTGGAATACCGCTTCACCTGATTGTAAAATCAACATCGAGCTCTATGCACAGCCTGATAGAGTTGTCTGCTCAATTAAAAGACAGTCCGTTCTGCCTTTCAACAGCGGATACGGTTTTTGCACCGGATGAGTTCAGGAACTACATACACTATTGTAACGATAACCTAACAAAAGCAGACGGTGTGCTTGCTGTGACTAATTTTATTGACGACGAGAATCCCCTGTATGTGAATCTGTTACAAAACAATGATATTAAAGAATTTAGTGATAATTATGACGGGATCAAATATGTAACAGGAGGATTATATTTTTTTTCACCTTCTGTTTTTAATATTGTTAATAAAGCATTAACATCAGGTGTTTCAAGATTAAGAAATTTTTTAAAGTTAATGCTTGATGAAGGTTATACATTAAAAGCATTTAAGTTTAAAAAAATGATAGATGTAGACCATATTAAAGATATAGCTGAAGCGGAGAATTTCTTAAGTAAAATAACTTTGAAAGGAAATATTAAAGCTTGATAAATGCCGGGCAGTTAAATCCTGTTGAAAGTTTTCTGCTCACGCTGCAGAACTACACACTTAATTCGATTGAAATATTCAAAGGATTGAAAGCCGCAGTCCGTTACAGGAAAGAAACACTGCAGGAGATGTACCTTATTGGCGCTCAGTCATTTCCTATTGTATTTCTTGGCGGTTTGTTCGTTGGGATTATTATGTCAATTGAAATAGGGTACAGGTTTGAAACGTTCGGAGCTAAAACAATGGTTGGCAGGGCAGTAGCACTTGGAATGGTAAGGGAGCTCGGTCCCGTAATAACAGGCTTATTGCTTGCTGCAAGAACCGGGGCTAAGAACGCTACGGAAATTGGCGCGATGCAGTTAAGTGAGCAGGTGGATGCTCTGAAAGCATTCGGTGTCAACCCGATTCATAAGCTTGTTGTACCCAGGACGGTTGCATCTTTGATAATGTTTCTGCCGTTAACATTGATTGCCGATTTAGTCGGTATTGTCGCCGGTATGATTGTATCAGATTTATGGATGAACAATGATGCATCATTTTTCTGGCATTCTGCAATTTATGGACTGCAGATGAAAGACTTGTTTGTAGGGTTCTTAAAGCCTGTATTTTTCGGCTTTTTTATTGCAAGTATAAGCTGTTCATACGGGCTTGCTACATCAGGCGGTAACAGGGGGCTCGGTAGGGCTACAATAAATGCTGTCGTTGTTTCTTCTGTTGTTATTTTAGCTGTCGATTTTATTTTTACTAAGGTGGTATGGGAGGTGTTATGATTGAACTGGAAAACGTGTCACTGGCATTTAACGGCAATTATGTTTTAAGGAATGTTAATCTTACAATTGAGAACGGCAAGACAACAGTAATACTTGGTCCCAGCGGTGCCGGGAAAAGTACGATTATCAAAGTAATAGTAGGCTTGCTGAAACCGGAAAACGGTTCAGTAAAAATAGATGGCGTAAACATTGTCGGCTTATCGGATAATGAGCTCTTTCCGTTAAGGACTAAAATGGCAGTTGTCTTCCAGGGTAATGCATTGTTTGATTCATTGAATGTTGAAGAGAATGTGGCATATTTCCTGAATGAACATCATGCATTATCACCTGCAGAAACAAGAGAGCGTGTTAAAGAGTGTTTGTCATTCGTTAACCTTGACGGTACAGAAAATAAATATCCTGAAGAGCTGAGCGGAGGAATGAAAAAACGTGTTGCAATTGCCAGGGCAATTGCTTTCCATCCTGATATCATCTTATATGATGAACCGACTACCGGACTTGACCCGGTTAACAGCGAAGTAATTATTGAGATGATAAATAAGATACAGGAAAGAGGGGCTACATCGGTTGTTGTAACTCATATTATAAAAGATGCAATTGCTGTGGGTGATAAGTTCGCTGTAATTGAAGACGGTAAAATTAAAGAATCAGGTTCAATTGATTCTTTGCTCGAAGAGGAAGATGGAGCTAACAGCGAGTTCTTGTCAGAAATAAAAGCAGAAGCTAATTTATATAACAAAGTATTAAGTAAAAGAGAAGAGAAAGTATGAAAAATTTATCCTCACTAAAAGTTGGAATAACTGTTTTTATTGGTTTGATTATTTTCTTTGTGTTTATATTTATTGTCGGAAATGAAAGCAACACTTTTTCCGATACATATGATTTGAAATTATTCGTAGATAATGTTGAAGGTTTAGCTGAAGGTTCTATGGTCACCCTTGGCGGTTTAAAGGTCGGTTCCGTTAAGGCGATAGAATTCGATAATCAAAACGGTAAGAACGGGATTACCGTAACTTTAAATTTAAACGAGAGATTCAGGAAGCAGGTTACTAAAAATTCTGAAGCAACAATAAAAACCATTGGCTTGCTCGGCGACAAATATATAGATGTTTCCATCGGGCAGCAAGGCCAGGTGCCTTTAAGCGAAAACGATTACCTTCCGGTTAAGCAGTCAATGGACCTCGCATCACTTGCATCTGATGTGAAAACCGCATTAAATGATTTTTCATCGACAGTAAGTGAAATAAAACTTGTGCTAAACGATGTGAATGAAGGCAGGGGAACACTAGGTAAATTTGTAAAAGACCCGGCTGTATATGACGGCTTAAATAACTTTGTAGGTTCTATGAACTCAGTTGCAGGTGCAATACAGGGAAGAAAAGGATTTTTAGGAAGAGCCATATACGACCCGGTTCTTTACGAACAAATTGCTTCGGTTACTACTGACCTGAAGATAGTTACCGATTCATTGAAGTACGGTAAAGGCACGCTTGGCAAGCTTATAATGGATGATAAACTTTTTGCACAGATGAATGATTTTACCGACAAAGCAAACGAACTGATATCCAAGACACAGGACACTACAAGCACTGTTGGAGCCTTGCTGAATGAAAACGAAGCATACGGACGCATCAATGAGCTTTTGGCACAATTGAGACTACTTATTGCCGATATAAAAAAGAATCCGGGAAGATACTTTAGTATATCAATATTTTAATTAAAATATGAAATTAAAATTAGCAGGTATAAGCCGTCAAACGGAGTTTTCACCGAACCATGTTTTAAATGATTTCCTTATCATTAATAAGACAGCAGAAGAGCTGCAAAAACTTGGCTGCGAAGTGAAAATGTACGACGAAAGTGTTCTTATGCAGGGTTTAATAGAAGAACAATTTATATTTTCCATGGTACAGGGGCTTATTGGCTCCAAGACATTGCTGAAAGTTGCTGAAAATAAAAAGCTTGTAATTAATTCACCGCAAAGCGTAATTAATTGCTACCGGTATAATATGGTAAAGCTGCTTCCCGGTAATGGTATACCATTTCCTGAAAGTAGAATTGTTACAACAAATAATGGTATAGAGCTTGAAGATATAAAACAGAAGGTATGGCTGAAACGCGGTGATGCACATGCTGTACATAAAGAAGATGTCAGCCTTGTTTACAGCATGAATGAAATGGAGACAATGCTGAAGGAATTTCACAGGAGAGGAATTACTTCAGCAATTATACAGAAACATCTCATTGGAGATACGGTTAAGTTTTATGCAATACGTGAAACAGATTTCTTTTACTGGTATCATTTAAACGGAGAATATCACACTAAATTCGATGAAGCTAAGTTAATTGAACTTGCAGACAGATCTGCTGAAACTCTTGGATTATATATTTATGGCGGAGATGCGATAATAACACCCGAATCAGAAATTATAATTATTGATATTAATGACTGGCCAAGCTTTGCTCCTGTCCGTGATAAGGCAAGTCAGCTAATAGCAAATTTAATTTACAGGAAGGTAGAGGAGTATGAAAGTTAACCATATCACGACAAAGTATGCTGAAATAGTAACTGAAGTCCCCGGACCCAAGTCGCTTGAATTGTTTGAGCTTGAACAGGATTACATCTCACCGGGAATACAGACTATAGCTACATCATCAAAGATAGTCCCTGAAAAAGGAGAAGGCTGTATAATTCAGGATGTTGATGGAAATAAATATATAGACTTCTTCGCAGGTGTGGGAGTTGCTGCATTAGGCTATAATCATCCTTCATATGTAAAGATGATGACCGAGCAGCTTGAGAACATACATGTTGGAAGCTTTGCATCAAAGAACAGGGTAGAGCTTTCAATATTACTTTCAAAGATTGCGGTCGGTGATTTAACAAGAACACAATATTACAGCAGTGGGGCTGAAGCAGTTGAAGCGGCGCTTCGCCTTGCTAAGTCTTATACCGGGAAAACAGAATTTCTTGGCTTCTGGAATGGTTTTCACGGAAAAACAATGGGAGTGCTGGGATTATTAAGTGATACATTTAAGTATGGTTTAGGTCCCCTTCCCCCGGGATATTACTCAACACCTTATGCAGATTGCCGTCACTGTCCCTTCAATACAACTATAGATAAGTGTGACTGGATGTGTGTAGATTTTATCAGGAAGAAAATACGGTATGAAACAACAAACAATATTGCAGCAATAGTCGTTGAGCCAATCCAGGGTACAGCAGGTAATATTGTTCCTCCCGAAGGATTCTTATTGAAGTTAAGAGAGCTTGCTAATGAGATAGGTGCCTTGCTGATTGCTGATGAAATGATAACCGGCTTCGGCAGAACAGGCAGGATGTTTGGTTGTGAGCATTTTAATGTCGTTCCTGATATCATAACAATTGGTAAAGGATTCGGCGGCGGTTACCCGATGACCGGGTTAATGTCGAGGGAAGAAATAATATTTTCGAAACCGTTTGCCAATCCCAGCGGAAGCTCTTCCAGCTATGGAGGAAATCCGCTTGCATCCACTGCTGCACTTGCGACAGTAAATACTATCATTGATGAAGGTCTTGTTGAAAACTCTGCTGCTGTTGGAGCATACATGCTTGAACGGTTCAATGAGTTTAAGGATATATTTCCTTTTGTAGGTGATGTAAGAGGTAAAGGTTTGATGATAGGAATTGAACTGGTAAAAGATAAAGGTTCAAAAGTAAAGCTGGATAAGAAATATACACAGATGATATTCCTGGAATGCCTGAAGAGAGGATTGATAGTTATGGGATATAACCCTGATATCAGGATAAATCCTCCGTTAGTTATTTCCAAAGAGATTGCCGAAGAAGGCATAAATATAATGCAGGAAGCATTCACCGTTGCAGCAGATAAAATTAATGTATGAGTAAAATGCAGCAGGTTGAATTAACATATAAGTCATACGATACGGAAGAAACACTTGATATAATATTCTACCGTCCGTTAGGATATTATATTGCACTCTTATGTAAGAAACTAAGTATAACTCCGAATACCGTAACACTAACAAGCATTCTGTTTGGAGTAATAGCAGGACATCTGTTTTTTTACAACGATATCGCATTAAATATTACAGGAATTGCTTTTCTTGTCTTTGCAGAAACACTTGACAGTGCGGACGGCCAGCTTGCCAGGTTAACCGGCATACGGTCAAAGTACGGCAGGGTGCTGGATGGATTTGCCGGTAATATAGTGTTCATAAGCATTTACGTTCATGTATCCATGAGGATGGCAAATGAAGGTTCAGCCGGTATTTGGATAATAGGTATCGCTTTAATATCAGCTATGAGCCATTCAATTCAATCCGCAATGGCTGACCTGTACAGAACTGCGTACTTGTATTTTGTTCTCAATAAGAATAGTGAGCTTGATAGTCCCGCTGAAATAAAAGAGAAATATCAAAGCTTAACATGGAAAAATGATTTCTTCAAAAAATTCCTGATGCTGATATATATGGGGCATTCAAGAGAACAGGAATTGCTTTCAAAGAATTTCACAAAGCTTTGCAGTGCAGCTCTTAAAGCATTCCCTGAATCGTTTCCTCTATGGGTCAGCGAAGAATATAAAAGGCTTAACAAATCATTACTTAAGTATTATAACATCTTAACTACTAACACACGGATGATAGTGCTGTTCATCTCCATTCTTACAGGATACCTGTACATTTATTTTATATTTGAAATTACAGTTCTCAACTTATTGCTTTTGCTTGTTAATATTAAGCAAGAGCGGAATAATCAAAAGCTTTATCAGCAAATAAATACAATCACTATAAAATAATGATTAACGGGGCAATAATTGGTACAGGTAAAATAGCTGTAACAGGCCACATGCCTGCATATTTAAGTACTAACATTCAGGATAAAGTAAAAATAGCGGCATGTGCCGATACGCACAAAGAATCAAGGAATAACTTTACGAAGCAATTCCCGGATATTCCTGTATATACTTCCCTGGATGAGGTGTTAAGGAATCACACTCTCGATTTTGCCGATATATGTGTTCCGCCAATATATCACACCGATTACATTGAGAAATCTGCAGCATACAACCTTAACATACTTTGTGAGAAACCTTTTACATCCAGCTCTGAAGATGCTGAAGACCTGAAAGAACTGCTGCTCAAAACCGGTAAAGCATTTGTCCCGTGCCATCAATACAGGTATTCGCCTGTATGGAGGAAGTTCAAAGAAATGATAAATGAGAACACCGGGAAATGGATACTTCAGTTTAATATATGTCGCTTGCAGGCTGATAGCGGATTTAATCCGGATAATCCATCATGGCGGACAGACAGGAGTATCAGCGGAGGGGGAATTCTTGCCGATACAGGAGTACACTACATTTACCTTACCACATGGATGCTTGGAAAACCGCTTTCTGTAACAGCTAGAACATATGCTATCAAAAGCAAAAGCTATTCTGTTGAGGATACTGCAATTGTGAATATTGAGTGCGAAAACGGCATTTCCCAGATAAATCTCACATGGTCGGCTGATAAAAGAGCTAATTCCGCATTGCTTGTAAATGAGAGTGCAAGCTTATATTACAACGGTAAAACACTTGAAAAGAACTGCAAAGGCAAAAGTGAAAAGATTTATGTGCCGGATGCATCGGATAAAACTACTTATATCACTCAATATGTCCGACTTATAGAAGATTTTGTCGCATGTATACAGGAAAATCAAAACTGTGAAGCATGGATTAACGAAGCATGCAATTCGGTAAAGATACTGAACACAGCGTACGAGTCTGCCGATTCAAACCGTACACTGCGGCTTTATTAAATATTAATAATAATGAGCAGTATAAAAGCAATCATATTCGATTTTGGAGGTACCCTTGATACAGACGGAATTCACTGGAGCGAGAAGTTCTGGGATATCTACTGTATAGCAGGAGTCGGCTGCACAAAGCCAGAATATGAAAGAGCATATGTTGCCTCGGAAAAGAAAATTCTAACAAGTAATTATGATAAGCTGCCGTTCAAAGATATTTTCAGGGTATCACTTATAAATCAACTGGAATATTTATATCCCGGGGAAAGGAGCAAAACACAAACATTAAGCAGCCGCCTGCTGGAGCTTCTTTATGATGATGTCGTTAATAAAATAGAAGAAGCAAAAGATGTTCTAAGATCATTGAAGAAAGATTTCAAGCTCGGCCTGGTATCCAACTTTTACGGAAATCTGAAAGAAATATGTGAAGAGCTTGACCTCAGCATGTTTGATACAATGATAGACTCGGAAATTGTCAGGATAAGAAAACCCGACCCGGAAATATTTTCTCTTGCCGTTAAAGAACTAAAATTAAACGCAAGTGATTGTATTGTAGTCGGTGATTCTTATGATAATGATATAGAGCCTGCAAAGGGCATTGGCTGCAAAACAATCTGGCTTAAAGGAAAAAGCTGGCGTGAATTTGATAACACTATTCATGCCGACTATACAATAAAAAGTATTAAGGAAATTCCGGCAATAGTATATAATTTAAAATAAATAATTATCAAAGCTATGAATACCACAATTAAACCTAAAACAGCAAGAGGCAGACTGGGTGTTCTTATTGTTGGATTAAACGGGGCAGTATCTACTACCTTTCTTGCCGGCACAATAGCAGTGCGTAAAGGTATTGCAGAACCTGTCGGTTCACTCACACAATTGGCTTCTATTCGCCTGGGAAAAAGAAGTGATAATAAGTTTCCTAAGATTAAAGATTTCGTCCCCCTTACAGACCTTAATGACTTAGTCTTCGGCGGCTGGGATATAAGAGATGAGGATTGTTATAAATCAGCTCTTTACGCCGGTGTGCTAAGCGAGAAGCATATAGAAAGTGTGAAAGATGAACTGTCAAAGCTTAAGCCGATGAAAGCAGTGTTCGACCAGAAATATGTAACACGCCTGCATGGTGACTGGGTTAAAAAAGCAGACAGCAAATTCGGGTTTATGAACCTTATCAGGGAAGACATCAGGAAATTCAAAGCAGAGCAGGAAGTAGACAGAATAGTCATGATATGGTGTGCAAGCACCGAGATATTTATCTCTCCAAACGGAGTTCATAAGGATATCAAAACATTTGAAACTGCAATGAGAGAAAGCCATTCTGATATATCACCGAGCATGTTATATGCTTATGCTGCTTTAGCTGAAGGTGTTCCTTTCATTAACGGTGCCCCGAACCTGTCGGTCGATAGCCCTGCACTTGTTCAGTTTGCAAGAATGAGGAAGGTTCCTGTCGCCGGTAAAGATTTCAAAACAGGGCAGACACTTTTGAAAACCGTCATTGCTCCCATGCTGAAAGCAAAAATGCTCGGTTTGAGAGGCTGGTTCTCAAGCAATATACTCGGCAACCGTGACGGGGAAGTGCTCGATGACCCGGACTCATTCAAGACAAAAGAGCAGAGCAAGCTTTCGGTGCTTGATGTTATTCTCCAGCCGAACCTGTATCCTAACCTGTACGGCAGCTACCATCATATGGTAAGGATAAATTATTATCCCCCCCGCGGCGATGATAAGGAAGGTTGGGATAACATCGATATCTTCGGGTGGATGGGTTATCCTATGCAGCTCAAGATAAATTTCCTTTGCAAGGATTCAATACTTGCGGCTCCGCTTGTACTTGACCTTATACTGTTCATGGACCTTGCACAAAGAAAAAATATGTACGGCATACAGGACTGGCTGTCATTCTTTTTTAAGAGTCCGATGCATTTGGAAAAGGCAACACCGGAGCATGACCTGTTCATTCAGCACATGAAGCTTAAGAATACTCTCCGCAAGATGATGGGTGAGAAGCCAATATCGCATCTTGATGAAACTGAGACCGTGAAAGAGTTCGAAGCAGTATTCCAGTAGCAAACGTGAGATAGTGAATCCGCCCGGGCGGATTGTAATAGTGAATTTCATACCCGCTTATTTAAAAAGGTGAGCGGGTATTTTTTTGCTCAAAAATGAATTTAATTGGATAGTGCATTTTTCAGTACATATTTTTTTCAACCTTTCAAAATCTAACCAAATCCGTGAGCTGCATTTTCAAACAATATTACGACATGCTCTGATTCATTTTTAAATTAACAAAGAACGGTTACTTTTGCTTATATAGCTATATAAGCACCTCTGATATAATTTAATATAGTGATTATTCATTGTCAAGTTTTATATAAAAATAGTTTAATTACCCATTAAAAACATGTCAGAACCGGGATTTTTAAGATTGGAGAATTAATAAAGAAAGCAGTTCCCCCTTTCGAAGGTCGAAGATCCGGTTTACCGGAGGGCTAGGGGGATGATTCTATAATGAACCGGAAATACTTCAAGTATCACTTTAACTCTCCAACAACAGCGACAATTATTTGCTGCCAAATTTTTCCCATAGCGATAATGGTTAACGATATAGTGAAGTTTTATTTTTCGGAATAAACCGCATTTCCTTCACATAATCGCCATTTTATTCATAGCATCCCGATGAATTTGACGGAGCTAACTCCTTATACTGCAATGATTTAACCCCTGTTTTCCAAAAACGATAACCCAACTTGATACCAACTTGATACCAACTTGATACCAACTCCGACACAACTTGAACCCAACTTAGCACTGTTTTGAACCCAACTCCGAATTTTGAGCTTAAAGGGGCAGGCACAGTCAACCGGGAAAAATAAATCTCCCGTTAATCAATAATAATTAACGGGAGAGCTTACGTTTTTATTTATTTGAATAAACTTTATCGTAGTCCGAGTACTCCGCAGAGCCGCATTTTGGGCATTTAGTTCCATCACCGTCACCGCACTCACTGCAATACTTCTTACCGCATTTTCTGCAGGTGTGAAGATAGAACCAGCTTGAGTCAATGTTCTTCTTTGCTTCTCTGCCGCAGTTTGGACATTTATGTAAATCACTCATAATAATTATTTATAACTAAAGCTTCTTCCGCAAATTGAACCTGATAAATGAGATGTTGTTTCGTTAACAATGAATTCACAAGTTGCATTCACCGGCACATTAGCATTTTTCCCAACTGTACCCTGGTACTTCAATGAAGATGAAATAAATGCCATAGTTGTTTGTGTTTGAGTAAATGTTCCGTCAATATTTAAAATACCTGTAAATGTCAGAATATAGTTTTCATCTGAACCTTTGCAGTTGGTCATATCAAATACTAAGTGTACTGTATTTATTCCATTCGAATTATCTGTATTACCTGTAATATGCATTGTACCGCCCTGGGGTCCGTTTACAGTAATGTCATGGTTTCCTACAGGCTGACCGGCAAAGTTTTGATTCCAGATAAAATTATAGAGGTGGACTAATCCATATGCTGTGTTTTCATCCTGGCATGATTGGTCACATAAAGATGCCGGGGATGATGTTGTATCTTCCTTACAGCTCATATATACTACGGAAGATAAAAAAAGAATTACTAAAAATGTTCTGCTGATATTTTTCATAATGAATGAATATAATTTAATAAATGAAATAGAAGAATGAAAAGAAAATGTTTTCTTCATGGCTTTAATTTTTGGGGAGGTTTTTAAATTTTATTTAGTAAACTTTAACGTAAATTAAAATAAAAATAAATCCATCTAGCTGCCGGAAGAAATACCGGGGATAGCAGCTTCATTAAGTTCTGTATCGTGAACATATGGCTTCAGTAATTTAATACAGAACATAAATTTTATATAAACAAATATAACCTTAAGTGCCTGCCGGTTCAATGGATTAAATTGAAAAATCTTTATTTTTTTATTGTCTTCTCAATTTAAATGCATTAGTTTCCGTTCTTTCACCGGTACACCATATTATGCAATCTTTATGGTACCACGTTCCCTGCATGTTATCGGTAGTATATGAGAAGTCACCTATTTTAGTAGTACCTTCATAAACCGATAAAAAGGCTCCGTTAATTACACCATTTAAAAACATGGGGCTCACTGCCGGAATCCATCCCCAATCATTGCATGGAGTAGGTAAATGCTGGTAGTCATCATAGGAAAAATTCATTTTAATACTGATATTGTTTTCATTAGATCCTGCAGTTATAACCCAGGTAACAGTCCACATAGCAGTTGCCTCATCAATATAATCACCGCAAAAATCTGTTTGATGATAGAATTTTACAGGGAATGTAGTTTTCCAGGTTCCTACCAGGTTTCTTACCGGAGATAAATTAGTAGTTAACTCGTCTACCAAAGGATTATTGATGCAGCTATTTATAAATATGCACAATATCAGTACAGAACACATTACAAAAATTGTTCTAATAATTTTTATATTTAAATACTTTTTCATTTTCTTATTCCTCCTACTATTTTATATTAAATAATATGCCTGTTGAAAAATATACCGGGTAACCTAGTGAAAAATTGATGGCAGTCCCTTTTGAAAAGAAGTAATTTGCACCGGCACCTATGGTGTAACCGAGTGTAAAGGCTGTCTGGCTGTCCATAAAAGAAAGGTCAACTTCTTTATCGTTATTATCTGTCTCTGAAATAAGCCATAAATAAAAACCTATACCTCCTTTAACGTAAGGGTCAAAATGCTTTTTGGGTGATAAATGGTAATTTCCTGTTAAGTTAAGACCAAATACAGTTGAATGAGCTGTATAATTGTTTTCCATTGAAGTGGGATACGTGGTAAAAAGAACGTCTGTTCCCATTCCAAAATTATCAGTTACTGCAATATCTGTATATTGTAATAAAGAGAAGCCCCAGCTGTAACCTAATGAAATAGTCATAAATGATTTACCTTTCCTGTATCCGTATTCATTAGCTAAAGTGGATTGCTTTAATGAATCATTTTTTTGTGATGTAACTTTTGTATCCTTTTTCTTAATTAAATCTGTGGATTTCTTTTCCTTATCGATGGAAGTTGAATCTATATTTTCGGTTTTTTGCACTTTGGTCAAAGAATCCGCTGTGTTCTCATAAATTTTCTCTTTCTTTATTTTTTCAATTTCATCCATTTTAAATTCAAAAACTTTGTTACCTTTAGTTTCTATTTTAATAGATATATTAGGAATTTGTTCTATAATCATTCCGCGGATTATACTGCCATCTTTCAGATAAACAACATCTTCATATTGCTGTGAATATGCTTTGTTAATGAGAAGCAGGAGTATTAATGCAGAAAATATCTTAAGTATTTGATATAACAATTTTACCTCCTTGAGTAAATTATATTTAATAAAAGTGAGTTTTATTGTCCGATAAAAGTTTTAAGTTTATGTTTAAAAAGACACATTACTTCAAGTCTTTTTTTAAAGTTAAAATGAATATCCAATTCCAAAGCCGAAACTGCCTAATGGGAATGTTTCGCTGTCATTTCCTTTTTCGCCAAAGTTGCTGCCAAACCCGACTCCGGCACCAAGTGTCCAAAGAATTGTGAAGCCTCCCACTCTGTCTGATAATTTTATCTTGTTGCCAATTTCAAATTCTAACCTGACCATTCCCGGATTATAGGTTTTGGTTGTTTTCACATGATTACTGTCATATTTCACATCATCATAGCTGACAGACAGCTTTTCTACAGCAAGCCCGATGAAGAAACCTTCAACGGCTTTACCGCCGGTATATAATCTCATATGGGTTCCGATTCCCCAGGCAGATAGTGACTCTTTCATGGTTTCGGCTTTATCAACATCTTCTTTATCGCCTTCAAAAGTAAATGCACCGCGTGCAAAAAAAGTCATGAAGCTTATCTTTAAACCCATACTGAAGCTGCTTGATAATGCCCTGTCATATTCAATATTTGATAGAACTGTAAATAAGCCTATAGGCTGAATTGTGATTGAGTTTTTTGCAATTAATTCCTTTTTCTTTTTCTTAGGTGTTTCCTGTTTTAAATTTGTTTTCAGGTCTTTTGTTTTAATGCTGTCACTCACGTCCTTTTTAATTACAACTTCTTCCTTTGTCATTTTTTCTATCTCGTCCATTTTGAAAATGAATATATTCCCGTCATTTGTTTTAATTTTTACTGATACTCCCGGAATATGTTCAGTAATTATTCCGTGAATTATACTGCCGTTCTTTAAGTATACAATATCCTCATATTGCTGTGCATAAGTGCAAACTGAGAAAAATTGTAAGGAGATAAAGATGGCTATTAAACTAATTAAGTATTTCATAATTTTTCCCTACTAATGTATTTATTTTAAAACTTACAAATTTTATTATCTATTATTATAATATGACTATACATATTATCAGGCAAATAAATCATTATAGATTTACCATCCGCCTTCATGGTAAAGCAGCTGAATATCGCTATCGCTTAAAGCCATATTAAACAACCGTATATCATCAAGATTGCCGTTATGATAGTATCCCGAAGAACCGGTTCCAAAGAGCAGGTTTTCATTATTATTATTAATTGAACCCGCTGCAGCGACAGTATTGTTTAGCTGCCCGTTCCAATACACTTTCATTTCGCTGCCATTGTATGTAGCTGCAACATGATACCATTGATTGACCTGGAATGATGTATTAACACTAATCGTTGTTTGAGTGCTATTTGAAAAACCGAGCTGGAAATCCAATGTGTTAGTGATTGAATTATAGTACAGGCGGTATCCATCTGAACCCAATCCCTTTGAAATTAATGTACCTGAATTAGCTAAACTGTAAAAATTAACCCAGGCAGAAATAGTAAGCTTATTTACAAAATTTAACGGGTTGCTGGTTGTTACTAATATATTAGAGTATGACCCATTGAAGTTATATGCTTTATTGAAACTGCCAAACCTGTCATATGTAAGACTTGCATTATTAACCTGCCCATTATGATTATTGCCGCTTTCGTCATTTGCATTACCATTGAACGGATAATATGCAATGAGCGAGTCAGATTGAGAACCGCCGGCTATTGTTGTAAATCTCCATACTTCACTTGAATAATTATTGCCGTTAACGAACGTTTTTACCTGCCAATAATAAGTTCTGCTGCCTTTAAGAGGCGTTGTAACATGGTAAGAATTAGTAAATGCATGCCCATCTACTCTTGAAGGAGGAGTTAAAGTGTCTATATAAATATCATAAGTAAGATTGAGGCCGTATGACATAACACTCCAATATAAGTCCGGAGTAAGCGAGACATCTATAGACCCATTATTTGGAAACGGGTCATACATAGTTATTTCATTATTATTATTATTATTGTTTCCGCCATCATCACCGTTATCACTTACGTTAATCTTACAGGAATATAGAAAGACAGCGGTAAATAATAATATTAAATAGATTGTAATATTTTTCATTTTTTCTCTATATTAAATTAAGAATATAATTTAGTTGTAATATTTTTTTACTTTATTAAAATCATTTTTTTTGTTTCACTAAACCCATCGGTTATCAATTTATAATAATACACACCGCTAGCATAACTATCCGCCTGCCAGTCAACCTGATATGTTCCTGCTTTTAGCTGCTCATTGACAAGCGTTCCTATCTCACGACCAAGTGCATCATATATATATAGTTTTACATAATTGCTCATTGGTAATTGAAAATTGATAATTGTCTTCGGATTGAATGGATTAGGATAGTTTTGCGATAATGAAAATTTATTGGGTATTTCAGTTGATATTTTTTGAATACCAATTCCGCCATTATCGGTCTTCAGCATTATTCCGTTATCACCAACTGCATATATAATGTTTTCATTTGAATTTAAAACAGATATAGCATTTAACTGTGACATTACTCCGGAATTTTGTAATGTCCATGGGCTTTCACTTCCGGTATTTCTTAATATCGAACCACTGTGTCCGACCGCAAAAGAACCGAAAGCGCCATAATAATGCAAACCTTTAATATGTCCGATATTTGCCGAATAAACCAAAGACCAAGTCGCGCCCCAATTTGCTGTCCAGTATATATGAGCGATATCATTATTTCCGCCTGCAGCAAAGCCGCCACCGCCACCGTCCAAATCAATTGACCAAATACTAATTCCGGCAGGCATTGTTATTGTTGCCCAGTTATTTCCTCTATCTGTAGTTCTTAAAATCAAACCCGGACTGGCACCTCTATTTACTCCGATTAAACAACCGTTGCTGTCAATTGCTGCTACAGAGGTCAGTTCATAACTTGACATTCCGGAAGGCAAGGTCATTCTTGTATAAGCATTGCTTGAAAAAAAGCTTGGACATCGTACAATTACCGGTTCACTTGATTGGAATATCATCCTATTTCCTACAGCCCAAAAAGCTTTTGGACTACCACTGCTTAAATCAGCTCCAAAGAAAATGACTGTATCTGTTGGAGTATATGCCGGAATCCAGTTTACACCACCGTTGGATGTTTTAATTATTGAGGTTCCGACAACAAATCCCACTAAACCGTCTGATCCAATATGGCATGTATAAGGTGCCATAAAGCCGGATGGTAATGGCAATTGGAACCAGTTTGTTCCTCCGTTAGTGGATTTATAGAATACTCCAGTGTAATTTGCCGGATTTATTGTTGTTGCATAGAAAGTCTGGGCATTTGACAGACAAATATCAGTAAAATCATTGGTTGTACCCATATTAACAAACGCCCATCCTGCGATAGATATTTTTACAAATCCAAATAACAATAAAATGAATAGAGTTTTTTTCATAGCTTTATCTTCTATTTTTAATTAAGAAATAATCTTTTTAAATTTGATGTTATTTTACCAAAACCATTTTTTTTGTTTCACTAAAGCTTTCTGTTTGTAATTTGTAAAAATACACTCCGCTTGGATAATTAATTGCATTCCAATCAACCTCATATGTGCCGGGGTTTAATTTTTCATTTACAAGAGTTGTAACTTCTCTACCCATCATATCATACACAATAAGCTTTACAAAATTGCTCATTGGTAATTGAAAATTGATAATTGTCTTCGGGTTGAATGGATTAGGATAGTTTTGTGATAATGAAAATGATTGTGGTACTTCACTGCTGATTGATTTTATACCAATAGGTGCAGTATATTTTGAAATTCCACCGTTGTTTCTTATTGCCCACAAATTATAGCCGGTTCTTGCCTTTTGTAAATGAGTATAGGTTCCTGTTTGAGTCGTCTCAACTGCCCAATTGACACCGAAACTGGTTGTTCTATAAATTGATGTTCCTCTACTTAAAAACAATTCTCCTATACTATTACCATATGCGAGACCGTTTATACTTCCGCTTCCGGGAATACCGGGTAAATCTGACCAGATTGAGCCTCCATTTGAAGTATGCAGCAAACCGGTACTGCCCCCTCCAAAACCAATCATTTCTTCAGGAAATACAATCGCAAGACTATTTACTTGTCCAGGTGTTGGCTGGGAAATCCAACCAGTACTTAAAGTCCATTTATATATTCTTGTATTATTTGTCCCAAACCAGATTTTTGTATTCGACTGAGGTCCGCGAATAGCAAACATTGCATTATTATATCCCGTTTCTGTTCCGGTTTGAGGAAGATAAAAGCCTGTTGAATCCCAACCTCCAGGATTATTAATCCAAATAGACCATCTTCCTCCTACCGGGTCTCCATACATTATCATTTGTTCAGGTTCATTCAAACTGACTCCATGAATTGCATTAATAAATCCGCCAACCTGAGAGAATATTTGTGTCCAGCTACCACCGCCATTCGCTGTTCTATAAACATACGTTGTTGAGCTTGAACCGGTAACATATGCAATATTTGCATCAACTCCCCAAATATTATACAAATCCAATGAAGAGTTTGGAGAAACTGTTAAATTCCAGTTTGTTCCGCCATTAATAGTTCTAAGAACTTTTCCACCAGCACCACATATCCAGACAACATCGTTATCTACTGCTGAAACAGAATATAAGGTTGTTGTTAATCCTGATGTTTGTTCCGACCACTGTGCATTTGCCATACTAACAAACGCTAAAAACATTAATGTGTAAATTATTTTTTTCATATATTTTAATTATTTAATTTAAAAAATTAAGGCAGTCAGTTCTGTACTTAGCAGAAGTGATATGCCGTGTTCAAATTACTTCACCAACATCATCTTCTTCGTCTCAACAAAGTCACCCGTTGTCAATTTATAAAAATACACACCGCTTGGATAATCCGATGCATTCCATTCAACCTCATATGTTCCGGGCTTTAATTGTTCATTCACAAGAACAGCCACCTCTTTGCCAAGCACATCATACACAATAAGCTTTACATCATTGCTCATTGGTAATTGGAAATTGATAATTGTCTTTGGGTTGAATGGATTTGGATAATTTTGTGATAATGAATATTCCTCCGGGATTTCCTGTCCTAAATTTTGTACTGATATTGCGCCCACATTAAATGTCCAGTAAATATAAACTGGGTTTGAAAACCATTGCTTTGTACGACACTCAAGTGTATGATAAATTCCCGCTGTATTATAATTAAATGACTTCACTGCCGTTACCGACGAGTTTTGATTTACTAAAAAATTATTTGGATTAATATTCAGCCATGTTACTGCCGGATGAAGAGTATGGATTGTTTGACACTGGCTGCCCGGAAAATAATTATAGTTGCACCCTAAGTTTGTTATCGGCATATATGAGCTTACGTGATACCTGTTTGCTGTTTGGCCTGATGGTGCTGAGACGGTTGAATCGTATCTGTTTAATGTCGGACTGTTTGTAACGGTAAGTGTTACATTTGTTGCCTCCCAATTATTATTGAGGTCTATAATACTTGTTGAATAAGTACCCGGAGCAGCGGGTGCAATGAATGTGTAATTTACCGCCTTTATATCACTGCAGCCGTTTGAAGTAAATGATGAAGGAGTAATAATCAGCCAGTTTACAGCCGGTGAAATTTGCAAGTTTGCTGATATTGCTCCGCTGTTAGACCAGTAATAATACCAACCCGAAAAGCTCTGGCCCGGAAGAAGCTGTACAGGATACTCCATTCTTGAAGACTTGATTGAAACTCCGGAATTTGTTTCGGCCATTATTCCGGCTGTACCTTTATGCTCATTGCTGTAAGATGTTACAAATAAGCTGAAAGAAAAAACAAAAAGTAAAATTAATCTCTTTTTCATTTTTTTGCCTTTAGATTATAATTTATTTCTGAATAAAATATTTATTCAGATTTTATTACTTTATCAGTACCATCCTTTTAGTTTCACTAAAGCTTTCCGTAATTAATCTGTAGAAATACACTCCGCTTGGATAATCAGATGCGTTCCAATCAACCTCATATGTTCCGGGAGAAAGTTTTTCATTTATGAGAGCAGCAACTTCTTTGCCGAGCACATCATATATAATGAGCTTTACGAACACACCCCGTCCGGCAGAGCCGGACACCCCTCTCGAGAGGGGAATCTCAAATTTTATCTTTGTCGAAGGATTAAAAGGATTTGGATAGTTTTGAGATAATTTAAATTCCGAAGGCACTTCATTTGAAATATTTTGCACACCAATAAAATCATACAGACTTCGTTTCCATACTGAAATGTTATCTATAGCGGAAAAGACCATATTGTCATTAATAACAATACTGCGAATGTTAACGGGAATGCTATCCAGACCCTGATTTTTAGAAAACCAAATAATTCCATTGTTGGTAGTAGCATAAAATCCGTTGTCATGTGTTCCCACAATAACAGCGTTGTCTTCAGCAGCAATGTGTTGGGTTTCCTTCCCCTGTAAGCCGATATTAATCCAATTCAAGCCATTATTAGTTGAACGAAAGACTCCCCCGGTTGAAACAGTACTGTAAATATTTTCATCTAAAACGGCTAAATAATTGCCCGAATGTCCTATACTTGTCCAGTTTTCTCCTCCATTTGTAGAGCGGTAGATATCATTTTCTGTTGCAGCAAATACCATGCTGTCTTTTAAGGCAATATCTGTTACAGATTGATTCTCTAATCCCGTAGTACTTCCTACTCCTCCCAATCCCAATTTCCAGATTCCGGGATAACCACTTCTATAGTTAAAGCCAATATACACTGCAGAATCTGATTCGGCTTTAATACAATTTATATGTCTGTTTGTAAAACCTCCTGATACATCTATCCAGTTAAGACCATCATTTGTTGTTCTGGAAACATATGCATAATTAGGATTATAACGATTATATGATCTAAATACAGTAGTTCCTGCCGCAGTAATATCTCCATCATAAATCCCGGTTACAGTATTATTGTCAATCAATTTCCAGCTATTTCCATTATTAGAAGAAAGATAAGCACTATTCAGTGTCAATGCATATAATTTTGAATTATTAGCTGCCATAGAAAGAATTTCATTATGCTTGTATCCGGTTGCATTCCATGCTGTCCCGCCATCAGTGGATATGTACATTCCAAAGGGGGTGCCTGCACAAATACTTGTGCCTGTATTATAGAGTGAAATTATCTGCAAGGTAAGCAAACCTAATTCAGAGGACCAGTTTGTGCCGTTATTGGATGACCTGTAAACACCTGTGGTTGTTCCTGCATAAAGATAGCCGGTACTGCTCACTAAAGATGTTACATTTAAGTTAAGCAAACCCGCCGGCAGCCAGGAATTTCCATGGTCTGAAGATTTATAAACGCTTTCAGTGTTTGAAATATTAACTGTACCTGCAAACAAATTTGAGCCATAAACTAACAGGGAGTTTACATTCTGATTTATCAAACCGGCATTAACAGGGGACCATGAGCCGCCGTTATCAGTTGACTTATACACTCCGCTGCTTGTAGCTGCATATACATTTGTTCCCAATACAGCCATTGAATTGATAATATAACTTGATATCCCATAGCTGGAATAATTCCAGTAATTCCCATTGTTAGTAGTTACATATACTCCGCTGTTTGTGCCAATAAATATATTGGTATTTAAAGCGGCAAAAGTGTTGACTGAAACATTAGAAATTCCGGAGTTAACACCATACCAGGTAGTCCCATTGTTGGTTGTTAAAAAAACTCCGTTTTCAGTTCCGGCAAAAACATTGTTGCCTGTTTTGATAAAACACTTAACATTATTATTTGTCACACCGGGAGAGTTTAATTTGCTCCAACTGACTCCATTATTTGTAGAGTTGAAGATACAATCTCCGTTAGTTCCTGCAAACAGATTTGTACCAGATGAGATAAAACCGTTTACTTTGCCGCTCCATGGACCATTAGATGGTACCCACTGGGATAAAAATTCTTTGTTATTAAATGTATAACATGAAAGTAAAGTTATAATTATAATCAGTAATTTTTTATTCATAGTATTAGTAGTTAGATTATTTCAATAAAAGAAAAAAAGTTTATTTAATAAGTATCATCCTTTTTGTTTCGCTAAAACTTTTTGTTTGCAATTTATAAAAATATACTCCGCTTGGATAATCAGATGCATCCCAATCAACCTCATATGTACCGGGCTTTAATTGTTCATTGACAAGAGTTGTAACTTCTCTTCCTGTCACATCATACACAATAAGTTTTACATAATTGCTCATTGGTAATTGGAAATTGATAATTGTCTTTGGGTTGAATGGATTTGGATAATTTTGTGATAATGAAAATGATGAAGCGATATTTTCGGAAATTTGTTTTATTCCGATAATTTCCTGTAAACTACGACGATAAATAGAATTACCCGTTCCTACGAATATGTAATTATTTGCAATTAATATTGAATAAACCCAGGGAATAATGTTGAATCCCTGATTCTTACTTATCCAAGTTGCACCGTTATTTGTAGAAAGAAATATGCCATTATTTAATATTGTCGTCCCCGCAAAAATAATATTTCCAAATGTTGTAAGACATCGGACAGTCTGATTATTTAAACCGGATTGAATCCAGTTGACACCGTTATTAGTTGAAAGAAATACGCCATTACTTGTAGTTCCCGCAAAAATATTATCTCCAATCACCGCAAGGGAATATATAGACTGATTATTTAAAGTAGTTTGAGCCCAATTCATGCCGTTGTTTGATGAAAGATAGACTCCGCTATCCAAAGTCCCTGCAAAAATATTATTGCCGCTGACAACAAGAGCGAAAACAGTTCTATTGTTTAAACCGGATTGAATCCAGTTTGCTCCGTTATTTGTTGATTTGAAAACCCCGCCCGGTGCATTACATGCTGCGAAAATATTAGTTCCGCTTAAGGCAAAGAAATAAATTTCTATGTTATTCAAATCGGAGTGAGTCCAGCTCGAACCGTTATTAGTGGAGAGGTAAACTCCGCTATCCAAAGTCCCTGCATAAATATTATTTCCGAATGACATAAGAGTCATTATGTAATGAGTATTCAATGCAGTCTGAGTCCAGTCATTTCCGTTATTAGTGGAGAGGTAAACACCGGTTCCATATCCTCCTGCAAACAAATTATTACCTATTGCAGCAATGGCATGAATCCATTGATTATTAAAAGGAGTTTGTGTCCAATTATTACCGTTATTCGATGAGAGATAAACACCATAGAACCAGGATCCCGCAAAAACCTTATTATTGAGTATTGCAAGTGAATAAACTGATGTATAATTCAAAGATGTTTGAGTCCAGGACATGCCATTATTCGTAGAGAGAATGACTCCATCCATCCATGTTCCTGCAAAAATCATATTTCCACTTATAGAAATTGAAAGAACAGAACGATTATTCATAGTTGTTTGAGTCCAGGTAGTTCCGTTATTAGTGGTTAAAAAGATGCCATTATCAGTCCCTGCAAAAATGTTAGTTCCGTTGATGGCAAAACAATTAACAAATTCATTATTCAAAGAGGTTTGAGTCCAACTAGCGCCGTTATTTGTGGAAATATAAGCCCCTGCTGTGGATGTCCCCGCAAATACATTATTTCCGCTGACGGCAAGTGAATAAACAAATTGATTATTCAAAGAAGTTTGTGCCCAGGTTGTTCCGTTATTAGTAGAGACATATACTCCGTTACTATCTGTCCCTGCAAAAATATAATTCCCATTAATAGCAATAGAATATATATTTTTATTATTTAAAGAAGTTTGAGTCCAACTCATTCCATTATTAACAGAAAGATAGACCCCTTCAAAATATGTCCCTGCAAAAATATTATTTCCGTTGATGGCAAGGGAATAAATGTATTTATTATTCAAAGCAGTCAGAGACCAATTCGTACCGCTGTTTGTAGAAAGATATACTCCATTGCTTCCTCCATTAGTTCTTGTGCCGGCAAAAATACTATTTCCACTAACGGCAAGTGATAAAACAATTCCTCCATACGGTCCGTTAGTTGGGACCCACTGGCTCATACAATTTCGAATTATTAAAGTATTCAAAACAAAAAAAACCAAGAAAAATCCAATATTTTTGTAAATTAAATTTTTCATTTTTTTATTATAGTTTTTTTAAATTTGCAATTAAACGTATATTATATTTTTTGTCATGCTATTTTACTAAAGCCATTCGTTTTGTTTCAGAATAATCACCTGCTACAATTTTATAAAAATATACTCCGCTCGGATAATTACTTGCATTCCATTCTACCTCATACGTTCCGTGTTTTAATTGTTCATTCACAAGAACAGCCACCTCTTTACCAAGCACATCATACACAATAAGCTTTACAAAATTGCTCATTGGTAATTGAAAATTGATAATTGTCTTCGGG